>Ga0209341_10002541_pt1 | contig 17301 bp, 15 predicted proteins | sample RifCSP13_2_FD_184020 | JGI IMG/M metagenome (GOLD analysis project Ga0209341, IMG submission 184020) | Soil microbial communities from Rifle, Colorado - Rifle CSP2_sed 13_2 (SPAdes) (version 2) | ecosystem: Environmental > Terrestrial > Deep subsurface > Rock core/Sediment | place: Rifle... | reverse complement strand
GTCTCGGCACTGCGCAGCGTCTCGCGATAGTACGAGTTGCCGCCGTCTACCACGATGTCGCCCCGCGCCAGAACGCCCCCCAGGGCTCGGAGCATCTCGTCCACCGCGGCGCCGGCCGGGATCATCAGCCAGACCACCCGGGGAGGCGAGAGCCTCTCGACCAGGGCCGGCAGGGAGGTCACGCCGTCCCCGCCGAGGCCGACGCGCCGGATGCGGTCGAGGCCTTGGGGCCGGCGCGCGTATCCCACGACTCGGTGCCCGCCGCGCAGGAGGCGTTCCGCCATGTTCCCGCCCATGCGACCCAGTCCAACCATCGCTAGTTCCATTGCTACGCCTCCGAGAGCGGAGAGATGCCGACGGCCCCGCCGCCTCAGGTGCGACGGGGCCGCCCTACCGGCCGGGTGCGAACGTGTCTTACCGCGCCATGCTCCCCATCTTGCCGCGGGCGCGGTCGTAGGACTCGGCCACCTTCGTCCAGTTCACGACGTTCCACCAGGCCTTCAGGTAGTCGGGCCGCCGGTTCTGGTACTTGAGGTAGTAGGCGTGCTCCCAGACGTCCACGCCGAGCACCGGCGTCAGTCCCTCCGACACCGGGCTGTCCTGGTTCGCCGTGGAGTACACCTTCAGCTTGCCGCCGGCGTCCATGGCCAGCCACGCCCAGCCTGAGCCGAAGCGCGTCGTCCCGGCTTGATTCAGCGCTTCCTTGAACTTCTCCACGCCGCCCAGCTCGGCGGTGATCGCCTCCAAGAGCTTCCCGGACGGCTCCTTTGCGCCGCCCGGCGTCATCCACGTCCAGAACAGGGTGTGGTTGAGGTGGCCGCCTCCGTTGTTGCGCACCGCCGTCTGGATGTCCTGCGGAAGCGCGGAGAGGTTGCGGAGCAGATCCTCGACTTCGTTCCCGTGCTGAGCGGCGTGCTTCTCCAGCGCGGCGTTGAGGTTGTTCACGTACGCGGCGTGGTGCTTCCCGTGGTGGATCTCCATCGTCTGGGCGTCGATGTGCGGTTCGAGCGCGTTGGTGGCAAACCCCAGGTCAGGCAGCTTGAACGGATAGGACATGCGGGGTACCCTCCTCTGATTTAGTTGTGCACACTGCGCGGACTGGCTTCAGTTTCCGGCCGCCCCCGGCGCCTGTCAAGCCTGCGCCCTGTCAGGCCCGGGCGCCCAGCGCGGCCGCCAGGATGCCGGCCGTCAGGATCGCGGAGCTCAGGCACCACACGCACCACGCCCGCAGTACGGCCGCCTGCAGGTACGTGAGATAGGCGTACAAGACGAGGGCCACCCCGGACGCGGCGAGCAGCACGGTCCAGAGCGCTGTTCCGGTGCCGGCGAGTTGCGGGATGAGCGCGGCGCCGGCGAAGTACCCGACCCCCAGCGCACCGTTGGGGATGCCGAGCAGCCTTCCGTAAGGGCTGCGGATGACCCGCGCGCACCCATCACCCAGGCAGAGGACGGGACCTCGCGTGACCTGCTTGTACCATACGTAGGCGCTGACCGCCGCGCCGGCCAGACCGAGGACGGTCACCGGAATCGTCATCTTCCCAACTTCTGCAACGTCCGAAGGAGCAGCATCTCATCCTCCCGAAGTCCCCGATACTTCCTCGTCGGGAGGTCGCGGTCGCTCGTGCCCCCGTCCGAAGAACGGAAGATCGTCAGCGTCCTCTTCTGCGACCTGGTCGACTCCACGCCGCTCGCCGGCTCGCGGGATCCGGAGGATTGGCGCGCCGTGGTCGCCCGGTACTTCACGGATGCGCGCACCGCCGTCGAGCGGTACGGCGGCACCGTCGAGAAGTTCATCGGCGATGCGGTGATGGCTGTCTTCGGGCTCCCTTCGGCGCACGACGACGACCCGGAGCGCGCCGTCCGGGCCGCCCTGGCCATCCTTCTCGCCCCGCCCGCCCTACCGGAGCTGCGAGTGCGCATCGGCATCGCCACCGGCGAAGTGATCGCCAACCCGTCGGCCGCGGAGAAAGGCGAGTTCCTGGTCACCGGGGAGGTCGTCAACCTTGCCGCCCGGCTGCAGGCGGCCGCGCCGCCGGGAGGCGTGCTCATCGACGCGCGGACGCACCGCACGGTGGCCGGCGTCGTGGAGGCCGTCCCGACGGAGCCGCTTGCGCTGAAGGGATTCGCGGCCGCGGTGGCGGCCTGGCAGGTCCGGTCCGTCGCGCCGCCGGCCGAACGGATCGGCCGCGCGCTCCGGGCGCCGCTCCTCGCCCGGGACGAAGAGCTGGCCCTCATCGAGATGCTGCTTCAGCGTGTCATCCGCGACCGCCGGGCGGCGATGGTCACGGTGATCAGCGAGGCGGGGGTGGGCAAGTCGCGCCTCTTCGCCGAGTTCCGGGAGCGCCTCCCCGCGGGCACGGCCCTGCTGCGCGGCCGGTGCCTGCCGTATGGCTCGAACGTCGCCTTCTCCGCCCTCGTGGACGCCGTGAAGCGGGCGGCCGACATCCAGGACACGGCCCCGCTGGACGAAGCGCGCGCCCGCCTCACGGCGTATGCCGAATCGGCGCTCGGTCCCGCGGACGACGCCCCGCGCTGGCTTACCCACCTCCTGCACGCCATAGGCCTGGGGACTCGCGACACGCCCTTTCCCATCACGCGGGCCGACCTCTTCTCCGCGCTGACGCGCCTCGTGGACGCGCTGGGCCGCCGGGCGCCGCTGGTCGTCGGCCTCGAGGACGTACACTGGGCGGACGACGATCTGCTGGACCTCCTCGATGACATCACGCTGCGTCCGCCCGCGTCCCCCGTGCTCCTCATCTGCCTGGCCCGCCCACAGCTGCTGGAACGGCGGGCGGGATGGGGCGGCGGCCGGCGCAACGTCCTCTCCATCCATCTCGATCCGCTGCCGGCACAGGCCAGCCGGCAGCTCCTGGAGGCGCTGCTCCAGGGCCGCGCCCCCGATGAGATCGCGACCACGGTCCTGGACCGGGCCGAAGGCAATCCCTTCTTCGTGGAAGAGATCGTCGGCATGCTGATCGATGACGGACGGCTGATCAGGCGCAATGGCCGGTGGCAGCTGCGCGACGCGGAGATCCGCCTCCCGGACACGGTGCAGGGGGTCATTGCCGCCCGCCTCGATCAACTGCCCTCGAAAGAGAAGCTCATCGTCCAGGACGCCGCCGTGATCGGCCGGATCTTCTGGACCGAACCCGTGCGGCGGCTCGGGGGCGGCGTGCCCGTGCGCGAGATGATCGGCCGATTGGAGCAGATGGACATCGTCCAGGCACGCCCCTGGAACACCGTCGGCGGTGACGAGGAGTTCATCTTCCGGCACATCCTCATTAGAGACGTCGCCTACAACACCATCCCGCGCGCGGCGCGGCCCGCCAAGCACCGGGTCATCGCCGACTGGCTCGCCGAAGTAGCCGGCGACCGGCCCGACGAGTTCGCCGATCTCATCGCGCACCACTACGAGCAGGCCCAGGCGCCCCAGCAGGCCTACGACTACGTCATCCGCCTGGCCGACCGCGCCTATGCGCTCGACACCTACCGGGTGGCGCTGGCCCACTACGGTCGCGCCGCGGACCTCGCCGGCCGGTTCGCCCCCACTGATCAGCAACGCATCAACCTCCTGGTGCAGCGCGGGTGGACGCTGGCTCGCCTGGCGGAATATGCGGCCGCCGCCCCCGATCTCTTGGAAGGGCGCCGGCTGGCCCGGGAAGCGGGGGCCGGTGAGGCCGAAGTGTCGGCGCTGTTGGGGATGGCCTGGGTGCAGGGCCACCAGGGCGACTACGTCGCGAACAGTGAGGCCACACAAGAAGCGCTGGCCATCGCCCGGCAGACCGGCACCTCCCGCCTGGTTGTGGACTGTCTGCTCGACCTGGGCTCCGTGTACCACAATCTCGGTCGAGTGCACGAGGGCGTGCAGGCCTTTGACGAGGCGGCGGAGTTTGCCGGGCGCATCGGGTACGAACGAGGGACCGTCCACGCGATGCGCGGGCTGGCCCTGCAGGACGTGGGGCGCCTCCAGGATGCCATCACCTACCACCGCCGCGCCGCGGCACGCACGCAAGAGATCGGCGAGCGGCGCATCGAGGCCAGCAACCTGAACTACCTGGCCCAGGCACTGATCCAGGGGGGGCGCCCGGACGAAGCGCGATCGCACGCGGAAGCGGCCAGACAGCTCTCCCTGGCCAGCGGCGATCGGTATCGCGAGCAGTACGCCCGCCGCTGGGTCGCCATGGCCTGCCTCCGCCTCGGCGACTTCGGACAGGCGATGGCCGAGGGGGAGACCGCGCTCACCCTGGCCCGCGCCCTGCGGGACTCGGAGGTCATCGGGTATGTGGCGGGCTCACTCGCCGAGCTCTACGCCGAGATAGGAGCCGCCGACCTGGCACTGCAGCGAGAACAGGAAGCCCTGGATGCGATCGGGCGGGTCATGTCGATGATGCCGGGCAAAGGGATGGCCCTCGGCGCAATCGGCACCGCCCGCCTCCACCGGGGCGACATCGACGGCGCCCGCCAGATCTTCACCGAAGCCGCGAACAGCCGGTTCGTGCTGTGGGGTCCGCCGGAGGGGCGATGGGGGCTGGGCTACCTCGCGGCCCGGGCCGGGAACCCCGGGGAAGCGTCTCGCTACGCGGTAGCGCTCAGAGAGTTCGCGGAGCAGCGGGGCATGAGCGGATTCCTGGCGCGCGCGCTGTGGGTGCTGGCATTGGTCGAAGACGCCGCGCGCGGTGAACTGATCACGAGAGCAATCGAGCTGGCCCGCACAACCGGCGAGCGCCCGCTCCTTCGGTCGCTGCTTCGCCTCAGCGGCTCGCCCGACGCAGCGGCCGTGACCGAGGAGATCGCCGCTTCGATCCCGGAGCCGGACCTGCGCAGCCGGTTCGCCGCGACCGCCCCACTCTAAGAGCGCGCCCTGGACCGCCTCGATCCGCCCCCGTCCGCAGGGTCGCTCATCGTCAACGCCAGCAGCGCTTTGGCGGTGTGCAGACGGTTCTCCGCCTCCTGGAACACGACCGACTGCGGACCGTCGATGACCTCATCGGTGACCTCGTTGCCGCGGTCGGCGGGGAGGCAGTGCATGTAGATCGCGTCGTCGGCGGCCAGCTCCATCCGCCGGGCGTCGCAGATCCAGCCTCGGTACTTCGCATTCAGGGCAAGCGCCTCGCGCTCGTTGCCGAAGAGATGCTCCGCGCCCCAGGATTTCGGATAGACGACCTGCGCCCCGCGGAACCCCTCATCCATGTCCTCGATCTCGGTGAGACGTCCGCCCCCCTCCGCCGCCAGATGCTGCGCTCGCTCCATCACGTGGGGCATCAGCCGGAATTCCGGCGGACGCGCGATGACGACCTCCGCGCCGAACCGCGGCAGCAGCAGGGCCAGCCCCTGCGGCACGCTCATCGGTTTCGCGTACGACGGCGCGTAGGCCCACGAGACGCACACGCGCATCCCCTTGAGGTTCCGGGTGCCGAAGATCTCCTCGATCGTCATCAGGTCCGCCATCTGCTGCGTGGGATGGTCCTCGTCGCACTGCAGGTTGATCACCGGTGCCGGGGCGTGCTCGGCGACGGCACGCATGTAGCGGTTGCCCTCCCCGGGGACCTTGTCGTGCCGGATGGCGATGCCGTGGCCGTAACTGGAGAGAATGATGCCCATGTCGTGCGGCGTCTCGCCGTGGGCGATCTGGGAGGTGTTCGCGTCGATGAAGTGGGCATGGCCGCCCAACTGCGTCATCCCCGCCTCGAACGCGTTGCGCGTCCTGGTGCTGAGATCAAAGAAGATCATGAACAACGTCCGGTCAGGCAGCCGCCGGTGCCGCCGCCTCGCCGCGAACGCCACCTTGAGCTCTGCGGCCAGGTCGAGGGCCCGTCCGAGGTCCTCTTTCGACCAGTCCGCGGTCGAGATGAAATCCCGGCCGGCCAGCGACGCCGGCGGGCTCGCCCCCTCGCGCATCAGAACGCCTCCATCCGGGTCCAGAGTTGCGGCGCGGCCTGCCGGCAGCGCGCCGCGAGATCGGCCTCATCGACCAATTCGTGCCGCCTGTTCCGCACCACCCAGCGGCCGCCGACCATGACGTCGCGCACCGCGGCCGTGCTCATCCCGAAGACCAGGTGCGCGGCGAAGTTTGCGGCCTCGAGCGGCGTGGGCGGCCGGTACTCGAGGACGACCAGGTCCGCCGGCGCGTCGTCGGCCAGCGTGCCGAGCAGCGGCGCGCCGAAAAGACGCCCGGCGAAGGCCGCTCCCGCCCTGAGGCGGTCGAGGGCAAACGATGGGCCGATCGCCGACGATGCGTCACGCGCCTTCAGATAACAGGCCCGGGTTTCCGCGAACATGTCGCCGTCGAGGCCGTCGGTCCCCAGCGCAACGCGCTCCCCAAAGCGCGCCACGGGAGCATAACCGACCCCGTTGTTCATGTTCGAGCGCGGGTTGTGCGCCAGCCAGGCCCCCGACTCGCGGAGCACCTGCCGTTCGGACTCGTCAAGATGGACCCCGTGGGCCACGAGGGCCCCGTCGGCCAGCGCGCCGGCCCGGGCCAGGCGATGCGCGGTCCGCATCCCATAGCGTTCGAGGGCGTCCCGCTCGTCGCTGTCGTCCTCGGCAAGGTGGATGTGTACCGGCGCCCGCATCCGCCGGGCTTCGGCGACGAGGGCTTCCATCGTCTCCGGGCCGATCGTAAACGAGGCGTGGGCCCCCATCAGGCCGCGGATCCGCGGCCGGCTGTTCTCGCCGAGAAACCGGACATTCTCGGCGATCCCCGCGCGTCCCCGCGGCGCGCCGTGGCGGTCGCTCACCTCATAGCACACGACGCCGCGGAGACCCGCTTCATCGATGCCCAGCGCGACGAGGTCGAGCGAGCCCTCGATCGCCTCGGGCGAGGCGTGATGATCAACGATGGTCGTCGTGCCCGCGCGCGCCGCCTCCACCGCGCCGAGCAGCGCCGAGAGATGGACCGTCTCAGGGTCGAGCGCGCGGTCGAGACGCCACCAGATTCGCTCGAGGATCTGCGGGAACGTGCGCGGCGGGTCCGGGGGCCCGGGCATCCCCCGCGCCAGCGCGGAGTAGAGGTGATGATGCGCGCAGACCAGCCCGGGCATCACCACGCAGCCCGTGACATCCAGCCGTTCCGCATCCTCCGCCGGGTCGCGGGCAATCCGGCCGTCCGTGACGGCCAGCGTGCCCTCGCGCACGATGCCGCGGGACGGATCGGCGAAGAGCCCGCCTTCGAGGAGCCACCTCACGGCCGCGGTCGGGCAGGCCTGCGCGCGGTGACGGCGGGGGCCTTCGGGTTGGCCGCCCTGGCCGCCGGGGCGTCCCGCATCGGCAGACTGGTCCGCCAGATCCCGTCGTAAGCGTGCGCGGCGCCGGCCACCGCCGACGCGGTCGGCACGAGACCGATCTCGCCCACGCCCTTCGCGCCGTACGGGCCTTCCGGCTGCGGCTCTTCGATGAAGATGCAGGTCACCGCCGGCATCCCGGAGGCCGGGATGATCCCCTGCGATTTCAACGTCGGGGTGACGATGTGGCCGCCCTCGACGGCGAACTCCTCGGTCAGGGCGTGCCCCAGTCCCATGTGCACCGCGCCCTCGATCTGTCCTTCGAGCAGGTTGCGGTTCATCACACGGCCAACGTCATGGGCGGCGATGACGTCCGCGATGGCGCCGTCATCGGTCAGGATGACGACCTGGGTGGCCCAGCCGTAGCAGATGTGGGAGCGCACCAGGTGGGGATCGTCCATCGGCTGTGTGAGCGTGAAGGAGACCTCGCCGATGAACTCCTGCCCGGCGAGGTCTTCGAGCCGCCCGCCGTCGAGAGTCGTCTTGAGCTGCTCGCAGGCCCGGCGGACGGCGAGCCCGCCCAGGAAGGTGCCCCGCGACGCAGTGGTCTGCCCCGTGCCGAACTCGCGGTCGGTGTCCACGCGCACCCGCACGCGCCGCAGATCCACCCCGTGCGCACCGAGTTCCTCGCAGGCCACTTGCTGCACGATGGTGTGGACGCCCTGTCCCATCTCGGTCCAGGAGTGGCGGACGAGGACCGTGCCGTCCTCCTGCACCTGCACGGAAGCGAATCCGTACTCGGGCAGCCCGTTCCCTACGCCGACGTTCTTCACCGCGCAGGCAATGCCCGCGTACTTTGCCGACTTGTAGCGGTCCTTCACCGCCAGCAGCGTTTGCTTCAAGCCCACGCCCGGCCCGAGCACCTGGCCGGTCCCGAACGTCCCACCCACGTCGAGGGCGTTGATCCAGCGGATGTCCCATCCGTCGATGCCGACCTTCTCGGCCAGGCGGTCGAGGCACCCCTCCATTGCAAAGTTGGCCTGGTTGCTGCCGAATCCGCGCATCGCGCCGGCCGGCGGGTTGTTCGTGTAGACGGCATGGGCCTCGACGTCGGCAACAGGCACGTCGTACGCGCTGCAGGAATGGCCGCAGGCCCGCTGCAGGACTTTGTCGCCGACGGAGGCGTAGGCCCCCGTGTCGCCGATGATGCGCGCCCGCACAGCAGTGAGACGCCCGCGCTCGTCGCAGCCCACGGAATAGGTCATCCGCAGGGGGTGGCGTTTCACGTGCATGCGGATGGACTCTTCGCGCGAGAGTGTGAGCTTCACGGGCGTGCCCGAGACCCGGGCGAGGATGGCGGCGTGCCCGTTGATCCCGAGATCTTCCTTCGCCCCGAAGGCGCCGCCGTTGCTGATCAGGGTGACGCGGACGCGGCGTTCGGGCTCGCCGAGCAACCGGGCGATCTGCCGACGGTCGTCCCAGATCCCCTGGCCCCCGGAGTACAGGCGCATCTCGTCGGCGGTCTGCTCCGCGAGCGCCGACTCCGGCTCGAGGAAAGCATGCTCGATGAACTGCGTCTGGAACGTCTCCGTGACGACGTAGGCCGAGCGCGCCAGGGCGGCATCCGCGTCGCCCCGCTTGATCCGCCAGGTCTTGAGCAGATTGCCTTTCTCATGTACTCGCGGCGCACCCGGACGCAGCGCGACCTCGGGATCGGTGACCGGCTCGAGGACGTCGTACTCGACCTCGATCGCCGCGGCCGCCTTCCGGGCGATGCGCCGGGATGTCGCGGCGACGGCGGCGAGCACGTCCCCGACGTAGCGGGTCGTCTCGCCTTCGGCGATGAAGGCCGGCCAGTCGTTGTGGATGCAGCCGACATAGCGGTCGCCCGGCACGTCCCTCGCCACGACGACGGCCACGACGCCCGGGATGGCCCGGGCCTTGGAGAGGTCAATTCGCTTGACGACCGCCCGGGGGTGATCGGAGAAGCGCAGGGCCCCGTGCAGCATGCCCGGCGCGGACATGTCGTTGATGAAGGGCTTCATCCCCAGGGCGAGCTCGGCCCCTTCGTAGCGCGGCGCTCGTGAGCCCAGCGCCCCACCCCACTCCAGACGCGGCGCCGCCTCGCCGCTGAGGATACCTCCGGCGAGCTCGACGGCGTCGATGATCTTCACATACCCGGTGCACCGGCAGAGATGCGCCCCGAGCATCTTCGCGATCTGGTCGCGGGAGGGCCGGGGCGTCTTGGCGAGGTGGGCGGCGGCTTTGACCACGATCCCCGGCGAGCAGAACCCGCACTGCGAGGCGCCGGTCGCGGCAAAGGCCAGGGCGAATGCTTCCCGCTCGCGCTCGGGCAATCCGTCCAGGGTAACGATCGACGTCCCGGCGAACGCCGCCGCGGGCTGCGAGCAGGCCACCCGGGCGCGGCCGTCCACCAGGACGGTACAGCAGCCGCAGTAGCCCTCGGGCTGGCAGCCGTCCTTCGGGGAGGTAATGCCCAGGTGCTCGCGGAGCACGTCGAGCAACGTTTCCTCCGGATGCGCCTCGACCGTAACGGCCTCGCCGTTCACGCGGAACGCGATCCGCTCGCTCACGAGACCGCCCCCCGCCGCACCGGCACGGCGAACGTGTCGAGCATCAGCTCCACGTCGTCACCGAGCGGATAGAGGACCGGGCAGGTCGCGCCGTGGCGGACGTACTCGGCCACCTTGTCCCGGCATTCCTCGGGCGTGCCGGACGCGCTGACGAGCTGGACGACGTCGTCTGGCACGAGGCGCGAGGCCCGCAGGATCTCCTCGTGCGTAGCCGGCCAGTCCACGATCTTGTTGATCTCGTCAATGAGGCTCTGCGCCACGCCCGAGGCCTTCATGATGTGGGGCTGCTGTCCGAGGTACTGGGTGAGCAGGAGGCGCGACGCGTCGAGCGCCTTGGTCCGGTCGCGGTCCACGGAGCAGACCACCAGCTGGGGCCGGTCAATCTCCTCCACGCGACGCCCGCTCCGGGCCGCACCGGCGGTGATCCGCTCCATCGCCTCATCATTGTACTTCGGCGAGACCATGTAGTTCAGCAGCACCCCGTCGGCGATCTCGCCGGCCAGCTCCAGCATCTTCGGCCCGGTCGCGCCCACGTAGATCGGGATGTGGCGGGGCGCGGCGTCTCCGTGCACAACGTCGATGCGGACCCCGTCGAGATGAACGAACTCGCCGTCGTAGCTGACCTCGTCCAGCGTGAACAGGGCGCGGCAGGCCTCGATCGTCTCGCGCATGCACTGCAGCGGACTCGTCCGGCTGATCCCGACCTTCCGGGCGAGCGGGTCCCACCAGGCGCCCAGCCCCAAGAGGATGCGCCCCGGCGCGAGATCGTCGAGGGTGACGAACGTCGCGGCCAGCAGACCGACGTTCCGTGTCCAGGTGTTGACGACCCCCGACCCGATCCGGAGGCGCTGGGTGTGCGAGGCGAACGCCGCCATCGGGACGGTGGCCTCGCGGACAAGGCGCGACTCGGCCTGCCAGACGGCCTCGAATCCGCGGGCCTCGGCATCCTGACAGTACCGGATGCCGTCGCGGATCGGGTGCTTGTCCTGCAGGTAGAGCGCGACGCGGCGGAGATCGGGAGCGGCGGGCATCAAGGGGATTGTTTTCCTGGACCGGCGCAATCCCCTTTTGTCGCCCCGTGGAGGCGGCGGGCAGGGGCGAGCCGGAACGAAGCGGAATCCCCCTCCCACCGGACTGCCGTCCGGGTGACCCACGGGAGGGGGACGTCCACGATGAGGAGACTCGCCACCGCCGCCGCGGCCCTGGCGCTCGTTGTGCTGACCGCCGGCACCGGGCTGGCTCAGCCGGCCCGGCCCCGCGTCAACTGGAAGTTCACGCTCGACTTCGCCGTCCAGGGGCCCCAGGCGCCGTTTCTCCTGGCCCTCGAACGCGGCTACTTCGCCGCGGAAGGGATTACTCTGACGATCGACCGCGGCTTTGGCTCCGCCGACGCAGTCATAAAGATCGCCAGCGGTGCCTACGATCTCGGCTATGCGGACACGAACTCCATGGTCGAGTTCAATGTCCGCAATCCGGACAAATCGCTCGTCGCCTTCGTCATGTTTCTGAACTCACCGCCCTTCTCGATCATCACGCTGCGCCGCGAAGGCATCACGCGGCCGACCGATCTGCAGGGGAAGAAGCTCGGGGCGCCGGTCGGCGACGCGCCCCGCCGGCTCTTCCCGGTGTTCGCGAAGGCGGTCGGCATCCATCCCGACTCCGTGGAGTGGATCTCGATGGACGTGCCGCTGCGCGAGCCGTCGCTGATCCGTGGGACGGTCAACGCCATCACCGGATTCTACTTCACGGCCTTCCTCAATCTCCGCGCCGCCGGCGTCAATCCCAACGACATCGTGGCCTTCCTGTACAGCGACTTCGGTCTCCCCTTGTACGGCAACGCTATCATGGCTCCCCCCGGCTTTCTCCAGAGGAATCCCGAGGCGGCAAAGGGATTCGTCCGCGCGTTCATCCGGGGGTTGAAAGACTCGATCACCGATCCCGACGCGGCGATCGCCGCGATCAAGAAGCGTGACCCGCTGCTGAACGAGGCGGTGGAGAAGGACCGGCTCCTGCTCGCCCTGCGCAGCAACGTACTCACCGCCGAGGTCGCCAGGGATGGGTTCGGCGGTGTGCGCGGAGAGCGCATGGCCCGGGCGATCGACGCCCTGGCCGAAGCCTTCAACCTGCCGACCAAGCCGAAGTGGTACGACGTCTTCACGGACCGCTACCTGCCCGCGAAGAAGGACCGGATGCTGCCGGCCCTCCGCTAGCCCGTGACCGGGGCGCCGTTCGTCGTCCTCGACCGGGTGCGGGTCAACTACCCGCACGACGCGGGGGAGGTCGTCGCCGTCGAGGACGTGAGTCTGCAGCTCCGGCGCGGCGAGTTTGTCGCGGTCACCGGACCGAGCGGCTGCGGAAAGACGACGATCCTGAAGCTGCTGGCGGGGCTCCTGCGTCCCCAGATCGGGCCCGTCGTCGTCGGGGGCGCGCCGGTGGTGGGCCCGCAGAAGAACGTCGGCATGGCCTTCCAGAACCCCATCCTCCTACCGTGGCGGCGCACGCTCGAGAACGTCCTCCTCCCGCTCGAGATCGTGGAGCCGCACAAGCGCCGGTTCCGGGTGAATCGAGAGCAGTATGCCGCGCAGGCCGAGGAGCTGCTCGCCTCAGTAGGCATGCCGGGCTTCGGGGCGCGCCACACCTGGCAGATCTCCGGCGGCCAGCAGCAGCGCGTGAACCTGTGCCGCGCCCTGATCCATGAGCCGGAACTGCTGCTGCTTGATGAACCCTTCGGGGCGCTGGACGCCTTCACGCGCGAGGAACTGTGGCAGGTCCTGCAGGACCTCTGGCTGCGGCGCCGCTTCACCGTGATCCTCGTCACCCACGATCTGCGGGAGGCCGTCTTCCTTGCCGACACGGTCTACGTGATGAGCCCCCGCCCCGGACGCATCGTGCATCGCGCCGAGGTTTCCCTCGACCGCCCGCGCACGCTGGAGGACACGTTCACGCCCCGTTTCACGGAGATCTACCATGAGATCCGCCGCCGCATCGGGGAAGGACGTCAGCAGTGACGGCGCGCGACCGTACGGCCGCCCTTCTTCCGCCCGGTCTTGTGATCGTCGCGGTCTTCCTCCTCTGGGAGGCGGTGGTCCGCCTCTTCGGCATTGCCGTATTCGTCCTGCCCGCGCCAACGGTCATCTGGAAGTCGCTGCTGACCTGGCACGCCGCGATCTGGTTCAACGCCGCCCAGACCCTTTACACGACCCTGGTCGGCTTCGGCCTGGCCATCGCAGGAGGGCTGGGGCTGGGCCTGGCCATCGGGTATTCGACCCTGGTCTACCGCGCGCTCTATCCTCTCCTGGTGGGCTTCAACAGCGTGCCCAAGGCCGCCATCGTCCCCGTCCTGGTCATCTGGTTCGGCATCGGCACGGTCCCGGCCATCATCACCGCGTTCCTCATCTCCTTCTTCCCGATCGTCGTGAACGTGGCGACCGGGCTGGCCACGCTGGAACCGGAGCTGCAGGACGTCCTGCGCTCGCTGGGCGCGAGCAAAGGGGAGATCTTCCTAAAGATCGGGGTGCCCCGGTCGCTCCCCTACTTCTTTGCCTCGCTGAAGGTGGCCGCGACGCTCGCCTTCGTGGGGGCGGTGATCTCGGAAACCGTCGCCGCAAACCGCGGGATCGGGTACCTCATGCTCTCGGCCAGCTCCCGCTTCGATGTGCCGCTCGTCTTCGCCGGATTGCTGGTCGTCGCGGTGATGGGCGTGCTCCTGTTCGCCCTCTTCGCCGTCGTGGAGGGCAGGCTGACGGGCTGGGCGTACCGGGGGCAGGCGCTCGGCGGGTAAGTCACCCTAGGCGGACATCCCTCTGATGGAAGTCCCTCTGCCCTTCGCGGGGCATGGACGCAGTCCGGGCGCCCGCCTAGACTGCGTGCACTTTGGAGATTCGAGCGAGCACTCGAACGAATCGCGGGCGAAACACACGGGTCATTCCGCCCGTCCCAACGTGGACCCGCAATACCAGAGGGCGCATCCTGGAGACGGCGCTGGGCCTCTTCAACGCCCGAGGAGCCCGTGCTGTGTCGACGAACCGCATCGCACGGGCGTTGGGCATGAGCACCGGTACCCTCTATTACCACTTCCGGAACAAGGAGGAGATCATCCGCGTGCTCTTCGAGCGGCTGAGCAGCGACCTCGATTCCGTCTACGTTCCGCCGGCGAAGCGAGCGCCTGACCTCACGGACCTGGACGGCGTGCTGCGCGGCCACCTTCAGACGCTCTGGCACTACCGCTTCATCTATCGGAAATCGCAGCGCTCGCCCAGCGGGATCCGGAACTGCGCACGCAGTACTGTCGGCAATCCACCCGCGGCCACAAGTATCTTGTCGAGTTGATCAATGCACTCATCCGCGAGGGCATACTCCGGAAGCCCGAGGGCCAGGGCACGGTCACAGAGCTGGCCCATGCCTGGCGGGTCGTCGCGGAATTCTGGCTGCCCTTCATGGAACTGGCTCGTGCGCACATGGGCGGCCGCGCGCTCGACGAGGGCGTGGGCATGCTCCACCGCGTGATACGTCCTCACCTTCGGCGGGTGGACCCATGAAGGATCTGCACGTGGTCGTGGGAGGACATGGAGGCACCGGCCGGGCGGTCGTCGCAGCGCTGGCTGCCTGCGGTGCCCGCGTCAAAGCGGTGAGCCGCAGCGGGGAAGGTCCCCCCCCTCCCCGGAGTCGAGTACGTGCGGGGCGAGCCGCCGATGCGGTCTCGATGCGCGAGGCGTGCCGGGACGCCGGCGTTGTGTATCACTGCGTCAACGTGCCGTACATGCGGTGGCTAAGCGGGCTCTTCCCGATCGCCAAAACGGTGGCCGGCGCCCTCGGCCAGATCATCGACGAGTCGCGGCGGCGCGGGCAAGGATCCTAAGCCAGCGTCACTGCACCATGCCGAAGCGCTTGCTCTTTCGTGTCATCTCGATGAAGTACCCGAGCCGTTTCCGGAACTCCTGGGGACGCCGCCTCGCTCCCTCGATCCAGCCAATCCTGATCCGCCGGTAGGACGCGGGGAACCGGCGGAAGTTGCGCCACACCGCGGGGTCGGCGTGGAGCGCCGCCCGGATGTCGGCCGCAAGCGGTGCGGCGCGCTCCCCACGCGTGTCCGCCGGCGCCAGCGACGTCTGCACCGCGGCGAGCCCCGCCCGTGTCATCTTCCCCGCCGCCTGCAGCCGCCTGATCCGCTCGCGATTCGAGACGGACAGCTGACTGCCGGGCCGGCGCGGCGAGAACCGCTGCGCGAAACGCTGCTCGTCGACGCCCTTCACGATGCTGTCGATCCAGCCGTAGCACAACGCTTCCTCGACGGCATCGTCGTACGGGATCCGCGGTTTGCCCGAGGCCTTCCGATAGAAGACGAGCCAGATCTCGTCCGCCTTCCGGTGGTGCCGCGCCAGCCACCTCCGCCAGGCCTTCCGGTCGGCTACGTAGAGCAGCCTACCGATCTTCATCGGGTCTCAGCCCAACATCTGTCCCAGCGTGAGAGGCAGGAGGGCATAGAATCGCGCCGAGGCCGTGACCTCGGCCAGCGGCACCTGGTCGAGCGTGGTATGCGCGTAGCGCTCGTCACCGGGGCCGAAGCCGATGGAGGGGATTCCGGCCTTGCCCATCCAGTACGTCCCGTTCGTGGAAAACGCCCAGCGGCCGAGATCGGTCGCCTGCCCATATGCCGCGCGGGCGGTCTCCTGTCCGGCCCGCACGAGGACGTGGTCCTCGGCAAGCGCCCAGGCCGGATACACCTTGTCCACAGGGAAGACGAAGCCCGTGTAGCTCGGCTCCTCGTACACCGGGATGGTGATCTCGGCCTCCGCCGCCCCGGGGACGGCGTGGAGTTCGGCGAGCACCTGCTCCTGAGTCTCGCCCACGGTAACGCGGCGGTCGATGTACAAACGGCACACGTCTGGCACCGCGTTTAGCGACGGGGACCGGCTCTCGATCTGCGTCACGGCGATCGTCCCGGGGCCGAGGAACGGGTCGCTCTTGAACAGCGTGCCCAGGGTGGCCACCCGCTGGGCAAACGCCGCCGCCTTATAGATCGCGTTCTCCCCCCGCTCCGGCGCGCTGGCGTGCGCCGTCTTTCCGCGGAACGTCACACTCACCTCGACGCGCCCGCGGTGGCCGCGGTAGACTTGCAGCCGCGTCGGCTCGCCGATGACGACGTAGTCGGGCTGGATGCGCTCGTGCTCGACGAGGGCGTGGCCGGCGATGCCGTCGCACCACTCCTCCATGTTGCCGAAGTAGTAACAGGTCCACCCCCCGAGCAGATTCAGGCGCTGGAGGACGTGCAGGGCGTAGATCATCGGGGGGGTGCTGCCCTTCTCGTCGCCCGCGCCCAGGGCGTAGAAGATGCCGTTCTCGATCTTGCCGCTGAACGGGTCCCACTGCCACGCGGCGCGGTCGCTCACGCCCACCGTGTCGAGATGACTGTCGTACAAAAGTACGCGGGGCCCGCTCCCAACGCGGCCCAGAAGGTTCCCCATCGCGTCGAATCGCACGTCCTCGAAGCCGAGGGCGCGCATCCGCTCTCCGACAACGCGGCCCACCGCGGCGAGCTGGCTGTCATGGCTGGGGATGGCCACGATGTCGCGCAGCAACCGGATCATGTCATCGTGCAACCCGCCGAGCAAGTCGGTAACTTGCCGCACCACGTCGGGATTCATCCCCACAGATGAACCTCCGGATCGGGATGCCGTGTAGTTCCGCGGTGGTCGAGGAGAACCCTCGGGAAGACACGAACCACGCAGACGTGCCCCCAATCCTCGGTCATGCCACCGGGTTCACCTGCACCCGCTGCGGGCGCCGCTACGACACGAGCGTCCCCCGACTCACCTGCCCCGTGTGCGGTCTGGACGGCATCCTCGACGTCCTCTACGACTACGACGCCGTGCGCGCGGAGCTGACGGCGGACTCGCTCGCCCGCGCCCCGCGTTCGCACTGGCGATACCGACCGCTCCTGCCGCTGCCCGGTGATGCGTCGGCATCGGTCGCCCCCGTGGGCTGGACGCCGGTGTTCGAGGCGCCACCGGTGGCAGCGCGGCTCGGGTTCCGGCGCGTCCTCGTCAAGGATGAGGGGCGCAATCCGACGGGATCCCTCAAGGATCGCGCCAGTTCGGTGGCCGCTGCCCACGCCGCGGCGTCGGGGTACCGGGCGGTGACATGCGCGTCCACGGGGAACGCGGCGTCATCGCTCGCCGGGATGAGCCCGCAGCTCGGCCTCCACCCGTACATCTTCGTTCCGGCGAGCGTCTCGCAGGCGAAGCTGACCCAGATGCTCGTCTACGGGGCCACGGTCTTCCTGGTCCGGGGCTCCTACGAGGACGCCTTCACCCTGTCCATGGACGCGGCCGGCCGCTTCGAATGGTACAACCGCAACAGCGCCATCAACCCCCTCCTGGTAGAAGGAAAGAAGACGGCCGGGCTGGAGATCGCGGAGCAGACCGGTGCAGACCTCCCCGATGTCGTGGTCGTGCCGCTGGGCGATGGCTGCACGCTCGCCGGAACGT
>Ga0209341_10002539_pt1 | contig 17317 bp, 11 predicted proteins | sample RifCSP13_2_FD_184020 | JGI IMG/M metagenome (GOLD analysis project Ga0209341, IMG submission 184020) | Soil microbial communities from Rifle, Colorado - Rifle CSP2_sed 13_2 (SPAdes) (version 2) | ecosystem: Environmental > Terrestrial > Deep subsurface > Rock core/Sediment | place: Rifle... | reverse complement strand
TTCTATATGATTATCAAGTTTGCAACTTGAACCATACGTTTTATATGGCAGATTTAGCCATCAATGGTATCGGGTGCTATTATTCGAACAAATTTATGGGTTTAAGGTGTAAACCGGAATCTAATGGGATAAACATCCGTTTTAATGAAAGGGAGGAACGTTCAAATGGGAAAGCTTTGTTCTATTATCGCCAATAAACCGCTCAACCACTGCTTTCATCACGTCAGATTTTCACTTGCCTCTTTTACTGGGACAATAGCAATTATCTGTATTCTTTTACTGATCAGTCAAACTGCTCACGGTGACAGCGTAGCTGACTCCAACACTGACAATGTAACGATTCCAGATGCAGGCATCTATGTCGCAAGCACTATTGCGATTTCCAGCGCTCCGGCTAGCGCCGTTGTGACCGGGATTGATGTTTATTTTAAATGTATCCACACATATTCGAGTGACTTAACCGTTGATTTGAATGCAGACTCGACCGGCAGCTTGGGCAATCGCAATCTCTGGAATCGCGAAGGAGGGTCAGCAGATAATCCCACCAGAACCACCACAGGGATTACAACATTCAACGGTCTTTCAGTCAATCGAACCTGGTATCTTTATGCGAAAGATTTCGTAGCGGGAGACAGCGGATACATCGACGAGTGGACAATCACCATCTACTATTCAATGTCTGCTGGCCCGCCCACAATCATATCGACTGGGGATACAAGTCCGCCGGGTCCGAGTGTTTCCACAACGACACCGACCTTTCAGTGGCAGTCAGTATCGGGTGCTGATGGATATGCGCTGTACATTAGCAAATACAATGGTTCAAGCTACGACTTAATATTTGATTCGAGTGTGATTGGAGGGCCAATTACCGGCACATCGTATACCTTGCCTGTTGGGTATTTGGTGGACGGCGGGCAGTACCGCTGGAACATGGCATCGCACAATAGCGCAGGTTATGGGCGCCAAATGTAAACCGGTTGTATTTTACAGTGTCTTTCATAGCCAATTCAGCCTCATTTGGCGGCACCGTGACCGACGTAAATACAGGTAGTGTGATTTCCGGTGCCAGTGTGACATGGGGTTCGTCGTATAGCACCACAACCAATAGCAGTGGAATTTATAGTTTTAACTCCGTACCCTGCGAGACGCATACATTAACGGTGAGCAAATCGGGGTATCAGACTTATTCGCAGAGCTACACGCCGACTTGCAATGCCAGCAGCTTGAAGAATGTGGCTTTAACGCCTGGGCTAACGCTATGCCCGATAGAATCACCTGCTTTTGGCGTAACTATCATAACACATGGATACGGATTCTGGTCTAATAAAACTAATACAAATGGGTGGGTTAGTAAAATGGCTGACGCGATTGCCCAGCAAGCTGGTGGTAAGGATGAAGTGGCTCAATATACCATGAGAATATCTGGTAACATTGTAGATGGATTTCCTCCTTATATAGAGTCTTTTGAGCTCGATCCAGGCTCAAAGGACATATCTCAGATGTGCAGTGCAGCAATTATAATTAAAGTAGACTGGAGCGATTTGGATAGCGGAGCTTGCACCGATTTTGATTGGACCATGACTTCAACAAAGGTCATTGGGGACCTTGTGTGGCAAGGATTACATTATGTAAATCTACCAGGGAACAATCCATATGTTGAATTACCAATTCATCTGATTGGCCATAGTCGGGGTGCATCGGTCATGTCTCAAGTTGCCAGTGTTTTGGCCGCAGAAGGAATATGGGTGGATCAGCTTACTACTTTAGATCCTCATCCTGTTTGTGTGGATCAGATGGTGAAAACATGGGAGAACATTCGTTTTGCTGATAATTACTGGCAAAGTAGGGGTTTCCCGGATGGCAGTTCAATTTATGGGAGTCACGATGTTTCTTTAACTGATATTGTGGATAACCATTCCCTAATTCATACGTATTATCACGGAACAATTGATCAGCAAGCAAAGAATGACGGTGACGATGGCCAAATAATACCGGATTGGTATGACGAGATTATGACACCGAAACGAACGGCGCGGGATAAATCTGGCTTTAAATTCAGCCGCGTTGGTGGAGGTGATTGGTGGAGTAGTGTTTTGAATGATGGATTGGCTTGGGATATGAATGATCCACCTTCATCTGTAAATCGTACATTTGTATCTAGAGAAGGCGTTATACAGTGGCCTAATATACTTTTGAGAAATATAAATTCTCAGTGGATCATTCAAGTTAGCCAATCATTACCTATCCAATACTACTATGAGGATTATGATAGTGATGTTATGATAACGTTTTTTAAGGATAACGATCAAAACCCTTACAATAATTCTTCTAGCCAAGACATAAAAACCATCAATCAATCTGGCTACATAAGAAATGCACAAGTCTCGAGTTTCTTTTGGACTCCAACTGCAACTGATGCTGGACAAAGTTATTTCATCGGGGCAAAAATTGAAGATGTAAATACTCCGAGACGGCATACACGGTATTATTATTTACACAAAACAATAACTGTAAACCCAGAATCGACTATTCCCGATCTTACGGTTCTTTCGATCACTGCCCCAATTCAAGCTGCAACAGGAGAGTCTATTTCGGTGACATTTACAGTGAAAAACTTGGGCAGTGGCGCATCAGGAGGATTTGGAAATAGGATTTCTTTAGGTACGAGTGCTTATGGAACTCAGATTAGTCTGGCTGATTTTTCGATGGTATCACTTGCCCCTAATGAATCACGAACAGAAACAAGGTACGTTAGCATTCCTGCCAGTATATCACCGGGAAATTATTGGATTACAGTCTTTGCTGATGGTCCAGCCCCAGGTTCGGTTAACGAATCTAACGAGAACAACAACATCGGCAGCACTACCCCTAATCAAATCAACATTCTGGCTCCTTTATATTCAATCACGGCTTCGGCTGGTTCTGGTGGTTCGATTAGTCCGAGCGGTACTTTTACAAAGGTTGCAGGTACTAGCCAAACCTTTATCGCAACTCCTAGCAATGACTATACTGTAGACAAGTGGTCCTTAGACGGGAATGAAGTTCAACTTAACGGCAATAGTTATACGCTATCTAACATACAGGCGAACCACACCGTTTCGGTAACGTTCAAATCGGCTATCAAATACATTTTGAACGTATCTGCAGTAAATGGTACCGTTACTAAAAATCCTGACCAGACGAGTTACGTTGCAGGGACCGTAGTAACGCTGACAGCAACACCTGCGAATGGGTATCAGTTTAGCGGATGGACGGGAGATGCAGGTGGGGGTACCAATCCACTTACTATAAAGATGGACAACAGCAAAAATATTACGGCGAACTTTACAACACTGTCACAAGGAACGGGTTCTATAAGGGTGTCTATCGTTCCACAAGAAGCTGCAAATGATGGGGCACAGTGGAAATTAACTACTGAAAGCATCTGGCATAACAGTGGAAGTGCAAAGTATGAAATTCTATTTGGCACATATCAGGTTGAATTCAAAGCAATATCCGGCTGGATTACCCCTTCTAATAAAGAAGTAACGATTTTCGCAGGTCAACCTGACATTTGGATAGATAGTGATCCATACGTTCAAACGATCGTCACAAATCGAACCTTGACTGTTGCATCTACCAATCCAAGCAGTGGTGTGTCGATAACGGCGAGTCCGAATGATAACAATGGTCAGGGTAGTGGCACGACTCCGTTCACACGAACCTATAACATCAACACGACGGTTACACTTACCGCACCATCAACCGCAGGAGGAAACAACTTCCAGAAATGGCTGCGCAATGGGGTTGATTTGACGACCAGTCAAACTGCCAATGTAACGATGGATGCCGACTACACCATGACGGCGGTGTATGTATCACTGCCGACAGTTACGTCCTTCCAGATCGACAACGGCGCAGCCGAGACGACGAGCCACACGGTGACGCTCAACAACACAGCAACGGGCATCCCCACGCACTACATGGCAAGCGAGTCTGCAAGCTTTACCGGAGCTACCTGGCAGACCTACGCAGCCGCGCCGCCCTTTACGCTGAGTCCGGGAGATGGCGCAAAGACGGTGCATTTTAAGGTAGGGAATGCAAACGGGGAGTAGGTGTGACGGGCTATTATGCCTCTGAAACATCCACTGCACCGTCATCTGACGCAGAAGGCTGGACTGTCGTGACGTCGATGACCACCTACAATACGAACGTTCAATTTACCCTGAGTAGTGGCGATGGTGAGAAGACGGTCTATGTATGGTATAAAGATGCGGCAGGAAATGTGTCAAGTGCGGCAACCGACACAATCACGCTCAAGGAATTACCAGTAGTCACCACGTTCCAGATAAACAGCGGAGCAGACGAGGCGACAAACCGCACGGTAACGCTCAATAACACGGCAACGGGCAGCCCAACGCATTATATGGCCAGTGAATCCCTAACGTTCAAACGCGCCACCTGGAAGGTTTACACGGGAGCGCCAAGATTTAAATTGAGTGCGAGTAAGGGGTTAAAGACCGTGTATTTTAAGGTTAAAAATGCCAAAGGGGAGTCATCACTTGTTAGTGACGCTATTACCCTTAAAAAGGCGCTCGCGGCGCCGGTTGCTGATGCGGGAATTGACCAGTTGGCGCGCAGGGGCAGCGTGATAACGCTTGATGGCAGCAAAAGTTTCAGTCCTGAAGAGAATGTCCCGATGGCGTATGAATGGAGCTTTATTTCGTTGCCGTCCGGGATGGGAAGTTTGCTATCTGATCCCAAATCGGTCAATCCAACATTTACTCTCAAAAGACAGGGCAGATGTGAAATACGACTTATTGTTAAAGATTCCCTTGAAATTGAGAGTGAACCTGATACCGTTATCATCAGCACGAAGGATACTGAACCAGTTGCCCATGCAGGGGGTGACCAATCAATAAGTGAGGTGGGAACACGGGTAATGCTTAATGGCGCTCAAAGTTATGATCCTGACGGTGACGTCCTTGCCTATCAATGGGCATTCATCTCAATGCCTGCTGAAAGCGAGGCTTCCCTTGAAAATCCAGATACGGTCAGGCCAACATTTGTGGCGGATGCGCCGGGTGACTACGTGATACAACTGACGGTAACCGATAGTCATACCCAGAGTGCATCAGATACGGTGACCGTAAGTTTTGAAAACGTAAGGCCTGTGGCAAACGCAGGGAAGAGCCTGGCAGTTAAGGTCGGAGATACTGTAACGCTGGCAGGTGATGGAACGGATGCGAACGGGGATGCGTTAAGTTACCGATGGATACTTTCATCGCTTCCAGAGGGAAGTTTGTCTGAGATAGCAGATTCAACATCGAACGTAACGACCTTTATACCCGACCGTGCGGGAACCTATGTGGTACAGCTTGTTGTAAGCGATGGTTCTCTTGGTAGTGAGCCGTCCGCAATTCAAATACAGGCTTTTACCGTTCAAACAGGAGCTGTAATAGCCTTGCAGGGATTGGAAACGGAGATAGCAGAATTGGATAGCGGCGCATTCAAGAACGATGATATGCGGAATTTGCTGTTAAACAAGCTCAATGCCGTGATAGCGAATGTAGAAGCGGGTAAGTATGCAGACGCTGCGAATCAGCTTCGGAATGATATCTTGCCGAAAATGGGTAATGTTGAGAACGCAGAAGGGGATAGCGTTATGTGGATAATTGACCGCAGTTCACAGAATGTATGGTATCAGGAGGCGCAGGACATTGTAGAGGCGTTGGAAATGGCACGGTAGTCATAAATGATCTCTCCAGCGCTTTTACTGTGTGGGCTGTCCAGAAAATCCAAAATACCGATGCCAAATGGTGGCATGAAACATTTTTCGTAATAGTTCAGCTACCTCAGACAGGATGAACAGGATTAACAAGATAAAAGCTACCTTAATTCATCCTGTTAATCCTGTCAAAAATTAATTTATTTATATCATGTCTATCCTGTTATCTTGTCAAATCTTTTCCCTATCGATTTTCGGGAATAAGGGTTTTCCCTTGTGGACAACGGTATCTTTCTTAAACTCTTGCTGGAATTCCAGGCTGAGAGAGATGTTGTCTTCTAAGATACCCAGCTGTCGTTGAATTTCAACAGCGGTTCTCGGCATAAACGGATAGATAAACACGGAAATATCTTTAATAGCCCCGGCCAACGAACCGATGACAGCGGCAAGCTGCGGTCTTGTAGTACTTGTTTTAGCGAGCAACCAGGGTTTCTTGTCTTCTATGAATTTGTTGGCATGGCCTATAAATTCCCAGATATTCTCAAGCGCCTTGCTAAATTGAAGTTCTTCTATTTCGGCATCTACTTTATTACAGGTACTTTTTGATAACCTTTTTAGTTCGTCATCTGTATCTGCAATCTCTGGAATGACTCCATTAAAGTATTTTTCGATCATGGTTAATGTGCGTTGTAATAGATTGCCAAGGTCGTTGCCGAGGTCGGAATTTATTCTGTGAATAAGGGCGCTGTAAGAAAAATTTCCATCTAAACCGAAAGGGACTTCTCTCAGGAGGAAATATCTGTAGGCGTCCGTGCCGTACGATTGAATAATACTCGTTGGGTCTATTGCATTTCCTAATGATTTTGATATTTTTTGGCCTTCAATAGTCCACCAGCCGTGCGCAAAAACTTTAAAGGGCAGATCTATTTTCAGTGACATGAGTATGGCAGGCCAGATGACACCATGAAACCATAAGATTTCTTTCCCGATAATATGGACGTTTGCAGGCCAGTATTTTTGGAATTTTTGCATGTCGTCATTGTATCCTAAAGCGGTAATATAATTCAGAAGCGCATCAATCCATACATAAATAGTGTGTGTCGTGTCCATGGGGACTTGAATGCCCCATTCTACAGCCGAGCGGCTTATACTGATGTCTTCTATCTGAGTTTTAATTCGGTGCAGTAATTCATTTTTTCTCGATTCGGGTTGGATAAAATGGGGATGTTTTTCGTAGTAATCGAGGAGGCTTTTCTGGTATTTTGATAACCTGAAAAAATAATTCTTTTCCTTTACTTTTTCGACAGGTCGTTTACATTCCGGGCATTTCCTTTCTTCGAGTTGTGATTCAATCCAGAAACTTTCACAGGGAATGCAATACCATCCCTCATATTCCCCAAGATAGATATCTCCATTCTCAAAGATTTGTTGAAAGATTTTTTTTACGCGATGGCAATGCCGTTCATCGGTCGTTCGTATGAAATCGTCATTGGAGATGTCGAGGTTATTCCATAAAGTCTTGAATTTATCAACTACATCATCGACAAATTTCATCGGGGTTTTGTTACATGCCTGTGCCGCTTTTTGGATTTTTTGGCCATGTTCATCCGTTCCTGTCAGGAAGAAGACGTCTAAGTTTTTCATTCTTTTATATCGAGCCAGCGCGTCGGCAGCAATTGTCGTATAAGAATGTCCGATGTGTGGCGCGTCATTTACATAGTAAATGGGTGTTGTAAGATAAAAGGTGCGTTTATTCAAGATCGCAATCCTTTTCACAAGGTTGATCACACATCGGTTCTTTTTGCCGCAAGGGTTCCCTTACTTTGTCTATAATATCATGGACTGACACATGAATTTTGTTTCCATTTTCCATCTCAATGGTAACTTGTTGTTGTAATACATCATAATTAATGACTTCCCCAACTCCTTTCGCTGTTTTCACAATAGAACCCTTTTTTGGAAGGACGTGTTTTAAATCTTCATAGACTTTGTCTTCATAACGCAAACAGCACATGAGCCTGCCGCACCTGCCGGATATTTTGGAGGGGTCTAACGTTGCCTTCTGATTCTTTGCCATCTTCATAGTAACGGGTTCGAGATTTTTGAGAAAGGATCTGCAACATAATTCCCGTCCACAATGCTCGTGATCAGCCAGGAGTCTTGCTTCATCCCGGACGCCTATGTGTTTCATTTCTATGCGTGCCTGATATTCTTTTGCCAGGTCTTTTACCAGTTCCCTGAAATCAACGCGTCCGTTGGCCAGGAAATAGAAAATGATTTTTTTGGTGCCGAATAGATGTTCGACGCTGGCCAGTTTCATGAGGAGTTTATGTTCTTTAATCTTTTTTTGGCAGAATTTGAATTCAACGGGGATCATTTCATCGATTATCTTTTTTTGTTTTTCTTTATCATCCAGCGTAGCCTTACGCAAAACCTCGCCAATATTTTCAATTGGATCGGTATCGTCTATTTCTTTAACCTTGGTAATAACTTCCCCAAACTCTACACCACGACTGGAACGAATTATAACTGGATCGCCTTTTTTTAACGAGTTAAATGGAGCAAAAAAGTCGGATGTATTTTTTAAGACGCCGTATCGAATAGTTAGTATGTGTCGCATGTGGATATATCTGTGATAAGACGTATAGTACCGTCTTTGTTAAAGTACGAATATTTATAGATAATAACAATTGTACTATATCTTGTCAAGGTTACACGTTTTTTAGAATGTGATTATGTGTAATAGCTTCAATGAATTACACTTGCATTGTGAGTTTCAAATATGATATTATCCCCTTTAAACGTTAAACGACAAAACGACAAAAACAGAAAAACAGTAAAAAGGGTGAATGATTTTCAAATTAAGATTATGAGGTTGGCAATGAAAAATTTTCTTGTTGGTGTAATGGCTGTAAGTAGTTTAGCATTGCTGATATTTTCAGGAACGACAGGAAATACGTTATGTGCGCAAGATTCGTCTAATAAGTTGAATATGCTGGAAATTGTTATTTCGAATCTTATAGCAAGGGTTGAAGCTTTGGAAAAGCGTGTAAGTGCGTTGGAGAAAAATACCTCTGCTGGCGCTTCAAAAGCGCAAAAAAAAGAAGCATCTATTAAGGAACCGCCAAAATCAGCTTTGACGAATGGGTTCGAGGATATTGGGAATGGATTTTTTGTAAGAAATGTGCGTTTTAATCCGTTTGGTACGAATGTGCTTTTTACGGGAGAGATAGCCAATCGGTCTGAAAAGAATTATCGCTTTGCAAAATTTAATTTAGAAATCTATGATGATCGGGATTTATTGGTCAAAAAAGAAGAGTTTACGGTTCCTGATCTTCCTAAGGATAGCGTAAGACCCTTTGAACACATGCTTGTGGGAGTTGAAGCAGGCCTTATTAATAGATATATGATTAAGGCAGTTGAGTAAGTATGTATCGTTTGTTTAAGCTTATTACACAAGAGTATTTACTAGAGGTTTATTGGTAATTCTAAGTTGTGTTCAAGATTAGACTGTATTCAATCCATGGCCAATATGTTGAGCACTTGACGTCTAAATTATTTGGTTTAAAAATTCTCCCATACATGCAGATTGTTATCAACTGATAATGGGAGACCTGAAAGAAGCTTGCGAACTGATAGAGAAACTCCTAGCGCAGCAAAGCCGCAACCAAAGAACCCCCCTGTGTCCCCCCTTCGCAAGGGGGGACACAGGGGGGTGTTAAAAAAACTTACAAAAAAAAGAAGTTTTTACAGGGTAATACTATAGGAGAATCTCGTGTTTCAGTAGAATCTGAAGTGCTGAATAATATCTGGAGACTAAAGGTGTTGTTGTAAAAACTTTCTGATTTTGTATCGGTTCACCCCCCCTCCCCTAACCCCTCCCACCAGGGGCAGACCATAGCACACACTTAACTCCGCTGGTGAAAACGTTTATACTATTCACTATGCGCGTATCTGGCATCTCATGTATTGGCCTTGGCGCTTTGGCGTCTGCCGGAGGATTGGTTCGCCAGCTATCATGTCCGTCCCGTGCTGGTGGAAACCTTTGTCGATCCTACTCGTTTTGACGGCGCTTGTTACAAGGCGTCCAATTGGATTGAAGTTGGCCATACTGCAGGACGAAGGCACGGACAATAGGAAGTTATCGTTTTTTTCAGAACGAGAAAGTTACGATGGACGTAATCCTTACTCCTCATACGGAAGCTACAATAGAGCGCATAAAAGAACACAAAGTTGTGTTGGCCCCCCCAGGACACCACTACGCTTAATTATTACGCTCATCCTGCCACCGAGGGGCTGGGTCCAATTAACACGGTGAACGACAGCTCGATGGGACTGATGCTTCATGACACGATGGCCTTTACCGAGGAGGGCGACCCTCTGGGCTACTTGATGCTCAGTGTTGGGCGCGAGACCCTGATGACAGAGGCAAAAGGGAGCGCCGCAAAGAGACCCCTATAGAGCAAAAAGAGAGCATGAAATGGCTGAGGAGTTTCCGCAGGGTAGCGGAAATTCAGAGGTTTTGCCCTGATACTATAGCATAAATAAAAAAGGCATGTTTAACTAAAAACATGCCTTTTTATCGAATCTCAAAAAAATAGAAGTGTTATTTTGCTGCTTTTTCGTGTTGATGCTCTTTGGCTACCTCTTTCTCGCAGTCAAAACAGAAGAACGTCTTTCCGCATTCATGTCCTTCTCCAACCTCTGCCTTGCAGGTGGGGCAAAAAAGGGTAACGCCACAGATATGTTCATCCCCCACCTCTTTCTCACAATCATAACAGAAGTAGGTTACGTCGCAGATGTGACCAGCTCCAACTTCTTCTTCACATTTTGTACAAAAAGTTGTTACATCACAGATGTGACCGTCTCCAACTTCTTTTTTACAATCATGACAGAAGAATGTTAAATCACAAATATGACCAGCACCAACTTCTTCCTTGCATTGTTGACAATACGTTGTAACACCACAGACGTGTCCTTCTCCAACCTCTTTATTACAAGTGGCGCATTGATGTAAAGCCCCAGCCATAGATTCCTCTTTTTCGGAAGGCAATGCCTCTACCTTTTTCTCCTCAGGCTTTGCAGATTCTTCTGCCGGTTTTACCTCTTCAGCTGGCGGTTGGACAGCAGCCTCAGGAGCCGGCGCTTCAGGCGCAGCGGCTTCGGGAGCAGCGGTTTGAGCTGGTTCAGCAGCAGGAGCTTCGGCAGGCTTTGCCTCTTCTACAACCGGAGGAACGGCGGCAGCATCAGGAGCCGGTGCTTCAGGTGCGGCAGGTTGAACCGGTTCAGCAACAGGCGCTTCAGCAGCTTTTGCTTCTTCTACGGCCGGAGCAGCAACCTCAGATACGGGCGCTTCTGGTGCAACAGGTTCAGCAGCCGGAGCAGCAGCCTCAGATACTGGGGCTTCAGGAGCGGCAGCTTCTGGCGCAGCGGGTTCGGCAGCCGGTGCTTCCGAGGGCTGTGCCTCTTCTACAACAGGGACAGCGGCCTCAGGCGCTGGTTCTGCAGGAGCAGCCACTTCGGCAGCCGGCGCGACTACTTCTTCTGCTGGGGCAGTTTCTGGCTTTACCTCTTCTTTAACAGGTTCTGCCTTAACTTCTACTTGTAATTCGGGAGTTTTTGTTTGCTTTACTTGTGTCTGAGTGGCTACACAAGAACTCAAAAAAATTGTAAGACTTGCCAAACCTACGCCTAAAAATCCTTTTTCCATAAATTTTCTCCTTACCTATTAAATGGTCATTACGATTTAATCCCTGGTACTGTTGTTAGTTATTAATTCTGGTTTTTTTGGAACGTCCCGCTTTTCAATAGCTACTCCGGCGGCCGAGAAAAATTTTTTTCGTATAGTATCAAAAATAACTTTTAATAATGCCTTATTGTTGATATTGCCAAAAGTACCCAAATCTATATTACCCGCTGCCATAGTAACATGACCACCTGCGTTCATAAATCCAAACGCCTTTTCCAATAAAACTGCAAGGTTGACGCTTGAGTCTATGCTGCGAGCGGATAATTGCACCTTGTTTTTGTCAATGCCAAAGACAAGCACTGTAGAGATACCCTCCATTTGTATCATTAATTCGGCTGCCTGTGGCAGTGCATCTCGATCCGTTATGTATTCCACAAAGGAGATTAAATATGAGCCTCTTACTTCACGGTTTCGTATAGCCTTTCCAATAGTGTCAATGGTCTCTGCGCTCATAGGAAGGTTCTCAATTTGTTTTAATAGCCCTACATCCAGTAATGGCGAGAGATAGGTAGCCGCCTCAAGGTCTTCGGTAGTGGTGTTTCTCGTAAATCCGCCCGTATCTACCCCTATTCCGTAACGGAGCGCTGTGGCAAGGGATGGGTCAGGCACAATACCCAGTTGCCTCATGTACCTTGTCATAATGGTAGAAGTGGCGCCAATTTTTGGTAATATTTCAACAAATTCTCCTTTTACAAGGCGAAAATCAGTTTGATGGTGATCAATAATGATATTGGGGATTGTATTTACGGGCAATATATTGTTTTTTGAAGGGATGGACGCCTCTATTAATGCCATCTTATCAATGGTATTAATTATTTCCTGTGCCTCATCTGTTGTTTTTAATCGTACAAGGTCGGCTTTCAGCAGACTGACCAGTGTTTTATTTTGTTGATAACCAATATTTCCACCATAATAAATATCAGATTTAACCTCATATTTTTCAGCAATACGTTTTAATGCAAGTCCGGAAGCAATGGAATCAGGGTCAGGGTTGTCTTGTAAAAAAATGGCCAACCCTCTGCTGGTGGCTGCCTTTATAACACTTACAAGCTGGAAAGCAGACCGTTTTAACTTGGCTAGTTCTAATTCACTCAGAATAGTATTTGTGATAATTCTTACGGTTTGAACAACACGATCAGCGCCATTTTCTAGTAATTCTGAAGCCTCTTTCTCGCCAGTTGCCCTTGATACTATGAATTTATCAGGAAATAATTTCTTGACACGTTTTACTAAAGTCAAGTTATCTGTGAAGTTTTTTTGTAAGAGGACGAAGGCGATGGTGCCTTTCGTCGGTAATGTGCTTAAATCCAAAGTGTGGATATCCGCTAAATGGGTACGAATATTGAATTCTTTCAATCCAATCAAAGCCGATTCGTCATTGTCAATAACAAATATCTCCTCGTCAGATGTGCTTAAATTTCTGGCCACTGCGCTTCCAACGTCATCGCAACCCAAGATTATATACATCGGAATATCCTTTTGGGAGACATTTTTTCCATTAAAAAATTTAACGGGGATTTATTATACTATTGAGTCTTTTTGAAGTCAATATTAAAAACAAACCGCATCTAAAATTTAAACGTATGTATATATAGGAGTTATAAACAGCGTTCTGCTAAAGTAATGACATGCAACTCGACAGTTCATCAGTTTTGTCTTGAAATCAAAGGATGGGTTTATGTAACATCACTTTTGCAAAATTACAATTATACCTACAAAATTTCAATTTTAAGACTGCAATATGGAAATATATGACGTCGTTAAGCAAGTAGGAATTTCTGGTTCCATGTGGGACGAATCTATTGAAAGGCATGAGGTTGTCCGTGAGGAATTCGATGGTGTTTACTTTTATCGGGTGACGAAAAAGGTTGGTGAGTTGGGGAAAGGGGCAATCGTCACCCAGGAAGGCATCCTCTTTGATTTTCCGCGTATTGCCCGAATAATGCATCTGGAAAATGGTATTCGTAAGGCTTTTACCCAACCATTTTATGTAGAAGAAAAGGTCGACGGTTACAACATTCGGGTTGCTCGCATTCAAGGCCGCGTGCTGGCCTTTTCGCGCGGCGCATACGTCTGCCCCTTCTCGACAGATCGGATCGTGGATTTTTTGGATGTAAAAAAGATATTTGATGAGCATCCGGGCTTAATTGTTTGCGGTGAATTTGCAGGTCCGGATAATCCTTACAACATTGAACATCCCCCGTACGTAAAGGAAGATATCAGATTTTTCGCATTTGATTTAATGCTGTTGAATAAACCTCATAATATTCCTGTCGAGGAGAAGTATAAACTCTTTGATACGTATTGTATGCCAACTGTCAGAAGATTTGGGCAATTTTTAGTCTCCGACATCCCAGCCCTGAAAAAAGTTATTAAAGAGTTGGATGAGACAGGGTGTGAAGGGATAGTAATGAAACCAACCCATCCTGCTGAAAATATCCTGAAGTACGTGACGTTAGGCTCCTGTTTGCGTGATATCCATGTTACTGCCCCACTGATGGCGGAGATGATGTCTGAGTTTTTTACCCACCGCATCATTCGCGCAGCCATGTTTATTCAGGAACATGCCGATTCATTGAAATCAGAAGTTTTTGCTCAGTTGGGGGAGGCGTTATTACAACCCGTATATGAAAGCGTTACTAAGGCTGCGCGGGGAGAACTTATCGATGAAAGATTTCTCCTGAAATTTCGGGAAGAGAAAAATGTTCAAAGGATGGTTGATCACCTGCATAGGTGTAAGGTAAAGTTTGAGGTATTGTCAAAAAACAAAGAAGATTCTTACTGGCATGTCCGGTTTGCAAGAAGATGTTACGCCTCGTACGAGATACTCCAAAGACACCATGACGGCGCATCTCATGTTGATTAGTTTTTCAAGGTAACCAAATTATTTGAGGGTTTGCTGTATTAACTTATCCAGGATACCCCGCAGCATGCGGGGATCAATGTATCGGATGCCTAGTTTATCTGCCCATTTGACGATACCTGTATCGGCTGTTATCAGGATACCATCCATTTCCTTCGCCAGGAGGATCAAGTCGACGTCTTCTTTGCTGTCAATAATTCCTTCGCGAAGTGCGGAACGATATTTTTTCCTCAGATTGTTAATGGCCTCTGGTTCAGTTTCAGGCGATGTCTCTCTTACCGCCTCTTCAGCTACCCGTAAACCCTTGTCAATTCGGTGACGCACGTCCTCAATAAGCTCATACAGCAAAAAAGCCGGAACGGAAAGTTCATACCTTTTGGGTGGTTTTTGAAATATACGAATTTGCAATTCAGTGGGGATATCCTTTATCTCGACAAAATTCAGCAGTTCATGATAGATTGTTGGGGGCATATAAAAAGCCGGGCCATCCAATTTGCCAATAATCTCCAGGAAAGAACGTAATGCATCAGTGGGACTTGCCCCAAATGTTTGGTATACGTCCGGGTTCGTAAAAATACTCGTATCAATGATAATTCGTTCGTGTTTGATGTCTTTTTCCATAAATACCCCTTGTTTTATTTATTTTTACGGAACAGCGTTCTTTTTCCGTAAGTTGAAATACCGTTCTAAAGATATGTTCTTCTGCTGGGGTCATTTCTTTATCCCGCCTTTTCATTACAATCTTTGCCACCTGAAGCGCCTTTTCTAATATATAGACCTTCGTTCCATTGTCTGAATACCATGTAAAAGAAGGAAGATATTTGGGGGGGTAGGTGGGAGTGATAATATTACAGGCAAAACCAAAAATACTTCCCGTCATGATTGTCGTATTAATAGCCGTTTTGTTATGGTCTCCCATTGCCATACCAAGGAACATATGATTTGTATTGATGATATTTTCCCCCAATTCAACCTTTATATTTCCATAGGTATTGAGTAAATTGCTGTTAACGGTATCCGCTCCGATATTGACCCATGAGCCGATATAAGAATCACCAAGGAATCCGTCGTGCTGTTTATTACTGTAACTGTGAAAAACAGTATTTACGATTTCTCCGCCCACCTTGCAGACCTCTCCAATATTGGCACCTCCGCGTATTCTTGAATTGGATTGAACTATGGAATGATTGCCAATATAGACAGGTCCTTCAATGGTCGTATTTGGGGCGATCGTGACATTATTACCTATATAAATTGGCCCATCTTCGGCATCAAATACACAACCTGGTTTAATCCGGCTTCCTTTACCAATAAATACCAGGTCTTCGTTGATAAGATAAACACCTTCATATAATTTTCCAGAAATCGAGCCTTCCTTGACAAACAGCATGAAGTCCTTTTCTATTTGGGACTTGTTGTGTTTTATGATATCCCAGAAATAGTTGACGATGGGTACATGGGTGTCAATTACCTGTACCGTATTTTTTAGCATTTCAATGACGTCTTGTGTGAGAAATGTTTCGGAAGATATTTTTTTTGCATTATTCCCTTTGAGCCGGGCGTAAATGAGTGTATTGTCCTGAACCCCGAGCTCCTCCGGGCCTTCTAAAGAAACAGGGAGGGAAATAATCGCACGGCCGTTTAAAAAAAGACAGGCATCGTCTGTGGTATGAAGGGTATTAACACGATGATCGAATCTCTCTTTTAATACATCGGATAAGTAGTTTCTGCAAAAAAGGGTAATAGAGGCATGAGGATAGTGTTTGATCGTTCTTTCCAACGTGGTAAACAAGCCGCATCGGAGTTCAAACACTGGCCTTGTGTATACGAGTGGGATGAGTTGTGAGTGTTGGTTATCTTCAAATACACAGATATGTTGCACTTGAAAATACCCCCTTATTAAATGGATTGCCTTTTATATCTTATTGAAGCGTGAATGTCTAATAATTACCATGTGTTGCATGTCGGTTTAGCATACTGAGACCAGGAATCTTTGTCAAGCTAATAAAAAGCAAATTAATGTATAACCTATCTGACGAACTTTGGCTACTCTGCTATATGTTAAAAAGTGAATTAGAAAGTCTTTTTTATGCGTAATTATGTAACCGATAGATTATTTTGCCCTAAGACTTTACGATTTATTTTATTAAAGTTAAAATATTTTTTTATATACTTGACATAAGATAATTCACGTAATAGAATCAGAAAAATGTAAAAGATAAAATTTTTTTATCGGTAAATGCCTATGAGTAGAGCGCAAACCCCTATATTTTCAATACCAATGAGACGGGTCGAAGGTTTTCTGTCCGATAAAATCTGCTTTCGTGACGCAAAGGCACGAACACCGCATCCTGGTTTGATACTGGAGAATGATTCCCATAACGAATGCCGATTGCAGATATGGGATAAATTTTTAATCAAGCACGAATATAAAATCTCCAAACAGCACGGCGAACAGTTTGTTGATGTAACCAACGATAATAATATCATCCACAGAAAAGGCAACATCGTTCCCGGTGCGATGACCGTTTCAAAGATCATCCTTCCCTTAGAAATCCTCTTTTCAGAATTGGAAATATCCTCAGTAAATATAAAATTTATCGGTTCGGCTTTTTATGGCGAAAGGACGTGCAATCTCTTTTTGTGGCACTTTGTGAGCAGCGATTATATTCAAATTGAGGTAAAAACCTATCAGCAGGACAGAGTAGTTGCTACTACGATTATCCTGGGGAGATTGAAAACAGCGGCTAAACAGGTCAAGGAAATAGATGAAGCCTTGGTAAACAAAAAATGTCTTGCGAGGGTGCATGCCTATTTTGAGACCTTGGGGATTCTGAGTGATTTTTATATGAACAAGGATGGATACAAAGATTATACCTATCCTTTAGCCTATATTGCCGCACTCCCTTCAGCAGAGATTGTCAACCAATTATCCGGTCAGGGCGGTATGATTAACATATTACGGATGGATTTCGGCAATTTCGAAAGAATTCCAATT
>Ga0209341_10002537_pt1 | contig 17331 bp, 14 predicted proteins | sample RifCSP13_2_FD_184020 | JGI IMG/M metagenome (GOLD analysis project Ga0209341, IMG submission 184020) | Soil microbial communities from Rifle, Colorado - Rifle CSP2_sed 13_2 (SPAdes) (version 2) | ecosystem: Environmental > Terrestrial > Deep subsurface > Rock core/Sediment | place: Rifle... | reverse complement strand
AGTTTCACGCGGGCTGCCGCGGCATGCCAGTCCGCAAAAACCCGGCGAACCCCACTTCGCCCTTACTCAGTAGCCTGCTCTATTTCTCGACTATGTCCTTTTTCAGGCTCGTTACAAATGCCATAATCTCATCTTTCTCTTTTTGCGGCACTTTGAATTTATCGAGCGAGCCGACGAGGTGTTTCGCTGCCGCCTCCCAGTCGGCCTCCGTAATAGCAAGGCCCTGGTGTGTGGTTTTCATGTCTCGGCCGGTATAAATGCATGGACCACCAGTGGCGGCGCAGAATTGGTCCAGGATGTGCTGGCGAATTCGCTTTTGGGAATCTGCGCTGTGACCAACAAAGAATTTATTAAAGCGCTGATCACCCACCAGCCTGACAATGAACTCATCAACTACCTTAGCTAGAGCGTCATAGCCCCCGACTCGTTCGTAAAGAGATTTTTCCTTAGCCATGCCCTGGGCCATCACGCAAGTGCTCATGAGCAGTGAAAGAACTACAGATGAAGTAACTGCGCGGGCAATTCGGTTAGCATTTCGCATTAATCATTCTCCTGTTTCGGAAGATGAGAAATCTTTTCTGACAAGTGAAATTTACGTTCACCGAGCGGGATCTGGATTTGTGGCGAGCAGAATTCGAAACATTCATATCCTAACCTGCACTGCTTAGATAAAGCTCTCCCGTGGGCACTCTGACTCCGCTCTCCGGCTCCAACGTGACGGCGAAAACTGCGGCGTCAAATGCAGCAGCAGGCACCTGATCGTTGAGAAATGCCTCTCCGGAAGCCAGTGGCTTAAAGAGCTTTCCTGGTAGAGGTTGTTTACCCACAATGAACCATAATTGATAGGCCTTCCCTGTAGCAGCGGGAGGCAAGCCAGTGGCCAGCAGAATGGCTCGGCCAGTCGGGTCGTAAGCAATTGTCGCGCGCGCGCCGGGAGCAACGTCAGTGCCAGACAGTTGGGCGCGCCGAGACCCAGGGAGGGAAAGAATGGCTATAAGTTCGCGATCGTAACTGATTTGCCGATTCGTATGCTGAATCTGGTTCGAGAGTCGAGCTAACTCCTGCCGGTTACGGCTATTTTCGCGCCACTGGATAAGGAGCGTCAGGCATAGCGCCAGAAAAGCCAGCGAGGCCGCCAATGCTTGCCAGGATGGCCAAGCCTGCAAAACCGTTTTCCGAGCGGGCCGCATGGCAGTGACTTTTGGTCCAGCCTGGTCCATCCGCCTCTCCTTGGCGCCGGCTCTATTGACCTCTTGCAGAATGTGCGAACGAACCTCCGGCGACGGTTCAACCGGTTGAGCGGCGAAGGCCAGCAGGCCCGCCGTTTCTTGCCACTGCACCAACTCTGCACGGCAATCGGTACAGCTTTCGAGGTGGGCCGCCACCGCCCGGAGCTCCCGAGCGTCAAGTGCAGTCAGCGCATATGACGCGAGCATCTCTCTATATTCGCTGTGAGCCGTTGAATTCATGCAAAATTCCTATCCGCTGTGCGACGACCTAAACTTCAGACTCTCGCCAAGTAGTTCTCGCAGCTTGATCATTCCGGAACGCATGCGCGTCTTTACTGTTCCCAAGGGTGCATTCAGCTTTGCGGCGATCTCTGACTGGGTCATTCCATCGAGATATGCCAAAAGCAGGACCTCTCGTTGCTCCTCCGTCAGCTTAGCCAGCGCTCGGTTTACTATCTCCATTTGCTCGGCATGAAGAGTATCAGTGACGGCATCTGAGGTCGTCTCGCGAATGTCTTGCGCCGCTGATACGACCAACCGGTCTCGCGACGCAAGCAGCCTCAAGCGATCAATGGCTCGACTACGCGCGAGCGTAACCAGCCAGGTAAAAGGCCGCCCACGGCGGTCGTCGAAATCGCAAGCGCGCCGCCAAACCTGCAAAAAGAGCTCCTGCAAGACATCTTCCGCTTCGGCGCGGCTATTCAATATACGAGTGAGTAGTCCGAACAGGATTAGGCGATAGCGGTCATACAGCAAAGCCAGGGCCGCTTCATCGCCGGCGGCGACAGCCTTGAGCAATGAGCTATCCGATATTTGAGCTTGTTCGGGGTGCAAGCCTTACCTGTTAGGGACAGGAGTATTAAGAGAGCACTTCCGGGGAGGAATTGAAGCTCTCTAAGCGTAAATTCTGACCAATAGCCTAATCGGTTATGAAAACTTTTGACCCTTAAGCGACGGTAATCTCCGGCGTGAGATATACATCCTGGATGGCATTTAATAATTCCACCCCTTCGCTCATGGGGCGTTGAAAAGCCTTGCGACCGGAAATCAAGCCCATGCCGCCGCCGCGCTTATTGATAACCGCTGTGCGAACGGCCTCTGCCAGGTCGCTTGTACCCTTCGATTCGCCGCCCGAATTGATCAAGCCGCAACGGCCCATATAGCAATTAGCGACTTGATACCGGACCAGATCGACTGGGTTCTCTGTGGTCAGTTTCTCGTAAACCAGTTTGTTGGTTTTTCCATACGACTTGCCCATTGCTTTCTCAACGGAGGTATAGCCGGCATTTCGTTCGGGCAACTTCTGCTTAATGATGTCGGCCTGAATGGTCACGCCGAGGTGATTGGCCTGACTGGTAAGATCCGCCGCTGCGTGCATGTCGCCTTCGGCTGTTTTAAAACTCGGGTTTCGCAAGTAGCACCAGAGTATGCAACCCATGCCGAGTTCGTGTGCATAAGCAAACGATTGACTTATCTCGGTTATCTGACGGGTCGATTCTTCAGAGCCAAAATAGATTGTTGCGCCAACGGCTACCGCGCCGAGATTGTGCGCCTCTTTGACTGTGCCAAACATTACCTGATCAAATCTATTGGGCAAGGTCAGCAATTCGTTGTGATTGATCTTTACGATAAACGGTATCTTGTGCGCATATTTACGGGCTACCACACCCAAAACTCCAAACGTTGAGGCGACGGCATTGCAACCACCCTCAATGGCCAACCGGACAATGTTCTCAGGATCAAAGTATTGCGGGTTCGGAGCGAATGACGCGCCGGCCGAGTGCTCGATACCCTGGTCTACGGGCAAGATAGACAAATAACCGGTACCCGCCAGCCGCCCATTATCGAAGAGTGATTGAAGCGAACGTAAGACGGAGGCCGGACGATCGGAGTAGGTCCAGACGCGGTCAATGAAGTCAGGCCCAGGCAAGGCCAGCTGGTCTTTAGGGATTGTTTGAGACTGGTGGTCGAGCAACGTCCGGGCGTTTTCGCCGAGAAGCTCTTCAATGCGGCTGAAAGGCGTGCCAGCTCGTTTCAGTTGAGTAGCCATTGTTTTTTCTCCAGAATCGAAAGCGGGTCCGTTTTGCAGCGAGTTAGAACTGGATTATAGCACAGCGCCTTGTCGTAGCCGCGAGCGGCGGATTTTGGTCCCGCGACTAGCGACTTGCTCCTCTTCCTCATTCGTTGGAGGGCAAACCACCAATTCGGCAAACGATTGATTATAAGACGATTATGGTTGCTACAACTTCCTCAGCTTGCCTGTTCTAGCACGCCTACAAATTCTCTTGCAGTAGAATTTGCAAGTAGTCTACAATCCGGGTGCAGAAACCTCGAATGCCGCGACTGCTACGTCGCTTCACCCAAGTCTCAACTCCACGTTTCCGATCTTTCGCAGGGAGACTGATCATGAGAATTAACCCTTTTGTTCTCGTCGTTTGTGTCGGTCTGGTGTGCCTTGGCGCATACCCGCGGGCGATGGCTTTTCCGGGCGACGACTGGTTGCCCATCGACCCTGCCGAGCTGGCCCAAAAAACGCCGGTCGTGGAGAAAGATGCCGATGCCGAGGCTTTGTTCTGGCAAGTCAGAGTCTTGGACGAAGTGGGAGGAGAAACTCCTCGCACAGTCCTCCGCAATTACATCCGCATCAAGGTCTACACTGAGCGTGGTCGTGAATCGCAAAGCAAAATTGATATTCCTTACTTGAACAACTGGAGCATTAAAGACATTGCGGCCCGCACCATCAAGACCGACGGCACCATTATCGAAATTAAGAAGGAAGACATTCTCGAGCGCACCATCGTCAAGGAAAGCGGACTGAAGATAAAAGCGAAATCATTTGCCCTGCGTGGTGTGGAGCCAGGCGCAATAATTGAATATCGTTGGCGTGAGGTCCGCAATGATCAGCTTTCCTTCTACATCCGGCTTCAGCTCCAACGCGATGTGCCAGTCCAGATTGTCAAATACTATATCAAACCGCTTTCTTTGCCGGGATTTCCATTCGGGATGCGTGTGCAGACTTTTCATACTGAGGCCACGCCATTCGTGAAAGAGAAGGACGGCTTCTATAGCAAAACAATGCGGGACGTGCCCGCGTTTCGTGAGGAGGCGCGGATGCCACCTGAAAATTCAGTGCGGCCATGGATGCTGGTTTATTACTCGGAAGACAGGAAGCTGACCGGAGATAGCTTTTGGAAAGACTACGGCAAGCGGCAATATGAAGAGAATAAGTCACGCATGAAGGTAGGCGCAGAAGTAAAAGAGGCCGCCGCCGCTGCCATTGGCGATTCGACCGGACCGGAGGAGAAGCTCGAAAGGCTGTTTGAGTTTTGTCGCTCCAAGATCAAGAACGTTAATGACGACGCCTCCGGTATGACAACTGAGGAGCGGGCAAAACTGAAGGAGAATAAGAGTCCGGCAGACACGCTGAAGCGGGGGATGGGCACAGGCACTGACATCGACATGTTGTTTGCAGCGCTAGCTCAGGCTGCAGGTTTTGAGGCCCGGATCGTAAATCTGGCCGACCGTAGCGATGTCTTTTTTGATCGAGGGTTCGCTGATGACTATTTCATTCACGCCTACGACATCGCGGTGCGCGTAGGGGACGAATGGCGGTTTTACGACCCAGCGAGCACGTATGTTCCGCTGGGAATGTTACGGTGGCAGGAAGAATCCCAGGACGCCTTACTCTCAGATCCCAAGGAACCGATTTGGCTTAGAACTCCTATCTCTCCGCCGGAGAAATCCAAGGAAAAACGCATAGCAAAGCTCCGACTTCTGGAAGACGGCACAATCGAGGGAGACGTGCGAATTGAGTATTACGGACACCTGGCAGTGGAAAGAAAAGAGTGGGATGACGACGATTCTCCAGCGCAGCGCGAAGAGACACTTCGCGATAGCGTGAAGTCGCGCATGAGTACTGCAGAGCTGAGCGAGATCAAGATTGAAAATGTCAACGATGGGCGCAATCCCTTCGTCTATAACTACCACGTCCGAGTGGCCGGATATGCCCAGCGCACGGGAAAACGACTGTTTCTCCAACCGGCGTTTTTCCAGCGTGGGGTGGCCCCTCTCTTCCCGACAAGCGAACGCAAGCATGCGGTATATTTCCACTATCCATGGTCGGAGGAAGATGAAGTAACAATCGACCTGCCGGAAGGTTTTGCCTTAGACAACGCCGAAGCACCCGCCCCTTTCGCCGCCCCGCCAATCAGCGCTTACAAACCAACTCTCAGAGTGACCAAGGACGGTCGCACTCTCAATTACAAGCGCGAGTTCTATTTTGGTGGTGGAGGGAACATTCTTTTTCCGGTTTCCGGCTACAGTCAGCTAAAGCAATTTTTCGATGTGTTGAACAAACAGGATGGCCATACAATTACCTTGCGGCAATCAAGTGTCGCAGCTTCCCAGTAGGTCTTAAGAAACCCGACATGTCCTCGCGGGTAGGAGACACAAAAATGATTACAAAGATCCTCGCCCTCTTCGTTTGCTTATTACTCACTGCAGCCACAGTATCCGCCGCAGGTGATGATGTGCCTGCCTGGCTCACGAAGGCGGCGGGCGCACCCGTACCCACGTACGACAAGGACGTGCCGGCCGTTGTTCTGCGCGATGAGCAGACGGTTACTGTCTCAGATGATGGGAAGATCACTACTTCCACCGCATTTGCTATCCGGATTCTCACCCGCGAGGGACGTGTGTATGCGGAAGCTTCCGAGCTATATCTGACCAAAGCCGGAAAGGTAAAGGAGATGCGCGCGTGGCTGATTCGGTCGAACGGTTTCGTAAAGAAATACGGGAACGACCAGACGGTGGATCACATCTCTGATCCAAACGATGTTTATGACGAATATCGTGTCAGGCTTATCGATGCGTCTGATGACGCTGATGCCGGAACTGTCTTTGGCTATGAATCAACATCCGAAGAACGCCCGTTGTTTGGCCAGGATATTTGGCGTTTTCAGCGCCGTCTGCCGGTACTGATCTCGCGATACAGTCTCGCATTGCCCAACGGCTGGCGTGCTTCAAGCGTGACTTTCAATCATTTCAAGATTGAGCCCCGGGTAACGGGATCCACCTACACTTGGGAATTATCTGAGCTGCCGCCAATCAAGCCTGAGCCGGCTAGTCCGCCCACGAGTAGCCTGGCCCCCTTTGTGGCCGTCAGTTACTTCCCGGCGGATAGTGGTCCTTCGGCAGCAACCGGAGCCTCTTTTGAAAGTTGGCAGCAGGTTTCGCGTTGGGCCAGCGCATTGCATGATGCAGTGGCAAATCCTGAGGAGACTGTAACAGCCAAGGCGCGCGCCTTAACCACCGATACAACGGGCGAACTGGAACAGATCAGAGCAATTGCGCGCTTTGTTCAAAACCTCCAATACATTTCGATCGATATCGGAGTGGGAAAAGGAAACGGTTATAGACCCCATCCTCCCGCACAGGTGCTAGCTAAGCTATATGGTGATTGCAAAGACAAAGCCAACCTGATGCGAGCTATGCTCAAGGCCATCAACATCACTGCTTATCCGGTCGCCATATACAGTGGCGACGCGACGCGCGTGCGTGAAGAGTGGGCGTCACCTGGCTGGTTCAATCACTGCATCATCGCCATTAAAGTCAGCGACCAAACCGTGGCGCCTACCGTGATACAGCACCCAACCCTGGGGCGCCTGATGATCTTTGATGCCACAGACCCAAATACCCCGGTAGGGGATCTGCCTGATGACGAGCAGGGCAGTCTGGCACTGATAATCGCAGGTGATGCAGGCTCCTTGATGCGCATGCCGACAATGCCTCCTGACTCCAGTCAGCTTCAACGGGAAGCAGAGGTGGTGCTTACGCCTCAGGGAGCGATCACCGCCAGCTTAAAGGAGAGATCAACAGGACAGACGGCTGTCAGTGAAAGACGTGCCTTCCGCGCACTTTCAACTCCGGAGTATCGCGGCATGATTGAGCAATGGCTGACGCGCGGCGTCACGGCGCCAAAGCTTTCCAAGGTAGAGCCGAAAGATGATGACAGCGATGGTCGGTTCAGCCTCAACCTTGAGTTTTCGGCGACGGATTATGGTCAAGTCATGCAAGACCGGCTCTTGGTCTTCAAGCCTGCAATTGTATCCCGGCGCGACTCGCTCTTTTTGACAGAGGCAAAGCGAAACCACCCCGTAGTGCTTGAGTCGCGAGCCTTTACAGAAATTGTGCGGGTAAAGCTGCCGTCGGGTTTTGAAGTGGATGAGTTACCCGACGCGCTGAAGCTCGATATGGACTTTGGCTCTTATAAGACGAGCTATGAAGTGAAAGATGGCGAACTGGTTTTCAAACGGGCTTTGGCCCAGCGCGCGAGTACCATTCCGGTTGAGCAATATCAAACTGTACGTAGCTTCTTTGAGAAGATACGCGCTGCCGAGCAGGCCCCCGTTGTGTTGGTGAGAAAGTAAGATCCCGATGAGCTAAGATTGCCCACAGGAAGCGATCTCGCTGCCAAACGCGATCCAGTTCTCGCTTATGCCGCATCCTTGCTCGGAGTGAGTATTGCTGACGAGAAGGCCGGGTCCTTTTTCCCGATTGAATGGCTCCCTAACTAACGTCGATCAACGCTCTGAAGCTATCCGCCAACCGCGCGACGATGCTTGCAGTAGCCACTGAATACTGACGAAAATCAAAGGTGGTCACTGCGGCTACTCCCAGACTTGCCGACGTTAGAAATATCTCATCCGCCTCAGTTAAGTCGGATAACTCGTAAACCCCTTCTACGAGCGGTATGAAGTGTTTGCCAGCGAGTCCCATTACTGCTGCCCGGGTCACGCCAGGCAGCGCTCCAGTACTGAGGGCGGGCGTATACAGTGTGCCATTCTTCACCCAGAAGATGTTGGCCATTATTGCTGAGACGACTTCGCCGCGTTCATTCAGCGTCACGGCTTCGTCAAATTCTCTTTCCTCCGCTTCTTCCAGAGCGAGCACGCGCTCTAAGTAATTAAGACTGTTGATTCCCGTCAAAGGCGACCAGGTGTTGGTACGGAAAGGAGAGACCGCCAGCGTCAGGCCGCGGGCAGGAATAACCCGCCGTTCGTTAGACATTATCAGGAGATCACTCTTTTTAGTCCCTTTCGATTTCCTTCCCTCGTTTTCACTGCGGGCCAGCAGAATTACTCTGGCGCAGCCCTCATCAACGTCATTGACAGCAATCACTTTTTGCAGGGCCTCGCCAACGTTATGTTCACTGTAGGCCGTACAATCGATCTTCAAATGCTCAGCATCGTCTTGCAGTTGCTGCCAGTGCTTCGGCCACAGAAATGGCGCTCGCCGGTAAATAGCTACAGTCGTAAAAGCGCCGCGGCCATAAAGCATCGCGTAGGACGGGGGCGCGACACGGGCCTTAGTCGCCTCGACCATCACGTTGTTGAGATAGATGATGGGATGCACTGCTGCTCCCGTTAGGCGAGGATCATTCCATTCCGGCGGCCATTGCTTCCGCGCGAAGTTTCCGTGGTAAGGCACTACGCCAAACATCTTCGAGTTTGGCGACCAGGGTATCGACCGCAGACGCTCCATTTACCTTGATCTTCAATCGCTCACCACGCGTTCGACCGATGATTGTGAACGGGCAGTTCCGTCGGCGAGCAATCCCCTTTAAGTTCTCGGCAACGCTCGAGGCAAAACTGATCACTATTCGTGACGGCGTTTCACTGAAGAGCAAACTACGAACAGCAAGTGGTCCTTCGAGTTCCACTTCCGCGCCTATGGCCCCGTGGTTCAGAGACGAAAAACAACTCTCAGCCAGCGTGACGGCGAGCCCGCCATCGGAACAATCGTGGGCGGATTGCAGCAAACCTGCTTCCGCCGCCTCCAAACAAACATTTTGAACTGCGCGCTCTCGCTCGAGATCTACGGGTGGCACGCGGCCTCTCGAAATCAGCTCCTCAGTCGTAAACCCTTCCACTCTCGCAGCATATTCGCTCAGCGACAGATCGTCCCCTGTCTCACCGAGCAATGCAATCACATCGTTCTCATTCTTGAATCCCGCCTGTACCACACGGCGCACATCTTCCACCAGCCCGACCATGCCTATCACCGGTGTGGGCAGAATTCCCCGACCCTCGGTTTCATTGTAGAAAGAGACATTGCCTGAAACTACCGGTGTACTGAAGGCTTTACATGCCTCAGCGATACCGTCTATCACTTCGGAAAACGACCACATCACTTCGGGCCGCTCAGGCGAAGCGAAGTTGAGGCAATTCGTGATCGCCAGCGGCCGAGCGCCAACGCAAACCACGTTGCGCGCGCTTTCGGCGACGACCAGTCGTGCCCCCGAGCGCGGATCTGCTGCGCAATAACGACCATTGGAATCCAGCGTCAGCGCGAGCCCCCGGCGTGTCTCCTTGATCCTGACAACTGCGGCGTCAGCACCGGGCAAAACAACGGTGTTGGTCCGTACCATGTGATCGTACTGGCGATAGACCCACTGCTTGGAGGCAAGGTTTGGAGAGGCGAGCAGCGTCAAAAGGGCCTCCGAAAAGTCTGGAGTCTGGAGCCGAGAGTCTGGACTCTGGAGTCTGGAGGTCCGAGTCTGGAGTCTGGAGTCTGGAGTCTGGAGTCTGGAGTCTAGAGTCTGGGTTGACGAGTCTAGACCTTGATCGTGAACCTCAGACTGCTTAGTGACGACTCCAGAATCCGGACTCCAGACTCTAGACTCTAGACTCTCGACTGTCTTTTTCATCGGTCTTTCGTATCGTGGCGCTTCATCGGTGAGCGCAACCACCGGTATGTCAGCCACGGTCTCGCCTTCGTGGACGACTTGCATGCGTCCGCCTTCGCGCACACGGCCGATCACCACTGCGTCGAGATCCCACTTGCGAAAAATATCAACTACTTCACGCTCGCGCCCCGAATGCGCGACTATGAGCATTCGTTCCTGTGACTCGGAAAGCAGCATCTCGTAAGCGGTCATGCCTACTTCCCGCTGCGGCACAAGGGAAAGATTGAGCTCGATACCGGTGCCGGCGCGGGCTGCCATCTCGCAGGATGATGAAGTAAGACCGGCCGCGCCCATGTCCTGGATACCGGCTACGGCGCCGCTTCGCATGGCTTCAAGGCATGCTTCCAACAACAGTTTCTCCAAAAAGGGATCGCCAACCTGAACTGTCGGCCGTTTCTCCAAAGCTTCTTCGTCAAACTCGGCCGAGGCCATGGTCGCCCCGTGGATGCCGTCGCGACCTGTTTTGGCCCCGACATACAGCACCGGATTGCCGATTCCTGTGGCCTTGCCAAAAAAGATTTGATCCTGCCGCACGAGTCCCAGGGCAAAAGCATTCACCAGCGGATTGAACGTGTAAGCATCGTCAAAAGCAACTTCGCCGCCAACAGTCGCTACGCCAAATGCATTGCCGTAATGGGCAATGCCGGCGACCACGCCGGCGAGCAGGGATCGATTGCGACGACCGTACTGCGGATGGTCGAGAGAACCGAACCTTAAACTGTTCATCGCCGCAATGGGACGCGCTCCCATCGTGAAGACGTCGCGTATGATTCCCCCGACACCCGTAGCGGCGCCCTGAAAAGGCTCAATGAACGACGGGTGATTGTGCGACTCAATTTTGAAAGCCGCGCACCAGCCGTCTCCGACATCTACGACACCGGCATTCTCGCCCGGTGGAACGATGACTTGCTCTCCGGTAGTGGGCAGACGCTTCAGATGCACGCGCGAAGACTTGTATGAGCAGTGCTCGGACCACATGACCGAAAAGATGCCAAGCTCTACGAGGTTGGGTTCGCGGCCGAGCAGTTTCTTGATACGCTCGAATTCTTCCTGAGTGAGGTTATGAGCGGAGATTACTTCGGGCGTTAGCATAGAAGGGATGATAGCCGATCCACGTGCATCACACGAAATCGCACGAAGAAGTTACTGTAACATTCCACTAGCTAACTTCCCACTTTAAAGCTTTATCGATTTCCGTCCGCAACTCAACTGGATTAATGCGTCCAAAGTGTTTATAGACAATCTTGCCTTCGCTACTAAAGAGAAAGGTCGCAGGCATTGCGCCATCCCATTGGGGATCGACAAACTTTATCGCCGGTTCGGGATCGTCAACATTGAGGAGGTAAACCGGCATCGACGCCTTCATGAGACGCAGAAACTTAGGTACTTCCGTACCGATGTCCTTCACGTCATCAAGTGATACAGCGATAAAGTTAAACTTTTTACCGCGATAGTCTTCGTCGATCTTTACGAGGTCCGGAAACTCTTCACGGCAGGGATCACACCATGTGGCCCAGAAATTAACCAGCAACGGACCCGCGCCGGGATCGCGTTTCAGTAACCCTTTGAGGCCCTCTGTGTCGACCTCACGCACCGCGGTGATGGCAGCAGATTTTGCGGTCCGGTCACGGGAAGACTGCGCCGGCGCCACAAAACCTGCAAGGAGAACGCAAACAGTGACAAGCAGAAATGATGATTGAGAAAAAGCCATCTATGAGACGCGTTTGATAGTGCAACCAAAGGCTGCGGCTGTCGTCTTTTCAACCGGTTTTCCCGCCAGCAACGCATCCATCGCATCGCGTAACTCACTGGAGCTGACTTGCTCCGCATCGCGGCTGTTATCGATGCGGCCGTGATAAAGCAGCTTGTTGCTGGCATCGAGGAAATAGGCTTCGGGGGTCTTACTGGCGCCGAGGCGATCCGCGATCTTGTTCTCCGGATCTTTAAGCACTGGAAATGTCAGATGCTTTTCTGTGGCATGAGCCTTAACCACATCGCCAGGCTCAGTATTGTTGGCGTTGATGCCGATGACGTTTATGCCGCGCTGACGGTAATCCTGGGCCAGTTTCTCCATTCGTTCGTTGTAGGCGTTGGATACCGGACATTGAACGGAAACGAAGATCAGGACGGTTCCTTTCTTGCCTTTAAGCGAGTCGAGTGAATGCATCTTGCCGTCTACATCCGGCAGCGTGAAGCTCTCAATGATCGAGCCAATTGCTGGAGGGGAGGGAATATCATTACCGGTGACGCGGCCGCTTCCGGCAACGGCTGCGGAAATCAATATCAAGCCGGCAACAAATACCGAAAACACAGACAGCTTGTTCATAAATTTGGAACTCCTTTCGGTACAATAGACATGGGAGAATCGCAAGATTAACAGCCGAAGATAACGTGTGGCAAGTTGCACAGCATAGCGTGCCTGACCAGCAAGCAATGAACATTGAAATACCATTGCACCACGGCACTGCAGGCCGTTGCTGTCAGGCCCCAAGCTACCAAGCGGCTAACTTATCCTCTGCGAGCTTTCAGCCTCATTTGCCTCATCTGACGTCGATGGGAAAATCCGGACCAAGATTTTCACCTAATATCTTAAGAATATCCGCGTAGTCTCCTTCAACAGGCCAAACTTTCATTTTGCTGCTGTTCACAAACTTAATTGTCAGACGTTCGCGCTTTTCGAGGCGCAGGTAAGCAATGTCTACATACGCCTTTTTGGTTTCACGCAACTTAAATTGTCTGCAGGAACCTATTCAGCACTTGTGGGAAGTAGAGTAAAACTATCTTCTTTCCCAAAGGCGGCGGATCATCTGCGGCAGGAGTAACGATGTTCTCAATATTGACCCAGTGGTGAAGTGGCGCGCCAGGCCGCGAAAGAGCCGGCCGGCGTTCAGGTTGTAGTGAAACCACCAAAGATCTGGCAGGAAGAACGCTCGATTGACGTGGATATGTTTTGGCGTGACCAGTTCCAGAAGCCCCAGCCTGCCATGTGTGCGGCCGTAGCCACTCTGCTTTACTCCGCCCCAGGGCGTAGAGGCGATCCCGTGCGTATAGACGGCCTCGTTGACCATGACTGTTCCCGCTTCGATCTTCAGCGCCACTCGTTTCCCTCTGGCGATGTCTCGCGTCCACACTGAAGCAGTCAAACCGTAGATACTGTCATTGGCAAGTCCCACGGCTTCGTCCTCGGTCTTGAAAGTCGTTATTGGCAATACAGGACCAAAGGTTTCTTCGCGCATGATCGCCATCCCATGATTGACGTTTGTGAGCACAGTGGGTTCGTAGTACCAGCCAGTCTTGTTCTCGACTCTCTGGCCACCCGTTTGCAAGGCAGCGCCTTTGCGGATTGCATCTTCTACATGCCGCTCCACGGTTTGAAGCTGGCGTTCGCTGGTCATACCCGCAATATCAACCTCGGGCGTTTCCGGTGAGGCTTGCTTCAGGCTCTTCGTTTCATTAATAACTCGCTCGACAAAGGCTGTTGCAACTGATTCCTGAACGTAACAACGTTCTACCGCCGCGCACGCCTGGCCGGCATTTGCAAAAGCTCCCCAGACTGCGCCTCGCGCCGCGTTATCGAGGTGCGCGTCTTCAAAAACAATCATTGGATCCTTGCCACCCAGTTCAAGCACGACCGGGACCAGATGTTTGGCCGCCGCCTCAGCCACGCGCTTACCAGTGGCGACGCTACCGGTGAACATGAGCTTATCCACGCCTGCCTCTACTAGCGCCGCTCCCGTGGTGCCGTCACCGGTAAGGATTTGCAGGGCTCCGTCAATCAAGCCGGCTTTTCGAAAAACCACACCAATCCTGAGACCCGTTAACGGAGTCAATTCGCTGGGCTTGAGCACTACGGTGTTGCCGACGATGAGGGCCATCACGACTTCATCGAGTGGTGTGGCCCAGGGGAAATTCCAGGGTGAGATTATTCCCACGACGCCGAGTGGCTGGTACACAATGCGGGACGAGCGGCCCATTAAGCCATACTGTCCAATGTCGATCTTCTGCGACTTCTGTAGCCAACCGGCACGCCGCGCAAAATAATTCATCAGATCGAGAGTCGGCACGATCTCCATCGAGATCGCCTCGGCGACGGGCTTTCCAGTTTCGCGGGAGATGAGCGCGGCAATCTCCTCCATCTCTTCCAGCACTATTCGTCGCGCTTCCCTGATAATTTTTGATCGCTGTTTTAACGGCCAGCCAGCCCACGCAGGCTGCGCAGCGCGTGCTCGCGCCACCGCGAGCGTGACTCCGTCGGCGCCGATCAGGGGAGCCCGGCCCAGTTCCTCACCGGTGGTGGGGTTCCGAGAGATGATTTCTCGAGACGTCTCTGATTGCAGCACTTGCATGGCTTTTCTAATCACTCGATTATCCGCCAACGTGAGCCCCGGGCGCTACCTCTGAGGAGATTTAGTTTGAGTGATCACTTCAATGTTGACTGGCATGGAAGGTTAAGCAGGGGCGGCGGCAGACTGAAACGAGCTTCCTTCCTGCCCAGAAGCCTGCCTTGCCCCCTTCCTAACCTGCGATTTTTTTAAGAGTGGTGTTCCTCCGCAGAAGTCTGGCTTGCCCCCGCCTAACCTGAGAGCTTCCCCTCATGCGTTTCTTTAGCAAAGGGTGAGTCTTGTACAATCACGCAAATCGCACAACCCATAAACCGTAAGGAGAACCAGCCATGATTCGACCGCAACTTGCGGAGTTTATGCGCCGTATGGCCCAAAGATCGGTCGCCATCATCCCCAGCGCCCGGGAAGCAACTCGCTCAAATGATACCAACTATAGATTTCGCCAGGACTCCGATTTCTACTACCTGACCAGCTTCGATGAACCGGAGGCTCTCGCCGTAGTCGCTCCGTCACGCGAACAAAGATACACGCTGTTTGTACGACCGCGCGATCCGGAGCGCGAAGTATGGGATGGTCCACGCGCCGGGGTTGAAGGCGCCAAAGAACAGTATGGGGCAAATGAGGCCCTGCCCATCGCTGAGTTTGATACGAAGCTCGAAGAAGTCTTGAACGGCGCCTCTGTCCTTTATTACCGGCTCGGGATTAATCCGGATCTCGACGAGGTAATCATCCGCCAGATTACCCGCTTGCGGGCGCTGACGCGCAAGAAGGAGTTTCGTGCACCCGAAACAATTATCGATCCCGGCACAATCATCCATGAGATGCGGCTTTTCAAAACTTCCGAAGAGCTGGAATTGATGCAACGGGCCGCGGACATTGCCGCCGAAGCCCATTGCGAGGCAATGAAACGCGTGCGCGCGGGAATGAAGGAGTATGAGGTCGAAGCGCTAATCGAACACATCTTTCGCAGGCACGGTGCCGCAGCGCCCGCCTACACCTCGATTGTGGGCGGCGGAAAGAATGCGACCGTGCTGCATTACGTGAACAACACCGATGAGCTCCGCGACGGCGATCTCGTGCTCATTGATGCGGGAGCGGAATATAGGGGTTATGCTTCGGACATTACTCGGACGTTCCCCATCAATGGTCGTTTCACCAGACCGCAACGGGACATTTACGACCTTGTTCTACAAACGCAGCTATCGTGCATTGAGATGGTGCGTTCCGGTATTGACGTTGATGCTCTCAAATCACACTCAATCGAAATGTTGACACAGGGGATGGTCCGTCTGGGCTTGCTCAAGGGGGAACCGGAAAAGCTGATTGAGGAAGAGAAATACAAGCAGTTTTACATGCATGGTCTGGGGCATTTCCTCGGTCTCGATGTGCACGATGTGGGGCGTTACTACGAGGACGGCCAGCCACGCAAGCTTGAGCCAGGCATGGTCATGACTGTAGAGCCGGGTCTCTACATTGCGCCCACAACCAAAGACATACCTGTGCAGTATCTCGGTATCGGTGTGCGCATTGAAGATGATGTAGTAGTTACGGGGAACGGTCCGAGGGTTTTGACGAACAAAGTGCCAAAGCAGCCGGAAGAGATTGAGGCATTGATGGCGAAGTGAAACACAGGAGGCAGGAGCAGGAGGCAGACGGCAAGAGCAGGACGTGGAATGGAAGCTGAGTTGACGCTGAGAATTGTTGTGGAGAGACCACCAGCCGGTGTCGACTTTGGTTTGCAGAAAGGCAGTGGCGGCAATTACGAGACGGTTCAGAAGCAGAGATCAACGACTGCAGAGCTGACCTTCGAATTCTGCGCACGAGTAAAGCAGGGCAAAGAGGGTGTGCCGGATCTGCTGGGCCCTTTCATTCAAGGTCCGCCGAAGGCGCGATTCGTTTATCTGGACATCGGCACCTGCGCGGGCCAAACAAATACTGTTTGGAGCCGCCGGTTGAAAGTCCCGCTAGGCGGTATCACGTGGGACATGATCAATCGGGTGTCGAATTCATCTAAGGCACTTGAGGCTCGAGTTGACGGGACGGCAAAAGATGGCGGCCCAAACTGTGGTACGGCGAAACAGTTTCGTGGCTGGAAGGTGAAACCCCTAGCTAGGCTAAGGACTTGAGGGATCCGCTAAATCACACGAAATTACACGAAGTGAGATCAAACGTTTCATTTTTCGTTGGTGTAATTTCGTTCGCAGCCCATAATGCTGCATGTCTAGCCGGTGCAAGACCGGTCATGGGAATTGACTGTATGCCCATGTAGTTATACTCGACCTCTTTGGGGAGCGATCCTCGAAGATGAAAGCTCGAAAGTAAAAGTCCTGTCCGGGGCAGGGCGAGCAAGCCCTACGGGCCGTAGCATAAAGCGAAACTTGCAGCCTCGTTAACACGCCACAGTGACCCGGATTTTGTGGGTAAGTGGGTACCGAGCCAGTACGAAAATGGCGAAGGCTAGTATGTGCGGTGAAGTAACAGTCATGAGCAATCGCACAGTCCACCGGGGTACGGAGTGCGGCACGTGGGTTACAGACACGCAGAGTAAATTGGGGAACCTCTGGTCTCCCAGTGGGAAGTAGTTGGGCCACAGAGACTCGCCGTATAAAGCATAAGTCGGCGGGAGGAGACCAGAGTCTCGGATGAGGCCATAGTAAGCGCTGACCTGGCGGGACAACATAACCCGCTGGCGAGCCAAGGGCCTCTGGACGGGAGGTGCGGTGACAGACGGCCCGCTTAACATGCCAGTAATGGCCATAAGGGTCCGAGGGTCGCACTTGCACGGCGTATAAGCACGAGTGGGTACTACTCGACGAAGGTCGCCGTGGACTTCCCGTTTGAAGCCGTACTGGGGAAAACCCACCGTACGGAATTTTAGAGAGGGAGGAGGAAACGTGCTGTATGGTCTGGTGGCCATTTGCCACGCCGCTCGAAAGAGCTGATACATCGGAAGCCACTGACCTACTCAACTACGCGCCTCCTCTCTACTCGACGGATCTCCGGTTTTTCCTCT
>Ga0209341_10002536_pt1 | contig 17333 bp, 19 predicted proteins | sample RifCSP13_2_FD_184020 | JGI IMG/M metagenome (GOLD analysis project Ga0209341, IMG submission 184020) | Soil microbial communities from Rifle, Colorado - Rifle CSP2_sed 13_2 (SPAdes) (version 2) | ecosystem: Environmental > Terrestrial > Deep subsurface > Rock core/Sediment | place: Rifle... | reverse complement strand
AAAATCTCGCTGGCACAAAGCCATTTTATAGCCCACTGCTTGATTGCCCAAGAAATTCCTGGCAGCTAATTGAGCTTCCGCACTGCTTTCTTCACTCAGACCAGTCGCCTGATTGAACGACAATACATCCCTCAACCCCGCAGTTTCCTTGGGGTAAACACTTTGCTCTCCAAAGATGAAAAATGAGCGAAACGCCAGTTGGTGGCAAACTCCACCGTAGATCTTATAAATCAACCTGGCTGGCGCCTCCATGCCACCCCTCATTAAAACCGGCGCCAACACCGGGAGACCAACATACAGCAAAACAATAACATTAAATAATCCCAGGTAATTGCGTCCAAGCCAATAGGCGAATTTGTCCGCTGTCGTCCAGGTCTGGCGACGCTCTATCATGTTAGCGTATCGCTGCCCATCCAGCTCGGCTAATTGCTCATTGCGGTCACGGGCTGCGAGCAGCGTGATCCTGAGCTCCTGTTGGCTGATCGGCGCTCTTATTTTATACGGTCCGATTTCTACAACCGGTACTTCAAATCCGTAAGCCCGGCGCAGATCCGCATTGCCATCGACATCGATTTCTGTCAGATTATGGGGTATTTCTGCACTCAATTCCTCGAGATATTGCCTGGCTTGATCGCACAAATGACAATCCTCGCGGCTGTACAGTGTCACACTGATCATTTCCCGATATCCACCATTAATAAATAAGCCTCTATTTGTTTTTCGCTCAACAATCCAATATGCTGAACTCTAATTATACCCTTTGCATCCAAGAAAAATGTCGTTGGATATCCACGAATGCGATACACATCCTGAATGACTGCCCCGGGATCTAACAGGATGGTAAAAGTTACCCCAATGTCATCGATAAATTTTTGCACTACAGACGCCGGCTCATCAGCGTTAACTGCAAGAACTTCAATTTCCCCTGCGTTTGCCTCGTAGTACTTCTGGATGTTAGGCATTTCAATCACGCATGGAGCGCACCAGGTTGCCCAAAAATTGATCAGCACCGGTTTACCGCGACTATCCGCCAGCCTGACCTGTTCCCCTGTCAGCGCAGTGAGGGTGAATCCTGGCGCTAAGGCCCCTACAACCGGCTCTTCGCGAATATTATCCGTTTGGAACCATCGTGTGCCCGATGCCAGACCAGCGATAACTGTAATTCCCATGCCGGCCAGGATGAGAATACCCGCTAAATAACGGATAATGCGTTTATTACCCGGGTACACAATTGTGGACCTTTAAGCTGGCTGCTTATTCCCTGCAACAACATGACCGCTCAGGTAGCCAAGGTAGGCGGGCACCAGGGGTAGCACACAAGGCGATAAGAAAGACAAAACACCCGCCAGAATCGCGGTCAGATAGCTCGGAACACCACCCCTGGTTGGCAGGTCCAGATAGAATCCGCCTCTGGTCGCCCAAGTGGCGAGCAACGTCAGGCTATCCGTGATGAGTAAAATCCCGATCGAGATGATCAGGACGCCGCTGACGATCTGGAAGATACGGATGTGCCGTTTTAATTTTTTAACCCAAATGGTCGCCCTATCCACGCCCAGGGCCAGGATTAAAAATGGCAGCCCCAATCCGAGGGAATATCCGGATGACAGAACCATGGATTGGCCGAGGGTTTCCTGGCTGAAACCCAGGGTCAGAATCGCGCCCAGAGTCGCGCCAACGCAGGGGCTCCATCCGGCTGCAAAAAACAGACCCATGGCAAGTGAACCGAAGTACGTTCCGGTTCGGCCCTTAAATTCTTGGCGAGTGTCCATGTAAAACCAGGGGATGCGGATGAGATCCATGGTCGCCAATCCGAATAAGATCAATATCGCACCGCCTATGCGCCCAATCCACAGTTTGTACTGAAAAAATAGACTGCCTAATACCGTGATCGCCCCACCCCAACCGATGACAAACACTATCGCAAACCCTAGCACGAAAAGAAGGGCGTGCAGGAAGACATTCACTCGATTTTCAGATTTCGCCATCATTGGCGCTTTGTCCTTGGTTATCTGTTCCATGCTTTGTCCTGACGGTACCCGAAAGACGTGTATCTATTTTCCTTCGATCACGGTTACTTTCGTTGGTGTAATCTCGGCATCCTTGCTGTAAATCTCTCCGGGGTCGTATAAAACGGGCGGATTTGACCAGCAAAAGATCCATTTGGCATCCTCCGGGGAGGCGTTTACACAGCCGTGGGACATTAACTCGCCGCCAAAATTGTTGTGCCAGAAGGTGGAATGTACCGCTACGCCGGTTCCCGAAAAAAGGGTGGTCCAGCCAATCCCCGGCAAATCATATCCGCCGCCCGTTGTCCCGCCGCTCATATGCGTAGACACCAGTTTTCGCCAGATCGTGTGTGTGCCTACTGGAGTGGACGAGCTTTCGAGCTGTCTTCCCTCGAAATCGAATTTTCTTCCGGCGGCAATGCGGCAGAAAAAGACCTCCGAATTCCCTTCGAAGCACGAAAGGGTTTGATACCGCTCCTCCACATTTACAACAATTCGTTTCTCTTCGATACCCGTATTAATGGGCTCTACCTCCCTGGGTCTCAAATGACGAAAGGCGCGTGCATCCGCCCAAACGATGTCCCCATAACCATAACGCTCTTTGATGCGGTACCATACTTTTCCATCCTCATCTTCCTTCAACTTGTCAACCCAGAGGATCTGGCTGTAGTAGAAACGCAGAGGCAGCCCTGCTTTTACCCGTTCTCTGTATCCGGGGCTGATCGGTTTCTTTTCCAGGCTGAGCTCTACATACGGCACAGAGACCTCCACCCACATTCCCTCACCCAGGCTGGTCTCGGGCAGATGATCTACCGGCTCATTAAGCTCATTCTTCACGGGCTGTAAGCCCGCTGCCCAAACGAAGCCACCCGGCGTCTCTACCCAGCGCTGTTTGTATCTGTATGGATGCCATCCTGAGACCTCGCGCAGCCAGGGCACCACCGCATCGTCGTATAATACTTCAACTGTTGGAGCCTCATAATCAGGTCTAGACTTTACCTCTGTTCTGGTAAAGGCTCTTCCCAGACGTTCTGACTGTGGGAAATCCATCAGGCCTGACAATTTCCACAATGGCGCTGTACTCACATAGCCCAAGCTAAGAGCTGAAAGCTTTAAGAACGCGCGGCGGGGTAGATTTGCACCGTTCATTGTAGAGATTTGATGATCCAGGTAACATTATTCTTACACATGAGGCACCCGCACTCCTATGGTTCGACACATTCTGGGAAGGAGAAGCTCTACCCCATCGAATCCAAGCATAATGGCATTTGGATGGCAGGTCAATAGGCGGCTGCTCAATCGGGATTAGAGTTTGGTTAATATTGCGTTTAGCGAAACCACTCCCCCAAAAGGCCGCGATCATCCAATTCAGAGAAATTAGCGTATAATTGTCTGCATATTAATCTTGCAGTACTATCCTACTGGAGCAATAAACAGACCTGACAGGTTTCTGCAGATGCCTTCTTCGGCAGTTACTTGAAGGGAGCTGTGGAGCCTTACCGGAAAATATCTAGGGAAAACCTGTCAGGTCAATTCCGATACTATACTCTATTCCTACAATAGGAGCTGGGCATTGACAATTATGAATGATCATAATACAGAATTAGCTACTCTGGGCGGGGGGTGTTTCTGGTGCCTGGAGGCCGTTTTCGATCAGGTAGTAGGTGTAAAAAATGTAGTTTCTGGCTATGCAGGTGGAATATCTAAACATCCTTCATATCAAGAGGTATGCTCAGGCAATACCGGACATGCAGAAGTTGTCCAAATAACCTTCGACCCTTTGACCCTCAGCTATCGTGATCTCCTGGAGATATTCTTCTCGATACATGATCCCACTACTCTCAACCGTCAGGGGAATGACATCGGCACCCAGTATCGATCGGTAATTTTCTTCCACAACGAGGAACAAAGATCGATTGCTGACCGGGTGATCAGGGAGATCGAGGCGAAAAATATTTGGCCAAATCCGGTGGTCACCGAGGTCGTTGAGTATACCGACTTTTACCCTGCCGAAGAATATCACCAGGAATATTACCAGCACAATCAATACCAGCCATACTGCCAGGTTGTGATCGCTCCAAAGCTGGCGAAATTCCGTAAACAATATCTGAATATGATCAAGCAGCCGGCTGGTAAACCTGGTTCACGATGACGCCCGCTTTCAAGACACCGAGATCCTGATCTTCCGCAGTCGCAAGCTGTTGCTAACCACAAAAATACTGCTGAAAGCCATCGCACCTGCTGCCAACATTGGGTTCAAGAAGCCTGCTGCTGCGGCTGGAATTAGGATCACATTATAGAAAAACGCCCAGAACAGGTTTTGCTTTATCGTATTTAAAGTTCGCCTGGATAAGGCAATCGCCTTAGGCACCCCTCTTAAATCACCGCTGATCAAAGTAACCGGGGCAGCAGCGATCGCCACATCCGTCCCTGTTCCAATGGCTATGCCCACATCTGCCTGCGCCAGGGCGGGAGCATCGTTAATCCCATCGCCAACCATGGCGACAATTTGGCCTTGACTTTGTAGCTTGGCAACTTCAGCAGCTTTATCGCCCGGCAACACTTCAGACAATACAATATCTACTCCAACCTGGCGCGCTATCGCCTGAGCTGTTTGCTGGTTATCCCCCGTGATCATTGCCACCCGCAAGCCCATCTTCTTCAAGCCAGCGATGGCATCAATCGAACCTTCCTTAATGGTGTCTGCTACTCCAATAACGCCCTGGACGACATCATCGATAGCCACCAACATGGCTGTCTTGGCTTCTTCCTGCAGGCGGTTCATTTCTTCAACCAGGCCATTCAAAGGCAGATTACGCGCTTCCATCATCCTCAGGTTTCCAACCAGCACCGAGTGTCCATCCACGTTTGCCTCGACACCATGCCCGATAGTGGCGCGAAAGCCTTCGGGCTGAATCAACGAGAGCGCTCTGGTGTTGGCTTCCGCCCAGATCGCCTCTCCCAGCGGATGCTCCGAACCTTGCTCCACAGAAGCCGCCAATCGTAAAATTTCCATTTGGGAGGCGGAGCCTTCGTTCGACCAGGCATCTCGCACGATGATATCCGTCACCGCAGGTTGACCGCGGGTAATCGTCCCGGTCTTATCTAGAACAACCGTGTCGATCCGCCCGGCTCTTTCCAAAGCTTCACCAGAACGCAGCAGGATGCCCATCTCGGCCCCCTTGCCCGTCCCTACCATGACGGCAGTGGGTGTGGCAAGCCCCATCGCGCAGGGACAGGCGATTACCAGGACAGCGACCATGTTAATTAATGCCCGTGTAAACGCATCGACTGGCGCACCCACTGGCAAGGGAACTAAGAAGTACCAGACTAAAAAAGTGACCGCCGCGATCCCAATAACCATAGGCACAAATATGGCAGAGACCTGATCGGCAAGTTTTTGTATTGGCGCCTTGCTGCCCTGGGCTTCCTCGACCAGGCGAACAATCTGAGCCAAGGCGGTCTCCTTACCCACCTTGGTCGCTTCGAATTTTAACAATCCAAGCTTGTTCAACGTCGCCCCGATCACAGCGTCCCCGGCGCCCTTTTCAACGGGCAGCGATTCGCCTGTTAGCATCGATTCGTCGACGCTGGATCGTCCTTCGACAACCACGCCATCGACGGGAATTTTTTCACCAGGTCGAACGATAACCAAATCGCCTACCTGCACTTCTTCTGCCGGCACTTCTATTTCCTCACCGCTGCGGACCACCCTTGCAGTTTTCGCCCTCAGGCTCAAAAGCTTTTTAATGGCTTCGCTGGTTTGCCCTTTTGCCCGCGCTTCCAGATATTTGCCCAATTTGATCAGCGTGATGATGACGGCAGCCGTCTCGAAGTAAACATGCCCAGGAATCAGGCCCAGGACGATTGGTAAGGAATAAAAATAAGCCGCCGAGGATCCCATCGCAATCAAGACATCCATATTGGCAGACCCGTTTCGTAAGGCCTTATACGCGCCGGCATAATATTGCCAGCCGACATAAAATTGTACGGGCGTCGCCAATACCAGCATGAGCCAGTTAAGCCAGGGCGCATGCTGCATGCTCATCGGCAATAGATCCAGGTCTCTGCTCATAGCCAGGGTAAAGAGCGGAATTGTGAACGCCAGACCGACAATTAAAAGACGTCGTTGAAGTGCAATCTCAGCCTGGCGAGCCAGGCGTTCGGCATCCTCTGCATCTCCTCCGGTCTCCACCGCCAGAAACCCGGTTGCCGCGACGACATGTCTCAGGTCAGTTTGACTCACCAAAGTAGGAACATAGCGAATTTTCGCTTTTTCAGTTGTAAAGTCGACCTGCGCCTCTAACACGCCTTCGAGCTTGCTGAGGGCGCGCTCTAACCTGCGAGCGTCATTATCATCGCTCATGCGCTGGATGATTAACACTGCCTCGCCAGAAGCCACTCCATAACCCGCCCGCTCGATCCGCCCAATCAGATCGCTTAAGCCCGTCATGGAGGGGTCGAATTCTACAACCGCACGTTCGGAAGAAAGGTTTACGGCAGCGCTTTGAACACCGTTTACTTTCTTCAAATTTCGCTCAACGGTAGCGACGCAATTGGCGCACGTCATGCCGGTTACCGGTAATGTTATTTGTTTAGCTACAGACATAAAGATGCTCCGGTTTGGCGCTCACGAATTCTTGTCTTAAAGATTGAAACCTACGTTATTGAAAGCAGACTACTGCGCCTTCTCCTATACCACGAAGAGAAGGCGCGTGAGCCTGTTTTTAGATACCAGCCCATGCAGCGTGCAGCAACACCTCACGCTGTGACGGGATAGTTGATCTCGGCTAAAAGATTCTGGATCTTCTCTTCAGTAGCAGGAGGTTCGAATGTCACTGTGGCTTGTCTTGTTACCTGGTTGGCGACAACTTTTTGCACACCTTCCAAATCAGCTAGCTCGGTTTGGATCGTGTGTACGCAGTGACCGCACGAAATATTGGGGATAGTATATATTTTTGTCGGCATCTGATACTCCACTTTATAGGTTGTTTATTTTAAGACTTGGTACCAGCCTCGAACACGTCAGCAACTTCTTTCAGCACCCGCTCCCTTTCATCGGGATTCTCTCCGCGAACTGCGGTGATCAGGCAGGAATGCAAATGCTCCTCTAAAATGAGACTGCTGATTTTGTTCAAGGCCGACTGGACTGCCTGGATCTGCCGGATGATATCAATACAATAGGCCTCCTCTTCAACCATCCGGATGATCCCCCGAATGTGGCCCTCGGCTGTTTTTAGGCGCAGGCTGGCATCTGCGTGTTTCACGGGTCCCTATCTCCTACCCCCCCCATGGGGGTGGGGGTAGGTAAATAATACCACGACACACTCGGCGTGTCAAGCTTTTCCCTAATTATTTCGCTGCCTCAATCGCCGAGGCAAGCTCGTCGGCAGAAACCGGACCCAACCACTGGTTTATGATGTTCCCCTCTCCGTCCAGCAGAAAGAAATGGGGTTGAACGATATAACCCAACCTTGTTTTGAACTCGTCGTTCGCGGGATCGTCTATATCAAGATAAGTGAATTTCACCTCTTTGGAATAAACTGCTTCCAACCCATGCACGATGGGCGCCATCGCACGGCATGTAGTTCACCAAAAGGCAAAAAATTCCACAAGTTGCACTTGCCCAGAGTCAAGTTTAACAGTGGATGGGTCGGTCGCTTCTAGATTTTGCCGAGGCGTGGGTAAAGGAGTCGTTTCGCCTGGCGCCGCTTGCGTTTCTGTCGCTGCAGGTGGGGGGGAATTTTCCAGACCAGAGGTTTCTACAGGTTCGGGCGCAGAAGTGTCGGTTGCTACCGCCGGCGCGACAGCCAGTCCAACATCAGTGCTGGTGGGTTCCTGGGAAGGTTGGGGAAGAGCATCGACTGATGTGCAACCAGTCAGAAATAGCAAGCATATGGCAATCATAATACCTGCAACTCGTACAGGATCTCGCGCTCGTGATTTCAAGTATCACCTTCTATCGAAATTAGATTTGAAATCCTACCTTCTAAAATCTAATCGTTTGTGCAAGGGCTGTCAAGGCGTAGAAACCCTGGTTAAGGTTTTCGTAATATTTACTTAGATATAAGTACATACTGAATGGGAGTGGTGAAAAGTTTATGGAGCAGCCGATTGAAACGCGTTTTCCAGCTCGCTGGATGCGACATACCCTTCCCATACATTTATAACCCCACCTTGCGGATCAAGGAGAAAAAAGATTGGTGGTAAACGATCGCCAATTAGCTGTTTGTATAGGCTGTTTTCCGGCGCGTCAATATCAAGGAATACGAAATATATGCGCTCTTTGTATCTGTCTGCCAGCACGTTTACTACGGGCGCCATGCTCTGACTGAGCGGCGACCAGTAAGCAAAAAACTCCACAAACTGCACTCTCCCTGAGACAACCTGAAAACTCTTTGGATCGCTCGCCTGGATTTCGGTGCGAATAAGCGCCGGTGTGGGCGTTGCTTCAGGCGTCGAGGTAATTTGAGCTTGGTTATTCGCCGGTGTCGGGGTTAATCCGGCTCTTGGCGAAGGAGTTGCGGTTGATAGATTCCTGGTTGCCTGGGTGTCGGTTGGCCTCTCCGTCCCTCGTCCAGGGTAAGCCAGCAAATTCTGGCTTTGACCGGGAAAAGTCAGGCCTGGACCGGGGTAAGGGGTGCTATTGATGATCGATGTGGCGATAAATTCGGCTTGACCTGGAGGGGGATATGAATCGGAAGGGGGGGCGCTGCTAACATTTGCTGCAAGTTGAGTAGGAACTGATCTCCTGCTTGACGTCTGCCGCAGTGCAGCGTTTCCCGCCGCAACCATGATTAGTAATAGCAACAAATAACTGGAGACCAATGTGAGCTTGCTCGTTCTCATCTTTATCCGTCTGGGTAACCAGTTAACAACATTTCCCGAATACGATCTTCAGATTGCCTGCCATCAAGCAGGCAAAGCATATCATTGAATGCAGGATTGTCAAGTACTCAATAAATCGATCGATTATAATGGCTTTTGGTTTTTCTCTTATGAATTTAAATGAAAAGTATTTCTTGATTACCGGCGCAGCCCGCCGAATCGGGCGCAGCATAGCCCTGACAGTCGCGCAGGCTGGGGGGAACGTTATCATTCACTATGGTCATTCAGAGTCAGAGGCCAGGTCCCTCTTGGATACGATAACTGGATTCGGTAGCGAGGCACATATAATTCAAGCCGATTTTGAAGACCCACATCAAGCGATCCAGTTGGTAAGCAAGGCATCCAGCTATGGTAAGCTATACGCATTAATCAACAATGCGGCGATATTCGAACCCCTTAACTGGCAGACAACGGATCTGAATTCATGGAATCGGCATCTTTCTATCAATCTAACCTGCCCTTTTTTGCTATGCCAGGCATTTGTAAACCAAATTTTGCCCGGTGAAAGCGGACGTATTATCAACATTCTCGATTGGAGAGCTTTCAGGCCGGGTGTCGATCACCTGCCCTATACCATAAGCAAAGCTGGGTTGGCTGCCCTGACCCGATCAATGGCGATCTCGTTCGCGCCAAATATTACCGTCAATGGCATTGCCTTTGGAGCGATCTTGCCGCCCAGTGATGGAGCTGATAGTTCCGATTTTCTCAATAATGTGCCCGCCCAACGGTGGGCTGACATGGAGGAAGTCAACCAAACTGTATTATTTCTTCTCCAGGGTCCTGCCTATATAACTGGTGAAATCATCCATCTCGATGGTGGCAGGCATCTGGTCTGAATTGGCCATGGTTGGCAATACTTCAATAGGAAATCCAATTCGTTTTAGGAGTTCGTATGGACCAGGTATTTATCACTGATTTAGTCGCCCGTGGCATTATTGGAATTAACGACTGGGAGCGTGAAAAAACTCAGGAGATATTGATCAATATTGTTTTATTCACCAATACCACCCCTGCAGGTGAGACGGATGACATAAATAATTGTGTCAATTATCGCACTGTAGCCAAGAAGGTTTTATCACACGCGGAAAGCGCTGAACGGTTTACCGTCGAGGCCCTGGCTGCCGACCTGGCTAAGATCTGTCTCGAAATGCCTCTGGTAGAAAAGGTGCGTGTGCGGGTAGAAAAGCCGGGCGCAACGCGATTTGCACGCTCGGTAGGTGTTGAGATTGAGCGTTCCAGACAAAACCAGAAATCTGATCTATCTTAGCCTGGGCTCGAACATCCGTCCGCAAGAAAACCTGCGCCTGGCAGTCGAGCTATTGGCTCTGCAAGTGGGCGTTGTGTCCTTGTCAAGTGCCTGGAGGACTCCCGCCGTTGGCTCCCACGGACCGGACTTCTTGAACGCAGCAATACTGATTAAGACCGACCTGCCTCCAGATATGATTAAATCGATAATCCTCCAGCCAATCGAAGCAAAGTTGGGTAGGGTCCGCACTACCGATAAAAATTCACCTCGCACTATAGATATCGATATATTGGTCGTCAATAGAATAGTTTATGACAAGGAGCTCTGGCGTCGGGCTCACCTGGCAGTGCCCTTGTCGGAAATAAATAACGAACTCGCTCACCCGGAGAGTGGAGCTAGTATTGCTGAGGTTGCCCGCCAACTGTCAAAAGTAAATCCGATCCATGCCGAACCCCACGTGCTGAAAAAAATAATCAATCCCAACCCAGATCATAGCTATTGATATTCGCCAAATTGGTTCCACGTTTATTATTAAAACATTGGCGCAGAACCCCTCGAAATATTATCGAGAAATTCCTGTCGCGTGGCCGCGTTTTTGCGGAAATATCCCAGCATGGCCGAGGTGGTCATCCGGGCATCGTGCTTTTTTACGCCCCTCATTGCTGTGCATAAGTGTAAACCTTCCACCACAACAGCAACCCCACCCGGATCCAACAATTCATCTAAAAACTCAGCAATCTGCCTGGTCATGCGCTCTTGCACCTGCAGGCGATGGGCAAACATATCCACCAATCTGGGGATTTTTGATAACCCTACCACGCGCCCACGCGGGAGGTAAGCTACATGAGCGCGTCCCAGGAATGGCAGCAAGTGATGTTCGCACAGGCTGTAGTATTCGATATCACGCACCAGAACCATCTCATCGTAGGTGACTTCAAACAAAGCATCATTCAAGATCATCATTGGGTCCTGGTGGTAACCGTCCAACAATTCAATATACATGCGTGCGACTCGCTCTGGGGTGTTCAACAAGCCTTCTCTTTCGGGTTCTTCTCCCACAGCAGTTAGGATTTGATGTATGGCTTGCTGAATTGCCACAATATCTATTTCTTGATCCAGGCGAAGTTCGGCGATCTGATATAGTGTACTTAAATTCGTTTTCATGTATTCCCTTTTTTCTATAAGATCGCACAAAGTTTAACGGCTATAGCCGGGCGTGTCAACAGCCAGTTATTCAGGTTGGTTGACAAGCGAATTTGGTGCAAAAAGTGCCTTGCCCGGTCAGCAGGCAAGGCACCGATAGTTTATGGAATTCAAATAGTGACTCTAAATTAACCAAGTGTAGGTTCGATTAACCCATAGGCGCCATCTCGTCGGCGGTATAACACATTGACAGAATTGGTTTTAACGTTATAGAACACGAAGAAATTCTCGTGTCCGAGCAGCTCCATTTGCTCGATAGCCTCGAATTCATCCATGGGTACCAGGATGAAGCGTTTACGCCGGGCTATGATGGGGCCTAATTCAGCCGTCTCCTCCTCGGCTTCTTCCGTGGCTGCCGGCAACACTTCTGCCGCACTTCTTCCGTCGCCTCGTCCGCGAAAGCGTTTACCCTTGTAGCGTTCTATCCTGCGCTGCATTTTATCCAGGGCCGTATCCAATGCGGCAAATATATCATCTGCCCGCTCCTCTGAGCGAAGCACAAAACCTTTGCCCCGTACAGTGATCTGCGCAACCTGGCGATCAGCCGCGCTCCTGGCAGATTTTACATAAGCCACATCGACGCGAGCTTCCTCAATACCGGGGAGAAAGCGATCGAGTTTTCCAACTTTCTTCGTGACATAATCCTCAATTCTATCGGTAACATCCATATTTCTTCCGTAAATTTCGACTTCCAGTGACATATCCTTCCTCCTCATTGTGAGAGATTGAGGCTAAAGACATTATACAAATAAAACTCCGCAATAATCCTTAAGCCCGCGCAATTGTCACACAATAGACTTCCAGAGCGCCCGCCGCGCGCAGAGCCCGGGAGCACGATTCCAGTGTGGCCCCACTGGTTGTCACATCATCGATAAGCAATATATGTTTACCAGCTACCCAATCTCTGGTTGCCATAAAGGCGCCCGAGACATTAGAGTGTCTCTCTGAAAGAGTTAATCCAACCTGCGATTTGGTTTCCTTTGTGCGTTTCAGGGCTCCTGGCTGGTATGACCATCCGGTTGCAAGGACTAGAGGACGAGCTAATAAAGCCGCCTGATTATATCCCCGCTCGATTTTCCTGGCAACACTCAAGGGAACCGGCACGACTAAATCTATATCCCAATCTTCTTCCATTACCAATTGAATCAGTGGGCGTGCTAACATCTCGCCCATTGCAATATCACGTTGATATTTTAATCGATGTATGGCATTACGCACAGGACCAGCAAATTTTGTCCATGACCGTAATGCAGAAAAACTGGGAGGGGATTCATGACAACGCGTACATAAGTCGTCACGATCAACAACTGCTGACCCACAGGTTTTACAGAATGGCGGCGTTATTTTTGGGGTTGCTGCCTGGCATTCAGCGCACCAGCGCATGCCTACTTGCTCGCAGCCCCCACATATGGGTGGGAAGAGCCAATCAAATCCGGTCCACAACCAGCGATAGATGGTGTAAGCTGGACGTGCCGGCAGAGACATCATTGCCTTTGTATGCAATCAATCATATGGGGAGAAAATAAAAAAAATTTATCGCCCTTCTAGCCGCCAAACATCAAGCCCTTTAGAGCGGAGCGCATTAACATGAGAAATGCGGGCGTCATCAATACGATGCAAATGGATGGAAATATCAAGATTGCCATCGGAATAAGCATCTTAATCGGCGCTTTATGGGCTTCTTCTTCAGCTTGCTGCCTGCGTTTTACCCTCATCTGGTCTGACTGTATGCGCAGCACTTTCGCCATGCTCACGCCCAATTGCTCGCTCTGGACGACGGCAGCTACAAAGCTGGTCATTTCAGAAACCCCCAAACGATCTGCCATATCCCGTAACGCCTCACGGCGCAGTTTACCCAATTGAATCTCGCGCAAAACCCTACCGAAAGCTCTACCTAATTCATTATCCCATTTTTCGTACACCTTTTGCATCGCCCCATCAAATCCCAGCCCTGCCTCAACACAGATCGTCAGCAGGTCGAGCGCATCCGGCATGGCTTTACGGACTTCTTTTTGACGCCGCTGAATCTTACTTGTCAAAAATAGCTCAGGCATATAGAAACCAAAAGCCAGACCTCCTGTCACGATGAGCAGTTTGTTCCCCCAACTAAGATTTTTGAGCCCGATGCTCATCAAGAACAACATCAACCCACCGATAAGAACGGCAGCAATAAACCGAAATGCCCAAAAGGAGGTGGGCTCCAGCCCGCGGGGATTACCGGCCAGTTCAAGCCGATGGGCTGTGGTTTGCAGGGCGTTCTGGGGCGTAAAACGCACCGCGATTTCTCCTAATCGGCGGGCAAGGGGATAGATAATTCGTTCGGTTATGGGTTGGGAGAGCTCGATCTCCTCTAAGGATGCAGTTTCTCCGCGCTCGGCATATTCAGCAAGACGCGCCTGCAATGGATCTTCTCTGGACGAGCTCCGCATCCCAACGATCACAAGCGTAATTGCTCCACCAACTACCAACACAATGATCAGCATCAAAATCAGGTTCACGTTATTTTTCTCCCATACGTGGCCATGAAATATTTATAACTAGACATCAATCCGGGCAAGCTTGGTCATTACATAATAACCGGAGGTAACCATCAACGCCCCAATTGTAAGCATTATCAATCCAACCAGCCTTGTTTCAGGGTTGAAGAATTGCATCATGTAGGGCCGGTTTACCACCCAAAGTGTTAACGAAATAATCAGCGGCATCGCAGCCAGAAAACGCCCTGAGTAGATCACTTGAGATGTCAGCACTCGAATCTCTCCCTTTACTCTCACGCGCTCTCGAATTGTATGGGAGATCACATCCAGTATCTCAGCCAGATTGCCTCCCACTTCACGTTGCACGTTCATTGCGGCCACAACGAGATCGAGATCATCGCTTGGGATTCTCCGCAACAGGTTATCGAGAGCGTCCTCGCTTGAGATGCCCAATTGCAGCTCTTGGACAACACGATGGAATTCGTCGGAGATTGGAGGCGGCAGTTCCTTGCTCACGGCTTCCATCGCTTGCATGCTGGAAAATCCAGCCCGTAAACCATTAACCATCAAATTCAGCATGTCGGCGAGCTGGTCGCTAAAGCGTATCAACCGTAAATTTTTTTGCCGCCCAACGTAGATGCGTGGTAGAAATGTGCCAAACAGAGCGCCCAACAGGGCGAATAGGATCGATTTACCTCCAACAAACCAACTCACCACCCCCATACCCAGGCCTGCTATTACTACCAGTGAAACGTATTCACCTACTCGAAGCTTTAAATCAGCCCTGGCTAATTCACGCGCTATTCGATCTCCCCATGAAGAGCGCTCCAGGCGGACATTGATCCAATCTCCAACCGGTGACTCTTTGTCCTTTTTCTTCGCCTTCTTAGGCGTATCGCCTTCCAGATATCGTCCCAGGCGTTGCTCTACGAATGATTGTTCGCTCGTCACTGTGGTGACAACGCCGACAATCAATAATAATAAAGCCAGCGTACCTCCAATGAGTAACACAAATAAAAAAGGAGACATATGAATTCAGCCCTCCAGATGTACCGGGTGCACCTTTTTAATATCTTCTCCGTTCGCCAATTCCAAAAATCGACGCAGGCAGGTGAATCCCGGACGCCTCAATTTTGTCGATAAACTTCGGCCGTAGACCGGTTGGCCTTAATCTCCCGACGACTTTTCCATCGTCATATCCGCTCTGCTCGAACAAGAAAACATCCGTCATTGTGATCACTTCTCCCTCCATGCCGCTCACCTCCGTGATGTTAACCACCTTCCGGGTGCCATCGCGCAGGCGCTCCTGGTGGATGATTACATCAACCGCCGAGGCGATCTGTTCACGGATGGCTCTGACGGGTAGCTCCATGCCGGACATCAACGTCATGGTCTCGATACGGGAGAGCGTATCCCTCGGGCTATTAGAGTGCGCCGTTGTCATCGATCCATCATGACCTGTATTCATCGCCTGTAGCATGTCTAACGCGGCTTCATCGCGTATCTCTCCCACAATAATCCGGTCCGGGCGCATGCGCAGTGCATTGATCACCAGTTGACGTATTGTTACTTCCCCGCGGCCCTCGATATTTGCCGGGCGGGATTCCAGGGTTACCACGTGTTCCTGTCTGAGTTGCAATTCAGCCGCGTTCTCTATTGTCACGATTCGTTCATCGTTCGGGATAAATTGGGAAAGTATATTTAACAAAGTCGTTTTACCCGAGCCTGTACCGCCAGAAATCACAATATTTAACTTGGCCTCAACACAGGCCTTCAAGAATTGGATCGCTTCCTGAGTAAGCGTGCCAAATTGGATAAGCTGTTCAATCGTTAGTGGATTCTTGAAGAATTTTCGGATTGTGATTACCGGCCCAACTAACGAGATAGGGGGAATGACGGCATTAACTCGTGACCCATCCGGCAAGCGTGCATCGACATATGGGCTGGCCTCATCTACTCGCCGACCTAAGGGGGAAACGATGCGGTCAATAATACGCATCACATGTTCATCGCTCTCGAATGAATACGGGACTCGGAGGATCTTCCCACTACGCTCGATATAAATGTTCTTGGCCCCGTTAACCATCACTTCCGTAATGCTCTCGTCTTCTAATAGTGGTTGCAGCGGACCTAATCCCAGGATTTCTGCTGCAATCTGTTCAAACAGGCGATGGCGCTCGGGACGTGACAGAACGATATTTTCTTCAGCCAGGACCTGCTCGAACAATTCTTGGATTGTCGAACGAACCTCGTTGACTTTAGAAATATCCATCGCGGGATCGAGCTCAGCCAGGAGTCGGTTTTGTACCCTGGTTTTCAGATCGAGATAAGTATCCCTTTGCGCATTTGCACCCGGGGCAGCAACCCGTCGGGCTTGCAGGTTAATTAACTTAGAACGTGTCTCGCTATCCTGATTTTGACCTTGAGATTCGGGTGCATTATTTCCTTGTTCGATGCGTCTTAGTAGTGACATATGATTTCATCCTGGTGAGCGGATGCTCCTCATCTTTTGGTCAACCGGCTCATTTTCATTCCCACAGCATGCTCCTGAGCCTGTTCAGAATGGGAAAATTCATTTATTCGCGCTCTTACGATCTCAGCTAACGATAACACTGCTCGGGCGATAGGCTTGGATTTATCATCCAGCACAAAGGGGCGTCCGCGGTTGATCGAAGGGATCACTACTCTATCTTCAAATGGCAACAGGGCAGCGACTTCATGTTTGAAGCTTTCCCCAATTTTTTCCGCAGTAATCCCGATTCGTTTATCATAGCGATTCATCGCAAAGACAATTCTCCGCCTGTCGATCTTCAATACATCAGCCAGGTCAAAAAATAATCGGGCATTCTTGATTGCCGGAATCTCCTGGGTTGTTAACAATACAATCAAATCCGCCATATCGATAGCTGCCAAAACTGCATCGGTGAGCGTTGAGGAGGTATCCACCACAATGTACGAATACATTCTGCGCAGATAATTTAAAACCTTGGCAAATTGGTCACCGGTGACATGTTCTGCATATTCAGGACGCATGGGTCCTGGCAGGATGCGCACCCTGGATAGCGAATGGACAACAGTCACTTCATCCACGACCTCAGGGTCCAGCTCATCTGCCCGAGGGGACAGGTCTGCCACACTGTACTTGCTTTGCTCATTCAAGAAAACGGTTACATCTCCAAATTGCAGATTGCCATCTACGAGAATTACGGGTGATTCATCATTGTGCAGAACGAGCGACAAATTTACAGCTAAAGTTGTGCAGCCTGTCCCACCCTTTGGACTATAAACAACGATTACCTTGCCCAATCCGAGCCCGGTGTTGGACATGACTACTGGCCCCCCTGGAGACGGCTGTCTTGGCACCGGCGCCTTTGCGCGTTCATCTTGTGCCATTCGCCCCGCCCGTCGGATTGCCGATGTCAGTTCATCTACAGAAGGGGGTTTTGAGAGAAAATCCCGCGCCCCTGCCAACATCGCACGGCGCATATAGTTCGGATCGTTTTGAACAGACAG
>Ga0209341_10002531_pt1 | contig 17354 bp, 10 predicted proteins | sample RifCSP13_2_FD_184020 | JGI IMG/M metagenome (GOLD analysis project Ga0209341, IMG submission 184020) | Soil microbial communities from Rifle, Colorado - Rifle CSP2_sed 13_2 (SPAdes) (version 2) | ecosystem: Environmental > Terrestrial > Deep subsurface > Rock core/Sediment | place: Rifle... | reverse complement strand
AAGAGATCGAACCCCGCCGCCGATCGCTAATCGCCGGTATTGCCCGTCAAATCTCGCTCCGGCTGGAGAACGCCGCGCTGGTCGAGCAGGCCGCCGTCCGACTTTCTCTGGAACGGGAACTGGAGACAGCCCGCGCGATCCAGCAGAGCTTCCTGCCCGGCGGACCACCGGAACACGACGGCTGGAAGGTTGGCGCGTACTGGCGCGCGGCGCGCAGCGTCGGCGGAGACTTCTACGACTTCATCCGCCTGCCGTCAGGGCCGTCAGGAGCCCGCTGGGGATTGGCCATCGCCGACGTTTCCGACAAAGGCGTTCCGGCGGCGCTCTACATGGCGTTGACCCGCACCCTTCTGCGCAGCATCGCCACCGCCGACCCCAGCCCGGCTGGGACGCTGGCGCGCCTCAACAACCTCCTCCTGAACGAGACGCGCGGCGACATGTTCGTCAGTGTCTGGTACGGCATCTGGGAGCCGGAGCGCGGCCGGGTCATCTACGCCAACGCCGGACACAATCCGCCGATCTTGTTTGAGAAGGACGAACTGGGGATCGCCCTCCGGACGCACCAAACCGTGCTGGGAGTTCTCCCGGACGTTCCCTACGAAGAGGCCGAAGTCGATCTCGCGCCGGGATCGATGCTACTGCTCTACACCGACGGAGTCAGCGAGGCCCCGGGGCAGGCGGGCGAGCAGTTCGGGATGCACCGGATCGAGAACACGGTCTTGGGATTGACTCGTTGGGACCCGGATACCGTATTGAGCGCCCTCGCCGAGCGAGTGGCTGCCTTCAGCGGCCTGCCGGATCCGCAAGACGACCTGACCATCGTGTGCCTGCATCGATTGTGACGAATGGGTATCTGGGCACCGCGTGCTTTGTTGACTTCTCATAACCATGGCCCTGAAGAGGGTAGATGGCGGGGATCGCGCTTCGTCGCGCTTCGTCGCGCTTCGTCGCGCTTCGTCGCGCTTCGCACCCCGAAGGGGGCACCCCGAAGGGGGCACCTGGGGAGGGCACCCCGGAGAGGGCATCCTGTAGTGGACTTCCGTCCTGGCCAAGTCATTCCCAGCGCTGCTTACATCGCCTCGATTTCTCCCTGATCGCTTTTCGTGGACCCAGGTGGCCAGGCATTCCGCGTGCCCGTATGGATGGCTGACTCGGCACCGAGTCTGGACTATCGCACCGGCGGATTCGCGATCATGCGATTCAAATGGTCCTTCAACCAGGGTGGGACCCCCTGCTGGTTGAGGATCTCGCGAGCGAAGTTTTCTGCCTGGACGGGTTGCCCTCGCAAGTAGAGCGCCTCGGCTCGAACCGCACGCGCCGTCGGGTCACCGGGTTGGTTGTCGAGTGCTGCTTCGAGCCGACGATCGGCCTCATCGTCCTGGCCGAGGTAGAGTGCGGTGCGCGCGGCGATCACCGCCAGGCGATCCCAGTTCATGTATTGTTTTCCGGCGTCGCTCAGGAGAGGCACAATTCCAGGATTATCCGCGGCCAGGAACATCGCCTGGAAGGAGAGATTCTCGGCCCGCGGCCCGGCGACCCCGGGCCCACCCTCCAGCTGCAGCGCTTGGAGCGCTGCCATGGCCGCGGGGAGCTCCTCCCCTTGCGCCAGGAAGAGCTCAGCCGCCGTCAGATACGCCTGTGCGGCCAAGACGTTGATTCCGTGCGACCGCAGCGCCTCCGCCAGCGCCAGGTGGGCCGTGGGGTCATCCGGCCTTTCTCCAACCCCATGCCTCGCTTCCAGGACCGCCGGAGGTTCCTCTACCGCTGGTGGCACCGGTGACTCGACAGATCCCGAATTCGACGGGGCCGTGATCTGAGCAGCCTCTGGCGCACTCGGTTCGCCGCCGCCTTCTCTCCCAGATCGCATAAGAAGGAGGAGAAAGGTGAAGGCGCACAGGCAGAAGACAGCTAGACCGACGCCCGCCCAGATCCAAGGGCCGCGTTTTGGAGGAGGGGCGGCCATCGATGATTCCGCGGTGGGCTCACCGGGCGCCGCCGGGGCCGGCGGCGTGGGAGCCATGGTGGGCGCGGTGCTGGCAGCCGGCGGCACGTTTCCCGCGGCGAGCAGCGCCGCCCGGAATCCAGCCACCATATCGTCGACCGTCGCGTAACGATCGGAGCGCTCTTTGGAAAGCGACTTGAGCAGGACGCGCTCGACTTCGGGCGGCACACTCGGGTTGACCTGGCTCGGGATCGGCAGCGGTTTGTAGATGTGGTCGTGGATGATGGAGAAAGGGGTATCGGCATTGAACGGGACGCGGCCGACGACCATTTCATAGAGCACGACGCCGAAGGAGTAGATGTCGGTGCCGGCGTCGAGGTCCTTTTCGCCCCTCGCCTGTTCCGGAGAGATGTACTGAGGCGTGCCGAGCATGACGTCGGCCGAAAGGGTCGACTCGGCCCCGATCCTGGCCAACCCGAAATCCGCCAGGTAGATCGACCCGTCGGGAGCCAGCAAGATGTTGGAGGGCTTGACATCGCGATGGAGGACGCCGCGTTTGTGGGCGTAGGACAGACCAGCTCCAGCGGCCTCGACGATCCGAAGCCCCTCTTCCTTGGAGAGACCCCCTTCATGCATGCGCGCCTTGAGCGTGTCGCCCTCGATGAACTTCATCACCAGATACGGCCGACCGTCATGCTCCGAGAAGTCGTACACCGGGACGATGTTGGGATGCTCGAGGCGGGCGATCGCCTTGGCCTCTCGCTGAAAGCGTGCCAGGAACCCAGGATCCCCTTGAAATGCCGGATGCAGAGCCTTGATCGCAACGTATCGATCGAGGCCGGCGTGGTAGGCCTTGTAGACTGTGGCCATGCCGCCCTGGCCGAGCTGCTCGATGATCCGGTACGGTCCGACGTTCTCGCCAACGGCAAACGTCATCGCCACGTCCTTCCGGTCGCCAGGTGATTATAGCGAGTCGAAGTTATGCAAACAACATCAGCAGGTGAAACGTAAGGTAACTGGTAGTCGGCGCGTCGGAGGCGCACGGGCCGGTGACGGGCCCCAGAAATCGACCTCGCGTTGTTCGTCACTCCCGTGAGCCGCGCTTGGCCCTCAACTCTCTTCAGGACACACCCAGGGGAACACACCCAGAAGGAATGAGGGCGCGTTCCCTGTGCGGGCGTCCTTCAGGATCCCGAAGGGGAGGCAGAGGTCCTGCGGTTGCGGTGCCTCAGGGCGATCTTCGAGGCTGGCGGGGGATCCACCGGGGAGTCGAAGCGCAGTAGTCGAGATAGACCTGGCCGAATCGGCGACGGAGCTGCGGCTCCTCGTATGCCACCAAGAAAGAATGGAGGACGAGCCACAGACCGAGAGCGTAGATACCCAGCCACCAGCATTGGAAGAGGACAGTCTCGCTCATCACGACGAGCATGGCGCCCAGGTACATCGGGTTCCGCACGTAGCGGAAGAGACCGTGAGCGACGAACTTGCGTGGCGGGTCGACGGGTATCGGCGTCCCCCGCCCTCGGACAACGAAGGAGTAGGAGACCCAGATCATCATCGACCCGCCGCCCACGGCGAGGAAGATAGCGAGAAGCCCCAGCAGATCCGGGCGGGGCGCCGGCAACGGATCCTGTGCCGACATGATGAGATAGGGCACGAGGATCACAGCCGCCCCTGGGACGACGATCGTCGCGAGGGCGGCCTCGATCGCGAGACGCATGCTTCCTCCGGAAGTGGAACGCCTGCGGATGGGCCAACCCGACGGAGGGGAAGACACGAACTCCGAACGCTGCGATCTGACTTACCGATCCTGCAGCGCGGCTACTCCAGGAAGCTCTTTCCCCTCGAGCAGCTCCAGTGTTGCACCTCCGCCGGTCGAGACGTGAGTCATTTTCTCGGTGAGCCCGGCCTGAGCCACTGCCGCGGCCGAGTCGCCGCCGCCTACAATCGTCACCGCGGAAGTCCCAGCCAGGGCTTGCGCCACTCCGATCGTGCCGGCAGCGAAAGGCGCCATCTCGAAAACCCCCATCGGCCCGTTCCAGATCACCATCCGGGCGGGGGCCAGGACCTTCTTGAATTGCTCGACCGTCTTGGGCCCGATGTCCATGGCGCGCCATCCGTCGGGCACGGATCCGAGGTCGACCGCGCGCTGCTCCGCGTCGGCGGCGAAGGCCTGCGCCACGACCGCGTCGACCGGAAGGACAAGCCGGTCGCCGGCCCTGGACAGGATCCCACGGGCGGTTTCCAGCGATTCCTGCTCGACGAGCGAATCGCCCATCGCCACCCCGCGGGCGGCGAGAAACGTGTTGCCCATCCCGCCCCCCACGAGCAGGCGATCGGCGCGCCCCAGCAGACTCTCGACGACTCCGATCTTGTCGGAGATCTTGGCGCCGCCGAGGATAGCGATGAAGGGACGCTCCGTGGCCTCCATCACCTTGCCCAGGTAGGTCAGTTCCTTTTCCATCAGGAACCCGGCGACTGCGGGGAGAAGGTGGGCGACTCCCTCCGTCGAGGCGTGCGCGCGGTGTGCCGAACCGAAGGCGTCGTTGACGAACAGTGTTGCGAGATGCGCCAGGCCGGCCGCCAGCGTGGGGTCGTTCTTCGTTTCGCCGGGTTCGAAGCGCGTGTTCTCCAGCAGCAGCACATCGCCAACGGCCAGGGAGGCGGCCGCGGCCTCGGCTTCGGCCCCCACGAGGGCCTCCACGAATCCAACCGGGCGGCCCAGCAGGCCGGCCAGATGCACCGCGATCGGACGGAGGGAGAACTGCGGATCCGGACCCGCCTTCGGCCGACCCAGGTGGGAGCACAAAACGGCCGACGCGCCGTGTTCCGTCAGGTACCGCAGAGTCGGCAGGGAGGCGCGGATGCGGGTGTCGTCGGCGACGGCGCCGTCTTTCAACGGAACGTTGAAGTCGACGCGGACCAAAGCTCGTTGGCCTCGCAGCTCCACATCGCGGATCGTCTTCTTTGAGAACATACCGTTTGCCCCCGGGCGACCCCGCAAAGGGCGGACCACGCTAACCCGGACTCACGGCGCCTAGCCCCTCGCATTGTCATCCTGAGGCGCGAGGCGCCGAAGGATCTGTTTGGAGGCCAGCAGATTCTTCGCCTGCGCTTCGCTCAGGCTCAGAATGACATGTTCACACGGCTCGGTCCGGGCCGGCCGATAAACAATCACAATGACTTGGCCAATAGCGCAGCCAGGTCGGCCGTCCGCACCGAGTAGCCCCACTCGTTGTCGTACCAGGCGACCACTTTGACCATCGTCCCGCCCATCACCATTGTCAAGAGACCGTCCACGATCGCTGAGCGGTCGTCGCCTTTGAAATCCGACGAGACCAGCGGCTCGCGTGTGATCCCCAAGATTCCCTTCATCGGCCCGGCGGAGGCCTTGTCGAAAGCCTGATTCAGCTCGTCGATCGTCGTGGCGCGTTCAACCTCGACGACAAAATCGACGACCGAGACGGTCGCGGTCGGTACGCGCAGCGAGAACCCGTCGAACTTGCCCTCTAGATCCGGAATGACCTTGGCCAGGGCGCGGGCGGCGCCGGTCGTCGTCGGGATGATGTTCAAGCCGGCGGCCCGGGCACGGCGCAGGTCCTTATGGGCCAGATCCAGGATGCGCTGGTCGTTGGTGTAGGCGTGGACTGTCGTCATCAGCCCGCGTCGGATGCGGAGCGTGTCGTGGACGACCTTGGCCACGGGCGCCAAGCAGTTCGTGGTGCAGGAGGCGTTGGAGAGGATGTGATGCTTCTTCGGGTCGTAGTCGGTGTCATTGACGCCGAGGACGAGGGTCAGATCTTCGTTCTTGGCAGGCGCCGAGATGATGACCTTGCGCGCCCCACCCTTCTCGATGTGCACGGCGGCGCCGGGCTTGTCGCCCTTGGCCTTGGCGTCGGTAAAGACTCCGGTCGACTCAATGACGATGTCGACGCCCAGGTCCTTCCACGGCAGCTGCCCGGGGTCCTTTTCGCTGAAGACTCGCAGGCTTCGGCCGTCGACGACCAGATGGCCGTCCCGGGCTTCCACTTTGCCGGGGTAGGTGCCGTAGTTCGAGTCGTACTTGAAGAGGTGGGCGTTGGTGGCAGCATCAAAGAGGTCGTTGATGGCCGCGACTTCCAGCTCAGCCGGGTGCTTTTCTAGCGCGGCTTTCAGTACCTGGCGCCCTACCCGGCCGAAGCCGTTGATCCCGATGCGGGTGGTCATGTGACGCTCCTTATTTGACCCGGCGTCCTTCGACATCCGACCTCGTCGTTGGCTGCCGGGTTGGTGTCAGTTCAAGCGGTTTGAGACTTGCGGGGCCTCAGTGGCGGGCAGCTCAAGCGGGCCGGTACGCTCTTCCAACAGACGGATGAGGGCGTCCGCCAAACGGTCCGAATCATGTTGGCCGGGTCGATCCGAGTCGGCCATGTCTTCCGTAGCCAGCGGGACATCGATTCCGTTCCCAGCGATCCGAACCGGAACCGTCCCCTCCGGCACCGAGACGTCCGGGCATTGGTTGACCAGCATCACATCGATGAGTCCCTGGCCGGTGTGTTCTTCGACTGCGTGCAGGTGGCCGGCGCAGTCGTAGCCGTCGGTCTCGCCGACCTGGGTGGCGATGTTGCAGACGAAAACCTTCAGGGCCCGGCTGGCACGGATGGCGTCGGCGATTTCCGGCACCAGCAAGTTCGGCAGCAGGCTGGTATACAGGCTGCCCGGACCGATGACGATCAACTCGGCGGCAAGGATGGCCCGGATCGCCTCCGGATACGCCGGCACGTCGTTCGGCTCGAGATGAACCCGGAGCACCAGCCCGGGCACCGCCGGGATGCGGCTTTCGCCTTCGATGCGGAAAGCCTGTTCGTCGACGGAGTGCGCCTTGTCGGCGATCAAGGAGACATCGTTCAGGGTGGCCGGCAGGACTCGCCCGCGGATCGCCAGGACGCGCCCGGCCTCGAGCACACCGCGTTCGAAGCTCCCGGAAACGCCGGCGAGCGCCGCGATCAGCAGATTGCCGAAGCTGTGACCACCGAGCGCGCCATCGGTGCCGAAGCGGTACTGGAAGAGCTGAGTCAATAGGTCTTCATCATCCGACAACGCCGCCAGGCAATTGCGTACATCGCCGGGCGGAGGCAGACCCAGAGTCCGCCGCAGTTTTCCGGACGATCCGCCGTCGTCGGCGACCGTGACGATGGCGGTCAGGTTGCCGGTGCGATGTTTCATCCCTCGCAGAAGTGTCGACAGGCCCGTGCCGCCGCCCAACGCCACGACCTTAGGCCCGCGGCCCAGGCGGCGGTGTTCGGCGACGGCCTCGACCACCGGCTTCCCGGAGCGGAGATACGGAGCCAGGAGCGTGCGATTCAAGCGGAACACGGAGAGGTAGAGCAGGAATACGCCGCTGGCCAGGAGCAAGATGATTCGCAGCCCGTAGGTCGCTCCGTCCAACCGGAGTAACGAAACGAACGGCGATCCAGGGCTCACCCGATAAAGGTTCAGGAGAAGCAGGGCAACGCCCAGTCCGAAGAGGACCGTCCCGACGACCATTGCCAGCAGCCACCGCTTGACCCCCAAGCCCGGCTGCAGCCAGCGTCGCAGGGTACCCCATCGACTGGCCGACCCGCCATTGGACGACCCCCGCTCCGGCGTTGCGGCCATGGCAGGGACTATACCAGAGCGACCAAGGCAGGTCAACGAAACGCAGTGCACGCCTGGCCAGGATTCTCGTCACATTGTTGCTTGATCGTCTTCGGAGGGTAATGAGGCGCGCGAGTGAGAACATATAGGGGCCAAACCCCCTTCTCCGCAACTCTGGCCCACATCTGGCGGGTGCGCCACGGCTCGAGGGGACTCAGATGCGCGGAAGTCATGCTGCGCGCCCGGAGGATGAAGTATCGGACGCGCTTCGGGGATTCCTCTCTCGCCCCTCGACTTCGCTCGCTCTCTACAGAGCGCCAAGGGCGGGGATCGCTCGGAATGACAAAGTCTATGCATCTCTCGCGGCCTGGAGTCACCCTCAATGATGTCATTCCGAGGGAGCCTGAAGGGCGACCGAGGAATCCCCAACGCGCGTCCCTCTGCGTCTCCTCGGCTGCGCCTCCCCTCCCTCTCGGTATAATTCTTCGACCGCAGACATCATCACACACCCATGGCGAACTTCGACCTGATCCACGATCTCCTCAAGCCGGCCACCACGAAGATCGTCTTGCTCGTCCTCGACGGGCTGGGCGGAATGGCCCGCCCCTCCGACGGCAAGACCGAGCTGGAAGCCGCCTCCACGCCGAACATGGACCGCCTCGCGAGCGAGGGCACCTTGGGGATGACGATCCCGCTGATGGCCGGGCTCACCCCCGGCTCGGGGCCGGCACATCTTTCGCTCTTCGGTTACGACCCGATCGCGCGACCGGTCGGCCGAGGCGTGCTCGAAGCGATCGGAGTCGGACTCGAGGTTCATCCGGGCGACGTCGCCGCGCGAGGAAACTTTTGCACCCTCGACACGCAGGGGCGGATCACCGACCGCCGAGCCGGCCGCATCCCATCCGAGCGGGCCGCGCCCATCGTGGAGCGCTTGTCCGGGATACGACTCGACGGCGCCTCCGCCGAGATCCGCCACGTGCGGGAGCATCGCTTCGCCCTGGTGCTGCGCGGCGCCGACCTGCATCCCGGCCTGGACGACACCGATCCCCAGGCGGAGGGCGTGCCGCCGCTCCCATCGAAAGCGATCGATCGTCAGGCCGAGCGGACCGCCGAATTGGTGAGCGAGTGGACGGCGAAGGCGAGCGAGCTATTGCGCGGAGAAAAGACGGCAAACGGCCTCACGTTGCGGGGATTCTCGACCGACCCCGCGCTGCCTCGTTTTCCGGAGATCTTCGGCGTCCGAGCCGGATGCGTTGCGGTGTACCCGATGTATCGCGGCGTCGCATCTTTGGTCGGAATGACGGTCGTGGAAGTGGGGGGAGAGTCACCCCAAGACGAGTTCGTCGCGGCGGGGCAAGTCTGGAAGGATTACGACTTCCTTTTCATCCACCTCAAGAAACCGGATTCGCGCGGCGAGGACGGCGATTTCGAGGCGAAGGCGGAGGCCATCGAGGAGATCGACCGCGCCCTGCCCTCGCTGCTCGGGTTGAAACCGGACGTGATGGCGATCACCGGCGACCATTCGACTCCATCGCAGATGAAGAGCCACTCGTGGCATCCGGTACCGTTATTGCTGTGGGCGCCGAAAACGGGGCGCCGGGACGCCCAGCCGACCTTCGGGGAGACCGTCTGTGCTTCCGGAGGGCTTGGAATCTTCCCGGCTTCCGACTTGATGCCCCTCCTGCTGGCGCACGCCGGGCGTCTCGGGAAGTACGGGGCGTAATTTTCAAGTTGCTGCCGGCTCACCCATAGAGCGGAACAGGTCCCCAACGCGTCACATCCCGAGAGGAAGTGGCCAGTGACCAGTGGCCAGTGACCAGAGACCAGTGAAGACTCAATGCGGCGCGGCCCGCGCCGCCGCGCGCCGAGACCACCTGTGAGGCCGGCACGACGCTCCTGCTATGGAAAGGCAACGCTGGCCGGGGGAGAACCTATCGAAGGCGAGTCCCCCGTGGAGGAGAGCCCGAGCCGATAGGCGAGGGATCGACGGAGCGGGGCCAAATCCGGAGAAGGTGCTCACCCCGAGAAACATGTAGGGGCACGGCATGCCGTGCCCCTACGTCCCTTGCATGAAGTCCGAGAAGCTGAGTTTTTAGAACAACCCCACCACCCTGCCCGTCTTCAGATCCAGATCGACGTCATAGAACACCGGCCGTGTGGGGAGGCCGGGCATGGTGCGCATCGTGCCCAGCAGCGGATACAGGAACCCTGCTCCGACCGAGGCGCGAATGTCGCGGATGGGAATGCGGTATCCCTTCGGGACTCCCTTTCGCTCCGGATCATGACTCAAGCTGAGATGCGTCTTGGCCATGCACAGCGGGAGCTTGTCGAAGCCGAGTCGCGTATAGAGCTCGATCTTTTGCTCGGCTTCGGGGGCGTAGTCTACGCCGTCGGCCCCGTAGATCTGCGTGCAGATCGTCTCGATCTTGCGCTTGATCGGCCAATCGAGCGGGTACAAGAACTGGAACTTGCTCGGCTTCTCGACCGTCTTGACCACCAGCTCGGCCAGCCGCCTGGCGCCCTTGCCGCCGTCCATCCAGTGTGTGCAGACCACGGCATCCTCGGCGCCCGCTTCCACCGCCGCCTTGCGCACCATCTCGACTTCGGCCGGGGTGTCGGTGGCGAAGGAATTGACGGCCACGACCACCGGGATCCCGAACTTGAGCGCGTTGCGGATGTGGTGCTGCATGTTGGGGAGGCCCGCTCGCAGCAATCCCAAGTTCTCATCTGTGTAGGCCGAATCAAGCGGCTTGCCGGCGACGACCTTCGGTCCGCCGCCGTGCATTTTCAACGCCCGTACCGTCGCCACCATGACGACCACGTTCGGGATCAACCCCGAAGTGCGGCACTTGATGTCGAAGAACTTCTCCATCCCGATATCGGCGCCGAAACCGGACTCGGTCACCACGTAGTCGGCCAACTTGAGGGCGATCCGGTCGGCGATGATCGACGAGTTTCCATGGGCGATGTTGGCGAAGGGGCCGGCGTGGACGAACACCGGGGTACCTTCAAGCGACTGCATCAGCGTCGGTTTGATGGCGTCCTTCATCAGCACGGTCAACGCACCGGCCGCGCCCAGATCCTCGGCCGTAACCGCCTCGCCGCGCTTGTTGGTTCCGATGACGATCCGGCCGAGTCGCTCGCGCAGATCCGCCAGGTCGGTGGTGAGCGCCAGGATGGCCATGATTTCGCTGGCGACAGTGATGTCGAAGCCCGTCTCGCGCGTCATCCCCTTCTCCTCCGGCCCCTGTCCGATGGTGATCCGGCGCAGGAAGCGGTCGTTCGTGTCGACCACGCGCTGCCAGGTGAGGCTGGCGGGATCGATGTCGAGCCGGGAGAAGCGGGTCCGTTCCTCGGGAGTCAGTGACTCCGGGTCGGTCTTGGCCATGCCGAGTTTCTTCAGGCGCCGCAGCATGGAGGGCGAGAAGCGCCGCTTGCCCTTCTTGTCCTTCGGGCACAGCGCGTTGAAGAGCTTCTCATCGTCCGGCTGCTGGCGTTCGTGGAAGATGCGCGCGTCGACGGCCGCCGCCAGCAAGTTGTTGGCCGCCGTGATGGCATGGATGTCGCCGGTGAGGTGAAGGTTGAAGTCTTCCATCGGAACGACCTGGCTGTAGCCGCCGCCCGCCGCGCCGCCCTTGATGCCGAACGTCGGTCCCTGACTCGGCTGCCGGATGCAGGTGAAGACCCGCTTCCCCAGGTGGGCGCCGAGCGCCTGGCTCAGGCCCATCATGGTCGTGCTCTTCCCTTCCCCCAATGGCGTGGGGGTGATGGCCGTGACGTCAATGTACTTCCCGTTGGGGCGCTTCGCCAGCCGCGTGAGGATTTCGAGCCGAACTTTCGCTTCGTGCAGACCGTGTAACTCCAACTCCGAGGAGCGAATGCCGGCCTCCTGGGCCACCAGCGTGATCGGCTTGATCCTGGCTTCCTGGGCGATCTCGATATCGGAGGGCACCGGGCGTCGCAAGTTCAGCCGGGTGGGTTTCAACGGCGGCTTCTTCGTCGTTCTCGACCTCGCCGCGGCGGACTTGCGCACCTTGGGCTTCGTCGTCTGTTTCGTTGTTCGCTTCGATGTTGACTTGGCACGGGCCGTGGGCATGGGCGTTAGCCTCCAGAGGATACGGACGTGTCGAACGATGGCCGGTCGGTCTCTACCCTCTTCAGGGCACACCCAGGGTGCACATCCAGGGTGCACACCCAGGGGGCACCCTAAGGGGTGCAGACCGCCGAGGGCGGGACGTTCATCTTACCAGTCTCGCCGCGCTCTGCGCCGGGGGCAAGAGACGAGTCTCAGCCCGGGCGGAGCGGGAGGTCACCAGGAACCGCGGACCAAGACCTGCGCGTAAATGGACAGATTTGGGAGCGTATCATGGGAAGAGGAGACTCGGGGGATTGGATCAGCAGGGGAGGGGACCTAGAATGCCCGGGTAGGCAGACCCGCGGAAGGGGTAGGTCATGCAACACCATCGGCCGCAGCTCGTCCCGATTCTTGGCTTGTTCATTGCTGGCTTGGCCTGCGGCCCTTCCGCTGCGGCCACTCCCGTCCCCGCCGAGCCCGCGTCGCCCATTCTCCCGAGCCTGACCCCGGTCGGTGACCGACCCTTCACCATCTCCGTCGAGTACGCCATTCTGGGCGTGGCCGAGGAGTATGCCGCCGCCGGTGTCTCCTATGCCAAGCTCCAGGACGTCTTCGTCATCTGGGAGAACATCGAACCGGAGCCGGGCGAATACAACTGGGGGCCGTTGGACGCCATCGTATCGGAATACCAGCATGCCGGATTCACCGGCTTGCAGATGGACTTCGCCGCCAAGTCGAACTGGGCCTCCTCCCGGCAACCGTCGCTAGGTGATCTGGGGGACACTTTCCCCAAGGAAGACTACCTGGATGACTATGCGGCCTACCTTACGGCCGTTGTCGAGCGCTACGACGATGACGCCATCGACGACATGCCCGGCCTGCTCTACCCCATCCACGACTATGGCATCGAGCGAGAGTTCACGGGTTTCTGGGCAGGTTCTGCCGACGAGTACGTCCGTCTCTTACGATTGTCCTATCCCGTCATCAAAGCCGCCAATCCCGACGCCCGGGTGCTTCTGGTCGCCCTATTGATGGCCGATGTCTTCGACGGCAATCCCAGCCCGGCCGTGATCGCGCGTCGCCTGACGAAGGACGTCGACTACATGCGGAAGAGCGTTCCCGAGATCCGCATGATCCTCGCCGCTTGCGACGCCTACGACATCGTCGATTTCCACGCGCTGGCGAATTACACCGAGATTCCATTGACCGCCGCATGGATTCGGGATGAGCTCCAATCCAACGGCTGCGGCGGAAGGCCGATCTGGATTGGCGATGCGTTTCCAATGTCGGCCCTGGTCGGGTTCGGCAGCTTCGTCCCGCCGACTCCGTTTTCTCCAGTGACAGCCGAGACCCGGGATGCGGTGGTTGACCTGCTAAGGTCCGTCGCCGACCCATCGGCACCGGACCACGCCGCCGCCCAGGCATGGCTGTATGGCGAAGCGGCCATCGGGCTGGTCCGGAAAAGCATCGTCTCGGCCGGCGAAGGACTGCTCGGCATCAACCTCGGGAACCTGGAGGACTGGAAGACGGGAACCACGGCTCTGGATCAGGCGTCTGTGCCGTTGATCGGCGCCTCGATGTTCATGGGCATGACGGATACGACCGTCACCAACAGGAAGCCTGGAGGCGACTTGCCCGTCAATGGCAAGCACTGGGCTAGGGAGAGGGAAGCCGGCAACCCGCGTCCGATCTATTTCGCGCTCCAGCTGGTGAATGACAAGATCGGCAGGTTCACCTCGGTCGAGAAGATGGATTTGGGAGAAGGCATCTGGGCCTACGAGTTCCAGACCCCGGAAGGCTTGGTCTGGGTCTTGTGGTACGACGATGGCCGGCTTTACCTGCCGGGGCAGACAGCGCCCTCGGTCGAGATTCGGTTGCCGTTCGCCTCCGAGCACGCCGTCGTCACACGGACACCCACCGTACCCGGCTCGACCGAGCCCGAAGCGGAGATCGTAGAGGCTCCTGGTGGGGCACTGCCCATCGCCCTTGATTCGGTGCCGATCTTCGTTGAGGTTGGGCCATGACTTCGCTGGCGATTCGCATCCATGAATCCAATCTGTCAGCGAAGGTTCGGCTACACCAACCTGCTCAGCCGAGCGAAACCGGGGCCCCGATCTCCATCCTGCAACCGGGATTCTGCGACACGACTCCCGAATCCACCCGCCTGTCTCCGCCGGACGGCCATCTCGAAGGTGTACGATCATCCGACCGACGCTCCCAGGCCCGCCAAACTATCGTGCGTCTGCGCCGCCGTGGACGCTCCTGGAGGACGCGATGCGCGCCCGCCACTTGAAGATCGCTCTCGCCCTTGCCCTTTCGGCTTGCACTCGTGCCTCCCCGACCGCACCCCCGGCCCCTGTGCTGCCCACCATCGCCTCGCCTGACCAGATCTCCGCATCACCCTTCCCTGCGACACGCACGCCGCCCCCGCCGGCGGATTGCCCTGAGACCGACCCCAGCCTCCAGGCCGACTTCCAGCGGCTGGTCGATCAGTATGGGCTCGAGCCGGAAGATGAGCTTGTGCTCGACTTTCTGAACGCAGGCGGGCGGCCCGAAGCTGCGCTCGACGCCCTCCGCTCGTTGGATTGGCCGGGAGGCCAGATCCAGTCCGAGATCGCCGACGTCACCGGCGACGGTGTCCCCGAGATGCTGCTCGGTTTGGACGACCTGTATTTCCTCTCGTGCGAGTCCGGCGAGTTCAATACGGTGGACGTCGTTTCCCACGAGAATGGGCCCGTCCGAGTGGAAGCGATCCAAGACATGAACCTCGACGGTTTTCCCGAGATCGTCACGGCGATCCCAGTCGTCGGCGAGGACCTTGTCAAAGTGTTCTCGTGGGACGGGGCCGGCTTCCGAAATCTCGTCTACGACGAGCAAACGGGGTGGGATTCCGCTCAGGCCAAGGAGGGCCTGCGTGTCCGGGACGTCAATGGCGATGGGACGCTCGAACTGCTCGTCGACAACACCCCTCCGGGTCCCCGAGAGGCGAATTTCGATGCGGCCTGCTGGGTCCCTGCGCACGTGACCACCGACACCTTCGCCTGGGATGGCGAACAGTTCACTTTCTCCGGACAGGACTTCGCTCCCCCGGCTTACCGCTTTGAAGCGGCCCGGGACGGCGACGCGCTCGCGCTGCAAGGCAGGTATGAGGAGGCCCGCGGCCGGTATCTTCAGGTGATCAACGACGAATCTCTCGATGGGTGGTCGGACGACATGCGAGACTACCTTCTCGAGACCGAATTCGGATTGGATACGTATGGCTTCCCGATCACCTCGCCCCCCGAGCCTCTTCCGGAGGAGAGGGTCAACTTGTCGGCCTACGCGACGTATCGGCTGATGGTCCTGGGCGTCTTGAACGGTGACCTCGAAGGGGCGAAGGACCAGTTCCAATCGCTTCAGCGAAGGGCCGATGACGATACGGCGTGGCATCTTTTTTCCGGACTGGCCAATGAGTTTTGGCTGGAGTACCAGGCATCACACGACATTGGGACTGCCTGCAGCCGAGCCGCGGCCTTCGTTGACTCGAGCCCGGTCTATCTGGAGGAAGTCTTCTGGGCCGTGGACCAAGGGACATGCGATGTGAGCCACGTCGCCCGGGATATTTGCCCGTTCGAATGAGCGGCCAGCATGCGCCGCAGCAGATTCGGCTTTGTCCCATAACAGATTTCTGAGGACCACCCCATGACAGCAAGGGCAGGAAGGTCGCGTTGGAGAGATCCGATCTGGAGCATGGTCGCGCCCGCCATGATATCGCTCGCCGCCTGTTCGTCAGTTAAGGGGACATCTTCGACCTCATCCCTGACACCAACCGTGTCGCCCTCGTCCCTGAGGATGACAGACAGCATCGACACGCAGAATGCCAGTTCGCTTGCGCCTGCGGCGGTACTAGATCAGGGTGGCATCATCGCTTGGTCAGGTGATGGGAAGACTTTCGCTCTAACCGGATCTCAAATACCCGGCCCTCCTAAGATTTCCCTTTACACCTACGGCCAGGGAACCTTGGCCGAGACTGGAACCATTTCTTCCGAGGCGAGTGCACTTTCACTGGCCTTCAGCCCCAACGGAAAAACGCTGGCCGCCGGGGGTGACGACGGGGCCGTGCGCTTTTGGGACGTAGACAGCCGGAAATTGGAAAACAGCCTGACCGCCGAACCGGGTTGGATTCCCGGAATGGCGTTCAGTCCCGACGGACGGACTTTCGTCTTCCGTGATCCGGAGGGTATGCTGCAGACATGGGACCTGGCCGGCGGCGAGCCCGTGCAAACGGACAGCATGGTCTTTGGGTTTCCAGCCGGCGTGCCGGGAGGTTTTGTCTTCGGCCCTGAGGGACGATGGTTGGGCCTTATCCGTCACTCGTCCGAGTTCCCCAAGGGGCGGTTGGAATTCGTTTCCCTGGATGGAAGGGACGCCCCTTCGGTCGAGCCCGACGAGGAGAGCGGGGTTCTCTTGAATCTGGCGTTCAACTCCCCGTTGGTGAAGATGGCTACCTTGGGCATGGACCCAGGGGGGACCCACGGCGTGGTGAGGCTGTGGGCGGTTCAAGACAATCGGCTTGCCTTGGACCTCGAATTCGAGGCCCCATCCTCAACCGACAGCGTTTCCTTCAGCCCGGATGGTTCCCTTCTCGCCACAGGCAGCGCGGAATACGGCGTCCAGCTGTGGGATGGGAACACGGGTCAGCTGCTCACGACCCTGGAGGATTGGTTCGAGGCTCCTTTCGAGGCGGTAACGTTCAGCCCTGACGGCCGATGGCTGGCGCGCTCGGGCACCTTCGCGGGACTCGTTTCCATATATGAGGTTGGCGATCTCGCTTCCGACTCGGTCCGTACCCTGTCCCTCCAGTCGCCGCAGCTCGTCGGAAATGATGTCTTTCAATTTCAAGACCGGCTGGCTGTCTTGGGTTACCTCACGGGAGACAGAGGCCGCGGCATCTTCGATGACGAGACCGACGGCGCTGTTCGCAAATACCAGACGGCCATTGGGCTGCCAGCCAACGGGATCGTCGACGCAGACATGGCCGCCACGCTCGCAGACGCCTACGCTGCAGCGGTCGACCCCATTCCCGTCACTCCGGAGGCAGTTTCTCCCACACCTGTAACGTTCCCTCCTACCGTGAGCACGCGCTTGCCCTCCGAGCAAGACGTCGAGAACGTGCCAAGCGTCTGGGACTGGTACACCCTTTCGGATGGACTGGATCTTGAGGCTCCCGGCAGCCGCGAGTTCTCCATCACCCTCACGCCCGATAAGACTTTCATCTGGCCGTTCTATTGGTGCGCGACCGACGAGGACACGCTGGCCGAGAATCTTCAATCCATCTCGGTCGACTTTCAGGTTGACCTGGCGGACGTCCCGCCGAACGACATCCTCGAATTCGAACGGGAGATCCCGGGCTGGAAGTGCCATTACTGGGCAACCATCCTGACCGATTGGGAGCTGGGCGCCTCCACGACTCTGGCTGTGCTGTATCGATTCGCCTACGATGTCAGCGATGGCCAAAAGGACTACCAGGCGGGGGACTACGCCTATGTCCTCCAGGCGCTTGTCGGCGATCGGCCATAGGTCATGGGGGCGCGCTATCCCCGAGGCCTTGATGGTTGACCGAACATCGGCGTCAGGCCTGGAGGCGCGCATGCCGCCCAACACTGAGCAAGAACGACTGCGCCGCTTGCGAGATCGTCAGCTGGCCGGCCGCGACCCGCAAGCCAAGGCCCGCAAGCTGCA
>Ga0209341_10002529_pt1 | contig 17356 bp, 21 predicted proteins | sample RifCSP13_2_FD_184020 | JGI IMG/M metagenome (GOLD analysis project Ga0209341, IMG submission 184020) | Soil microbial communities from Rifle, Colorado - Rifle CSP2_sed 13_2 (SPAdes) (version 2) | ecosystem: Environmental > Terrestrial > Deep subsurface > Rock core/Sediment | place: Rifle... | reverse complement strand
CGGCATATTAACTTCAAAGTAAGAAATACTGTCTGCGTCTTTCAGCAAATCCGAGCGTGGATCACCGCCAATTTCGTGATGTTCTACATGTCGGCACGCCTCTTCAATGATAGACTGTTCCAGTTGACATTCATGTAAAACCTCTTTCAGAACCTTTGCGCTATTCCTGGAATGAGCAGCCTTAAATTCATTGTAATCATTGAAATCGGCTCGCTGTACTTTTCCTCTTTCATCAGCACGATCAATATCGTGGGCTAGCGCGGCAATCTGCAATGCCTCATCGGCATCAGGTTTTAATTTCATTAACCACTCAAGCACATTCTCCGCATGAATAGAATCTTCTGGTATGCGGGATTTTGAGACAATTGCGCGTATTTTTTGTTTAGCACAAGCTATACTATCTATCATCTCGGCAAATAACGATCCTACGTATGGTTTCCAGATTCATCAAAACAGCAATCACCATTAATATCAGGTAGGCCTGATTTAGTATTGCACTCAAAAAGATCAAGAACACCCTGACATCCCGCCCAATCCTTATTCCTTTTTGGATGCGGCTTTTCATGAGCTTGTCGTATTTGTCCGCTGTGTAGCTCAACATAAAGGACCCGATGATGGCCAAGAATCCTGTTCCCAAAACCCACGCAGAAAAGTTTTGACCGAAGACATGCCATGTCAGTCCAAACAATAAGAAAGCGTCTGCATACCGATCCAGTACCGCATCGAACCATCCGCCATAATCGGACGATAAATATTTTAGACGGGCTACTTCACCGTCAGAGCCGTCAATAATAGAGGCGAATTGCGCGATAATTCCACCCAAGGCCAGAAGCCAATAGTTGCCCTGTGCGAAAAGTCCCGCCGCAATTACCGAAAGTACAAAGGAAAAAAAGGAAATTTGATTTGGGGTGATATTAAAATTGACCAGAAATCTGGATAAACGAATAGAAATCGGGCGATTCAACCAATATGAAACTGGACCGTCGTTATTTTTACCGCGTGTTGAGTCCAAGAACGCTTTTTCTGCTTTCTTGAAGGCATTTCTGTCATCAATATCGATCCAGAAACCATTTGTTTGCATTGATTTTGCGCGATTATCTTCTGCCAATATCCGTATTGCAGCAGACAGGGTTGTATCATTATAGATTTTACAGGCATGTTCCAATGCTTCAAATATGGCCGGTGTGCAAAGGAAGATACCGGTATCCAAAGCGTTGCAATCGTTGATGGTTTTGTCAATATTGAGTATACACCCTTCTTCTATTCGAACTTTGGTCACGTCTTCCATGTTAATCAGCGGATTGTTTTTATCCGTATCCACCGCCAAAAGAACCTCGTCTTCCTTAAGTGGCTGCTCCTGTAAAGACCGAATTATAGCCGGATCGAAAAGGTGATCCGCCATCAACAACAGAAAAGATTCCTCTATGATACCCCGTGCTTTCAATACCGAAATACCGTTTTCTTTTTGCCAGTCATCATTTTGAATCGGAGTAATTGAGACTTTAAGGCGTTTGGCAAGCTGTTGCAAAAAATAACTGACTTGCTCTCCCTTATAGCCTGTTCCCTTATAGCCTGTGATCACATAAAACTCATCCGCACCGCCTTCCATGGCGGAACGGATAACGCGCTCAATCAATGGCACGCCCAGTAAAGGTAGAAGTGGTTTGACATTGCCTTTTGATTGAATCCGAATTCCTTGTCCGGCGGCGATGATCAAACATTTCATCGATTACTTCTCCTGAATGAACGCTTCGGTCATCCTGTAGGCTTCATCATCGGTGAACTGTTTTGGCGGATGGCGCAGTCAAAACCCCGCCTTGCCCGCCATCCAGCGCAAGTTTGGCGCAGCGTATGAGGTCGATCGCCACTCCTGCCGAGTTGGGTGAATCTTCCACGGAAAGCCTCATATATTGTATTAAGATGCTCACTAGAAAAAACAATCGTTGGTAGTATCCTACTGCTGTTTTTGGATAACTACAAGGGTTGTCTTGAATATCATTCCACCCTATTCATAATCGCCGACCCAAAGTATGGGAGCATATTAGATAATCAGTTTACTTGCATGAGATTAGAAACATATCATTACTTTTCCAACAGCTGGTCATATTTCAAGACGCATAGGCATCGTGAAACACCCAGAATCTGAGTGATTTCCGCAATGGTTGTGTTGCCTTCGCTCACCTCCTTTCGTGGGACTCGAGGATACACGGCCTAACGGATTGGCTCACCTGCCGCCGAAGTGGCAAGACGCCAAAACCATAATAGCACGAAACTTCGCGGATTTGCTGCGCCGTACCGACGCCGAAGGCGGTCAGTGTGCAGCCGATGTTGGGCGGCACTCATTAGTCTAATATCGTAGAGGCGGCCAGCCAATAGTGATAAATCAGTTGACTATTTGCTAACATCAAGCTGTAGCCACCTACTTCTGTATAGATTTCGTGTACCATCGTGGACCACCATTCGAACATTGACTTTGCCGGAAAGGTGCTTGGAATCGGCAAGCCAGTAAATTAGCTCATCTGCCTCCGTAGCATAACTCGCATTGTCTCCAGGAACGAGGAAGAATGGTAGTTTCTTATCTGTCTGGAAATTAGGATAAATATCCGACTGCTGGCGTTTTCGCACCAGACCTTTTCTTGCTGACCATTCAACGAGAACACTGACAACTTTTATGCGGCGCTCGCTAGGATTTGCGATGTCAAAAAAATTATATCGAGAGGCGGGCCGCCTCCGTACTCGTCGTCATAATCGCTTTCAACCTCTTCTCGATCGACGCCGATGGACAGCCTTGGCTGCCGGTCTCGCCGATTTACAAGAAATACATAAATTGATAGACCTAGTCCAGCCACGCCAGCCAAGCCTGTGAGAAAAGAAGCTACCTGGGAAAGGTTGTAAGTCATTAGAAAATGCTGTACCTTATCGATGATTGACAGAAAGGTGATCATACCTAGAAGTGGTGGATTCTCTAATATTCTGCATGGTATCGTGCCGCCCAACGGTGTAGCTCACCTGCCGAGCGGCGCTGGCGAGACTCACGGCACAAACCAGAACCATTGCTGGCAAAGCGCGCCCGTACCCCCAGGGCGAAGCCCTATCCGCTACAGCCCGTGTTAGGAGCTTTCCCCTGGATTGTAGTGACGTGAATCTAACCAACGCTTAAGGGATTGTGGACTCTCACCACTGAGGCGCCCTGCCAATAATCCCTCTGTGCCAATATGTTCATCCAAGTCGGGCCATTCAATTGCGTATCCATCACCTAACAATTGCCAATGTTGCCGCTCTGCCTCAGAAGCATAGAGCAAGCGTGGGTACCAGGCTAAAGGCACAACGATACGACGGCCATCAGCCAGACGCACGATCAAGTCATCATCTGTCACAGTCACTTCTACCGCAGTAGGTTCTACTTCAAGCACCAAAGTACTCATGCCACGCCTCCAAAAGGACCGGCTCATGCTTTGCTACAAGACGAGCAATGTGGTTCAACTCATGTCCTGGAAAGCCCCGGTTTTTTGCCAGTGCTACTGGGTCAAGCCAAAACTTGGCGATTCGGAGCTCTCGTTTCACATGGATGTGAGGGGGCTCTCCTTTATCAGAACTGAAAAATATGAAACGATATGGGCCATCCTCAAGCACCGTCGGCATAGTGTTTTTACCCGTATCATCATTGTACATCAATAATATGAAAAAATCCCTATGCAATAATCATCCGCGCCCAACAGGGCGTCTACGGAAATAGTCTGTATTAATAAGCAGACATGGAGCATTGCTCTGCCTGCACCGCAGATTCCTGCGCCCAGAGCCAATGCCGAAAGCCAATTCAACGAATCCGCTATAGGCGATAATATCCACCGCTCAAGTGCATCGCCTGGCGTATTAACGAAACTGATCAGAAGTGAGAATCTTTTCTACTTGAACGATCAAAATGGGCAAATCGTTTTTGATGATAGTCCACAGAATGTCAAAATCCTTAAGAGATCCCAGGATCACGCTTGCTCATACGCAATGATGGCTTCCGACAAAGCAGACTCGCGAATCTCGGTGCTCAAGAAGTTCGCTGTTTGCAAATCTACCTTGTGGCCCAGCAGCCGAGATAACTCCGCTTCGATTAAAAAAAATCAAATCCCGGGATATGTGCGGGCTCAAATTCAACCAAAACATCGATATCGCTATGCCCCCTAAAATCTTCACGAACCACCGAGCCAAAGAAAGCCAGGCTGCGGATGTGGTGCTTTTGGCAAAACGCTGCGAGTTGATGTGGGTTAAGTCCAACTTCTGCCAGGTTCATATTTTGATTATAGCATAAAGAGAATTAACAAAATTCTGATCACACAGTCTGACGAGTCGTTAGGCATCATAAGGCTTTTGAAGGTTCAGGGTGAACTTGAATGGATTGCCGAATGCATTGCGCACCTGGAAGCCCGCCTGGAGCGCAAGAGCCTCGACCTGGGATCGGGGTTGGTAGTCCGGGTCAGGGAGTACCTCCGTAATAGAAAGGAACCCGCCAGGCTTGAGGCTGGAATAAATCTCGCGCAGCGCTGCTAAGCGATCGGGGATCTCGCCGAGAACGGTGACGAGCAGGGCGCGATCGAAGGAGGCAGCGGGGAGCTTCCCTTCCCCGAGCCCGGCGATAAGGAACGTAACGTTGGACAGGCCGGCTTGCGCCGCTGCGTCTTGGGCTCTCTGGATCATCTCGGGCTGGATGTCGAGGGCGAATACGCTTCCTTGCGGACCGACGGCACGGGCAATGGGGACGGTGAGAAGGCCCGGCCCGCACCCGGCGTCGAGCACGGAGAGCCCTGGGGAAAGGTCAAGTCGAGAGAGTAAGGCGGCGTGATAGCGAGCGGTGAAAGGGTTGTCGAGCAGCCAGATCAAAGACGTGGGGCATGGGCGGGGATGCTTCCGAGAGATCAGGCGTGAAGCCATCCAAACAATAAAGATGAGCAGAACGGGGATGAGCAGAAATAGTAATGGGTACATCTTCAGGTGATGAGCGTTGTCTGTTCCACGTTGATCATCCTGGCGTAGAGGATCTGTTCGTTGATCTCCAGGCTGTTGATCAGGCTTAGCGCCCGCACGATTCCATCCCCGACCAGCTCACCTTCAATCTCTCCGAATTCGACCTCCAGGAGCACATTGTCTGCGCGCTGATCGTTTGAGACTCTCTCGGGGTCCTGCCAGGTGCCAAAGGCGCTGAGCTCGGTCGTTGCTTTCATGAAATCGAGGGCCTCGGCCTTCTCGCGCGGGAGTGTCAAGGTGAGCAGCTCCCGTTGCGTTCGCTGAAGCTGGATATTCGCTGCTTCATCGCCGAAAAGCAGGGCGAAGAGGAAGTCCTTGGCATACAGGAGAAGATCGTTGCCTCGGGGAGTGCGAAACTCACCAGTCAACAGAGCTGTCCCTTTCTGGGGGGCTTCGGTGAGCAGGTAGCGCTCGGCGATCAGCTTATCGCGGTCCCAAGTAGCGTATTTGGCAACGAATGTGTTAAGTTTGTCATGGTCGAAGGCATGCTCTCGGATGCGGGCGAGCCTTGCTTGCCTTTTCGCCGCTTTCACTTCTTGCAGGTGCTTACGATCCAATTCCTGAAGACTGTGGGCATCTAGGGTCAGGCGGACGATTTGCTCAATGAGCCAATCCCTGTCCTGGAGAGCAAGGTGATCCCTCAGCCTTGCCTCGAATTGGGGGACGAGTGCCTTATTGATCTGGCGGACGATCGTATCTATGTTGGTCATATGGAGAGATCCTCCTGGCGAAGGGGAAGGTTACCTGACAATATTGCTCGCTGCGCCGTCGTCGTCTCACTTACAGCACAGGAACCACCGCCGTGGACGGCGGCTCGAGCGATTGAACTGGAAGCATTACTCTGCCCGTACCGCAGATTCCTACGCCCAGGGGAAAGCGCTCGTCAGTGGTCTCAGGTACTGGCTAAATAACTCAAGTTGCCACCCGTCATTCTGAGCACCCCGTAGCCTTGTCCTGAGGCTAACGAAGGAGCGAGTGGAGGGGTGCGAAGAATCCCTGTAGCGTCTACTAAAACGAATGTTGCAGGGATGCTTCGCTCCGCTCAGCATGACAATTAGTGGCGGTTCCCTTCAAGGTAGCAACCTGGGTTAATTAAGGATAGAGTTCATCCAGATAGGGCTGGTAAAAGCAGCGACACCCGTTGGCGTGAGAACACCCCTCTACGGGTAAAACAGGTACCGCGTCCTTGCTGTAAGCCCCCTCGATTTCGTTACAGGCGGGGCAAGCATCTTGCATCACAAGGATACTCACCATTCTCACCCGCGGGTTTCCTTGAAAACGTTTGCGCGCCACGGCTGTGGTCGACAATTCTCTTAAATCGGCCCCACAATTGACACAATTTGTCACCTCATCTGGGGATAGGGCATTGCATTTCGAGCAGGTCTGCACGATCTCGCTCCTCTTTGAATTTTAGTGTTATTCTAATCGAAGTCTGCTTATCTTCAAAGAGGATCGGCTCTTGCCGAGCTGGCTTCCCGTTCGACCCGTGCCCGGCGGATCAGATTCTTCAGGTGGGCGACCAACACCCCGCTGGGTACTGGCTTGATCAGGTAATCGTCAGCGCCCTCGTCCAGGGCCTGGGCAACCGCGCCGGGTTTATTTAAGGCCGAGAGGACAAGGATCGGCACTTTGCTAAACTCACGGATCGAACGACACACCTGCCATCCATCAGCTCCTGGCATATATAAGTCCAGAACAACCACATCCGGATCCAAACGTCGCGTTGCCTCAATCCCCTCCTCCACTTGATGGGCGGTTATCACTTCGAACGATTTTGGCTCCAGGACTGCTTTAAGCATTTCGGTCATGGCGACATCGTCGTCAATTACCAAGACGCTGGTCAACAAATTTGTCCTCCTCACCACAAATCACCTCTTCCAATCAGACACTAATAAGACTCTCACTTCTCAACTGCTTTGACGCACGCCCGCCAGATGGACCTGCTGCTCGGATTCTCGTATCCCGTCGGTGTTGATTATGCACTAAAATCAAAGCGGATTACCTTACAATCACTTTACAAGTCTGGGGTCAGGAACTTGCATTCAAAGGAAAATGGAGATATGATTAGTCGAGAAAATGGTGAGGAGATGATCGGGATTTGATTAGCCTGCACAAGTTGTATTCATGACCTTACACATTAACTGTCCGCGTTGCAATCAACCAGTCGATTCACGCTCGCGTAATTGCGAACACTGCGGGGTAAACCTTGCTTTGGCAGCTGCACTGGCAGAATCTGCTTATTCGCCTTATATACCCATGCCTACCGATATACCCATCACCCCCGAGGCGCTCGTTCCGCGTTTAGGAGAATACTTGATTGAGAAAGAGCTGCTCCATCCCGCTGACTTACAGTTAGCCCTCAGGTACCAGCGCGAGAAAGCAGCCAAGGGAGAGCCCGTATTAATCGGCCAGGCTCTGGTTGAACTCGGCCTGATCGACCGCACCTCACTCGATGAGGTGGTGACAGAGCAGATCATTCAATTACAATCTGCATTGCAGGAGACAAACCGTCAACTCGAGCAGCGGGTCGAAGAACGCACCGCAGACTTGCAGCGCGCCTTGGACAAGCTGACTGAACTCAACCAGCTCAAGTCAAACTTTATTTCCAGCGTCTCGCACGAACTGCGCACGCCTCTGACCCATATCAAAGGCTACCTGGACATCCTCTCCGATCTCAGCCTGGGACCACTCACCCCCCTTCAAAGCGATGCTATTCAGGTGCTTAGACGGGCTGAGGCTCGCCTCGAAAAGTTGATTGATGACCTGATCCAGTTCTCCCTGGTAGCGCGCGGCGAACTCAGCCTTCAACTGTGCACATTCCAGCTGAATGAACTGATCGATATCGCGGCCGCCAAATCAGTCTCGAAAGCTGGCTCTAAACAGATTTCAATGGACGTCTCCCTGCCAGATGACCTGCCGCGTGTGCTCGCAGACAAAGAAAAGATCGAATGGGTATTAACCCAACTCCTGGATAACGCCATAAAGTTCACCCCTCCCGGTGGAAAGGTCTCGGTTGACGCTCAACAGAATAACGACTGGGTGGCTGTAATGGTGAAAGACAGCGGGATCGGTATCCCAGTCGAACGCATATCTGAGATCTTTGAACCTTTCCATCAATTGGACAGTTCCGTCACCCGGCGCTATCCTGGGACAGGCCTGGGCCTGGCAATGGTTCGCCGCATCCTGGATGCCCACAATTCAAGGCTAGAAGTCAGCTCATCTGCTGGGAAAGGCTCGCAGTTCGAATTCACTCTGCGCGTCGCAAATCAAAACCATGTCTGAAGAACTCGCTGAAGCTGGAAGCCTGAACTCTCAAGAATTAGACGCTATTTACGAAATCAGCCGGGTCGTCACTCGGGCGACTGAGTTGGATGCCAGCCTGGATGAGATCGTCGGTATTGCCCGGATGGTATTCATCTTTGATAATATCGTTCTGTACTTTCAGCAAGAAGCCGACAGTCTGGAACCTTCGTATGCGCGGGCGATTGGCCGGGGTCGTAACTCTGAATCCGACCTGGCCTGGGGAGAATCGGTCGCCAATGAAGTGCTAAGTCACGGACAGGTAGCCGTTCGAAAAGAGATCAGCGGTGATATTAACCAAGATCGCATGAACGCGCGCTACTTTCTGGGCCTCCCCCTGGTCGTCGGCTACCATCGCATTGGCTCCCTGGTCTTCGTCCGCTACGGAGGCCCGCCATTCACACCAGAGCATACGCACCTGGCTGAATATATCGCTGCGCACATCGCCCAGCTCTGTGAACACGGGCATTTAGTCACGCGCCTTTCACGTCTGGAGGCTGAACGGCAGTTAGAGCGCCTGCAAGACGATTTCGTCTCTACGGTATCTCACGAATTGCGTACTCCACTCGGCTTTATTAAAGGGTATGCGACGACACTGCTCCGAGATGATACCACCTGGGATGAGGCCAACCGCCATGAGTTCTTGACGATCATAGACGAAGAAGCCGATCGCCTGGGAGAGTTGATCGATAACCTGCTGGATTCTTCCCGCCTCCAATCTGGTACCTTGCGCATGGATTTCCAACCGCTGCGTTTGGATACGATGCTCCGGGATCTCCCCATGCGCGCCCGGGTCTTCGATGAAGACTTGGTTATCGAGGTCAACCTGGAAGCTGATGACTTGTTGATCCAGGCCGATCCGACCCGCCTGGCACAAGTCTTCGACAACTTGCTCAGCAATGCAGTAAAATACGCACCAGGTTCCAAAGTGACGATCAGCTTAGACACTGAGGGTGAAAAGGCTCATATTGCCGTGCGTGACAACGGTCCTGGGATCTCTCAAGCCCACCTGTCCAATATTTTTTCCCGCTTTTATCGCGTACCCGACGCGAACCGGTCGGTTCGCGGGAGCGGCCTCGGGTTGTTTATCTGCCGGCGCATCATCCGCGCCCATGGAGGTGAGATCACTGCAGAATCCTCCGTGGGAGAAGGGACAACTTTCAATATCTACCTGCCATTGAATGAGCACAAAACCGAAGAACAATAAAACAATCTGAACGGTTGAGGAGGCAAACTCATGACCACCCGCATTCTCGTTGTCGATGATGAACCGCGTTATGTCCGCTTGATGGAAGCAAACCTGACAACGGAGGGTTATCAAGTGCTGAAAGCATACGATGGACAAAATGCTGTCGAAATCGTCGCTGAAAAGCAGCCCGATTTGGTGTTGCTGGATGTGATGATGCCTGGTTTGAATGGCTTTTCCGCCTGTGAGCGAATCCGAGAATTCTCCAACGTCCCGATCATCATGGTCACCGCCAAGGGAGAAGAACAAGATCGGGTCAGAGGTCTGGACGTCGGCGCAGACGATTATATTGTCAAACCCTTCTCCGCCACCGAACTTCTGGCGCGGGTGCGGGCTGTCTTACGGCGGGCTATCGTCTCCGGCAGCTCATTTCAGCAAGCAGTTTTCAATCATAGCAATTTACAAATCGACCTGGCTCGGGCAGAAGTCTTCAAAGACGAGAAAATGGTCTTCCTTTCTGCCACCGAATATCGCCTTCTGCTGCAATTCGTGCACAACCTGGGTAATATCCTCACTTCCGAAGACTTGCTGGTCAATGTTTGGGGGCCAGAATACCGGGAGGATAAGGAAATCCTTTGGGTGAGCATCTCTCGCTTGCGCCAAAAATTAGAAGACGATCCCCGCAACCCCCAGCATATTGTCACGCGCTCCGGCCTGGGCTACACCATGCCTCCATATTAAAGAGAATAATTAACAGGTGTGATTATGGAAACACGTCCGATAGCAATCACGATCCGCTCAAAAAAGATTGGTGTTTTATTGCGCGGGGCGCGCCTGGCAGCCGGGAAAAGTTTAGAGGAATGCGCCCAGGCGATCGGCGCCGCCGGTTCAACCCTGGAAGCCTATGAGCGCGGAGAGGCCTCACCCGCCCTCCCCGAGCTGGAGGCCCTGGCTTATTATCTAAAGACCCCGCTCGCCCACTTTTGGGGGCGCGAGATCGCCTCAGCGAGCAAACCAGAAACCACGGGCACCGACCCGCTGCGCTTACTTCGCCTACGCAACCATATTATCGGGGCATTATTCCGCCAGGCTCGCCAGGAAGCCGGCCTCTCGCCAAAGGATGTGGCTGATCGAACTGGGATTACAGAAGAAAAGATCAAATCTTATGAGCTTGGCGAACAAGCGATCCCCTTGCCAGAACTGGAAGTGTTAGCCAGCGCAGTCAACCGTCCGCTCAAGGATTTCCAGGATGGCCGTGGGCCGATCGGCACCTGGATCCGGCAACAGCATGCGCTGCAGTATTTTGCCGAACTATCCCCTGAATTGCAGGACTTTATCAGCAAACCGGTCAATCGACCTTATATAGAACTCGCCCAACGTTTGAGCGAAATGTCTGTTGAGAAACTCCGGGCAGTCGCCGAAGGCCTTTTGGAAATTACTCTTTAGGATGGTAACTCAGATTAATCTCTCCAGTCGCACCGCCAGCAGCAAAGACCGCCAGCGGTACCATCCCTACCTGATTGCGGAACGCGGCGGGCAGCTGGTCGCCGCCCTGGCCTGTCCGCCGGATCCCCCAGATGTCGCCTGGATTCGTTTATTTGCCGTTGCCTCCGAAGTGGAGCTGGCCGAAGCCTGGTGGGCATTGTGGCCTATGGCTTGCCAATTCCTGACCCAGCAGCCCAAGATTCACATCGCCGCAATCCCACTTCAAGATTGGTTCCGGCAATTGCTTATCGCCAGCCGGTTTATCCTTACCAACCAGGTGGTTATGCTTTCCTGGGAGCGAGACCGCCAGCCGCCGCTCCCCAAATCCCCCACGCTGCGTATCCGCCCGATGAAGCTGGGCGATTTACCATCGATTGAGATGCTCGATACCGCAGCCTTTGGCCCCCTCTGGCACAACTCACTCGCCTCGCTGGAACTTGCCTTCCGCCAGGCGGTGGTTGCCTCGGTCGCCGAACTGGACAGAACCATTGTCGCCTATCAAATCAGCACCGGCACACAAATGGGTGGGCATCTGGCTCGCCTGGCCACCCACCCACGCTACCAGCGCCGCGGCATCGGATCCGTTTTATTGGGGGATACATTGACCCAATTCTATCGCAGAGGCGCCCTGCGCGTCACCGTTAATACTCAACAAGACAATTTGTCTTCCATTGCACTGTACGAAAAAGCTGGCTTCAAGCGCACCGGAGAATCTTATCCAGTTTACCAATATCCGGATTAAGAAGCCGCAGGGGACGTAGCAATCCGATCAACCGTAATTTTCCCCTGGACAAAGCCCCTTTCTCGTGGCACAATTTGACCCTCAAATTCAATTCTTTGCAGGAGAATTAATGAGTAAAAATAGAGGCACCAGCCCTAAAAATCCTGTCACCAAACGTCAGGCTATCCGAGAGAAACGCCGCCAACAACAACGCAGACAACGTTTGTATCTTATCTTGGGCATCGGCGTGGTGGCTCTGGTGGTTGCGGGCATCCTGATCAGTCCCTCCCTCATACCAGCTGGGGACATTGTGAAGATAACGCCGACCACCCGGCCGATGGAAGATGGCCGGGCGCTGGGTGATCCCAATGCGCCGGTTGTAATTGAAGCTTACGAGGACTTTCAATGTCCAGGCTGTCGCACATATTCCAGCGAGGTCGAACCAAGAATCGTCGAGACTTACGTCGCCCCAGGTAAAGCTTATTATATCTACCGGCAGCTGCCCTTTTTGGATAATAACGTGCTCACCAAAGAGTCTGACCAGGCCGCTAATGCCAGCATGTGTGCCGGGGATCAGGGGCGATTTTGGGATTACCATGATATGCTCTTCGCCAATTGGAATGGCGAGAATCAAAACGCCTACAGCAATAAACGCCTGGTCGCTTTCGCTGAAGCCTTGGGACTGGATATGAATGCCTTTAACCAGTGTTTTGAAGAAAACCGGTTTGCGGCCGAGATCAAGGCGGACGAAGATTCAGCAAAAAGTTTTCAAACCAGTGTTTTGAAGAAAACCGGTTTGCGGCCGAGATCAAGGCGGACGAAGATTCAGCAAAAAGTTTTCAAATTAATGGGACTCCCACCGTTTTGGTCAATGGCAAGACCATCGCCCCGGGTGCATTCCCAACCTTTGAATTGATCTCCCAAGAGGTAGAAGCAGCCCTGTCTGCTTCCAGCAATTAAAAAGTATTCAATAGCGCCACAATTATCGGGGCGATGATCAAGGCCGGAAGGAAATTCCCGACTCGGATCGGCTTCAACTCTAGCAAGTTGCTTACCGAGATGCCCAATAAGAGCACCCCGCCGACCGCGGTCATTTCCGCCATCATCGCCGGAGAAACGAGCGCTTGAGCCTGGGCAGCCAGTAAACTGATTCCACCCTGGTAGATCAGAATGACCAGGGTGGAAAACAAAACCCCCAACCCCAAGGTGGACGCAAAAGCCAGAGCGGCAAATCCATCCAATACGGATTTAATTGCCAACAGGCTGTAGTCCCCCGCCAAACCGTCCTGTATAGAGCCCAGGATCGTCATCGGGCCGACACAAAACACCAGGGAGGCCGTCAAGAACCCGCGGATAAAGCGGCTTCCCTGGTGATTTGCCTCCCCCGGCGAGGACTCTCCTGCGGCGTTTTGCCGCGTGAAGCGTTTCTCGAGAAAGGCTCCAAACCTGCGCAGCCCAGCTTCGATCCCCCACCATTCTCCCAGTAAGCCGCCGACCAATAAACTCCCCAGGACGATAATGGGGTTTTCTGTCTTCAAGAACATCTGCATCCCGATGGCCGCTGTAAACAAGCCCAGCCCGGCTATGACCGTCTGCCGCACCCGCTCAGGCAACCTGGCGCCAAAAATCAGGCCCAGTATCCCCCCCACGAGCACCGTGAGGATGTTGATGATCGTTCCGGTCACCTCTGAAAGCCTCTTACTCTTTTGCTAAGGTCGGATGGGCAGATCCAGCAGCCCGATTTTCGATGAGCTCCAACACGAAACACAAGGACGACAAGCGGTTCAGATAGCGTAGCAACTCAGCGTTGTTCACTTCCCCCGCGTGGAACAATCCCGCTACCCGGCGTTCCGCCCTTCTCACCACAGTTCGGGCCATCGCCAGTGCCGCTCCCCCTTGCGAATCGCCGGGCACGATAAACTCATTCGGCAAGGTCACGGCTGCGCTCAGGTCGTCGGTCTGCTGTTCCAGCCAGCTCACCCTAGCCGCGTCAATCCGCCTGAAGCGCGCCGCATTTTCTTCGGTAGCAGACACCTCAGCCATCAAATGGTATAAGTCGCGTTGGATCGCAAGGATCAAAGCCTGGGTTTGAGGCACCTGGCAGGCAGCCCGGGCGGCACCCAGTGCAGCAGAAGCCTCGTCGAGCGCGCCGATCGCCTCAAACAGGTCATCATGTTTGGGGAGCCGGCCCTCGCCCAGGCGAGAGGAAAAACCATCATCTCCGCCGCGCGTGTAGAATTTCGTCACAGGGACAATTATAATCCTCCATCAAATCTATCCTGAATTAGACTGTTGTTGTATACTTATCCAGGCTGAGAATGTACCACGCACGTCCTAAGCCACGAAACAAGGGAAGGAATATTCGATAAGCGAATATCAGCGTTTTTCAGCGTTTTTCAGCGTCCCCAAAAAGAAGGAGTCTCGCCATGCAAATCCGCTGTACCCATTGCCATAAACCTTTCGCCCTTAATAAAGACGCGGTGCACGCCGCGCTGGATTCGATTACCGCCGAGGACCTCGGTCATTATAACGCCCATTGCCCACATTGCGGGCGTACGAACCGTGTCTCCCGTCGGGAGCTGCAACGGTCTGCGCCAGACTGGCGCCCCAAACCACCCGCTGTCGAAGCGCCCCCACACCACCCGCTGTCGAAGCGCCGCCATCCGAAGAAACCGACCAAATCGTCAATAATTAATCCAAATCCATGCTTCAAAATCACGTTTTCTCGTCCCCGCAGGAGGTGCAATCTGCTCTGAGGGACCAGCATTATATCGCCAGCGATGAGATCGCTACCATCATGTACTTAAGCCAGCAATTAGGCAAGCCATTGCTGACCGAGGGTCCAGCCGGGGTAGGCAAGACCGAGTTAGCCAAAACCATCGCCGGGGCGACGGGGCGGGAATTGATCCGGCTCCAGTGTTATGAGGGTCTGGACGAAACCAAAGCGCTCTACGAATGGGAGTACGCCAAGCAGTTGCTCTACACCCAGCTCTTGCGCGACAAACTTCAGGAGACCTTGAGCGGGGCCAGCGACTTGACTGCAGCCGCCGACCGCCTGGCTGCCGAAGAGGACGTCTTTTTCTCGATGCGCTTCCTTCTCCAACGCCCTTTACTCAAAGCCATTCTCAGCGAGCTGCCGACCGTCTTGTTGATCGATGAAATTGACCGCGCCGACGCTGAATTCGAGGCCTTTTTACTCGAAGTGCTCAGCGATTTCCAGGTTAGCATCCCCGAGTTGGGCACCCTGGCTGCCGTTCACCGGCCATTGGTCGTCTTGACCAGCAACAACACCCGCGAGTTGAGCGAAGCTCTCAAACGGCGTTGCCTTTACCTGTTTATCGGATATCCATCTCTCGAACAGGAACTGGCTGTCGTGCGGATGAAAATCCCTGACCTGTCGCCTAAACTGGCCAGGCAGGTTGTTGAACTTGTCCACAGTCTGCGCGAAATGGATTTGCGCAAATCACCCAGCATCAGTGAAACCCTGGATTGGGCCAAAGCCCTGGTAGCGCTCAATCTCAAACACATGGACAACGCCACCCTGGAGACGACCTTGAGCGTATTGCTCAAACATGAGAGTGACCTGCAGCGGGCAAAACGAATCCTGCAGCGCTCGCATGAAAGCCGCCAGGACGAGGATGACGACCCCCGTCTGCGCGGCTGGCGGAATTAACCCCTGACATAAATTCAATGGAAGAACGGATCATCAAGTTTATTTCGGCATTAAGGACCGGGGGTGTTCGCATCAGCCTGGCGGAGAGCGCCGATGCGCTCAGCGCAGTCGCTGAACTCGGCGTCCAGGATCGAGAAACCTTCCGCATCAGCCTGCTGTCTACCCTGGTCAAGGATTCTGCCAGCATCCCCGTTTTTGAGGAGCTTTTCCCGCTCTTCTTCGACAGCAACCAGCCGCCTCCCTTGCTGGACCTTTCACAAGACCTCACGCCGGAAGAGGCTCAAATGCTGGCCGAAGCCTTGAGAAAGTTCAATGATCAGCTGCGTGGAATGCTGGACAGGTTGATGCACGGGGAACAACTCACTCAAGAAGAACTAGCCCAGGTGGGGCAGCTGGTGGGTTTGAACCAGGCTGACGATCTGCGCTATCGCGAATGGATGGCGGGACGCATGGAAAAAGCGCTGAAATTCCGCGCAGTTCAGCAAGCGATCCAGGAATTAATGGGGCTGCTCGCCGAGATAGGCATGAACAAAGAACGGGTGGAGCATATCCGCCAGCTGCTCCAGGCCAACCAGCAGGCTTTGCAAGAGCAGTTGCGCCAGTACGCTGGCATGCAGATCGCTGAAAACATGAGCAACCGCCCGCCAGATGAGGGTCTTGGGGACCTGCTGAACCGGCCATTCAGTAGCCTTTCGGATAAAGACCTCGAACGCTTGCGCAAGGAAGTTCAACGTCTGGCTGCCGCCCTCCGCACCCGCATCGCTTTGCGTCAAAAACGAGCCAAGAGTGGCCAGCTGGACGCCAAGGCGACGATCCGGGCTAACCTGAAGCACGGTAACGTACCCATTGATATTAAACACAAGGACCGTACCCTCAAACCCAAGCTTGTTGTCTTGTGTGACATCAGCACTTCTATGCGGTCCTGTTCGGAACTCATGCTGAGTCTCCTGTATGCCATGCAGGATCAGATCAGCAAAGCCCATGCTTTTGCCTTCATCGACCACCTGGAATTCATTTCTCCGCACTTCAGTGGAAAGGATGTGCGCCAGGCGGTCGCCTCGGTGCTGGAACGGATGCCCCCCGGACACTACAACACCGATTTGGGATTCAGCCTGCAGAATTTCGCCGATAATTACCTGGACACCATAGATAGCCGGGTCACATTTATCGTGGTGGGCGATGGACGCAATAATTACAACGATCCCCACCTGGATCTCTTCCGCTCTGTGGCGCAACGCTCCCGCCGCACGATCTGGCTAAATCCGGAATCACCGGCCTTGTGGGGTACGGGCGACAGCGATATGCTCAAGTATCTCCACTATTGTGATTCGGTCTTTAAGGCTGGGACGCTGGCTGAATTGACTGTGGCCATCGATCGCTGCTTGTTATCCGGGTAGATGGGTTCATCCTGCCACTGGCACCGGCCTACGGGAACTGCTCGCCCTTTCCCCGCTTAATTCGTCCATATAGATAATTAAATTCCATGAGCTGGTCACGTAAGGGATCATTTAGCGCATCTCCTGGCATGCGCCACGCCCAGTTCCCGCTCGGATTGCCCGGATAGTTCATGCGCGCTGCGTTGCCCAGATCGAGCAAATCCTGCATGGGAGCGATTGCAAAGCTTGCCACCGAAGCCCAGGCCAGGCGAATAAACTCCCAGGCGATATCCTGACCATCTCGACTTAAGTAACGCCGGCAGAAGTCTTTTTCCTGTTCGGAAACCCGTTCAAACCACCCGCGCGAGGTATCATTATCGTGGGTACCCGTGTAAACCACGCAGTTCTGGATATAGTTGTGCGGCAGGAATGGTTCAGATGGGTCGTCGTGAAAGGCAAACTGGACGATGCGCATACCCGGCAAATCAAACCGCTCGCGCAACTCGATCACATCCGGTGTGATTTCTCCCAGGTCCTCGGCGATAATCGGTAAATCGCCGAGCGCTTTTTTCATCGCTTGGAAGAATTTCCTCCCTGGG
>Ga0209341_10002528_pt1 | contig 17361 bp, 14 predicted proteins | sample RifCSP13_2_FD_184020 | JGI IMG/M metagenome (GOLD analysis project Ga0209341, IMG submission 184020) | Soil microbial communities from Rifle, Colorado - Rifle CSP2_sed 13_2 (SPAdes) (version 2) | ecosystem: Environmental > Terrestrial > Deep subsurface > Rock core/Sediment | place: Rifle... | reverse complement strand
GGGGTCGAAGGGCAGCGTTTTGCCCTGCCGGATCACCTGGCGGCCGTACTCGGTGACCCGCAGCCAGGGCCAGCCGAGGTGGCCGCGATCCACCCCCGGCATGATCACGTTGGCCGTGACCAGCTCGTGCAGGACTTCCAGAGCTGCGGTCTCCTCCGTGCGGTCGAACCGGGGAAGCTGCTGGCGCAATGCGTCTAGCAACGTGGTGACCTGGGTCTCCTGGTGGCGGTTGAGGAAAGCCAGGATGCCGGCGCGCAGCCGCGTGCGCAGATCCTGCGGCGCGGCGGGAAATGCCGGCGCCGGTTCAGGAGCCGGCGGGATCGCGCTGGGGACCGGGGTTACCGCCGCCTGGGGCTGCGCGGTTGCCGCCCGGGCGGGTGCTCCCGCACCGCGCCGCCGCCTCCGCCGCCGCCGTTTGCGCCGCACCTGTTCCTGCTGTTCGCCTTCACTCATGATCGGGTGCGCTCCTTGACCTCATCACAGATACGAGAGGGGCGGCAGTGTACCGCCCCTCTCGCGTTGCCCGTGCGAAGGGATGACGATCCGGAATGCCGGCTACCCACCGGACATGGCCATGCTCTTGTCGCCGCGCATAGCCAGGTACGCCCATACCGCGACGACGAGGTGCACGATGTTGTCGAGGAACTCCAGGTTTGTCACGCCGTAGAAGTTGGGCGCCGCCCGCCCGCCGACGACGAACCCCCAGATGCCGAAGAAGAGCGAGACGATGCCCACGATCCCCACGAGGGTGCGCTGCGTGGAGGCGGTCAGGACGTACGCCGCGGCGATGGCCACAGTGCCGAGAAGGGTGTGCGCATAGTTTTCCGCGTTATCGAACCACAACGTGTCGCCGAGCAGCTTCCCGCTGCCCTCGATGAATCCAATGATGCCTAACGCCAGGAGGACCACGCCACCCCACAGGAGGAACTGCTTGCTGTTCATCCGATCAATCTCCTCCGACTGACGGGATGGCAGGTCAGCCCACGTATACTGCGAAAGGCATAGCCTGTCAATGACGGGCCGGCGAGGCCGCCGGACGCGGCGCTCAGGCGCTGACGACCAGGATCATGCCGGCGACGGTGAGGGCCGCGCCGGCCAGCGTGCGCCGCGTCACGCTTTCCACGTGGCGGAAGGCAGAGCGGAGCAGCAGCACGGCGAAGAGCGGCGTGGTGTTGGAGAGCGGCGTGACCCGGCTGGCGTCTCCCAGGTTTAGGGCCAGGAAGTAGGCGAGGAAGCCTCCGCTGCTCAGCAGCGCGGCTACGAGCATCGGGGGGACCGCCCGGCGGTCGGCGCGGATCGGTTCGCGCCGCCAACGCCAGACGACCAGCGGCACCAGGCCGAGGACCGCGCCGCTCAGTGTGAGCCCGCCGGCCAGCGCGGCGTGCGGGATCATCCCCAGGCCGATCTTGCGGAAGACGATCGAGGCGGCGGCGAGCACGGCTGTGCTCAGCGCCAGCAGTAGACCGATCCGCCCGGCCCGGGCCTCCTCCTGTGCCGGCGCGCTGGAGGTCAGAGCCACGCCCAGCACCACGGCGACCGTGCCGAGTGCCAGCCCCGCGCTGACGCGTTCGTGGAGGAAGAGCGCGGCGCCGACCGCGGTGAAGATCGGCGTCGTGTTGCTGGCCACGACCGAGCGGGCCACGCCGACCATGTCGATCGCCGTGTAGAGGGCGATGCGCGCCAGCGCGGGCGCCAGCACCCCGGCACCGACAAAGATCAGCGCCGCCGGCTGCAGCGCCGCGCTTACCTCGCCGCGTAGCGCGGCCACGACCCACAGCGTCGTCAGGTTCGTCAGGATGGAGACGACGACGATGGTAGTGGCCGTCGTCCCCGCCAGGGCCAGGCGAACGGCGACGGAGTTACCGGCGAAGAGCGCCGCGGAGAGCAGGGCGAAGAGGGCGGCCGGCACCCCCGTCTACCCGGCGCGCATCTGCTGGCGACAGTAGGCGTAGAGGGCATCGTACACGATGAACTCTTTGGCCAGGATCGCGTGGTCGTCCTGTAGCCCCAGATGGCGGAACCCTTCCGCGATGGCCCGCAGCCCCGGCGCTTCCGGGCGCCCGTAGAGGTCCGCGGCGACGTCCGCGCCGTGCACAATCTGCGCCAGGAGGTGCAGCGCAGGGTCGTCCAGCCGATACTGCGCCAGGATCGCCTCAAAGCTGCACTTGCCGTCGTGATGTCCGAGCGCGACCTCCGGGACGTCGAAGGGGATGGCCCGCTCACGGTCGGCCACTGTCAGCACCCGCTCGGGAGGGACGAAGAGAAACTCCGCGGCGGGGTCAATGAAGTGCGTGATCAGCCAGGGACAGGCGACGCGATCCACCTTGACGCGCTCGCGGGTGATCCACTTCATGGCAGGCCTCCTCAGGTCATGACGACGTGTGGCTGGCGCCTCAGCCGCCGCCGAGCGGCGGATCGGCCTGTCCCCACACCGCGTAGGCGAGGAGGCCGGCCGCCCCCACCGCACTCGCGGTGATGAACGGTGCCCGCGGATCGACCGTCCACAACCACCCGCCCACGATCGAGGCGGGAAAGACGACCAGCCCGCGGATCAGGTAGTACATGCCGACGGCGCGGGCCCGCGCACCGGAGGCGGCCAGGTCCACGATCAGGGCCTTGCGTGCCGGTTCGCCGATTTCGCGCAGCCCGCCGACGATGAAGGCCAGGATGAGCCAAGTAAACCCCGCCGCCGCGGCCAGCGCCAGCGGGAAGAGGGCGAAGAAGGCGAAGGTCAACAGCACGAACGGTTTGCGGTTCATCCGGTCGGCGAGTTTGGCGATGGGGATGTAGACGACGATGGCGGTGAGCATCTGCACGCTGGTCAGCCAGCCGAACTGCACCGTGTTCGCCCGCAGGACGTTGATCACGTACAGCACCACGAAGACCTTGGGGATGCCCTCGGCCAGCCGGACGAGGCAGTCCGCCAGCAAGAGGCGCTTCAACCGCGCGTCCATTCGGCGCCAGAGATCCCCGAAGGCCAGGGTTGCGTCCGCGGGTGGGGCCTGTTCCCGGTAGTAGCGGCGCACGACGCCGCTGCCGACCAGCGCGAGGACGATGGTGACGCCCAGCGCCGCCTTCATCCCCGCGGCGAACCCGAGCGCCGCGATGAGCAGGCCGCCCAGCGGCGGCGCGATGACGATGGGAATCCGCTTCAGGATGGACTGTACGCCGAACCCGATGGCCCGCCGCGTCTGCGGCAGGTTGTCGCCGATGATGGCGAAGATCGCCGGCAGGGTCAGGCTGCTCCAGGCCATGACGAAGACGGTGCCGAGGAGGATCCACTCCCAGCGAGGGCTGAGGAGATAGACGGCGTACCCGGCGGTGGCCAGCAGCGTGAAGAGGATGAGCGCGCTGCGGCGCCCCAGCCGGTCGGCGAGCCAACCGCCGGGGTACTGGTAGACGGCGTCCAGCAGGTCTTTCAGCGTCCCGTAAACGGCGATGCCCCAGGCCCCGGCGCCCAGCAGCTCAAGGTATTTCGGGACGAAGCGCATCCACAGTTCCTCGCCCATCCCCAGGATGAGGATGGTGCCGAGGAGCACCAGGATGTTGGGCTCCAGGCCCAACCAGGTGCGGAGCCCGCCGCGGGCGGTTAGGGTGTCGGGCGCGGACGCTGCCGTCTCAGGAGCGCGGTAGCACAGGCTGGAAGTTGGGCTGCGGCCCCTCCGGGCGCTGCGGGAACGGCTGCGGGAGCCCCGGAATCGCCGGCCCGCGATACGGGTCGAGGCGGAAGAACTCCGGCGGGCTGCCGGGGCGCCCCGGGCCGTCCTGCGGTCCCGGTCCGGGCATCAGGCGATAGAGCTGGCCGTTGAAGTAGAAGAGAATCGTCTGGCAGTCGTCCTGACCTTGCTGCAGGCCCGGGCCCTGGTCGGGCTGCGGGCGGGCGGGACCGGGCAGCGGGACGAACTCCTGCAGCGGGGGCAGGCCCTGCGCCAGCACGACCGGCACCAGCAGCACCAGCCCGCCAAGCGCGAATCCGATGACGATACCCAGCAACAGTATCCGCACGCCCGTTCTCCCCTTTCCCGGTCCGGACCCCTGCACTTTTCCCTCTCCTTGCGTCTATTCCCTTTCCTCCTACAATGGGAGACGATGGCGAACATCTTTACGTTCCCCTGCGGCGGTTGCGGCCGCCGCTACAGCGTGTATTACCCCAAGGCGCTGCTGTACGAACTGAGCGGCACCGGCACCCGCGAGATGGGCCGCGCGGAGGACGAGGAAGAGGAGCGCTCCGGCGCCATCGAGACCGCGCGACGGCGGGCCGAGACCGTCGGCAACATCTGGATCAATGCCGGGGAGACCCAGGCCCTCGTCTGCGCGTGCGGCAAGAAACTGGACTTCAACATCGCGCACCACCCTCGCGTGCCCCAGTCGAAGACGGCCGGCCGAAGCCGGCAGACCGGGTTCATTCAGTTTCCCGGCAAGAGCGGGCGAAACCCCTGACCACCCAACCGCGGTGTCGTAATGCCTGAACGAACCACCGATGCGCGCGAGCGCCTCCGCCTGCCCGCCGACGCCTTGCGCTGGCGCTGTGACCCCGCGCTCTTTACCTTTGAAACCACCGCCGACCTCCAGCCAGAAGAGATCATCGTGGGGCAGGAGCGCGCCGTCCGCGCCCTGGACTTTGGCCTGACCATCACGCAGCCGGCGTACAACATCTTCGTCACCGGGCCGGTCGGCTCGGGGCGGACGACCTATACCCGCAAGAAGGTCACGGACCTCGCGGTCGCGCGCCCGACGCCACCCGACTGGGTCTACGTCTACAACTTTCAGCAACCCGACCAACCGGTGGCCATCACCTTGCCGTCCGGCCTCGGCGACCGCTTCCGCCGCGATATGGAGGAGCTCGTTGAGGAACTGAAGGACGGCATCCGCAAGGTGCTGGCCAGCGAGCACTTCGCCGCGCGGCGCAGCGAGGCGCTGCGCAGTTACGAGGCCCGGATCAACGAGATCTGGCAGACCCTGGAAGCTGAAGCGCGGCGCCTGGGCTTCGGCCTGGAGCGCTCCCCGGTCGGCGTGGTCCCCGTGGCCATCGGGCCCTCGGGTGAACCGCTGGCCCCGGAGGTCATCGACCGGCTGGCCTCGGAGCAGCGGGAGGCGCTGCAGGAGCGGGCCCGAGCGCTGCAGGCGGACATCGCCGACGCCCTGCGCCAGGTGCGCAATCTAGAGCGGGAAGCGCGCGACGCGCTGCGGACGCTGGAGGGGGACGCGGTGGCCTCGGTGGCGCAGCGCGCCGTCGAACCGCTGAAGGAACGTTATGCCGCCCACCCCCGCGTCGTGGAGTATCTGGAGGCGCTGGTCCGCGACGTCGTGGAGCACCGCGACGACTTCAAAGAAGAAGAGGAGGGGGCGCGGCTGCCCTTCCCCATGCCCCCGGGCGCGGCCCGCCGCGGCGACTCGTTCGCCCGGTACCGGGTGAACCTTCTCGTCGACAACAGCCAGACCACCGGCGCGCCGGTCGTCTTCGAGACCAACCCCACCTACTACAATCTGATCGGCCGGGTGGAATTCCGCGGCGAGTTCGGCGCCTTCGTCACCGACTTCACGATGATCAAGCCCGGCGCCCTGCACCGAGCCAACGGCGGGTTCTTGGTGCTGCAGTTGAACGACATCCTGACGGCGCCGCTCTCCTGGGAGGCGCTGAAGCGGGCGCTGAAGGGCCGAGAGATTCGCATCGAGAACATCGGCGAGCAGCTGGGCCTCATCCCCTCGGCAACGCTCCGCCCCGAGCCGATTCCCCTCAGTGCGAAAGTCATCATCATCGGCTCGACACTGCTCTACCACCTGCTCTACGTCCTGGACGACGATTTTCGCAAGCTCTTCAAGATCAAGGCCGACTTCGACGTGGACATGAAGCGGTCCGAGGAGACGTTGCAGCACTACGCCCGGGCGATTTGCACGATCTGCCGGCGGGATGGACTGCTGCCGTTCCACCGCGACGCCGTGGCCCGCATCCTGGAATACAGCGCCCGCCTGGCCGAGGATCAGGAAAAACTCAGCGCCCGCTTCAACGAGGTGACGGAGCTGGTCTACGAGGGCTCCGCCTGGGCGCAGCAGGACGGCAGTAAGGCGGTGCGGGCCGGGCACGTGGAGAAGGCGCTGGAGGAGAAAGTCTTCCGCAGCAGCCGGAGCGAGGAGCGGATCCGGGAGGCCATCCAGCGGGGGCAACTGCTCGTCGACATCGACGGGGCGAAGGTGGGGCAGGTCAACGGCCTGGCCGTGCACGTCTTGGGCGACTACGCCTTCGGCCGCCCTAACCGTATCACCGCCCGCACGTTCGTCGGTTCCCGCGGCGTCGTGAACATCGAGCGCGAGGCCCAGCTGTCGGGGCGCATCCACACCAAGGGCGTCTATATCCTGAGCGCCTATCTCGGGGGGAGATATGCGCAGGATCGGCCGCTGAGCCTGTCCGCGACCCTCACCTTCGAGCAGAGCTATGACGAGGTGGAGGGTGACTCCGCTTCCTCCACCGAGTTGTACACCCTCCTCAGCGATCTGGCCGGCGCGCCGATCGACCAGGGGATTGCCGTCACCGGATCGGTGAACCAGCACGGCGAGATCCAGCCCATCGGCGGCGTAAACGAAAAGGTGGAAGGGTTCTACTACGTCTGCAAGGCGATCGGTCTCACGGGCCGACAGGGCGTGCTCATCCCTTACCAGAACGTGCGCAACCTGATGCTGCGCGAGGAAGTGGTCGACGCGGTGCGGCAGGGACACTTCCACCTCTGGGCGGTGCGGACGGTGGACGAGGGGCTGCAGATCCTCGCCGGCATCCCGGCGGGCGAGCCCGACGCGGAGCGCCGCTACCCGGAGGGAACGCTGAACGGGCGCGTCGCCAAACGCCTCGAAGAGCTCGCCGAGCGGCTGCGCCGTTTCAGCCCCATGCGCCCGCGCGAGGACGGTGCGACCACAGAGCCCGTGCCCGCCCAAACCCCAGAGGAGGGACAGAGGTAGGTGCGCGTCACCGTCATGGGCGCCGGCGGCCTCGGCGGCTACTATGGCGGGCTGTTGGCGCGGGCCGGCCATGAGGTGACCTTCATCGCCCGCGGGGTCCACCTGGAGGCGATCCGCCGCCAGGGCGGCCTCACCGTTCGGGCCGTGGACGGCGAGTGGTTTGCGTCCGCAGCGGCGGCGGACGCACCCGCCGGCCATCCCACAGATCTCATCCTCTTTACCGTGAAGTCCTACGACACGGAGACGGCTGCGGAGTTGGTCCGGCCGGCCGTGGGGCCGGAAACTGCGCTCCTTTCGCTGCAGAACGGTGTCGATAATGAAGAGACGCTCGCCCGCCGCTATGGGGCCGATCGCGTGCTCGGTGGCCTCGTCTACATCCTCGCCACCATCCAGGCGCCGGGGATCGTGCAGCAGTCCGCCGGTCCCCGCGCGGTCACGTTCGGCGAGTGGCGCGGCGGGATGACCGACCGGGTGCGTCACCTGGAGGGGGTACTGACTGAGGCCGGGTGGCGCGTCACGGCCACGGACGACGCGGTGCGCGAGAAGTGGGTGAAGTTTGCCTTTATCTGTGCCCAGGCGGGGATGACCGCGCTGACGCGGTTGCCCATCGGAGAGATCCGCGCCGCGCCGCCGACATGGGAGATGTTCCGCCAGATCGTCGAGGAAGTCGTGGCGGTCGGCCGCGCCCGGGGTGTGCGTTTGGGCCCGGAGGTCGTGGACGCGCACCTGAAACTCGCGCGGCAGCTAGAGGCGGACGCCACCTCATCCCTGCATTACGACCTCACCCATGGCAAGCGGTTGGAGAGTGAGGCGCTGCACGGGACGGTCGTGCGCTACGGACGCGACGTCGGGGTGCCCACGCCTGCCTGCGCGGCCGTGTACGCGGCACTGCTGCCACATGACCTGCGCGCGCGGGCGCGGCCGCCGGCATGACTCCGCGCCCTCGTTCCCGTCAGCACGCCGTCCTCGTCTTTGTCGATGGGACAATCTGCGATACCCGCCACCGGCATCATCTCCACGGGCACCCGGACTTCTTCGGGCGGGAGGAACTGCTGAGGGATGCCCCCGTCCTGGGAAGCGTGGAGTGCCTCGCCAGACTCGCGCGCCGCTACACGATCGTCTACATGGGCGCACGCCCGGCCGCAACGCGGACGCACACCGAGGAGTGGCTGCGCCGGTACGGATTCCCGCCCGGGCCGATCTACCTGGCACCCACCCAGGAGGAGCGGCTGGCGCTGGTCCGGGGGCTGCGGCGGAGGTTTGATTTCGTGGCCGGCATTGGCGACCGGTGGGATGACAATGAACTGCACCTGGGGCTCGGTTGCCTGAGCATCATCTTGAAGGAATTCGCCGGCAACTGGGCCACGGTGCGGAAGTACCTGCCGACGGCCGACGGCCCCCGAAAGAGACCGGTCGGGCGATCGCTGGGTGGTCGGAAGACCCGCGGGAGCGGGAAACGGCCGCGCACCCACCCTCGACCCAGACGTCCGAAGCGGTAACCGCGCAGCCGGCTCGGACCAGGTTGCCCTGCGGCACACGGGAGGACTGACTTACCGTTGCTCCCTCCCGGGCCTGGCGGGGTTCATCAGATCCCGTTGCGCAGGACCCGGCCGTCGTCGCCGCTTACGCGGGCCGGACCCTCAGGCTTCCGGCCTCCGGTGGGAATTCAGCCCCGCTGTAGCGGATTGCGGGTGACAGGGAACCGCTAGCTCCCCACCTAGCGCGACCAGCATTCATTCTACGCCTACCGCGCCGCCTCAGCCAGGAGCGCGGGCGAGGGCCGCCCGGCAGGAATACTGAGGATAACGGCAAAGGGCTTACCCATCTTCTCCCGGGAGGTCCACAGATGGGTGCTGTCGAGGTGGCGAGCCGCCCGTGGCATCGCTTTTATGAATCCGGAGTGCCGGTCGCTCCGGAGTTTCCCACCTTCCCCATCTACGGCTTTCTCCAGCGCAGCGTCGAGCGATTCCCCAGGGTGACGGCTCTCATCCTGGCCAGCACGCACCCCAGCTTTGACCGGCGCCTGACCTACGCCCAACTCGACGGGCTTTCCGATCGCTTCGCCGCCTCGCTGATCCGCCTGGGGCTGCGCAAGGGCGACCGGGTGGCGATTTCGCTGCCCAACCTGCCGCAGTACGTCATCGCCGCGTACGGCATCTGGAAGGCGGGGGGCGTGGTCGTGCAGGTCAACCCGCTCTACCGCGGCAACGACCTGGCGTTCATCCTGAAGGATTCCGGTGCGCGCTTCGCCGTGGTCTTCGCCCGCTTCTTCCCGCAGGTCGCGGAGGTGCTGCCGCACACCTCCATCGAGCGCGTCATCGTCACCCGCGTACACGACTTCTTCCCGCCGCTCTTCCGATTGCTCTACGGGCTGACCAAGGCGAAGAAAGAGGGCGATGTCTTTCCGCAGGAGGAGAAGGTCGTCCCCTTCAACTCGCTGCTGCGGGGACCGCGCCTGAGCCGTCCCGTTGACGTATCGTTGGAGGAGTTAGCCGTGCTGCAGTACACGGGCGGGACCACCGGACTGTCCAAGGGGGCGATGCTCAGCCACCGTAACCTGGCGTGCAACATCACGCAGATGCGCCACTGGCTGACCGATCTGAAGGATGGGGAGGAGCGCATTCTCTCCGTGGTGCCCCTCTTCCACGTGTACGGCATGACCGTGTGCATGAACCTGTCCGTGGCCGTCGCCGCCACCAACATCATGATCCTGATGCCGGGCGGGTTTGTCGCCCGGATGGTGGCGGAGGCCGCGGCCAAGTACCGGCCCACCATCTTCCCCGGCGCCCCGCCCATCTACCTGGCGATCAACCAGTTGAAGGACGTGGAGAAGTACGATCTCCGCTCCATCCGGGCCTGTGTGTCGGGGTCGAGTGCGCTGCCGGTGGAGGTGCAGAAGCGCTTCGAGGAACTGACGGGCGCCCGCCTCGTGGAGGGTTATGGGCTCTCCGAGGCCTCCCCGCTGACGCACGCCAACCCCATCTACGGGACGCGCAAGGTCGGCGCCATTGGTCTTCCCGTGCCCGCGACCGACGCGAAGATCGTGGATTCCGAGACCGGGGAGCGGGAGCTGGGTGTCAACGAGGTCGGCGAGCTGGTCGTCCACGGCCCGCAGGTGATGATGGGCTACTGGAACAACCCGCGCGAGACGGCCAGCGTGCTGCGCAACGGCTGGCTGTTGACCGGGGACATCGCTCGCATGGACGAGGACGGCTTCTTCTTCATCGAGGACCGCAAGAAGGACATGGTGAACATCGGCGGCCTGAAGGTCTTCCCGCGCGAGGTGGAAGAGGTGCTGTACAAGCATCCGAAGGTCCGGGAGGCCGCCGTGGTCGGGGTCACCTCCCGCGTGCGTGGCGAGATGCTGGTGGCGCACGTTGTGCCAAAGGACGGCGGGGACCCGCGGGCCCTGAAGCGGGAACTGCGGGAATTCTGCGCCACGCATCTGGCGCCATATAAAGTTCCGCGGCGCATCGAGATCGTGCAAGAGATCCCCAAGACCGTGGGCATCCCCAAGGCTCTACGCCGGCTCATCCGCGAGCAGGAACAGTCCAAGGGGGAGACGGAGATCGACGAAGAGAGCTAGCTAGCGGCCCGCCAGCAGCCGGGCGCGCTGCGGCGGCCAGTAGATGAGGATGGCCTGACCGACGATCAGATCCTGCTTCAGCGGCCCAAAGGCACGGCTGTCCTCGCTGTTGTTGCGGTTATCCCCCATCACAAAGACCGAGTCGGCCGGCACGGTCACCGGGCCGTAGTCCCCCACGATGTCGCCGTCCAGGTAGTTCTCCCTGATCGGCTGCCCGTTGACGTAGAGTTTGCCCTTCCTGATCCCGATCTTTTCCCCGGGAAGGCCGATGACCCGCTTGATGTAGTTCCGCTCGGGGCTCCGCGGATAGCGCAGGACGATCACGTCGCCCCGGGCCGGATCGCGCAGCCGGTAGATGAATTTGCTCACCAGCACCCGGTCATGCGGCAGGAGCGTCGGTTCCATGGAGAACTGCTCCACCTGGAACGCCTGGGCCACCGAGACCATGATCAACTGCGCGAGGAGAAAGGCGATCAGAAGGGTCTTCAGGACTTCGAACGCGCCCTGGCGGGTGCGGCGCCAGCCCGGCCCGCGGGCGGCCAGGCCGCCCCGCAGCCGTGCGGTCAACTGCTGCAGCCGGCCCCGTATGCCGGGCCGCGGCTGGGGATTGGACTCGAGCATGTGGTCTCCAGTGGCGGAGGGGGCGGGATTTGAACCCGCGAAGCGGCTTGTGACCGCTTACCCGCTCTCCAGGCGGGCGCGCTACCAGGCTACGCGACCCCTCCGCGGGACGAAAGCCCAGTTCCAGGAGGCTTTTTCGCCTTTGCCTCACGCATTATAGCAGCCGCGGAAGATGGGCCGCAAACGCGGGAGGGACGCCGCAATTTAGTGGAGTATCGCGGGAAGCAGGAATGGCGTGCCTGTTGGCGAACGGCTTGCCCTACCCAACACCCCGAATTGGGTGATTCGCCACCCCCCTTCGGGTGGCCGGCTCTCCGAACAGATCAGGTTCGAGAGGAGTGGGGTCATGCGCAGAATCTTGCTGGCCGGCCTTGTGCTCTTCATCCTCGCAGCGCTCTCGCTGTCGACGCTTTCACTGCCTTCCCTTTCCGCAGCGCCGAGGGTCCGGCCCCCGCGGGGGCCGCTGGCCAAACCCGCTAATCTGGCCGCGTATGTCTCAGACGAGATCCTCGTGGCCTTCAGGCCCGGGATCCGGCCGGATACCGCGGCGCAGGCGGTCGGCGCGAGGGTGCACAGCCAGATCGAGGGCTTGGGTGTGCACATCCTGAAGGTGCCGCAGGGGACGGTTGAGGGGACCCTGCGCGCTCTCGAACACAACCCGCTGGTGGAATTTGCCGAGCCCAACGGTTTCGTCTACGCGTTCGCGAACCCGAACGACCCCTACGCCAATGGGATCTGCTACTGGGATTCGAGCGGCCAGTGTACAACTCAGTGGGCGTGGGCGAAGGTGCAGGGGCCGCAGGCCTGGGACCTTACGACGGGGAGCGCGGCGGTGCGAGTCGCGGTCGTGGACACCGGGATCGACGCCGGGGACCCCTCCGGCCTGCCGCCGGACCCGCCGCATGAAGACCTGGGAGCAGGTAGTCGGTGCAACTCCCCGACGACCCCGGTCATCCTCAAGAGCTACGTCAGCGGCGAACGGGGCAACGACGACAACGGGCACGGCACGCACATCGCCGGCGTGATCGGGGCCTGCACGAACAACACGTGGGCCGTCGCTGGAGCCAACTGGGCGATCCAGTTGATGGGCGTGAAGGTCCTCAGCTGGTACGGCAGCGGCACCTGGTCCGCCGTGGCCTCGGGCATCCGCTGGGCGGCGGACAACGGCGCCAAGGTCATCAACCTGAGCCTGGGCGGCTCGGGTGGGTCGAACACGCTGCGCCGCGCCGTGGACTACGCTTGGAGTAGAGGCGCCGTCCTGGCGTGCGCGGCAGGGAACAGCGGCAACAGCGCGCGGTCGTATCCCGCATTCTACACCAACTGCATCGCCGTCGCGGCGACCGACGGCAACGACCAGAAGCCCTCCTGGTCGAGCTACGGGAACTGGGTCGAAGTCGCCGCGCCCGGTGTGGCCATCCTCTCGACGACGCAGGACACGTGGGAATGGTGCTTCCTCTGCTGGGGCGAAGGGTACTACGAAGGATACGACTCCCTCTCTGGCACCTCGATGTCGACATCCTTCGTCTCGGCGCTGGCGGCGCTGATCTGGGCGAGCGGAAAGTGCGGGACGTCCAACAGCTGTGTCCGCTCCCGTATCGAGAACAATGCCGATGCCATCGCGGGCACCGGCACGTACTGGACCAAGGGGCGGATCAACTTCTACAGGGCGCTGAACGCCCCATAGGCCCCGGCGGCCGCCGGACGGATCGGGAGAGCGGGGGGATACACCAGCGGACTCAGTTCCCACTCAGGCGACGGTCAGATTTCCGCCAGGGCGTAGGTGACGGCGCGATCCACCGCCATCTCCCGGCCTGCCGTCCAGGCTGCGGCGAAGGCGGCCTCTGCCATGGAAGCGCGCACCGCGGCGACCAGCTGCTCGTAGCGCGGCCGTTCCACCGGGGGCAGCGGCACCCGGAGGGCCTCGCGCAGCGCCTCCGCCGACCCCAGGAGGCGCCCGGCCTGCGCACCATCCCCACGTTGTTCGACCACCGCCGCCAGTCGCTCGAGGCACTCGGCGATCCCCGGCTTGTCGCCGAGATCGCTCCGGCGGCGCAGGGCCTCCTTGTGCAGTGACGCGGCTCGCTCCAGGTCCCCGCGACCCTGGGCCACGAGGCCGAGGTCCGTGGTGGTCGTGCCCACGCAGTTCCAGTCGCCGAGTTCCTGGAACAGGGGCAGGGATTGCTCATGCAGCGCGGCTGCTCTGTCGATGTCCCCCTGGTACCAGGCCACGGTGCCGAGCAGGTGGATGGCGTGGGCGGCTGCATACGCGTCTTCGAGTTCCCGGGACAGCGCCAGCGCCTCCTCCGCGTGCGCCGTCGCCTGGGCAAACGCGCCCTGCGCCCGGGCCGCCAGTCCGAAGTAGTAGAGCGTGTGAGCGATGCTGGCCTTGTCCCCGACCTTCCGGAAGAGGTCCAGGCTCGCCGTAAACCGGGCCACTGCCTCCGGATAGTTCTTCTGAGCCCGGGCCAGCTCGCCGAGAGACCGGTTGGCCTGAGCCACACCGTGGATATCCTGCACCTGCTGGTACCGGGAGAGACTCTCCTGATAGAAGCCGGCCGCCGCCGCGTAGTCACTCTGCCACCTGGCCACCGCCCCCAGGAGCCGCAGCGCAGAGGCTTCTCCCCGCGCGTCGCCGGCTTCCCGATAGAGGGTCAGGCTTTCCGCGGCCAGGGCCTTCGCGCGCGGCCAGTCGTGCTGGTCGGCCGCAAAATCTGCCGCCGCGCCCAACCCCTTTGCCCGCAGTGCCGTGGGAATCGAGGTAGCCGCGCTCCGGGACAAGATTTCGTCGAGCCGCCGGCGCCCCTCCGTGATGTGCCCGTGCAACTCCCAAAAGGCCGCCAGAGCCGCCGCGAGGCGAAGGGCCGTGGGCCAGTGCTCGCCGGCCACTGTCCACTCGAGGGCGGTGCGCAGGTTCTCGTGCTCGATCTCCACGCGCCGCAGCCAGGTCACCTGCTCATGGCCGTGCAGCCTCTCTTCAGCCTGCTCCGCGAGGGCGAGGAACCACTCGACGTGCCGTGCGCGCGTGCCGTCGATCTCACCTAACTCGCGCAGCCGGTCCCGAGCATACTGCCGCGTGGGTTCGAGCAGCCGGTACCGCCGGCCGTCTTCGCGGTCTTCCACGACCACGAGCGATTTGTTGACCAGGTGCGCCAAAAGGTCGAGGACGTCGGCAGTAGCGATGCCTTCCCCCGTGCACACCGCCTCCGCCGCCTGCAGCGTGAACCCCCCGGCAAACACCGCCAGCCGCCGGAAGACCGATTTTTCGGGTTCGGCCAGCGATTGGAAACTCCAATCCAGAGCACCCTGCAGCGTCTGATGCCGCGGCAGGGCGGTGCGGCTGCCCCCAGTGAGCAGGCGAAACTGGTCGTCCAGGCGGGAGGCGATCTGCTCCGGTGACAGGACGGTCACCCGTGCGGCGGCCAGTTCCATCGCCAGGGGGATGCCGTCGAGCCGGTGGCAGATCTGCGCGACGACGGCCGCGTTCCGCGCCGTGATCTTGAATGCAGGAGATACTGTCGCGGCGCGCTCGGCGAACAGGCGGACGGCCTCATACTGGCCCAGCGCTTCCGGCGGCGGCAGATGGGCCGGATCGGGGAGCGACAGCGTGGGGACGGGAAAGAGCGCTTCTCCCCCGACGGCCAGGCCCTCGCGACTCGTCGCCAGGATCCGCAGACCGGGGCAGCGCTGGAGGAGCGCTTCCGCCAGTTGCCCGCAGCCGGCCACCAGGTGCTCGCAGTTATCCAGCAAGAGCAATGCCGTCCGGGGCTGCAGGAAGTCGCCCAGCGTCGTCAGGAGCGGCGTGCCGGATTGCTCGCGCACCCGGAGGACGGCGGCCACCGCCTCGGGGACCAGCGCCCCGTCAATCAGGCCCGCCAGGTCTACCCACCAGATCCCGTCCGGATAGGCATCCAGCAGGTGGGCGGCGACCTGCAGGGAGAGTCTGGTCTTGCCGCTCCCACCGGCGCCGACCAGCGTGACCAGCCGATGCTGCTCGAGAAGATTCGCGATCGCCGCCATCTCCCGCTCGCGGCCGATGAAGGAGGTCAACTGGATGGGCAGGTTGTTCGGGTGCGCATCCAGCGACCGCAGCGGGGGGAACTCCCCCGGCAGCCCCGCCGCCACCACCTGGTAGAGATGCTGCGGCTGCGCCAGGTCCTTGAGCCGGTGCCGACCAAGATCGCGCAGCCCGACGCCGGCAGGCAGCTCGTCTTCGATCAGGTCGGAGGTCGTCTGCGAAAGCAGGATCTGTCCGCCATGCCCGGCCTGGCAGATCCGGGCGGCCCGGTGGACGTCCATGCCGACGTACCCGGTTTCGGTCTTCAGCGGCTCGCCGGTGTGGATCCCCATGCGCGCCCGCACACTGACCTCCTCCGGCCACCGGTGTCCGGCGATAGTCTGTTGGGCGGAGACGGCTCCCGCGACGGCGTCGTGCGCGCGGGGGAAGGCGACGAAGAGCGCGTCTCCCTGGGTATCGACCTCTCGACCGCCTCTCTCCCGGCACGCCGCGTGGAGGAGGCGCCGGTACTCCTGCAGCAGGGCGGCGTACCGATCGCCCAGGCGCTGCACGAGCCGCGTCGACCCCTCAAGATCGGTGAAGAGAAATGTGATTGTCCCGGCCGGAAGGGAAGGCATTTTCCGCTCAATCCCTGAAACGTAGCTTGCTAACGCTCACCAGCATTGTCTTCCCTTATCGTGTTGGGATTGTTGGCGCTGAGCGAGAGAAGGAGCCCGGCGCGACTTTAGCCTGGCGGAGGGGGTGGGAGTTGAACCCACAAGGGCCGCGAGGCCCGGCGGTTTTCGAGACCGCTCCGTTACCGGGTTCCGGACACCCCTCCGCGGAGCGCTCTCAATTCTACCGCCCCGAGTCTCGAGCGGAAAGGTCGCCGGGACCGCCTCGACCGGCTAGATGCCCTCCACGATCTTGCCGATCTCCTCTTCCGTGTAACCGCGCAGCGTTTCGGTGCGGGCCGCGCCTTGGGCGCCCACCCACAACGCGAAGCGGCTGGCCGTCTCGTCGTTCGGCGCTTCGAGAATGGCCACCGCGTCGTAGCGGCCCATCGTCCAGATGACTTCGCGGAGGCGCGCGCCAAGCTTCTGCGCCTGTTCCCGTGCCCGCCGGGCCCGCTGGACGGTCTCCTTGGCCGCACTCGAGCCCCGCTCAGTCCATGTGATCAACTGCACGTACACCGGCATCGGACTCCCTCCTTCGAGGACTGGATTGTAGCCTGGGATTGGAGTGGAAGAGGGTTCGGGGCCCACCGCGCTGACCCCTGCAGCGAAGACCGGCACCGGCCATAATACGGATAGTCACAGCCACGCGCGGCGGAGGCACGACATGGCGGTCCAGATCAACCCCGCTCCCGGCGAACAGATCGGGGTCTGGCGGCAGCACTGGCAGGACGAGGGAGACGCCGCCTACCTGTACCGGAAGATCGCCACGGCAGAGACCGATCCCGGGCGGGCTCGGATCTTCGAGGAACTGGCCGTGGTGGAGGACCGGCACGTCACCCGCTGGGCGGAGGTCCTGCAGGAGGCCGGTGCCCATGTCCTGCCGTTCCGTCCCAGCCTGCGCGCCCGGTTGCTGGCGCTGGTCGGCAGACTGTTTGGCTGGAAGATCCTGGCTTCGATCATGCTGGCGGAGGAAGGCCGCGAGGTGAAGGGATATCTGCGCGATGCCCGTGTCTACGAAGATGTCAGGGTCTCGCAGGTGGCCACCGACCTGGCCCGGGAGTCCGCGGAGCACGCGGAGCGGCTGGGATCGCTGCTGGGGACTTCCGGAGAACCCTGGCACCGCATCGAGTCCGGTGGATTTCTGCGCAACGCGGTCTATGGGTTCAACGACGGGCTGACCGCCAACTTCGGCCTGGTGATGGGGGTACTGGGCGCCAGCGTGCCACACCACATCATCCTGGTCTCCGGGGTGGCGGGGCTGTTCGCCGACGCGCTCTCCATGGGCAGCAGCGGGTTCCTGGCGGCGAAGAGTGAGCGGGAGGTCTACGCGCACGAGATCGCCGTCGAAAAAGAAGAGCTCCGCGTGATGCCCGACGTGGAAGAGGAAGAGCTCGCGCTGCTCTACCAGGCCCGGGGGATGGGTCCCCAGGCGGCGCGCCGGGCCGCGAGCGAGGTCATGAGCCAGCCGGAGCGGGCGCTCCAGGAGAAGACACAGCTGGAACTGGGGATCGGGGCCGCGGCCATGTCGCCGC
>Ga0209341_10002526_pt1 | contig 17370 bp, 15 predicted proteins | sample RifCSP13_2_FD_184020 | JGI IMG/M metagenome (GOLD analysis project Ga0209341, IMG submission 184020) | Soil microbial communities from Rifle, Colorado - Rifle CSP2_sed 13_2 (SPAdes) (version 2) | ecosystem: Environmental > Terrestrial > Deep subsurface > Rock core/Sediment | place: Rifle... | reverse complement strand
CGCCTGGATTTTTACCAAAACAAATCGACCAACCCGCCGTGCATGGACGGGCAGTAGCCCTGATTTGGAGACCCGGCGTACCTGCGATAATTTTGGTAAAAATCCAGGCGTCAACTGTACCGCCAGCTCCAATCGTCGCCCGCGGAAAGTTGCCCCATGAGAGATTTCTATTTGACAACCAGGCTTCAGCGGTGGGACTCCAGGTACAGGTAGAACTGGCAACAGGAATACCCGGTATAGCCGTCAGGAGGATGATATTCTGTCCGGGAGTCCCGGAGACCCGAATGCGCATCGTGAAAGGCGTTCCGACATCAGATGTACACGAGCTATCCGCATTAACGGGTATGTACAATGGGTAATAAGTGATCTCGATCCCGGTAATCTCAGCAGATACATTTTGTGCCGGCAGGCTTCCCCACAACGCCAGGGCGAGGGTCAGCGCGATAAGGAACGTTAGTGATTTCCTTTTCATTTGACTTTCCTCCATAAATAGCGCCGAAAAGAATTTATCTTCCTGAGCATTCGTCGCCTGACCGAGGCACAAGGTTCAAGTCCTTGGCTATTGTCAGCTCTTAGCATGGCTATTCGAGCCTATCGGTGGTGTTCGCAGGTAATCGGTTGTGCGTTTCTTACGGCTAAAATCATCCCACGCTCGCTGGACCTGCTGCTCGGACAGCCCCATGACATCGGCGACTTGCTGAATGGGCAGATCCTGTTCCTGTGCAAACCAGAGCAGGTCCATGGTCTCAAACGGCAAGCGGAAGAAGAACTCCTCTTGCGTGCTGTGAGCGCTGTAGGTATCGCTGGTAGGTGGGCGCTGGCGGATCACTTCAGGAACTTCCAGGTATTCGGCAAGCTGGTATACCTGGGTCTTGAAAAGATGGGCAATTGGTTTGACATCCACACCGCTGTCGCCAAATTTCACAAAAAAGCCCTGGTCGTGCTCATTTTTATTGGCTGTGCCAATGACTGCGTAGTTGTTGAGCTCTGCGTGGTAATAGAGCATCGCCATACGTGTGCGCTGCTTGAAATTGGAAGCTGCAACAATCTGGAAATAATCCCTCGCCGGTAGTCGCTGGGTTTTCTCCTCCCCTTTGGGGGTGATGATGATGAGTGAAAAAACATTCAGCGTATCTTCATCCAGCAAATTTTGGGGTAATACGATCTTGGCAGTGTACCCCAGAGCGGCGTCATACTCGGGAAAGACCCGCCTGATAGCCTCATCTCTGCGGGGATAGCAGCCAAAGCCCTCCAAGACCGGTGTAATCACCTCCAGTATCGGTTCGACGCCATAGTGAGCGGTTACCATACGAGCGAGCGCTTCACTCTCAGGGTCGGAATCCTTCTCCGGCATGATCAGGGCAGTCACCCGCAGTGGTCCAAAAGCACGGACGCATAAAGCCAGGACAACCGAGGAGTCCACTCCGCCGCTGATGCCAACCACCGCTCCAAAACGACGAAAAACCTGGCGCACTGTATGGCGCAGCATATCCACGATGCGTTCACATTCCGCCGCCGGATCGATGGTCAACACCTCTATATCGAATTTCATTCAAATACTCCTTGTCCGGCGCGCTTTCCCAGGCAAATTTTAACCTCATCGGTTTGTGAAATAGGAGGTGGCATCCTGAAATCATGGATAAACAGTTGGTGCAGCAGTTGAGCTGAAAGAATGCCCGCCAGAGCCATCTCGTCTGTCTCGCTCAAATGGTCCACTCGTTGAGCTTTCGCAGTTAGCTGGCCAACTGCAGCAGGGTTGAATAGCCCTGTTGCCCGGATTCCGCCTGCTGAGAGCAGCTCAGCAACGTATTCGGGCGCCTGCGCATTGAAAAAGCTGCGCTGTATCGGCGCTCGATAAGGGCGCTTCGGTCGTTTCCAGATCGTGTCTGGCAGCCACTGGCTGGCGAGCTTCTTGAGCAGGTATTTTTCGGTGAGCCCGCGTAATTTGAGCTCGGGCGGTATGCGATTGCAGAACTCCACAACCCGATAATCCAAAAAGGGGAAACGGCCCTCCACCGAATGAGCCATTGCGACCCGATCGCCCTGGGAGGAGAGCAAATATTGGGAAAGGAAAATGGAGATTTCAAGGTATTGAGCCTGGTGAAGCGCATCCCATTGCCCATATTGGGATGGGTATTCGATCTCTGAGGCTGCAGGCGCATTCCGCGCAATTGCTTGCCGGAACTCGGCAGAAAAGAAGCGGAGCGTCCGGGCAGTGTTGCGCCAGCGCACCGCATGGGAGTAATCAAATGCATTGGTTTGCTCCAGCCCTTCGCCGAAGAAAGCCCGTAGATAAGCGCCGCTGCTGCTTGATAGGTCAACAATGTAAGGATACAGGCGCTTGAGCAGCAAAGGACGGAATTGCGAGCCAGGTTGTTTTGCCCAGAAGCGCCGAATTTTGGCTTCTTTGAAGATGTTGTATCCTGCCAGGAACTCATCAGCCCCTTCACCGGTCATGACTACTTTGTAATTGTGCTTGTGAACCAGCTCGGAGAGAAGAAACAAAGGCGCGGGAGAAGTGCGCAAGATGGGTGTTTCAGTATGCCAGATGACCTGCGGAAAAACTCGCCCGATCTCAGCGTAAGAGGCGTGCACAATGTGATGGTCAGTGCCTAAGAAATCCGCCATGCGGAACTGGTACTCGCGCTCGTCGAAATTGGGATCTTCAAAGGTGATCGAGAAGGTATCCAGGGGGCTGCTGGTGTAATTGCGAATGATAGCTGCTGTGGTAGAAGAGTCCAGCCCGCCGCTTAAATATGCGCCAACAGGCACATCCGCTCGCAAGCGGATCTGGGTGGCATCTACCAGCAGGTCCTTAAACTCCTCCAGGTAATCCTCGAGAGCGAGCCGCGGCTCGGGGCTCGTCGGAAACTGCACCTGCCAATAACGCTCCAGGATGATTTTACCTCCCTGGGCGATAAGATAATGGGCCGGCGGAACTTCGTGAATTTCTCTAAATGCCGTCCGAGAGGGCAGCGTACTCCAAAAGGTGAAAATCTGGTCCATGGATATTGGATCGATTTCGGCGCGTACGCGCTGGTCAGCCAGCAAGGCTTTGATCTCCGAGCCAAAGATTAATGACCCATCGACAACCGTGTAAAAAAGCGGGCGGATACCCAGCCGGTCTCGAGCCAGGAAAAGCGCCTGGCTGTTGCTATCCCAAATCGCAAAGGCGAACTGCCCGTTGAGATATTGCAAGCAGCCTGGTCCATGATCCTCATACAAGTGGAGGATGACTTCTGTATCGGTGTTGGTAACGAAATGATGGCCGCGCTTTTCCAGCTCGGGGCGCAGTTCAAGGTAATTGAAAACCTCGCCGTTGTAAACGATCCACAGGCTCTCGTCTTCATTGGATATCGGCTGCTGCCCACCGCTCAAATCCAGGATGCTCAACCTGGCGCTGCCCAACCCGACCCGATCGTCCAGGTAAATACCGAACTGGTCTGGACCGCGATGGCGGATCATCGCCAGCATTTGCATTAGCTGGCTCTCTGAAATAGAATGGGATTTGCTCAGATTAAGTGTACCGGTAATTCCACACAACTCTTCACCATCCAGGTCGATTCATCGCAGATCTGTTTTTTTGATTTTGCCGGAGGAGGTTTTTGGTAATCCGTCTCGAAACTCGACGTATTTTGGGACCATGAAATCTTCCAGGTTGACCCGGCAGTGCGCCAACACCTGCGCCTCCCCTAACTTATTACCGCTGACGACAAGGAACGCTTTCAGCGCCTGACCGAGAATCGGATCAGGAACACCAATCACCGCAGCTTCCACCACCCCTGCTAACATGTATAAAACATTCTCAACTTCCTTGGGGGCGACCTTCTCTCCGCGGCTTTTAATAATGTCATCCTTGCGGCTGACGAAGTAGAAGTATCCCTCTTCATCCTGGCGGAATAAATCCCCGGTGTAGCATAATCTCTCCCCCGGGAGAGGGCCGGGGCGGTAGCGAGCAGCCGTCGCTTCAGGAGCCTCCCAATAGCCGCGCATCACGTGGCGACCCCGCACCACCAGTTCGCCCACCTCGCCTGGTCCCAAGCGTCTGCCAGTCTCGTCTTCAAGCCATACTTCTGTTCCCGGGATGGCAATGCCGACCGAGCCAGGCCGTTTATCCAGTTGATCGGGGGGCAGGTATAGGGTTCGCTTGGTCTCCGTCAATCCATACATCGAAAACAACCTAGCCCACGGGAACTTATCGCGCAGCTCCTGGATGTGGCTGGGCGGTAATGCTGCGGCGGTATTGGTGAGGTAACGTAGCTTGGATAGATCGTAGTTGCTCAAATCCATACGCAATATGATTGCAAAAATGGTGGGTACACCGGGAAAACCCGTAACCTGCTCCTCAACCATACGTTTTAAAACCTGGGCTGGATAGGCAAAACCGCGTTCCAATACCAACGTCCCGCCGAATTTAAAGGTCATCAACAACTGGTAAAGTCCATAGTCGAAAGAGAGCGGCAGGATGCCAACCACGATGTCATCCTGAACGTTGCTGATGTATTCGATAATCGAACTTGCCGCAAAGACAACGTTGCTGTGATCGCACATCACCCCCTTGGGATCGCCAGTAGTGCCGGAGGTGTAGATCAGGCAAGCCAGGTCCAGGTCAATGTTGGCGCGCCGTGGGCGTTGGGGTTGAATCTCTTGCTGGATGGCGTTGAAATTGAGTACCTTATGTCCGTCGCTTGAATTTCGTTGGCTCGCGCGGCTTGAACTTCCAGAAAGAACGCTAAATTTTAGCGCAGGTAGCAACCCAACCACCTCATCGAGAAGGCTCGCCTGGCGGCTATCCACCAGTAATCCGCTGGCCCGACAGTTGTTTAATATGTAAACCAGCTTATCGCGCTTCGTAGTCGGGTTGATAGGTACGAACGCTCCGCCCGCTTTGAGAGTCGCGAAGATCCCCACGACAGCCTCGACGGTGTTGTTCAAGTAGATCCCAACCCGGTCGCCGCGCTGCAGCCCATGCGTGATCATCCCTTCCGCCAGGCGGTCTGCCATCCGGTCGAGCTGGGCATAAGTCAGCCGTTGCTGGTCGCAGATCAACGCAACTTTTTCGGGCAGGCGATCGGCGCTGTGTTCCAAAAAATCGCGAACGAGCATGGATCCCAAAATGATATCTGGCTCCTCTTGATGGGGGCAATCATCCATCAGGTGACTTGGACTTGTTGCGGATGTAGGTCGCCAGCCGGCTGACAGAATCGAAGTTATCCGGGGTGATATCGAAATCATCGACCTTCATACCAAAGGTTTCTTCCACAAACGTCACCAGCTCCATCACGCCAACCGAATCGACAATCCCTTCGTCAAGGAAGGAAGCGTCATCCGCATAAGGAAAGCCATTGTCGCTAAAGAGCAAGTTGCGTGCGATATAGTCTTTGATGTTATCCTCAATTGTCATAAACAAACTCCCTGCATAATATTAATGATGCTTACATTCCGGGCAAAGCCGAAAGCAGGCTCAAATAATTCCGAGCCTGAGATAGCGATTTCTGCCGTTTGACGGTGGGTTGAAACCAGGCGATGGGCGTCAATAATACCCGGCTCAACGAGACCGATAGAAGCAGCAATTTGTAGACGAATGCGGCAAAAGCTCCATAGTGCTTGCGGAAGAAGAGCGTTTTGCTCTGGTACAGGCGCAGGAACATCTCTCGCGCGGCCTGTTTGGTGCTTTGTCCGCCAAAGTGTACTACCTGAGCGCCTGGCAGCCAAAAGAGCCGCCAACCGGCACGCTTCAGGCGGTAACACAAATCGGTCTCTTCCGTGTACATGAAATAATCTTCGTCCATCAAACCCACTTGAACGAGTGCTCGCCGGGGCAGCATGATGCACGCGCCCAGGAGGATTTCGGTTGGGTGAGGCTTATCCTGGTCCCAGTTTTGCATCTCATAATTGCCATCATGGCGGATGCCCGGCAGATGGTACAAACGCCTGAATTCCCGTTGGAGGGTAGGTACTGGCGAACACGAGTGCTGTAAACTGCCATCCGGGTTGAGGATGCGCGGTCCAACCGCGCCTGCGTCAGGATTGGATACCAGGAATTCCAACAAAGCGGCAACTGCGCCAGGCTTGACCTCGGTATCCGGGTTGAGCAAAAGCAGATATTCCCCTGCACTGCTGCGGATGCCCAGGTTATTTGCACTTGCAAAGCCGATATTACCTTGGCACTCAATCACGTGTACCTGAGGATAGCGCTCATGCAGCATGGGAACAGTTCCATCCGTAGAGGCGTTATCCACAACAAAAATCTCCAGCACCGGGGCAGCAGGATCATTAAATAACGACTCCACGCAGCCAGCGAGCAGGTCCATGGTGTTCCAGCTAACAATAATTACGGAAAGCTTCACCGTTATCTGTCCTGGTTTTGTTGGTCGGTCTTTATGCGATACATCTCCTCGAGGACAACCAGACCACCCAGGAATATCCAGGTAAACACACTGGAACGAAAACCATGCACACCGACATTGTAAATGAATGGTATCACCCAATCACCCAACATGCCTGCTACCAAAGTGCCTGCTAAGCCCCCTAGTGCGCCGATTACGTAAGCTTTGTCGAACCCTTCGCTAACGCGCTCTTTCAAGCCTAGCCCCAACCAGCCAGCTTCCCAGATGAACCATAGAAAACCCAATAATCCAAGTATTCCGTATTGAGCAAATATATCTATATAATTATTGTGAGAACTGAAGTTCAAACCATAATAGCCTAAAATCGAAAACAACGGTGTGTACCAGTAGTAATTTGAGGGTCCCAACCCAAGAAAAGGGTTGACCCGGGTGATTTCAAGCACAATCCGCCAGGCTTCTACTCTCGTCAATATGCTGTAATCCTCTCCACCGATGGCAACATTTTTAACCACCGCAATGTTGAATAACCCCCACCCTATACCCAGCATCAGCATCGATATTCGCCAGCGAGGGTAACCCATCCAGACGATCACACCCAGACCAACAGCTGCGGGAATCCAACCCGATTTCCAGGTGTATGCCCGGATAAAACTGATGTAAGCGGCTCCAAGGAAAATAGCTCCTAACGCTATTCGCCAACGGGGTTTTAATTGCCGATTGATCAGCGCCTGGCTGGCAGTAATGCAGGCCAGCCAAAGCCAAAACAAGCTGGCGTCAGCGCCATATTGAAACAGATGCCTGAAATTGTAACGGGTTTGGGCTGTAAGCCGTGAAAAAACATACAAGGCGCCCAGGGCGACAAACAACCAGGTCAGCCGTTGTAGCCATAGACGGGTTTTAATCTGGTTAGCCATCAAGAAATAAGCGCCCACCGATAACAAGATCAGCGCCACACCTCCGATCTGAGCGGTCAATGGCGCTACCTGAGCGAGAGCATAATAGTTGAGCCTGCCGTTTATAAACGATATACCGGAGATCAAGATCAACAAGAGCAGTGGCAGGTTGGTGCGCGAAGGCACCAGCTTGAATTGGCGCTGGCGGGTCAGCATGTCAAACAACCACAATCCAACCAGGGCAACCACCAATAGCATCGTGATATTGAATCGCCCCGCTAATTGATCGGAAATACCAGGAGTTGGAAAAAGCAACGTCCCAAAAATGATTGCAGCTAAACCGAGCACTGGCCAGCGTAGAAACACATAGGCAATCACCCCGCCAACAACCGGAGCAGCAATGAGCATAACATAACGTTGGCTGGGCAGTAAAGGGAGCGCCAGGCTGGCCCCGATCACACCCAGGATGATCAGGCGTCTCAGCCAGACCTGTTGGTCACCCCTAAGCCGAAACTCTACAACTCGAAACTGTGTCAGTGCTCGACTGATAATGCTCAATGCTTCACCCCAATGAGCTTACTGGTTTCAACGGTCCCCGATAATGAAGATGGATGTATATCAACCGCCTTTTCGAGGAGCTGCAAAAAACGCGGCATGATAATTTCCCAATCATACTTTTCGCACACCAAATTATAAGCGTTATCGGCTAGTTTCTGGCGAAGATCGTAACTTTCTAATATCCGCCTTACCGCCTCAGCAAAATCCCGGGGATCATCCGCAATCAGGATATGTTCACCGTCATTTACTTCCAACCCTTCGGCACCTTTCGAGGTCGAAACCACAGGCGTCCGCAATGCCATTGCATCCAGGATCTTTATTCGTGTCCCTCCACCGATGTGCAAGGGCACTATGGAGCACCATGCCCTTGCAACAATAGGGCGGATATCTTCAACATAGCCTGTCAAGGTTACGTCTCGAGAATTGGGCAAAGGTCGTCCGCCATGGGCCCCAGTAATTGTCAGCTTTAAATTCGGATGACTGGCCTTCAGCAATGGGTACACTTTTTCCAGGAACCAAACCATCCCCTGGTAATTAGGCTGGTAATTGAAGGAACCTATGAAAATGAGTGTTTCCGCCTGGGGCGCCGCGTGTACCTCTTCATAATCTTTCAGGTTAATACAATTCGGAATGATTTCGATCGAAGCGCCCTGTGGTGCAATCCGTGAGAGCAGTTGGCGCTCGCGTTCAGAGACCACTGTCGTCAGCTTATATTCTTTGAGCAGCTTGGTAATGAAGCTGCGACTTTTGCGCCAGGTCAACCAATGGCGCAACTTCGCCGGTAATGAATTGGCCTCCGCGAACCGGTCGTAAAGAATGCCCAGTTCTGCCTCTTCAAAAATCGCCGGGATGCAATCAAACCATTCAGCATACGCAGCCATATCAATCTGCGAGGCGATGATGCAATCGAAGCTATTTTTCTCGATGGATTTCTCGATTTTATCCCGCATATCGTTCGAATACACATCGATGAATGAACGCGGTTTCAGGCTGAAGAAACCCAGCAACGAGCGCAGGCTGTTTGGAGCGAAGCCTTTGTGCTGGATCACCTGGACATCCTGGCAAATTTTCTGCATGTGGGTAAGATCTGGTTCCGGATCGCTCCTCTCATAGAAGCTGATCAGTGAAACATCATGTTCGTGGGAAAGTCCGGTTAAAAGATTATATATCCGGATTTTTGAGCCGTTATTCTGTGGGTACGGATACCACCTGGATAAAAACAGGATATTCAATCGCTAAAACCTATCCAAATAAATAGCGGTAGACCAGCTTCGTTGGAGCCCGGGCAATAAACTGAATTAAATAGAGGGGAATGATTAACCCCAACAAGTATAACAAGGGGAAATAAAGAATAGGCAGTGTGAAGAATGCAGGAGCTGCATATTGGATTACGATCAATACCACCTCGATAATGATGATATGCATTAAGTAAATGCCATACGAGCGCTTGCCAATATTTTCGAAGAAACGCACGAATGGAATTTTTTCTCGTCGAATAGCAGGAATGATCAGTATGAAGGCCACCGGACTCAAGAACTGCGCTAATAAAACCTCTCCATATTTGATCAAATAGTACGCTCCTATTGTGAATAAACCAATAGACAATATGGCAAATACCCAGACAAATCTCCTCGACCAGGCAGCCAATCGTTTCGTGTTCAAGCCGTAAAACATACCAAGCGGGAAATAGATTCCCCAAAATGCCATGGTCTGTTTCAATACAGGTAATGCTGCCAAGTGGCTCCACTCCGGAAAATTGAAACCGAGAATTCCCGGATAGACGAGATTGAGTAAAAACACCTGATAGACAGCGATAACCCCAAGAACCGCGGCTGGAACCTTTTTGATCCATAGAATCAAAAAAGGTGAGAGGAGGTAAAAAAATATCAGCAGTGGGATGAAGTGAAAGGGAAAACCCACCAACAGGTTTTTAAGATATCCAAGCGCTGTGTATTGAAGACCCGTCCGAAAGTAATAAAAAACATAGTAAACGATCGACCAAAACAGATATGGCACCAGGATATTTTTCAGGCTGGAGATGAGGAACTTTGACGAAATCCGGGGCGGATTACCCCTCGCAGCATAAGCGACAAAGCTGCCTGAAACGAAGAGGAAAGTTGGCACTGCGAATGCACCCAATGCCTGGAGAGCAGATAGAAAATTCTCCACCCATAGGGGAAATTCTGGATATCCCAAATTCTCTAGGGCGCCCGATCCGAAGTGGATTGAATGATTCAATACGATGAGAGCCATCGCTAGGCCGCTCATAGCCCCTAACTGTCTGCCCAAGGTAAGATCCTCTTCTTTCTTAAACCGGTCGCTTGCCCCAACGGCGACGAAGGAAATCCAGTATGCCTTGCCACATGGCGTCCCGGTGAGGGCGCATCGAGCGCCATTTTGGTTTTACGCTCCAACTGGTCAGGGTGCGCAAAACCTGAATCCAGGCCAGTAGCCAGGCCCGCGGCGGAGCTTGGTGCTTGGAAAGCATCAAAAAGTGATTGCGAGTTTTGTAATAGGTGACGTTGGAGCTGGGACGATAGTCCCGCTGGACGCCTTTATGCCATATTCGGGCGCGGGGGACATGGACGACCAGCCAACCTGCGCTACGCGCCCGCAGACACCATTCAGTCTCCTCAAAATAGTAAAAAAAGCGAGCATCCAGCATGCCAACCTGCTCGATGACCGCTCTGCGCACTAAAATTGCGCACCCGGAAATCCAATCAACGCTATGCGGTACAGGGTATTGGCCCTGATCGGCCTCATTTTGAGCCAGGTGCCAGGCTTGCCAGTTCTTGCTGATCTTCCCGCCCGCGGATTGGATCATCCCCGGCTCATCATAATGATAGACCATCGGGCCGAGCACGCCAATTTGAAGGTCGCTCTCCCCTACCCTGACCAACTCCTCCAGGCAATCCGGGGCAAGCAGGGTATCCTCGTTCAGAACAAACACCCAGTCAGCGCCCAGATCCAGAGCCGCCCGAACGCCCGCATTGTTATTACCCGCATAGCCCAGGTTGTGCTCCAGCTCGATCACCTGGGTTTGGGGAAACGCGGATCGAATGGCAGCTACAGAGCCATCCTGTGAAGCGTTGTCCAGAACTATCGCCCGGTGATTGGCATAACTGTTTTTATACAGCGAATCCAGCAGCCCCAGGGTATCCTCCCGGTGGTTGGTATTCAGTATGACAGTGACTACCTGGGGCGGATCCATCAATTAAATCTCCTTAGGACGCCTCATTCAGTGGGATGTCTCAATCCAGCCAGGCGACGGGGAAGTTTTTCGTTACCTCGATGTTCTGGAATTTTTGGCTGGCGCGAGCGCCGTGCTGTTTCACCCAGCTCGCCATTCTCCCCAATCCCTCTTCCAGGGTGATCAGTTTGCGTTCGCCAAACACGCGAGCGACTTTTGCATGGGAAGAGTAAGCGTGGATGACCTCGTTACGCGCCGGCATGTGGATCATCTCAGCTTCCACCCCCATTGCCCTGGCGACGCATTCAGCCAGTTCATTAACACTGTATGGCTGGTCGGCGCCGATATTGAATATCTGGTTATAAGCTTGGGACACGTCAATCGATTCAGCAATGATGGGGGCAACATCCGCGATATGGCTGAAAGCGCGGGTCTGATTGCCATCGCCGAAGATGGTCATTGGCTTTCCCTGCAGGATCTGGTTCATGAAAATACCCACCACGTTGCGATACTTATCGCCGATATTTTGTCTTTCGCCATACACATTGTGCGGTCTGAAAACGATGTAATTCAGGTCGAACATCTCTTTACACACCCGCAGTTCCTGCTCTACCGCCAGCTTGGCGATCCCGTACGGATCTTCCGGGTGCGGAGGCGTTTCTTCGGTCATGGGCAATTGCGGTGTGGTGCCGTAGACCGCTATGGAGGAAGTAAAAACAAAGCATTTCACTCCATAATTAATAGATGCGTTGATCAGGTTGGCGCTGCCGATCAGGTTGTTGTTATAGTTAAAGCGCTTGATAAAATGGCTCAAACCCTCGGCAGCATAGGCAGCCAGGTGGAAGACATTGGTATAACATTCTTGCTCGAATAAACGGTTGACCAGTTCGACATCATTAATACTGCCTTCCACGAACGAGGCGCCCGGGACGATATTGTCAACAAAACCGCCGCTCAGATCGTCCAAAATGGTAACCGAATAGCCCCTGTTAATTAAGGCCTCAGCGACATGGGAGCCGATAAATCCTGCCCCGCCTGTGACAAGAATTTTTTTCATACCATGATCTCACCCGATCTTCCTAAATGTTTTATTTACCGAAGACAAACTCGTAATAGCGACGGGCAGGCGAACGGTTGACCAGCCCCATCATTATCAACGGAACAATCAGAGCCATACCGATCAGCAACGATTGGTACAAAAACTGGTATGCCAACAAACCAGGGAGTACATGATAGATGAGCCTGGCTGTATATTCTTGAACGGGAAAGTGAACCAGATATATGCCATAAGATCTGCTTCCCAGTGTCGCCAACTGCTCGGAGAGGATGGGATTGAGCTTTTCAAAAGCCAAAAAACTGAAAATAAAAAAACCAGCGTAAATATGATCAATAAGCGTTTCTTTAGGGCCAATCCATTGTTCTCCGGAGGCAAGTAACAGATATTCCCACTCAAAGATTCCCAATACAAAAAAGATTAGCAAAATTATAAGCAAGATCGATTTTACTCGATCAAGGGCGAGCTTAAATTCGGTCAGATGGAAACCGAACACAATACCCAGGCTGAACCAAAAAATATTCCCCGGAAACAAGACTCCCCGGCTGAGAAAATAATAAGGTTTCAAAATCCCGTTGGCGAGATTCAGGATCTCCACATAACGCAAGATCAACACACCCAACTGAATTATTGCAGTAGCCACCAGCAATAGCTTCCAGCGTGAGCGGGCCAGTGGCACAAGAAATGGAGCAATTAGATAAAGCTGTATTAATAAGGGGATAAAATAAAATGGGGGAACGACATGTCCGGTCAATACGGTGGTGAAGATTTGACTGAGGGTTAATCTTGAACCTTGGAGCATATCGCCAACCAGTATGAGTGCTGACCATAAAATAAACGGGATAATTAAACTCCTTAGCCGTGTAATTATCACCTGCCAGCTAACGGTTACCTGCGATCTCTTGGTGGCAAATGCGACGAAAAATCCAGACACGAATAAAAAAGCCGGGATGCCGAAGATGATGCCCTGCTCGATGGCTCTCAAGGCGTAGTACGAGCCGCCTCCCATTTGGCTGAAGTCAGGCACCTGCGTCTGTCGGTAGCGATCCGTCCACCAAAACATGGCGATAAATCCCCAAGCTGAAGCATGGTAGAGCACAACTGCTATAATCGCCAGTCCATTAAGATAAAGAAATCGCTTAACCATATTGCTGCAGGTAATTTATAAGTGTATTTATGCTCATGAAATTGTCATACATAACATCCTCGTCAGGCACACTGATATGGAACGATTTTTCGATAAACGCGACCAATTGCAGGACTCCAAGCGAATCGAGAATACCAGCGCCCAACAAATCCGTGTCAGGGTCCAGGTTTGCCTTGCTGTTGTGCATGATCTCGTTCTTGATGAAATCGATCAGATGTGATTTTCGGTCCATAATTTACCCTTCTTACTCCATTATTTGCGTTGTTAAAAACGCCCCACAAGACCATTCAAGCAGTTTCAGCCTGTCTGGCAGCAGCCTTCTCCTGAAGTTCTCGCCGGTTGATCTTGCCTGTTGAAGTCCGCGGGAAATCCGTTAGAAAATCTATTCGCACCGGAATAGCGTAGGGTGGCAGCCGGCCTGAGAGATGGGCGATCAATTCCTCTTCGCTAAGATTGGCGCCTATTTTTGGGACAACTGCCGATTCGATCAAATTGCTCCCCTGCCCATCTGGGACCAGGAAAGCTGCCGCTTCTTCTACGCTATTGTGCGCGAGCAGGGCTACCTCTACCTCATCCAGCTCTACCCGGTAACCGCGGGTCTTGATCTGGCGGTCCTTACGCCCCAAATAGCGGTAATTGCCGTCGCCATCCATTTGTACAAGATCGCCAGTGCGGTAGAAAATATCCTCAAATTGGTCGAGGGCAGGTCGGCGATAGAAACCGTTGGCTGTCTTTTCCGGTTGCCCCCAGTAACCCTTCATCACAACGCCGCCGCGGATTAAAAGCTCACCCACCTCGCCAGGAGCTACTTGGCGGTCGTCCAGGTCAACCACCAGATCTTCGATATTGGCGCATGGTTTGCCTATTGGGATGGTTTCATCGCTGTCTTCAGGAAGCCGCTCCATGTGATAACAGGTGCACACATTGGTCTCTGTCGGACCATACAGGTTGCTAAACCGTACGGATGGCAGCATCCTGACCAGTTCTCGCAGGTGCTTGGTAGGGAACACTTCCCCGGCGAACAAAATCCAGCGCAAGGTGCTCAAGTCACGCTTTTCCAGGCTTCCACGCTGCGTGAGCTGAATCAGGGCATAGGGCACCGAGTACCAGACCGTAATGCGCTCCTCTTCGATGAGCTTGGCCATGTTGGCGGGGAACTTTGCCAGCGCTTCCGGCACGATCACAGTCGTTGCCCCGGCAATTGCTCCAGCAAAGAAGTCGAATGTCGAGAGATCGAAGTGCAGCGGAGCGTGGTTGCTCAAACGATCCTCCGGAGTGAGGCCAAATTCAGTCGCCGCCCACTCGGCGAAGCTCAAGCCGCTCCGGTGGGTGTGCATGATGCCCTTGGGCGTGCCGGTCGATCCCGAGGTGTACAAGATGTATGCCAGGTCCTGCTCGGTAAGATTTAATCCCGGATAATGGTGTGGCGACTGGTAGATCTGCTCCCACTCCAGGCAATTCAACGACATATCTGGCTGAGGCGAGACGCCAATCAGGTGTTCGAGGCAGGATTTCTCTGCCAGGATCTGGCGCACGGCATCCAGCCTGGCGTGGCTCGTGACCAGGTGGCGTATGCCGCAGTCGTTGATGACGAACCCCGTGCGCGTCGTTGGGGCGTATGGATCCAAGGGCACATAAGCCCCGCCGGCTTTCATAATGCCGTACATCCCAATCGCGGATTCCAGGCTTTTATTCATGTAGATGCCGACTCGCTCGCCACGCTTCAAGCCTTGCTCCAGCAGTGTGATTGCCAGGCTGTTGGAGCGCTGCTCCAGCTCTGCATAAGTCAGGCTTTTACCAGAATACCGGACTGCCTCTTTATCAGGATTTCTTTCGTTAGCTTGAGTAACAGCAAGTGGAAGGATATATCTCACTGTAACCCGTTTATTCTCCTTGTGTTATTCGTTACAGTAGTTACAATCCCAGCAACCGGGCGATGATGTTGCGCTGAACATCGGAGGTGCCGGAATAGATCGTGCCGCCGATTGCATCCCGCAAATCCCGCTCTACCTCGAACTCGGTCATATAGCCGTAACCACCCAGCGTCCGGATGGCATCCAGGCTGGATTGCACGAAGCTCTCGCTCAAATAGAGTTTTGCCAGAGCGGCTTCCATCACTGCTGGCCTGCCTGTCTTTTTAAGCCAGGCGACTTTATACAGAATCAAACGAGCGGTTTCCAGGCGCACCTTCATATCCACAATCCGGTTGGCGACTGACTGGAATTTTCCAATCGGCTGGTTGTATTGGACGCGCTCACGAGCGTATCTTATGCAGGCCTCCAGCTGTCGCTCCATAACACCCAGGTTGGAAGCCAGGATGCAGCTCCGTTCCCACTCCATCGAGCTGTTGAAAATGCCCGCTCCGGCTCCTTCCGGACCAATCCGGTTCTCCTCTGGGATGAAGCAATCCTGCAAGATCAGTTCACCCATGGGCGAGGTGCGCAACCCCATCTTGTCAATGTTGCGGCTGATTGTGAAACCCGGTGCGCCTTTTTCGACTACAAAGGCAGTGATCCCCCACATACCTTTTGAAGCATCAACAGTAGCAAAAACGAGAGCTAAATCTGCAACCGGGGCGTTGGTGACGAACATCTTGGTCCCATTCAGCACGTACCCGCCATCTCGCTTATCGGCGCGAGCTCGCAGGTTGTATGCATCCGAGCCTGTATCCGGTTCTGTCATGCCATGCGCGCCGATCAGGTTGCCCGAAACCATGCCCGGTAAGTACTTCTGTTTTTGGCCCTCCGTGCCAAAGGCAAGGATGGGGTGCTGGACGCTCCACATCTGAGCGTTAATGCCGAAAATAAGCCCGTTATCCAGGCAACCGTAACCCAGGCCTTCCATCGTAAGCATGGTGGTCAGGATATCCACATCCGAGCCGCCGTACGCTTCTGGGACAGCCATACCCTGGATGCCAAAGTCGGCGCACTTTTTCCAGAGCTCACGAACAAAGACCTTCTCTTTATCACGCTGGATCACATCCTGATTAAGCTCTTTGCGGGCAAAGTCGATGACTGCCTTTTTATATGCAAGTTGTTCGTCTGTCCAGGAAAACTCCATGCTTACTTCTACCTCCCTCCAAAATTTGCCTGATCACAAAACAAAATGATATCTACCCAACCTGATCTTCACTCCAGTTGAAACATTACAACTCTTAGTTGATGATTACCTCATCGAACATTGGCTCATATTGGGTGCCTCTATATCTGGCGCGCAAATCGTCAAAATTATCGATCACATCCCTCAGATCGTCGCTGGTGATTTTCAGAGTCTTACCCGTTACAGGCCTGATTTCTACTTCAAGGAATGAGAATACTCTTTGGAGGAAGACATCTTGATTTTTGAGTAGCTCTTCATACGACAAAATCAATTTTGGCGATTGAAGCTGGTTCACATACGCTTCTAACTCGAGGTCCGACTTTTCCCGGAGTTGAAGGGCGGCTTCGAACTCCTCAAAATCGACCGAAAACGAGGGTAACCTGTCGGTTTCTTTGAACAACCCATACATACCGGTTGCGGCCGCTAATCTTTTACCATTCAGGTAAGAAACCACCGCCTTGACACGGTTCTCTCGCTTGAGGTGAATAATCTTGCACTTCGCTTGCTGCAATATTTGTGCAAAGCCATCCAGGTCTTTAATGTGAACCAACTTGGCATTGAATCCGGTCACCTGGTACTTCCCTAAGAGTGGAGGGGTCAGTAATTCTTTCGCCACCTTCAACTGACTCTCGGCGTCAAAATCCCTAAGATCGCGCGATTTCTCTCCCAGGGCCTGGATCTCACCGTGGGAGTTTAACAAGCTGGTCAGATAGGTGCTGCCAACTCTACCAACCAGGAAAAGGACATAGTGGCTCACTTGTGCGCGAAAATAAACTTTAGGTAGCATTCTGAACATAGAAGTCCCTATCGAAAATGTATTTATACGACGGAAGTGAGGAATTCTTCCAAAACAGCCGTCGATTTACTCCAGGTCCATTCTTTCATCACGTAAGTGCGAGCCTGCCGACCGAAATCAGCGCGTTTATCAGGATTATCCAGGAGCATCCTAATAGCGCCGGCAAATTTCTCGGGGTCTCGATCAACCAGCAGTCCGGTCCGCTCATGGATTATGATCTCCTGTACCCCTCCTTCTCGAACGCCGACAACTGGCGTGCCACATGCCATCGCTTCCAATGGCA
>Ga0209341_10002525_pt1 | contig 17371 bp, 13 predicted proteins | sample RifCSP13_2_FD_184020 | JGI IMG/M metagenome (GOLD analysis project Ga0209341, IMG submission 184020) | Soil microbial communities from Rifle, Colorado - Rifle CSP2_sed 13_2 (SPAdes) (version 2) | ecosystem: Environmental > Terrestrial > Deep subsurface > Rock core/Sediment | place: Rifle... | reverse complement strand
CAACGAGCCTCCCAGACCCAGGGACCCCACCATTTCGGCCGCCACCTGAGTGGCCGAGGCGAGATCGCCGGCCGGACCCGTGCCGGACTCGCCGAAGAACAACTCCTCGGCGACCATGCCGCCGAGCGAAATTTGGATCAAGGCGACCAGTTCGCTCCGGCGCTGGGTATGGCGCTCGTCGATGAGGCGATGGGCGAGGAAACCGAGGGCTTCCCGTCGCTTGATGATCGAGAGCATCTCGAGCCGTCGGCCCTTCCCGACCAGATAGGCCATGGTGGCGTGACCCGCCTCGTGCACGGCGATGGTTTGCTCTTCGTCCTCCGGGTAGTCGATCGGTTCGGGCAGACCGACCTCGATCTCCAGCCGGGCGGTGTGGACGTCCTCCAACGACAGCGAGGTCCGTTCGGCGCGCAGGGCGAGGAGGAGCGCCTCATCGAAGAGCCGCTCGAGCGACGCCGGTGAATACCCGAGGCTTGCGGAGGCCAGCTCGTTCCTCACCCGGTCGGTATCGAGTTCAGCTGCGTGGGCCTTGCTCTCGAGGAAGTAGTCGATCAACTCGCGGCGGCCGGAAAGGCCTGGCAGTCCGAAGTGCAACACCCGATCGAAGCGTCCCGGGCGCAACAGGGCGGCGTCGAGGGCTTCAGCGCGGTTGGTCGCTCCAATCAAGAGGATGTTGGCGTAAGGAGCGGGTTGTTTGGTCAGGTGGCGGTGCTCGGGCAAGAATTGGTTGACGAGATCCTTGAGCCGTCCGATCAGCCGTATTCTCGTGGTCGGCTCGTCGAAGCTCTGCATCTGGATGAGGAGCTCGTTGACCATCCCACCGGTGTCGCTGCTGATGGATCGTTCGACCATTTCCGACGGTGTGGCCGACATGGTGCTGCTCCGTGAACGGCTCAGCCCGATGGCGTCGATCTCTTCGATGAAACCGATGGCGCCGCCCTCGTGGCGGGCGGCCTTGCGGAGGGCCCGGAAGAACGACCGGATCTTGCGGGCAGTCATCCCGAACCACATGCTCTGGAAAGCGGTGGCGGATACGAAGAGGAACGGGACCCCGGCCTCCCTGGCCATGGCCTTGGCGACATGCGTCTTGCCCGTGCCGGGCGGGCCCTCGAACAGGACTCCCCGGCGCGGTGAACCACCCATCTGGTTTCTCAGCGTCTCGTGATCGAGCAAGACCCGCAGTGTGTGGCTCACCTCATCGAGCACCCGACCCAGCCCCTTGACGTCGGCGAATGTCGTGTCGAGCTGCTCGGCACGGAACATGACGTGGGGTGACCGGGCGTTTCCCAACATCGGGACGATCAGGACCATCGCCAGCAGCAAGATGATGATGATCCCGGGGAGCCAGAACAACGCCTCGTCGGAAAAGTGAGGGAGCGCCGGCCAAGGTGTTTCACCATTGGCGATGCGCCACCACATCCAGACCGTGATGACGGTCAACACCGCGGCCAGTTTGCGCAACCGGCGCAGCCTCTGCCGCTCCCGGTTGATTTCAACGGTTCCGTTCACTTCGCCTCCCAGCGTGAGCCCCGCCCTAAAGCTAGCCACTCTCAGTGGTCATGTCACGGGATTCTGTCGGTAGGGACCGGTACGGTGCCATCGTGGTCTGTTTGGTTTGCTCGCGGGCCGGGAGTGGACTGCTCTGCGGCAGATGTCGTGATCAGCTCATTCCTGCCGGGCGGAGGCGCATACCCGGAGGCTTGCTGGTCGGGTCCGGCTTCGTTCATGCCGGCCCGGCCCGGGTGCTCGTGCATCGTTTGAAATACCAGGGGATCCGGCCGGCGGCCGGCCTTCTCGCCGAGCGTATGGCCGAGGTGTTGGACGGCATTGCGGTTCGCTGGTGCCGGTGAGGAGAGTGCTCCTGCGGACCTGGAAGTACGGGGTGGATCCGGGTCTCGAGTTGACCAGGGCGCTGGCGTCCGTCACCGGATTGGAGCTTGTGGACGTGTTACGTCGGCCGCTGTGGGCTCCCGTTCATGCGGGGACGCGACGAGACTCGCGAGGTGTGGTCCGGTTCGGTGCCGGCCCGATTCCACCCGGTCGTCTCATCCTGGTTGACGACGTGCTGACCACCGGATCGACCCTGTGGGCTGCCCGGCAGGCTGCCGGTGAATCCGCCGGCTACGCCGTGACGGCGACTTCGGCAGGTAGAGTTGTCGTGTGATCCGATTCGAAGCGGCCGAGCGAAGTCGGTTCAGTGGCTCATCTGGCCCGGTCGCTCCGAGTGAGCACGGCAGCGGGTGCCCCAATCCAGGAGGTTGACCTTGGACGTCAAGATGCACGGCCGGAATTTCCAGATCGAAGATCGGTTTCGGGAGTCGGCCGCCAGCAAGATCTCCCGTGCCGCCAAGTTCTTCGACGGTATCAGCTCGGCCGACATTGAGGTAACGGAGGAGCGGAACCCTCGCATCGCCGACGAGCGCTTCCGAGTTGAGATCACCGCGTCGGCGGCAGGGAACGTCGTTCGTGTAGCCGGAGCAGCCAGCACTCCGGAAGCGGCCCTCGATGTGACCGCGGAACGGTTGGGTCAGCAGATGAAGAAACTCAAGGGTCGTCTGATCACTCGCTCACGCCGTGCCGACAACAAACATCTCAATGAGCAAGCTGAACTGGTCGAAGATTCTTCTGAACTCGAAGCGCTCGAGATCGTCAAAGTCAAGCAATTCGTGATGAAACCTATGACGCCTGAGGAGGCTGCGTTGCAAATGGAAACGCTTGGGCACGACTTCTTCTTCTTCCACAGTGCCGACTCGGATCTGCCGACCGTGCTCTACCGGCGCCGCGACGGAGCCTACGGCCTGATTGAGCCTGCATGACCAAGGTCCTCGTCGTCGACGACGCTCCGCTTTTCACCGCCGGCCTGTCGGCCGCTTTTTCGAATGCCGGTTTCGCAGTGGTCGGACAGGCTGAGGATGCCATGGCCGCGGTAATGCTCTCCAAGGAGCTGAAACCAGATCTGGTAGTTCTCGACGTTCTGATGCCGGGCATGTCGGGCGTTGAGGTGGTCGACAAGATCATCGGTGTATCCCCCACATCGAAGGTAGTGCTGCTGACGTCGAGTGAATCGGAAGAAGACCTGCTGGCGGCCATCAAGGCAGGAGCCCGCGGTTACATCGTGAAATCGACACCGTTTCCCGAGCTTGTGGAATCCATGAAGTGGGTAGTAAACGGAGGTGCGGTGGTATCGCCCATGATGGGTGGCAAGCTGTTCGAAACCGTCGCCCAGTTGCTCAAACACCGCGAGGTGGTTGTGGGGCGGAAACCAACTCTGACCGGTCGAGAGGTTGAAGTGATCCAGCTCATCGCCGACGGGCAGACCAGCCGCGCGATCGGAGAGAAGCTCTATATCTCCGAAAACACGGTCAAGAACCATGTCCGGAACATCCTCGACAAACTCGGCCTGCATTCTCGAAACGAGGCGGTCATGTACGCTCTTCGAGAAGATCTCATCAGCATCGACGGATGACCGCTGACCTGGTTCGCGCCTGCGCGGTGGTCGAAGCCTTGTCCGCGGCCTGGACGGTGTACAACCTCTACCCCGATCCGGCGTCGCAGGGCGCGTTCCGGCGGGTGGCCGACTCGTTGCGGCAGGCCATCGGAGATCGGGAGCTGTCGCTGGAAGTCGGGCCGGCAGGATTCCTGGTCGACGGCGAAGAAGTTGCGGTAGGGCGGGGTGCCGCCGAGCGGCTCGTCAAGCAGTGCTTTGTGCACAACATGGAAGTGCTGGCCTTCTCCGGCAAGCCTTCCGACGCCGACATCGTCACCTTCCTCAGCGTTCTAGCCGAGGACGAGGAAGATCTGCGTGAAGCAGGCGGGATAGGTGTAATCCTCACCAAGCAAGGTGTCTCCTGTTTCGCAGTCGTGACCCGATCGCTGTTGAGCTCCTTCGGCGAACCGGTCAAGGCAGTCGAGCGCGACGCCGGCGTTCGGGCCCTCATGACTGAAGGCGCCGACCCGGAACAATTCGCTCGTCGCTTGCTCGACGAAACTGAGGGGGATAGGGAACGGCTGAAGAAGGTCTTCCACGATCGGTACCGGGATGTCTTGTCCCGCGTTGTTGAGAACGACGTGGCGGGACGTGAGACGGTTGTCACCGTCTTCGTCGATGCTTTCTTCTACTTCGACGAGAACTCCCAGGTGTCCGTTCTCGATGGATTCCTGGCGGGACAGGACGACCGGCTTGATCGGGTGTTCCTCGATCAATTCGCCGGAAACGAGCTGGCCCTCCTTGCTCCCCACCTCGATTCGCGAGGATTCTCATTACTGCTCGACTATGCACGGATAGCAACCGACCAGACCGGCAAGCGGCCCGAGGACCTCCTCGGCCTTCTCGAGTCTCCGGAGCCGGTCCGCTCCGCGCGAGAGCTCGTCGCGGCCAGGGTTCAAGGCCGACTGTCCGATCTCGAGGGCCAATTGCCCCAGCGGCAGGCCTTGGCCTCGCTGCGAAACCAGTTTCCCGATCCGTCGAGGTACTTCTACGAGACGCTCGACACATTCCGGGGATTGCTGGCGGTCGAAGAACGTGACGACCGATTTCGCAGGCTCATGCGCGTCCTGACCGGAAAGATCAGTGCCAGCATCCGACGCGGTCGTTACCGGCGAGCCGAACTGTGGCTCCGGGCGGCCGTGGATCATCCAACCTATCCAGAACACCGCGCCGCTGAGGTAACGGAGGCGATTTCGCAGGCGGGCGCTCCCGACGTTCTCGAAGCCCTCATCGGCAAGGTGGCCGACGATGATGGTGCCGACTCGGCGGAACGCCTCCTTTCCATCCTTGCTCCCAGCCATGTCGATGCGCTCATCGACATCATGTCGGTTGAGGAAGACCGGGCTCGACGCAGGACATTGCTCGACGTGCTCGGCAGAGAGTCGACGCGTGATCCTGGCCGCGTCATTGCGCGACTCGACGACGGGCGGTGGTTCCTCGTGAGGAATCTGGCCGTAGTGCTCGGCCGCTCTGGCAACACTGAGTGTGTTGGGGCGGTCCGCCGCCTGCTCCTTCATGAGGACCACCGGGTCCGCGTGGAGGCCCTGCGGTCGCTCACCAGCCTGGATAGCGGAAGCGTGGAGTATTTCAGAGCGGCCCTGGTGGACCCCCACGAGAGTGTTCGGCAGGCGGCCATCGCAATGCTCGGAGTGCGCGGCAGCGGCGAGGCCGACTCGCTTTTGATCGGTGCCCTCTGGTCGGCGAATCTCGACACCGACGAGAAAGAACGCATCATCCGGGTGCTGGGCGAGCGGCCGAGCGGCGACGCTCGACAGGCTCTCGAGAGTCTTGCTAAGAGACGGTTCGCCTTCTCGGCCAAAGTCCGGCAGCTGCGTTCGGCGGCCCGGGAAGCCTTGGGGGTGGCACAACGATGACGAGGGATCTAGGCGCTCGCCGCTTGCTCAAAGACCTGCAGGCGCTATCCCGGCAGATGGCGCTATATCCCACCGGACACCCAACCACGGGTGAAGCTCTGACGGCCGCCACCCGGTCCGCAGGGGAACTGGCGTCAGGGGCCGGGGGTGAAGTGGTGCTGAGTCTGCTCACCGACTCGTTCTATCTCGATCGAACCTTGCTCGCCCACGCTTCGCTGGAGTCCAGCGCCCTCCTGCGCACCATGCAGAGTCGCGGCATCGAGTCGGTCACCTTCTTGTCGCCGGTCGCCGGCGCCGACATCTCGGATCTGGGAGCCTTCGTGGCGGGTCTGTCCGGCGACGTGCCGGCGGAGAGCACCGTACGTCTGAACGAGTCGCCATATACCAAATCAGATCTGGAATCCGACTCGTCGTTCGCCGGCTTGCGCCGTTCCTACGCGCGTTCTCTGGATGTTCTGCGAAGCCTGCCTGCTGCTCTCGATGCGGATGAACCCATCGACCTCAGCGTCGCATCCTGGGCGGTCGAGCAGTTGGTTGAACAGACGATCTCTCAACCGGCGGCCTCCCTCCTGCTCTCCACCGTGAAGAGCCACGATGAGTACACGTTCTTTCATTCCGTGAACGTCTGCATCCTTTCAATTGCGCTCGGACGGATGTCCGGTTTGGAAGCCAACCAGCTCAAAGTGCTGGCGATCGGCGCGCTGTTGCACGACCTAGGTAAGATTCGCGTCGATCCGTCGATCCTTCAGTTTCCCGGTCGGCTCGATCATGATCAATGGAAGCAGATCAAGTTGCATCCGCAGGAAGGTGCTGCCTCGATCATGGCGGCTGCCGCGCCGGGTCAGGAGATCGCCGCCACCGTCGCGTTGGAGCACCATGCTCGCTTCGACGGGAGTGGGTATCCCAGGGTCATGCGTCGCCAACACGACCTGCATTTCTTCAGCCGGCTCGTGGCGACAACCGACACGTACGACGCCATCACGACGCGCCGATCGTACCGCCGGGCCGAGACTCCCAACCGCGCACTCGGCGTGCTGTTGAAGGGCTCGGGGTCGTTTTACGATCCTGATTTTGTCCGCGCCTTCATCGAATTGGTTGGGATCTATCCGCCCGGTTCGTTGCTCCTGCTCGACGGCGGCGAAGTGGCTATGGTCACGCAAACCGTTGAGGCCGGGCACGGTCCTGAGTTGGTGCTCGTGAAGACGGTCGACGGGACGCTCCTGGATGTGCCCGAACCGGTATCGGCGGCCGGGCGAACGATCTTGGATCAAGTGACCCCGGGACAGGTCGGCGTTGATCCTGCCGCCCTGCTCGAGAAGGTCGGTATCGTCGTCCAGCCTGTGTGACGGCCCGGTTTCCCAGACTCCCGCCGGTTCACCACGGTGCCTGCCTAACACGACCCCTCGATAAGATGGGATGATGTCGCTGATCACCAAGGTCCTTCGCGCCGGGGAAACTCGCGTGCTGCGTGACCTCGAGTCGCTGGCAATGCGCGTCAACGAGTTCGAGCCGGCCGTCTCCTCGTTGACGGATTCCGAGCTACGGGCAAAGACGGATGAGTTTCGCGCCCGATTGGCAGAGGGTGAAACTCTCGACGCCCTCGAAGCCGAAGCGTACGCGGTGGTGAGGGAAGCGGCCCGGCGAGTGCTCGGGCAGCGACATTTCGACGTTCAGGTCGTAGGTGCCGGAGCGCTCCACCGGGGAATGATCGCCGAGATGAAAACCGGTGAGGGGAAGACCCTCGTGTCCACTATGCCGTCCTACTTGAACGCCCTCGGGGGTAACGGCGTGCACCTGGTGACGGTGAATGACTACCTGGCCGCCCGGGACGCTCATTGGATGGGTGGTATCCATCGCTTCCTCGGGCTGAGCGTCGGGCTCATCCAGGCCGGGCTGACTCCGGCCGAGCGGCGACCCGCCTACGCAGCCGACATCACCTACGGCACCAACAACGAATACGGATTCGATTACTTGCGCGACAACATGGCGATGACGCCCCAGGATCTGGTTCATCGCGGTTACCACTTCGCCATCGTTGATGAGGTCGACTCGATCCTGGTCGACGAGGCTCGGACTCCGCTGATCATCAGCGGTCGGGTGTCCGAAACGGTGAAGTGGTATCGCGAATTCGCCAAGATCGCAGCCCGGTTGCGACGCGACCAGCACTACGAAGTCGACGAAGGCAAACGCCAGGTGATCACCACGGAAGAAGGGGTGGCGCGCGTCGAGCAGGTCCTCGGTGTGGAGAACATGTACGACTTCGCTTCTGTGGACCTCGTCCACCATCTCGACGCCGCTCTGCGCGCCAAGGAGCTGTACCTCAAGGATGTCGACTACCTCATCGATCACGGCGAGGTGAACATCGTCGACGAGTTCACCGGCCGCGTGCTCGAGGGTCGCCGGTATTCCGAGGGTCTTCATCAGGCAATCGAGGCCAAAGAGGGCGTCAAGATCAAGGAGGAGAACCAGACTCTCGCCACCATCACTCTCCAGAACTATTTCCGGATGTACGAGAAGCTGGCCGGGATGACGGGTACCGCCAAAACGGAAGCCGCCGAGTTTGCCCAGATCTACTCGCTGGAAGTGGTCGAGGTGCCAACCAACCGTCTCGTCACCCGCATCGACCAGGCCGATCTCGTCTACAAAACCGAGATCGCCAAGTTCGGCGCGGTGACGGATGATGTTGTCGCCCGTCACGAGGTGGGTCAGCCTGTTTTGCTGGGCACCGTTTCGATCGAGAAGTCAGAGCGACTTTCTAAAGCGTTATCCAAACGCGGTATCCCTCATGAGGTTCTCAACGCCAAACACCATGCTCGGGAGGCGCAGATCATTGCCCAAGCCGGCCGGCTTGGCTCGGTGACCGTCGCTACCAACATGGCCGGCCGCGGGGTCGACATCATGCTCGGCGGTAATCCCGAGGAACTGGCTCACCAGGAGATGCAGAGGGCCGGCCTGCAGGAGGAAACTGCCGAGTACGAGAAGTCGTTCGCCGACGCCTTTGAGCGGCTCTCGGGCGAGACCGCCGCCGAGCGCGACAAGGTGCTCGGCGTCGGTGGCCTTTACGTGATTGGAACTGAACGTCACGAGTCGCGACGCATTGACAACCAGTTGCGCGGCCGTTCGGGGCGTCAGGGTGATCCGGGCGAGTCGAGGTTCTATCTGTCACTCGACGATGACCTCATGCGACGGTTCGCCAAAGACCGGGTGGCGGCGATCATGGAGCGGCTGCACATACCGGACGAGGTGCCGATCGAAGCGAAGATGGTCAGCCGGGCTATCGAGCGGGCCCAGGCACAAGTGGAATCGCAGAACTTCGAAATCCGTAAGAACGTGCTCAAGTACGACGAAGTGATGAACCGTCAGCGCGAAGTCATCTACGCCTGGCGGAACGGGATCCTTCTGGGAGAGAAGGGTGAGGACATTGCCAAAGAGTGGATCACGGAAACGACCGAGACGACGGTCACCACTGTGCTGGGCGAGGTATCTCCGCAGAACTGGGATTGGGACGAGTTGATCCGCCAGCTGACTGTGCTGTACCCCACAGAGCTTGATCGTGATGACCTCGACGGGGGCCACGGGCTTGATGCGGGTGACGTGGCCGATGCCGCCGTCGAGGAAGCCCACCGCGTGTACGCCCGTCGCGAGCAGGAGCTTGGAACCGATGTGCTGCGCAGAATCGAGAAGACGGTGGTGCTCTCCGTCATCGATAACAAATGGCGCGAGCACCTGTCGGAGATGGATTACCTGCGGGCGGGGATCGGTCTGCGAGCGATGGGTCAACGTGATCCGCTGGTCGAGTATCAGCGGGAGGGATACGACCTGTTTGCCGACCTGGTCGATGTGGTCAAGCGGGATTCCGTTCGGTATCTCTTCCACGTCCAAATCGTTCAGGAGGCGGAGAAAGCCAAGCAGGAACAGTTGCGCGTCCAGGCGCAGGCTGCCGCGGTTGGGGGCGGGAACGTCCGTCAAGCCGTATCCGACAAGATCGGCCGGAACGATCCTTGTCCCTGCGGATCAGGCAAGAAGTACAAGAAGTGCCACGGAGCCGTCGGCTGACAGTTTTTCGTTCGGTTCCCTCCCCCCTGCGAACGAAGTGAGTGAGGAGGGGGGAGGTGTCGAGTCCCGCAGGGCTCGACGGAGGGGGGTCGGTTCCCTCCAACCAGATCCGCTGGCTCGTCGCTCGTGACTTCGTGACTACCATCCCAGAACGCATGAACACGACCGATCCCCGCGCCCTACTCAACGAGCTCCGCATCCGCCTCGCCGACGCCCGGAGGTTCCTTTGACGTCGACCAGAAGGAGCGCCAGCTAGCAACTCTTCGCCAAGAAGCCTCGTCGCCCGACCTGTGGACCGATCCCAAACGCGCCACCGAGGTCAACCGGAAGCTGGCTCGCAACGAACAACTCGTCACCAAGGTGCGACAAACGTCGGCCACTCTGGACGACGCTGAGGTCTTTCTCGAACTGGCTGCCGAAGAGGCCGACCCCGCTGCCGAGCAGGAGGTGACCGAAGAGCTGTTGGCTATCGAACGGGACCTGTCCCGTCTCGAGATCGAGTCACTTTACTTCCGTCGGTACGACGATCACACCGCCATCTTCTCCGTGCACGCCGGCGCGGGTGGCGTCGACGCACAGGACTGGGCCGAGATGCTTCTTCGTATGTATCTCCGTTACCTCGAGGGCAAGGGATTTCAGGTAGAAGTCGACGAGGTCACACCCGGCGATGAGGCAGGAATCAAATCGGCGACCCTGACTGTCACGGGAGATCATGCGTACGGGGTCCTCGAGGGCGAGCGGGGTGTTCACCGGTTGGTTCGGATCAGCCCCTTTGACGCAGCCTCCCGGCGCCACACTTCCTTTGCCGGCGTCGACGTCATTCCCGAGGTGGAAGAGGAGGACGTCGAGGTGGCTACCGAGGATCTCCGGGTGGAGACCTTTCGGTCGCAGGGGGCGGGCGGCCAGCATGTCAACGTCACGGATTCGGCAGTCCGCTTGACCCATCTGCCGAGCGGGGTGGTTGTGGTCTGTCAGGCCGAGCGGTCCCAGCTCCAGAATCGGGCCCGCGCCATGGCGATCCTCAAGGCTCGATTGGCCGTTCTGGCACGTCAGGAGCGTCTAGACCACCTCGACGAGATCCGGGGCAACCAGGAGGAAGCGGCCTGGGGCAGGCAAATTCGTTCCTACGTTTTGCAGCCGTACCAGATGGTCAAGGACCTTCGCACCAATCTCGAGGTTGGAAATGTGCAGGGTGTTCTCGACGGTGACCTGGATCCCTTCGTGGAGGCATACCTGCATTGGCGTCGAGGGCGCCAGGAGCGGTCGGGCGGATCAACCGCGGATTGATTACTGATGGAGGCGGGCCACTGGTAACCTGGCAAGCGGCGCGGCGGAGCAGGGGCAAGCAGAGGAAACTGGGCTTTCCCGCTCGCGGAATCCCCACTGAGGTTGTTGTTCTTATGATTCTTCTTGAAGATGTCACCAAGGTGTATGAGGGCGGCATCGTCGCCTTGCGTGACGTCAATCTCGACGTACAGAAGGGCGAATTCGTCTTCTTGGTCGGGCCATCAGGGTCGGGCAAATCGACCCTGATTCGCCTGATGCTTCGGGAGGAAGGCGCCACCCGTGGCAACATCTGGGTGGCGGGCAAGGACATCACCAACATGCCGGGCTGGAAAGTGCCCAACCTGCGCCGTTCCATGGGCACCGTCTTCCAGGATTTCAAGTTGCTCCCCAACCGGACCGTTTCCGAGAACGTTGCGTTTGCCCTGGAGGTCCTGGGACGCCCCAAGACTGTGATCAACCGCCAGGTGGCCCAGGTGCTCGAACTGGTCGGCCTGGCGACCAAAGGTGATCGATACCCATTGCAGCTCTCCGGGGGAGAGCAGCAGAGAGTTTCGGTGGCGCGAGCGTTCGTGAATCGACCCCCCATCCTGCTGGCGGACGAGCCGACCGGGAACCTCGATCCGGCCACTTCGGTTGGCATCATGCGCATCCTCGACCGGATCAACCGGACCGGCACGACCGTGTTGATGGCCACTCACGACCATGCCATCGTCGACGCCATGCGCCGGCGGGTTGTCCAGCTGGAACGCGGCCGGGTGGTGCGCGACCAGAGTCGGGGACGTTACGAGAGTTTCCGAAGCGACGAAGACGAGCCGCAGGCCAAGAAAGCCGCCCCTCCAGTCGAACAGCCATCCGTGCAGCCGCCCCCGGCCTCCGAGGACCTGGAACCAGCCGCGGTCCCGGAACCGGAGCCGTCCACATGAGCAGGGCCGCCTATCTCGTGCTGCAGGCGTTCACGAGCTTGCGGCGCAACGCCTTGGTAGTTCTGGCGGCGATTCTCGCCGTGTTCGTGTCGCTGACGCTGGCGTTTGGAGCGCTGGTCGTCAATGAGTTGTTTCAAGTCAACACCACCAGGTGGCAGGAGGGCGTCCACGTTGTTGTTTTCATGAAGGATGACGTCTCGCAGGCCGCCCAGCTCGACCTGCAGCGAGAGATCCAGTCGTGGGATGAGGTGGAGGAGACCTCTTACTGCGACAAGACCTGTGCGTGGCTCGAATTCAAAGAGATGTTCGCCGACCAGCCGGCGCTGCTCGAGGAGACCGACGCCTCGATCCTGCCCGCCTCGGTCCGCATAAAGTTGACCGACGTCAACTATTACCGCGATATCACCTTCCGCTTGTTGGACAACTCGGCGGTACGCAAGACGGTGACCGCCGGCGACCGGTTCGATCAGCTCTCCAACATCAGCAACATTCTCAACGCGCTTGGACTGAGCCTGGCGATCTTGTTGGGTGCTGCATCCGTGGTGCTGATCGCCAACACGATCCGGATGGCGATCTACGCCCGCCGCGATGAAGTCAGCATCATGAAACTCGTAGGCGCCAGCAACTGGTTCATCCGGATTCCCTTCCTGCTGGAAGGAATGCTGCAGGGCTTTGTCGGTGCGGCCCTGGCCGTTGCCGCGGTGTGGGCCGGCCACAGTTTCCTGGCCGGGCTCGAACCTGAGGACTTCCTGATCCGGCTCTCGGTTGGCTATGACTTCCTCGTTCGGTGGGGCGTTCTGATTTTGCTGTTCGGCGCAGTGGCCGGCATCGTCGGCAGTGGTCTCGGGCTTCGCCGGTTCCTGAAGGTGTAAAGGTGCGGCGCCTCGCCCTGCTGCTGGTGGTTGGGTCGCTCCTCATGACGGCAGTTCCCGGGCTGGCGCAATCGTCCGAGGAACGGCTCAGCCAAATCGAGCAGGACATCAAAGACCTCAACGCACGCATCGCTGCGGAACGAGGCGAGCGAGGCGAGATCCAATCGGAACTCGCTGCTACCGAAGCGCGGATGACCGAGGTGAGATCGCAGCTGGCCGATGCCGAAGGCCGCCTGCTTGAGGTCGAGACATCGATTGCCGCGACCGAGCAGCTGCTCACCGATATCAGCCGGCAGATCGCCGAGTTGAAACGGCAACTGGCTGAGATCCGGCTGGAGGTGCGCGACACTCGCCAGCTGGTTCGCGAACAGGCAGTGGAGCTATATATGGCGGGAGGAGCCGGGCTCTCGTCGCTCGTTTTCACTACCGCTGATGTGTCGGAAGTCGAGCTGGGGCTGCAGTACGCCGAAGATATCATCGAAGGCAGTGGAACCCTTATCAACTCGCTCGAAGTACTCCGCTTCCAGGAAGAGCAGCATCAGGAGTCGGTTGAAGCCCGCCAATCCGAAACCGAGGATCTGCTGGCCGGCCTCGAGGCCCAGCGCGGGGAACTCGAGCAGTATCGAGCTGAGGTCGATGCCCGCCGTCGGGACCTGGAGGCAGAGCTGGAGAACGCCAAGGCTCTGCTGGTCAGGGTCAACCGGGACATCGAGGAGTTCGAGGGTGAGGTCTCGGCGCTCGAGCAGGAGTCCGAGCAGATTGCCGCCGAACTCGCCGCCCGACAGTCGAGGAGCGGAGAGAGCCCCGGCATTCTCGGCTGGCCCGTCAACGCCTCGGTAGGATCCGGATTTGGGTATCGGATTCACCCGATCTTCGGGACCAAGAAGCTGCACACGGGTCTCGACCTAAACGCCGGTGCCGGTACAGCGATCAAGGCGGCCGAATCGGGAACGGTCATCCTGGCCCGCACCTACGGTGGCTACGGGCGCACCGTCGTCATCGATCACGGTGGAGGCCTGAGTACCCTATACGCACACCAGAGCTCCATCCTCGTGTCGGAAGGTCGGCGCGTTGGGCGAGGCGACGTGATCGGCTACGTGGGGTGCACGGGGTACTGCACCGGGCCTCATCTGCATTTCGAGACCAGGGAGTGGGGTACTCCGGTCGACCCGATGAAGTATCTGTCGTGAAGGCCATAACCACCAACCGTCGAGCGCGACATGACTACCAGATCACCGAGACCTTTGAGGCAGGGCTCGTCTTGCAGGGATCGGAGGTCAAGAGCCTCCGCAACGGCACGGCCAACCTGAAGGATGCTTACGTGATGGTCCGGGAGGGCGAAGCCTGGCTGATCGGAGCGTACATCGCCCCCTACGCCTTCTCGCGAGAAGGGGGGCACCAGCCCGAACGGGAGCGCAAACTGCTGCTTCACAAGCGGGAGATCGAGAAGATCGCCTCCAAGGTAGCTGAACGAGGCCTGACCCTCGTCCCGCTGGGTATGTACTTCAAAGAGGGGAGAGCTAAGGTCGAGCTGGGACTCGGTCGTGGCCGGGCGCGCTACGACAAGCGTCACGCGCTCAAGGAGAAACAGCAGAAACGGGAGATGGATCGGGCCGTCCGCAGGAAGGGTCGGGTCTGAGCTTCGGAATCACCTTCCCGCGCCTACCCTGCGGGGGCGAAGGTGACCGCCGGGTTGAGGATTCGATGGGGGTCCAGTGCGTGTTTGATCCGCCGTATCGCATCCCGCTCCTCGGGCGAGGTGGTGAGGTGAAGCCACCGGCCTTTGGCGACACCGATCCCGTGCTCACTTGCTACCGTCCCGCCGTATTCGACAACCAGCCCCAACACCCTGTCGGCCACCGTTTCATAGTCGGCCGGTCCCCGCACGTTGACGTGGCAGTTGCCTTCGGCGAGGTGGCCGAACACGAATACCTCACCGTCTAGTTGTTCCAGGTCCGCAACGAACTCATCGAGGCGAGGGAGGGGTACGCCGACGTCGAACTTGTGGGGCACCCCACCGGCGCTCAGGGTCTCGGTGATCGCCTCGCGAAACTCCCAGAGCCGCGTGTCGATCAGCGCGTCCGTGGACGGGTCCAGGTCGGGGAGGCGGCTCGATTCAACCAGCACGTAGTAAGGATGCTCACCTACGGCCGGCAGGCTGCGGCCGAGGTGTTCGGTCACAACGGCGAGGCAACTGTGGCTGAGGAATTCGAGGGCGGTTACGTCCGATCCGCGCAGACCCAGACCGTCCGACGGATGTGACACCCCCAGCAACACGACGTGGCGTTCGCCGCCGACCCGTGGTGACAGTCGGAGCCGGGCGGCAGTGATCACGCCCAATGTTCCCTCACTTCCGACGAACAACTGGGAGAGGTCGAACCCGGCGCTGTCCTTCTCGATGCCCGCCAGGCGGGAAACTACGTTTCCGTCGGCAAGGACCACCTCGAGCCCGAGCACCTGACGGCGGGTGTCACCGTTGGCGATGACCCTGATGCCACCGGCGTTGGTGGCAATGGTTCCCCCGACGGTGGCTGAGTCCCGGGACGCCAGATCGACCCCGTATTCGAAACCCGACCGGCGGGCATGGTCGCGGAGGGCGGCGATGGTGACCCCGGCGCCGGCCGTGACCTGACCCGAGATCGTTTCGATCGGGTCGAGCCTCGTCAGCCGGCGCAACGACAGCACCACTTCGCCGTGGTGAGGGACTGATCCGCCCACCAGTCCCGTGTTTCCTCCCTGGGCGACGATCGGCACCTCGGCCTCTCGGCACAGCGAAACCACCTGCCGGACCTCGCCGACCGTACCGGGCCGGACTACCGCCCGGGTCCAGCCGCTCCATGCGCCCGTCCAGTCGGTAACGTACCCGGTCACCATGTGTTGTTCGGAGAGCACTTGGGTGGAACCCACCACCTTCGCCAGCTCGGTTCGCAGGCGCTCGGTTGTGTTCCGATCGGCAGTGTTCAGTTCTGATCCATTACTCATGGCTACTCGACGATAGACGGGTGGGGTCCGAGACGACTGCGCCGTCGGCCCGTCATCCTGGCCGTGCTCTGCCGGTTTCCCCATAGGGTCTTGCCAACTCCAGTTTTCCCCAGGTATGGGCAGGGGTCGAACGACTGATCGACCTACGCTTCAGCGCCCAGCTGCTCCAGCTCGTCGAAGATCGTGAGGAGTTGCTCTTCCGGCAGCAACCCGGCCGTTCGACCGAGGACGGACCCGTCGGGACCGGTGAAGACCCAGAAAGGGAAGGCGCTTACGCCCAGTTTCCTAGATAAGACACCCGACTCGTCCATCAGCACCGGGAAGGTGAATTGGCTGGTCTCGAGGTAAGGCACCAACGGATTCGAGGCATTGTCGTCCATGCTCGTCGTGATTGACACCAGCTCGAGATGCAGGTACTCGTCGGCGTGGTTCGCATGCCAGTTGGCGACGATCGGCAGCTCCTGCTGGCAGTAGGGGCACCAATGCGCCCATACAAACCACGCGCGCGCTTTTCCGTCGGCCGGGTCGAACGTCATCGTTGTTCCGTCGTAGAAGTGCACCCCGCTGATCGCGGTGAGGCTGAGGCCCAGCGCGGTGTCCCGCCCGCTTGGGGGATATCGGGGCAGATCCGTGCCGACCAGAGAGGCCGGGGCATCTCCCCCGATTTGTGATGCGCCGGAGGACTCGAGGGATGCGAGTCGATCGCCGGCGGAGACAATATCGCCGGCCACGGCAGATACCAGCTGTTCGAGTTGCGTCACCTGGTCTTGCAGCGCCGCGACATCCTGGCGGGCAGAGAGGAAGGCGGCCAGCAAACCAACGGCCAGCGCCAGAGAGAGCGCGGCTCCACCGAGCGCCAGTGAAGCGGTCCGGGAGCCACCAGACTCGCGGCGGGTCGCCTCCGGGAAAGGGTTCTCGAGCTCCGGCATGGTCGACACGGTACCGGACGCGGGCACATATTTCGATCTGACCCGGTGTCCCGAGTCGCAGGTCATGCCCGGATTCACGGACTTCGATGCCTTTTCCCAATGCCTGCATCCTGCGTCCTACGTCCTGGTCGGATGACGCCGGATGGTTCGGCGGAACCAGCACGGGCATGCAACACACGGCACTGGGCGGAAACGGGAAGGCGAAACTCGCCGGATCGGCTACATTGGGAGTGCTGAATAAGCGCCCAAGGGGGTGACTTGGTTTCGACTTTGAGGGTTGAAGCGACGGAAGCGAGCCGAGGTCTCCGGAGTCCTCGTTAAAGAGCCGGAAACACGATAAGTGCCGAAGACAACTTCGCACTGGCTGCGTAAGTAACACAGCCCGTCTGACCAGGAGGGCCGCCTACACCGATCGGATCAGGCGTCGCCAACGTAGGCTGCTCCCGCCGGGATTCCGGGACCGGCGGGGTAAGTACAACTCTGGATAGGGCGGAGGGAAACTTGCCGACAGGGTCCCACCGTCCGAAAGCTCGCTGTCGGCTGCGCTCGGAGATGCCGGCGCTGAAGCCTCAGAGGACCGGGGTTCGAATCCCCGCACCTCCACCGTCCAGTCCCTCGCGCAAGCGAGGGACTGCTTCTATCCCTTCTGCTCGACATGTTGGATTGAGGTTGCCAACATTCGGTGCCACCATGACCTCATGGACGTGGCGCTGGTCGTCGCCGGCGTGATCGCCGGATTGGCTGTGCTCATGTACGGAGGTCACCGCTTCCTGCTCTATGCCGAGCAACGGGGCTGGGTGTACTACAAGCACAGACGAGCGCCGGCCGGAGCAGGGTCGGCGGCTTTCATGGAATTGATGAAGATCTACCGCCCGGAGATCGAGCACGTCATCGAGGAGGAGCGTGGCGGCGACCTTCGGGTCACCGACGATGAGACCGGGCAGAAGCGCGACCCCGGCCG
>Ga0209341_10002524_pt1 | contig 17380 bp, 10 predicted proteins | sample RifCSP13_2_FD_184020 | JGI IMG/M metagenome (GOLD analysis project Ga0209341, IMG submission 184020) | Soil microbial communities from Rifle, Colorado - Rifle CSP2_sed 13_2 (SPAdes) (version 2) | ecosystem: Environmental > Terrestrial > Deep subsurface > Rock core/Sediment | place: Rifle... | reverse complement strand
TGCCCCTCCTAAGGTGTGCGCGTGGGAATGGCCGTATTTTAGCCGGTTGACCCTGATTGTCAAGCGAAAACGGGCGCAGTGCTTGACAACGGTTTGAGACGTGTTAGACTTGCGCCGCCGTACCATTCAAACCCCGCGCTTCCTCGAAAGTTGCGCGAATTCCCTCAAAGAGAGCGCATGACCGTCGAGCAGCGTAAAGCCGACCACATTCGCATCAATCTCGAAGAAGACGTGAGCTTCGAGCGCCTGACCGTCGGGTTCGAGCGGTACCGATTCATCCACCAGGCGCTGCCCGAGCTCGATCTGGCCGAAATTGACCCGGCGACCACGTTTCTGGGCAAGCCTCTCACGGCGCCGCTGCTGATCTCGTGCATGACCGGCGGCACGGAGCAGGCGCGCCAGATCAACCGCAACCTGGCCGCCGCCGCCCAGCAGTTCGGTATCGCCATGGGGCTAGGCTCGCAGCGTGCCGGCCTGGTTCACCCCGAAAAGGCGGATACCTTCAACGTGCGCGACGTTGCACCCGACATCCTGTTGTTTGCTAATCTGGGCGCGGTGCAGCTCAACTACGGCTATGGCGTGGACGAGTGCCGCAGAGTCGTCGACATGATCCAGGCCGACGCGCTCGTGCTGCACCTCAACCCGCTGCAGGAAGCCGTCCAGCCTGAAGGCGACGTGAACTTCGCCGGCCTGGCAAAAAAGATCGAGACCGTGTGCCGGCAGATCGAAGTGCCGGTCGTCGCCAAGGAAGTCGGCTGGGGCATCTCCGAGCGCGCGGCGCGCCTGCTCGTCGACGCGGGCGTATCGGCCATTGACGTCGCCGGGTCGGGGGGCACGTCGTGGAGCCAGGTCGAGATGCACCGCGCGCCGAGCGACCTGCACCGGCGCGTCGCCGCTGCGTTCCGCGATTGGGGCATACCGACCAGCGAATCGATCCAGATGGTGCGCCGCGTCGCACCGCATCTGCCGCTGATCGCCAGCGGCGGGCTGCGCTCGGGTATCGACATCGCCAAATCGATCGCGCTCGGCGCGAATATCGGCGGCATGGCCGGACCGTTCTTGAAGGCTGCCGCCGTCTCGGTTGATGCCGCGTGCGAAACCGCCGAGGAGACCATTCGCGTATTGCGCATTGCGATGTTCAGCGCAGGCGCGGGAGACATCGACGCGCTTCGGCAAACACCGCTCGTTCGCATGTGATGGCACGCGTTCGTATGTCCATCGAACACTACTTAGCGCGTTGGCTGCCCGCCGTCGAAGACGAGATGCGCGCGATCGTCGCCGCGCCAGATTTGCACGCGTTCGCCGGCCTGTACGGCATGATCTACTATCATCTTGGCTGGGCCGACGCCGACTTCAACCCGGCGTCGATTCCGGCCGGCAAGCGCATCCGGCCGATGTTGTGCCTGCTGGCGTGTGAAGCCGCAGGCGGCGATCCGGAAGCCGCCCTACCCGCCGCAGCAGCCGTGGAGCTGCTGCACAATTTCTCGCTCGTCCACGACGACGTCGAAGATGGCTCCGAGCTGCGCAGAGGCCGCCCCACGCTGTGGAAGGTGTGGGGCGTGCCGAAGGCCATCAACGCCGGCGACACGCTGTTGTCCGCCGCGCATTCGGCTTTTCATCGCCTGCGCGATCGGGGCGTGCCGGCTGATCGCCAGGCCCGCGCGTACCTGCGCTTCTGCCAGACCTGCGCGCGTCTCACGCACGGACAGCACCTCGATCTGGACTTCGAATCGCGCGATGGAGTGACTGTCGACGAGTACATCGACATGATCGAAGGCAAGACAGCGGCATTGCTGGCGGGCGCGGCGGCCATCGGCGCGATCATCGCGGGGAGCGATGACGACCATCGCTTCGCCGAGTTCGGCTTGAAGCTGGGTTTGGCGTTCCAGATTCAAGATGACCTGCTGGGCGTGTGGGGCGATCCGGAGGTTACCGGAAAACCGGCGGCGGACGACATCGCCCGGCGCAAGAAGTCATTGCCGGTGCTGTATGGATTGGGGAACAGCAGGGAACTGAGGGAACTGTACGCTGCGCCGGAGATTGATGTTGAAAAATCGGTGGAACTGCTGGAGCAGGTTGGCGCAAAGGAGTACGCGTCAAACATGGCCTACGATTACACGCAGCAGGCGATGGCTGCATTGGACGAGGCAGCACCTCAAGGCGAGGCGGGCATAGGGCTACGCGAGCTGGCGACGAGCCTGTTGGGACGGACGGCATAAAAGACCTGGCAGGTCTTGGAGACCTGCCAGGACTTAAAATGTCGCCGTTACCGGCTCACCTTGGTAGGCGGCGAAGAGATCGCTTCATTATCGGCCGGCAGCGCATCCCGCGCGTCCAGGAGGAAGGCGCCGGCTTTGAAGGTAACTTTCCCGATGGTTGCATCGGCGCTCGTGAACGTGTAGCTGAAGGTGACTTGGGTGGTGCGGCTCGCCGGTTGCACAGGAACAGTCTGGCGCGAGAAGCCGATGAACTCGAAGCCTCCCGGAACGCTCTTGAAGAACTGTACCTCGACCCTTTCCTCGTACCGGGTGTTTCTGAGGTCGACCGAGAGGATGCGGGTCTGTCCGGCACTCGCCGTTCGCGGCGCCGTGAGCTTGACGATCGCCACGTCGTGGGTGCGGACTTGTACCGTCTGCGAAATCGATGCTGCACGGCCGTCAAACGTCGTGACCGTGAGCTGGACCATGTAGTCTCCGTCGGCCGTGTACCGATGGGTTGGACAGCAGTCCGGGGTGGTGAGAGTCGTCCCATCGCCGAAATTCCACGCCCGCGATTGTAAGCCCACCTCGCCTGGGTCGAAGGAGGGGTAGTCGAAGAACTGGACCGTATCAAAGACCGACGGGTCGAAGTGCGAGAGGAAGAAGCTGGCCACCGGTGGCGGTGCGACCTCCAGGTTGAACCGCAACGGGCCGCCCTGGCCGCCCAAGCCGGCCACCTGGAAGTAGTAGGTCGTGTTGGCCTCGGCGCGGAACGTCAGCCGCCCCCCGAAGCTGCGACAGCCCACCTCGGTCAGGTTATTCAGCGAGTTACCCGTATAGACCGCGACATCGGTCGAGAAGAAAGTGTTGTCGACGAATGCCGAGACCGATTTGGACTCATTGGTCGTGAAAGCGTACCAGACGCTTCCGCCTGGATTGTTGAACTGCGCACAGCTCGACGTCGGCTCGCCCGCTTCCCGGCTTGCCCCACCTGTGTTCACGGCGTCGCTAAACGGCGGATCGATTTCGGTAATCGACGTCGCGTTGGCGAAGTCATCGTTCGGCGGCGGCGGGACTGCCTCCACATTCACTTGGAGATTGCCGCCGCCAGTAAAGATGTCTCCCGCTTGAAGGTAATAGGTAGCTCCCTGTTCGACGCGGAAAGTGACAGCGTCACCGAACGATGCGCAGCCCAGAAAGCTCAGGCCGCCGAACCCGGACCCATCTTGCCGGTAGACAGTGAGGATGGTGTCGGAGAAGCTACTTCCCGCCATGTCGGCTCTGAGGGCGGCATTGGCCGTCGGCGTGATCGAGTACCAGACTGTCCGGAGTGAGAAGTTGCAGTTCTGCGGTTCACCCGACTCCGTCGTGCCACCGCCGTTGTCGGCCGATTTGCTGGACGGCAGCGTGTCGATCGGCGTCGCGTTGGCGAAGTCATCATTCGCTGGCGATGGGATTTCCTGTACGTTCACTTGCAGGCTGCCGCCGTCAGGGAAAGAGAAACCAACGTCTCCCGCCTGAAGGAAATAGGTCCTCCCCGCTTCGACCCTGAAAGTGACAGCGCCGCCGAACGATGCGCAGCTCAGGGCGCTCAGGCCGCCGAACCCGGACCCATCTTGCCGGTAGACGGTGAGAATGGTATCGGAGAAGCTACTTCCTGCCATGTCGGCTCTGAGGACGGCATTGGCCGCTGGCGTGATCGAGTACCAGACTGTCCGGGGTGAGAACTCGCAGTTCTGCGGTTCACCAAACTCCGTCGTGGCCTGGGTGTTGTCGACCGAGTCGCTGAACGGCAACCGGCGAATTTCCTTGGCGCGGCTAAAGTCGTCGTTCGCCAGTCGGGCTGCCAGGGTCGCAGGTACATCTGGCAGCGTGAGTGCCATGCCCACCAGCACGGCAACGGCTAACTTGAATAGCTTGTGCCTGGTCATTTTTGTCTCCTGGTATCATGCATTTCTTTGACGGTTGATGTCACTCGCGTAAGGCAGCCGCAGTCGCACACCAGCAATATTCTATAGCCGCTATGCTCAGGATTTCGCTATCAGTTGTCTATCAGTTCTCTACGCGTCAAAGGTTGCCCACGATTACACGCGGCAGGCGCTGGCCGCGCTGGAGGCGAGGTGGGCGAGGCACTGCGCGAATTGGCACAGATTTTGTTGGGGAGGCAAGCATAGCACCGGCTCAAGCTGCGGCTATTCGAGGGGATCCAACGTACAACAAGATAAGGGGATGCCGGTTCACCCGGCAACCCCTTTGGGTGATGTTGAGCAGTGTTAGCCTATATCAGAACTCGCAGCCGATCTGCACCGTGCCATCTTTGGTCGAGCTAAGGAAGGCAGAGTCGGTCGGGTTCGGCGTGAAGTCTGTAGCCGCGATAGTTACGCTGCCTGATGCCTCAGCAGGACGGGAGCTGCCGTTGGAGTGGCCGTTCACAATGCAGTTCGGCGAGCTGGAGTGGAAGTGGGAGTTTCCACGGCTGAGGGTACCGGTGCCCGTCCAGGTCTGGTCTACATCTACTACATCCGTGCCGACGAAGGTGCAGCCAAACTCGTCGCAAACAAAAACCTCAACCGGAATGGTCGTATTCAACGTAGCCGAAGTGAGGTCCCTGCTGACCCGGAAATCCGCGTCTGCCAACGTGGCGAAACCGGAGAAAAATACCGACGAGCCTGTGCAGAAGTTAAACTCGTTGATAAAGATGCCGGCTCCTGACGACGAGCTCCCTGGGCCTGGCGGGGCTTGGAATCTGCCATCAACGGCGAAGACGTCCACAAAAGTGTCGATACACCCATCGGTACTGAAAAAGAAGGCATTGGCGAACTGACCCCTGAAGCGAAATATGTTCCCTGCCAAGGCGCTCGTCACAGCAAGAGCGACCAGGGTCAAGGCGAGGACAAGCGCTACGAAGAGTCTCTTGTTCATCGTTATGCTCCTCTCTGATCTGCCGTTCGGCAAAGCGTAACCCATGCTGCTCACTGCGGGTCAGTTTTTGCCGTTGATCGCATATGCCATCGCTTTCTCAGTGTTCGCCAATGACATTCTCCTTCTTTTGGTTGGGTTTTCGCCGTATCGATTGTAGGCGAAGTCGCCGAAGGTGATTTGGACGAACGCCAATTCGATTGGACACTTCATTTTAGGCAACTATGCGCCCAGATGCTTGACGCATCACTATCAGTTGTCTATCAGTTCTCGTGGATCAGCGTAAGGGGAGCCGCCCCGGCCGGAACGACGAGGCCAGAATCAGAGCCATGTTTGTCCACGTTGGTTGGGTCGTTCAGATAGTAGCCCCACCCTCTCTCGCAGCAGAGATAGCGCGGATGCCTGAGGTCTGGTTCGATCTTCTGCCGGATGCGCTTGATGCAGTTGTGCACCTGGGCAAGCGTGCCGCCCCGATATACGGGTGCCTGCCACACATTCACCAAAAGGTCCTCAAGGCTGGTCGGATGACCGTCTCTACCGACCAGGTAGGCAAGCACCTTGAATTCTAGCGGTGTCAGGTGAACGTGCCTGCCCCACCGGGTCACTCCGTGCTTGACGAGATCGATCGTCAACCCGCCGTAGCGTACCTGTCCCTCGGCCAGTGGCTGGAGCACGACGCGCTTCGCCCGTTCGATCAACGCCGGATCGAAATCCACCACGCCCCGCGCCGCGTTCCGCACAGCCCGACAAAGGACAGACGGTTCAGTGTTGAGCAGATGCAGAGCCGTCACGCCCGCGCCCAGCGTGGATTCCAATACGGCATCGCCGACGCCATTCGTCAAAGCGACCACGCGCACATCCGGCAGGAGAACATGGACGGCCGCCCAGGTTCGAACCGGGGTCGGGGCAAAACTATCGACGTTGACGATCAACACGTCGACGTGCGCCGCCAGAGAACTCGATTGGCAGGCCTCAAGGCAGTCGCCCCCCATGCCTATGACCCGGAAATCCACCTCATGGCACAGGCGGGTGACGAGCCATTCCCGGCGCATCATGTCCGGCTCGACGATCAACAGTGTAATTATGTCCACCTACGGAACGAGTCGCGATCGGCTTGATCGAGCGCGAACAAAAGCGTCAAACAGAACTTCAGGTTGTGGGCCTTTACGTCCGATGTAAGCTCGATCAGAACTACGAGGTTGGCGTAACAACATCATATTCCCGAATCTCACGAGTGTCAATGATCAATTTGCTTGGATTTGGTTAGGTTATCAATCCGGCGAGGGAGTCGTCTTAAACAAGATCCCGATTATCGAAGTTCGCGCAGAACAACCGGCAGATACATAATCGCCACCGGCGTGGGGGTTATGGACGGCGTGTGCGTCGCCGTCGGTGTCGGGGTCGAGGTAGGGGTTGGCGTAAGGCTCGGTGTCGGCGTGGGAGTGAGCTTCACCTCGGCAATCAGGCGCGATCCCCAGGGGCACCAGGTGCAGCCCGGCAAAAATGCACCGCAGGCTTCGTCGAGATGATCCTCGACATATCGAATCGTGGCGTCACACACTTCCAAGGCGAAATCGAAGAAGGTGATCGATGCCGGATCCAGGTGGTAACTCCATGGCAGGTTGTAGCCGACCGGCCGCTGCATAACGATGCCCATGACGTGCCGGTTCGACTTCTGACCGCTGACGATGGCCCGGGCCTCCTCGATTTTTCCCAGGTCGGTCAACTTGAAGATGAAGGTTTCCGGGTACGGCGGGTAGTCGAACTGAAAGTAAGCCTCCTCTGTAGTCAATGGAATTTGAGCTTGTTCAGTTCTCGCGCGATTCACGGGCGGCGAGTTAAGGATCGACAGCACGATCGCCGCCGTCAGCATGACCATGAGACGCAGTGCACGGTTGACCGGATGCGTTCGTGCTTCCACATCGAGCACTCTAGCGCCGTCTGGAACTTTTCTGACTTGCCCGACGTTTTTTAAAAAGAAGCTGCATCTGAAGCGAGATGCCATTCGTACACGCTATAATCCTCATCTGGACTTTGGCAAGCGCCCATGTCTTCGGCTGGACTCGAGGCTTTAGCCGGAGATGTGGCGGATAATCGAACCGGCTAAAGCCTCTATTCCGGAATTTGCCAAACTCCAGTACCCATGAGAGGAGCGGAGCGGTGAAGAAGTGCGTTTCGACCACACTGATCCTCATCCTGACCCTGGTGTCCTGCGGCCAAGGGACCCGCGTACTCGAGCAAACGGGGACGGCCGCCGCTCCGACCAGGATCGTGAAACCGACGCCGGTCGAACCCTCTCCGAGTCCAACTCCCCCGCACGATCCAATTATCATCACGCTCAATGATGCGCGGACGGCTCAGACATTCTATCTCACCGTGGGCGATACATTCATGCTCAAGCTCGGCGACGGCTACACGTGGCAGGTCCAGATCGACGACGAGCGCATCGTGGCACGTGTGCCCAACATCAGCTTAAAGGCTGGCGCCCCGTGGCTCTATCAGGCCCGCGCGGTGGGGCAGACCGAGGTACAGATCGCGGGAGATCCGGTTTGCCTGAATGCCTCGCCGCCCTGCGCGATGCCGTCGGTCTTATTCCAGGTGAAGATCACGGTCCGCTAGATCACCTCGACTATCCCAGATGGATCGCACCCGATTGCTTCCATCGGGCGCGCTCAAAAGGAACGCGGGCAATCCCGACCGACACGAATTGCCCGCGTTCGACTTGCTCCACCTTCAATGCTCAACCGCTTGAGCTAGCGCACCACGAGGTTTCCACCGTCGAGTAGCTGCTCCACGGTCCTCGTGCCGTTCCACCGGCTGGCGAACCACATCCCACCGCTCTTGTTCCAGACGGTGACGCCGATCGTGTCGCTCGCGCCGGGTTCGCCGTTGTCGTCCATCGTCACCTGCAAAGTGGCATTTCCTTCGACCGGGATCGGCGCCAACGGGTTGGTGACGTCCTGGATGCTGGCCTTGCCGTTGAAAGTCGCCGTGCCCGGGCCAGGCTGCACCGCGAGCGAGGTCATGACGTTGCCCTTGACCTGGTAGACGTGCAACCCATCGGACTCGGTGCGGCGCACGATGATGTTGATCTTGCCCTGCAGGTTCGTGCCGCCTCTATTGTACTTGACATTGAAACCAAAGTTGTTCTTCGAGGCGGCATCACCTGCCTTGTGCCCCGCCGAGCTGGTCAGCACCAGGTAGCCACCACCAGTGATGAAGTTGCTGGCGAGCGGCTTCGACACGGTGACGAGTGCGTCGTCCTCCGTGCTGTTCCGGGTGTAGTAGTTGTTGACGACGATCCCGACGCGCGCGGTGAGGCTGTTCGCGTTGCCGAGGTTCGCCGTCCAGGTGCACGTGGCGGCGCCCGTCTTGGCGTCCGCCGGGTCGACCAGGCCCACGGGCGCAGTGCACAGGGTGGCGTTGCCGTTGTCGCGATCGACGAAGGTGACCGCGGCGTTGCGGATGTCGCCGGCGTGGGCATCGCTACCGGGATCGGCGGCGGTGATGTCCTGGATCGTCGCGGCCAGCGTCACGTCCGCCGTGCTGCTGGAAGTGGACGATGTCGCGGCGAATAGCGCGCCGGTGTACGTGGCCCGCCCATCCTCCTGGACTACGACGATAGTGACGTCCGCGCTGGTCGAGCCGCCGGCGTCGTCGCTGACGGTGACGCGCACCACGTACGTGCCCGGCGCGGTCAGCGCGTTGCCCGATAGCGTCCACGTGCACGTGCCGTCGTTGCCGCTCGTCGTGCACCCGTTGTCGGCCAGCGACAGCCAGGCCGGCAGGCCCGCCACGAACGACCCGCCGTTCGCCTTCCATTCGGTCGAGATCGCCAGCGGCGTGTCGAGCGCCGTATCGTTTCCGGTGATCGTCGCCATAACCGGATCGCTGTACTGAACGGACTGCGAAGGCAGATCGGCGCTCACCGTCGGCGCGGCGTTGACCTCGCAGGCGAAACCATCGAAGATGCTGATCGAATCGACGCGCCAGCCGGTGCTGGAGACGCTGGAATCGCTGCCGAAGCGCCAGCGCAGTCGGACGTTCGCCCCGGCGGCGGAGGCGGGCAGGTTGACCTTCGTGGTGATGTACCCGTTCGAGTTGCCGCTCCACGCCTGGCGACCTGGGAGCGGGTTGCTGAATCCCGTCGACAGCGTGCGGTTGTAGCCGCCCGTCACGAAACTACCGCCCGCCGCCAGGATGTCCACGAACGAGCCGCCGTTGATACGGATCTCCAGCACCCCGCCGTCGAAGCCCGTTTCTGTGAGGTAGTTGTTGCGGAAGGTCAACTGCGCAGACGCCGATTGGATAGCGAACACCGGCGACTCGAGCCGAACGTCGTGCACGGTCGAGGGATCGGGCACGAAGGCGGTGTTCGGCGCGGTGTCGGGTGAGGTCGTCACCGTCCGCCAGTTGTTTGTGGACAGGCCCGCCGCCACGGTCGCCACCCAGCCGGCCGGCAGCGCCGGAGCCGTCACCCCGTCGAAGTTCTCGGTCAATGGCACACGCGGCACCCCCAGCGTGAAGGTGTACGTTACCGTGCCTAGATCCACAGAACCGTCTTGCAGCTGCAGCGTGGCGACCAACGTGCCGCCGCATCCCAGGCTCGGGTCGGCCCGGAAGGTGAACGGCTGCGTGCCCGTGCCGCCGTTCGCCGCCACCACGCCGTACGTCTGTGGGCCGCTCGGATTCAGGGCACCGCCCGTCGACAGCAGCGTCGCCACCAGATTCGACGTGGATGAGGTGCCGTTGTTCTTCAGCGTGAAGTTCACCGTCACCTTCTCACCCGGATCGATCGCGCCGTTGGGCGGGAAGCTCTCGGCGACGATGGCCGAGCCTGCCGCGACGAGATCGAACGTGCACGACGTCCCATCGCCCACCACGATCGAGTCCACGCGCCAGCCGGTGCCTGCGACGCTGGAATCGCTGCCGAAGCGCCAGCGCAGTCGGACGTTCGCGCCGGCGGCGGAGGCAGGCAGGTTGACCTTCGTGGTGATGTAGCCGTTCGAGTTGCCGCTCCACGCCTGGCGACCCGGCAGTGGATTGCTGAAGCCGGTGGACAGCGTGCGGTTGTAGCCGCCACTGACGAAACTACCGCCCGCCGCCAAGATGTCCACGAACGGCCCGCCACCGATGCTGATCTCCAGCACGCCGCCGTCGAAGCCGGCTTCCGTGAGGAAGTTGTTGCGGAAGGTCAACTGCGCGACCGAGGACTGAACAGCGAATACCGGTGAGTCGAGCCGGACGTCGTGCACGGTCGAGGGGTCGGGCACGAAGGCGGTGTTCGGCGCGCTGTCCGGTGACGTCGTCACCGTCCGCCAGTTGTTTGTGGACAGGCCCGCCGCCACCGTCGCCGTCCAGCCGGCCGGCAGCGCCGGAGCCGTCACCCCGTCGAAGTTCTCGATCAACGCGGTGCGCGGGTTGCCCAGTGTGAAGCTGAAGGTGACGTTGCCCAAGTCAGTGCTGCCGTCTTGCAGATGGAGTGTGGCGACCAGTGTGCCGCCGCAGCCCAGATTCGGGTCAGCCCGGAACGTGAAGGCGCGCGTGCCCGTGCCGCCGTTCGCCGCCACCACGCCGTACGTCTGCGGCCCACTCGGATTCAGGGCACCGCCCGTCGGCTGCAGCGTCGCCACCAGATTCGACGTAGCGCCCGCGCCGACGTTCTTGAGGGTGAAGTTCACCGTCACCGTCTCGGCCGGATCGATTGCCCCATTCGGCGGCGCAAAGCCTTCGGAAACGATCGCCGAGCCGGAGGCATTGACCACCGGGACGCCGGTGAGCGCGAAGTCCTGAACGGTCGTAGCGCCGTTTGTGACGACAACCGTGGCCGAGGCGCTCTGATAGCCGAACTTGGAAACCGTGACCGTGTAGGTTCCCGGAGCCAGGTTCAGCGAGTAGAAGCCGGCGGCGTCGGTCACCCGCGAGAAGCCGCCGGAGACCTGCACCAGCGCGCCGCTGATCGGGGCGGTGGTGGCCGAATCGGTTACTGTGCCTTGCAGCGTTCCCTGGGCGGGAGGCGTGCAGCCGGGGAAGATGAAGCTGCCGATGCGGGTGAGCCAGCCGACCGAGCTGCTGGCCTGGCTGGCGGCCGTGTAATACTCGTTGGTGTACCAGAACGTGCAGTCGTCCACCGGATCGACGGCCAGCGCGCTGTAGTCGCCCCAGCGCGAGCCGGTGTTGGTCTGGACGCCGGTGCCCGCGACCAGCGATGCTTCACCGTGGAACAATCCACCGGGCGGATCAGAGGCCAGGCGACCGGCGTAGCGGATCGAGGGAAACGTCGTGATGCTCGAAACAGAGTATCCGACTGCCAGGTTGCCCTGGTTGTCGACGGCGGCGCTGCCCATCCAGCGGCTGTTGCCGTCGGCCGGCGCGAAGGTCGCCTGCTCGGCCACCGTGAACGCGCCGCCAGTGCTGGTGAGCTGGTAGTAGCGCACACCGGCACGATACGTGCCCACGACCGTCGAGCCGCTGACGTTGACCGTGTGGTTGGTGACGAGCGACTCTGTGCCACCGGAATTGCGGTATTGCAGCCGGTGCATCAATCGGTCGGCGATGGCGTCCAATGCTGCGGCGGTGGGACTGGCTGGCGGCGGCTGCTGAATATCATCTCGCCCGGCGGGGCTGCGCGGATCAAATGCGGCAACCGCGACCGGACTCTCGGCTCTTTCCGTGAAAGTGGAGTTGAGCGGGTTAGCGAAATCCGCGTGGAAATCAAACAACCGTAGCCCATCGCTTGGGTCGCCAAACTCATTGGCGATGAAGTAGGCGAACGCATTGGGCCGGCCGACGGGCGGTGGAATCAGGCCGTCGAAGTCGGACGGCAGCATCCCGCCAATACCTTCGGGATGGGAGGTCAGATTCAAGTTGAAGTAGATGAAGCTCGCCGTAGGATCGCCGGCCAGCATCTTGGCGCGGTCGAACGCGTAAGCGCCTGTGCCGTTGAATGGCCCGCCGTTCGTAAACTGGTTGACCGTCATGTAGTAGGCGTCCGGCCACACGCCCAGCTTCGGATAGTCCGGGAACTCGTTGCCGGGCGTGATGAAATCGTACAGGAAGTACGCGCCGGTCGGATCGCCGCTCTTGGAGATGGCAATACATTCGTGGTAAGGGGGAGAGGACAGGCTGGCAAAGGCGAACTGGCTGAGCAGCCAGCGATCGGCCAGCGGATCGTAAAGCGCGATTGGGTCACCCTTATCCTCCGCCGTGCATTCTCCACCGAGGGGGGCAAACAGGCTGCTCAACTTGAAGGGCGCCGTGAGCGGGTTGCCCGCTTTGTCGTATACGCGCACGAGCAGATTGACAATCTGCACGTAGTGATCAGGTCCCACGTCGCCGTCGGTGTCCGGCGGCGAGACGCGGAAGCCAAATGCATTAAAGTTGTCCTGGCTGCTCAGCCCATCGAAGCTGATGATCGGGCTGGGGATCGATAGCGTTTGGGCGGCACTCGATTCAGCCAGGTCAGATGGTGTCTTCGCCGCACTGGCCAATGGCCTTGCCGCTCGCTCCGCGCCTGCGTCTCCCTTCGGCAACGGCAGCATTGGAACTTCGACGATCGGTTCGCTCTCACCACCTTCCTCAACCCCTAAAGCGCCGGCCGCGCCAGGTTGGGCGGCGGCGCCAGACGGCGCTGCGGCTGCGGCTTCTTTGATTGGATCGGGGGGAAGTTCACTGACCGGGAGGGATTCGGCAAAACTGTCAGCGTAGCTGACGATCGGTTTGACGTTGCTGCCGCCCTGGGCTTGGACATATGTTGTCGGAGCAGATGGCGCGAACACCATACCCATGGCAATCAACAGGAGCAGACTGACGCGCAATAGCCTGCCATGACCCTGAACCTGGTTGCGCTTCATTCTTGACGCCTCCTTGATCAGATCGTGAATGGAACGGGAATGTCTCGACGGGCGAACAAGCCGGCTGCTTCTGCAGCAGGTGCTCCACATCGAAACGCGGAGCAATCATCGATTCCGGGCAGTGCTGCGCATGGATATACAGGGTAATATGCTGACAGTTCCTCCCTTCTTTGCTGGACTCTGCTACCCTGGTGGCGCGTGACAAACAGGCACATTCATCACGCAGAGCATCCTGATCGACCGCGCTCGGGGAGCGGCGGCCCATTCTTCGACCCTTCGACTGCGCAATGCAGGACTTGCTGCGTTCTATTCACGCGAAGCACGCGCCGCCATGCACGCAGCCTCCGCAGCGTAGCGGAGAAGGGATCGATGGATGCAACAGTGTGCGACGTAAGTTAGAACTATCAACTCAAGACGGGGGACACTACACTATGCTTGCATTATAAGCGACAGTGCGGTCATCGGATCGTTAGAATTGGTTAGATTTCGAGGAATTTTAGAACCATCATCGACCTCCATTCGTATGCACTGGTTTTATGACTGCTCGATCAATCCTCAACTTGTGAGGAACGCCACGAATACGCGATTGCCAACCAGTCGACCCTGGCGGCTCAGCCTCAACCGGCGAGCGTCGACCTCGACCAGGCCCATCTCCGCGAGGCGCTCGATCTTTTCGCGATAAACGTCGTACATATCGACGCCAAATCGCGACGAGAACTGATCGAACCTCACACCCTCCTCCAACAATCGCAGGCCGAGCATCATCGTCTCACCCATCTCCAATCGGCGCGAGATTGGCTCCGATTCGGCCTCGGCCCCCTGCCCTGCTTCGATCGCATCGACGTAGGCGCGCGGATGCCGCACCTTCGAGAAACGCCGCCCGCCGAACCACGAGTGCGCCCCGCAGCCAAAGCCCAGATACGGCTCGTTGCGCCAGTAGATCAGGTTGTGTCGGCTGGCGTAGCGTGGGGATTGGTAATTGGAGATTGGAGATTGGAGGTTGGAAGTTGGAGGTTGGAAGTTGGACTGCCCGCTTCGCGGGCGTGAAGTTTGAAGTTTGGGGTTTGGAGTTTGGTCCTTTGAAGTTTGGTCCTTTGAAGTTTGAGATTTGAACTTTGGATTTGGATCCTGACGGGCCCAATTCGAGATTTCGTAGTGGGCGAACCCGGCTTCTTGCAGCACGTCCCCTACAAGGTTATACATGTCGGCGGCCAGGTCGTCATCAGGGGACGGTACTTTGCCCTGGACGATCCATTTCTTCAAGGTCGTGCCGTCTTCCACCTGCAAGCCATAGGCTGAGACGTGATCGGGAGCGAGCGCCAGGGCCGCCTCGAGTGTGAGCTTCCAATCGCCGAATGACTGGCCGGGAATGCCGTAAATCAGATCGAGATTGAGGTTCTCAAATCCCGCCGAGCGGACAAGGCGAACCGTCTGCACGACGTCGCCGAACGTGTGGCCGCGCCGGAATAAATGCAGATCGCGCTCGAGCGCCGACTGCATGCCGAGGCTGACGCGATTCACGCCGAGGGCGCGCAGCGCATCGAAGTATCCGTCGTCGGCCGCGCGCGGGTTCGCTTCCAGCGTGATCTCGGCGTCGGGCGCGACGTCGAACTGCACCCGGATCGCGTCGAGGATTCGGGCGATCTGATCTACCGGAAGGAGCGAAGGCGTGCCGCCGCCAAAATAGATCGTGGGAACAGGCAGGCCGGCCGGCGCCGAAGTGACGTCCTTAACCACGGCCGTCACGTATCGCTCGCGCAGCGATCGCATGCCGGCGTAGATGTTGAAGTCGCAATACGTGCAGCGATGGTGGCAAAATGGGATGTGGATGTAAACGCCGACACAGTCGCTCATGGCTCCTATAGTACTCCAGTGCGAAGACTACGCCAAGCGCAGTAGACCTGGCTGGTATTCGCGATCCGTCCACGGGTGATACTGGCGGACAAGACCTGCCACACCGATTTCCCTGCGAGCTATTTTGGATGTTCGAAATGGCAAGTAACTCTGTCAACGAATGCCCAACGAATAAACGAATAACGCCAGCGGCCATATGCCATTCGTTTATTCGTTTCCCCATTCGTTGACAGATTGGGGCGGGAATTCTTGCCCATCCGCGTAATCCGTGTGTCAGGTCTATGTTTGGTGAATTCTTCACAAATTGGATATAATTCACAGCGTCAACGTTCCAACGTTGGACGCGCCCACGTTGGAACGTATCACGTCGGCTGCTGGAGGGTGAAGCGTGGCGGTCTTACAGACGGACAAAGTGACCAAGCAATACCGGATGGGCGAGGTCAGCGTCAACGCGCTCGACCGCGTCGATTTTACAGTCGAGAAAGGTGAGTTCGTTGCGATCATGGGGCCGTCCGGTTCCGGCAAGTCGACGCTTCTGCACCTGCTGGGCGGTCTGGATGGCGCGAGCGGCGGAGAAGTGACGCTCGCGGGCAAACCGCTCTCCCGGTTGAGCGACAACGAGGTGACACTCGTGCGGCGCCGCAACGTCGGCTTCATCTTTCAGTTCTACAACCTGGTCCCCACCCTGACCGCTGAGGAGAATATCGCCCTGCCCCTGATGATCGACGGCAAGAAGATGGAAGACTGCCGGGAGCGCATCGACTATCTCCTGGACCTGGTCGGGCTGGCCGATCGCAGGCATCACAAGCCCGATCAGATGTCGGGTGGCCAGCAGCAGCGCGTGGCGATCGCCCGCGCGCTCGTCACCGATCCGGACATCCTCCTGGCGGACGAGCCGACCGGCAACCTCGACTCGAAGTCCGGCGCGGCGATCCTCGAATTGCTGAGACGCACGTGCGACCACCTGGGCCACACGATTGTGATGGTCACACACGACGCGCGCGCGGCTTCCTACGCCGACCGCGTCGTCTTCCTCAAAGATGGCCGCATCGTCGACGCGGTGCGCCGCGCCGACGCCGACCCGCATCACACCATGGAAGCGATCATAGACGTGATGAGGAAGCTGGACTGATCAGTGACCAGTAATCAGTGATCAGTAATCAGTGAGGGCCGATTACCGCTAACCAATTACTGATCACTGATAACTGAACACTGATAACTGATGACTGATTACTGATAACTGATCACTGATGACTGATCACTGAAATGCGACCTCGTAGAACGCTTCGCAGCCTCAACCGGCTTGCTCTGCGCAACCTCGCCGCGCGCAAGACGCGCACGATCCTGACGACGCTCGGCATCGCCGTCGGCGTGGCCGTCATCCTCGCCATCAGCATCACCAACGAGAGCACGCTGTCGTCCATCAACACGATTTTCGACGAGGCGTCCGGGCTGGCGCACCTGGTCATCGCGCCGTCGTCGTACACGGGCGTCAACGGTTTCCCCGAGTCGATCCTGGCGCGCGTGCGGAGCGAGCCGGGCGTCGCCTACGCCGTGCCGACGCTACAGGCGCGCACGCTGCTGGCGCGCGACGCCGAAGACTGGCAATTCGAGTTCGGTCTGGGCGGCGCGAGCGGCGGCAACGACCTCGCGATCGTGGGCATCGACCCGGAGCTTGACACGAAGGCCAGGCTTTACAAGCTCGAAGCGGGTCGCTTTCTCGAACCGGGCGAGACGTCTTACTCGGCGCTGTTCACCCAGGAGTTCGCCGAAGAGAAGAACATCGCGCTCGGGCAAGATGTGGACATCCTGCTGCCCGCGCAGCCCGGCGGCACGGCGACGCTGCGCGCCGTCGGCTTTCTGCGCAAAGACGGGCCGGGCCTGATGAACAGCGGCAGCGTCGCCTTCACGCCGCTCGAAGCTCTCCAGGAGATATTCGCCCGCAGCGGCGAGCTGGATCAGATCGACGTCGTCGCGCAGCCCGACGTGGCCGCCGCGAGCGAGCGGCTGGCCGATTTGAAGTCGCGGCTCGAAGAGAAGCTCGGGGCGAAATACGTCGTGAGCTACCCGGCGCAGCGCGGGCAGATCGTCACACAGCAGCTCGCCACGTACCAGCAGGGCCTGTCGTTCTTCAGCATGATCGCGCTGTTCGTCGGCGGCTTTCTCATCTACAACACATTCACGATGACGATCGTCGAGCGCACACAGGAGATCGGCCTGCTGCGCGCGCTGGGCCTGTCGCGTGCGCAGGTGACGCGCCTGATCCTGATCGAGGCGCTCGTGCTCGGCGCGATCGGCGCCGCGCTTGGGGCCGGGTTCGGCTTGGCGCTGGCGCGCGGCCTGATCGCCCTGATGAGCACAGTCACCGCCATGGAAATCCTCAGCGTGAGCGTGCCTCTCGACGGGTTGCTGATCAGTGTGACGGTGGGCCTGGGGGTGACCATCGTTTCGGCGCTGATCCCCGCGCTGCGAGCCGGGCGCGTCAGCCCGCTCGCCGCGCTGCGCGTCAAAGGACAGGAGAACCCGTCTGGCGCGCCGGGCAAGCTGGCGCTGTTC
>Ga0209341_10002518_pt1 | contig 17406 bp, 17 predicted proteins | sample RifCSP13_2_FD_184020 | JGI IMG/M metagenome (GOLD analysis project Ga0209341, IMG submission 184020) | Soil microbial communities from Rifle, Colorado - Rifle CSP2_sed 13_2 (SPAdes) (version 2) | ecosystem: Environmental > Terrestrial > Deep subsurface > Rock core/Sediment | place: Rifle... | reverse complement strand
CGGCAACCTCCTCGGGCCCGTCCTCGCGGCCCTCCCGGACGGCACCGTGCACGCGGCCTGGTGGAACCGCACGGACGGGAACGTCATGGCGGACAGCTCCCGCGACCATGGGGCGACCTGGGGCGCGGACGTGCGGGTGAACCCCGTGCCCGGGTCCGCGGCCGTCGTCAACGGGAGCTGGGTCGGCTCCATGCCCTCCGTCGCGGTGGATGCCTCCGGACGGCTGTATGTCGCCTGGGCGGACCGCGGCGCGGCGAATGCGGACGTCCTCGTGGCCCGGTCCGAGGACGGGGGCGCGAGCTGGGCGTTCCCCGTGCGGGTGAACGACGACTACGCCGGCGAGCAGTGGATGCCCTCCCTCTCCGTGGACGGGAAGGGCGTCCTCCACATGGCCTGGATGGACGGCCGCACGGGCGCGTGGAACGTCGAATACGCGAACTCGACGGACGGCGGCCGCAACTGGGGTGCGAACCTCCGGGTCACGACCGCGGAGACGCCCCTCTCCTTCGTCCGCCCCGGGGACTACCTCGGCCTGGCGACGGACGCGGACGGGACCGCCTACGTCGCCTGGACGGACGGCCGGGGCGGGTCCCTGGACATCTACTTCGCGCGCTCGACCGCCGCCCCTGTGCGAGCGGAAGGATCGCTGCCCTGGACCCTCGTCGCCGTCGGCTCCATAGCGGGCGCGGTCGTCGCGGGGGCCATCGCCTACGTCCTCGTCCGTCGGAGACGACCTACCAAGAAGGGCCCGTAGGAGGGGGACTGCCCACCAGCAGGGTCGGAGGATCCCGCCCAGATTCCTTCAAGTCCCGGTTCGGGATAACGTCCCCGAGGGCACCCGATGGAGCCGGCCTCGTGGGACGCGGAGGAGCAGTTCGAGGAGCTGAACGCGAGGAAGCGGACGCAGGAGTCGAGCCTCTCCCTCTCCGGCTCGGTCCTCGGGGTGGTCAACGCCCTCCTCCTGATCGAGGTGCTCAGCGTGAACGAGGACACGAACACGTTCCTCCTCGTCGGGTTGCTCGGCCTCACGATCTCCGCGAGCTGGCTCGCCTTCGCGAGGCGCGCAGGCGCGCGGGAGATGCGCTGGGAGCGGCAGGCGAGGGTCCTCGAGAAGGACGTCCTCCGCGTGCCCGAGGCGCTCTCCGTATGGTACGAGGCGCCTCCCCACAGGTACCCCGCGTGGATCTCCGTTGCCGGCGTCCTCGCTAGCTTCTGCGTCGTCTGGGCCGGCCTCCTGGGCTACGCGGTCTGGACAACGTACCTGGCGGGGCCGTAGGGAGGCGGGCCGCGCTCGCGCGGTCGGCGTCCCGGGCGTGAGTGGCTTCCCTCGGCGGGTCCGTCTTCACAAGCCCCGGGAAAGGTTTAAGAAGTAAGGCGTGTCTTACTTCGTCGTGCACGTCGTGAAGGTGTCGAGCAAGGGCCAGATTGTGATTCCGAAGGAGGTCCGCAAGCGCCACCGGGTGGATCGGGATACCGACCTCGTCCTCATCGAGTCGGGGGATGCCCTCGTGTTGCGGAAGAAAGCGGATGTCGAAGCCCTTCTCAAGGACGAGTTCACGCCTCTTCTCCGAGCCTCCGATCAGGCCCTGAAAGACCTGTGGGACAATTCCGAGGACGACGTGTGGAACGAGCTTTGAGGAGGCGTATCCACGGCGCTTCGAGCGGGCTCCCTCATTACTGTGTCTTTCCCCTTCACGGACCTCTCCGCCGTCAAGCGTCGCCCGGCGGTTGTCCTCGTCGTGGACGGCGAGGACGTCGTCCTCTGCGGGGTGACCTCCAAACTCTCGCGGCGCTCGGATGCGGTGTCCCTCGAGCAACGCGGGATGGCGGAAGGCCGCCTGCCGAAGCCGAGCGAGATCCGGCCATTCAAGGTCTTCACGATCCACCGGGCGCTCGTGAACTCCGTGGTGGGCCGCCTCTCGGAGGAGACGCTCGAACGCGTTGTCGGACTCCTCGTGACGGCCTTGCGATCGGGACACTCCGGGAGCCGATGAATCCGCACTCGGAGGGACCCGCCTCCTGGGCAGCGCGGTCTGGACGACGTACCTGGCGGGGCCGTAGGAACGCGGGCCCGCTCACGCCGTCGGCGGGCGCGGGAAGGCCCGTGCGCTCCGGGAATTCGTCGCGAGGAACCGGGCCGCCACCGCCTTGAGCGTCTTGTCCGCGACCGCCCTGTCCCCTGCCGCCCCTATTCGCGCGCCCCCTCCGTCCGAGAAGTCTCCCTCCCCCTCTTCCCGTGTCGGACATCCCGACCTGAGAGACGAGCCCCACGACGTTACCCTTCCGAGGCGCGAGACGCTCGGCCGTGGTGCCAGGTTTTTCACGGGTCTCCTTGGGTGCGTAGGGGCCGCTTGGCGCGGGCGCGAGGGCGTCACAGGGACCGGATCGCCCGGGTGATGCTCCAGAGCTCCACGACCCCCGAATCGCGGATTCGGTCGAAATGCTTGTCGTTGGAGACGAGAACCGCGCGCTCCTGGAGGCAGCTGGCCGCGTGCAGGAGGTCGGCAAGGTCCGGGGTCCTGACGTACGCGGCGCACACGGTGACGAAGTTCCTCGCCACTGGCACGATTCGCGCGCGCCCGAGGAGGGCCCCCACGAGCCACGCCGCCGTCTCCGAGTGGAACTCCTCCGCGTAGCGGAGCATCTCCTCGACCCAATAGACGTTGCCCACGAGGTCGAGGTCTTCCCGCCCCAGCAGATCGAGGAGGAAGCGCAGGGTCGCCGTCTCACGACGCGGATGCCTGACCGCCGCGACGAAGACGTTCGTGTCAAGCAGGAAGGTCCGGGTAGTCCTTCTTGATGCGGGCACGGACCTCCTCCCGGACGCGGCGGGCGATCGCGTCGACGTCCTTGCCCGCGAGTTCCTTCTCGAGTCGGGCGGCGATCGATTCGACGTCGAGCCGCTGCAACACGATACGTCCTTCCTCCGTGACCGCGATGAGGAGCTTGACCCGCTCGTTGATCCCGGCGGCGTCGCGGATGGACTTGGGGATCACGACCCGCCCCGCGCGATCCACGGAGACGATGTCTTGCACGGGATGGGTCATGCCATATTCCCATTTATACATTACAATGGCAGAATGGTATTGGATTCTCTGGTCCTCTCCGGGAGTCCGTCGCGGTGGGCGGACGCGGACCGCATAGGGGGGCCCGGGACGACCGGCGGCCGGAGGCAGGTTCTCCGCAGATTTCGGGTGTCTTAGTCACACCTTGGATAACCGTTCGAGACCGGTTGGCTGCGATGCCCGCGGGACCCGCGGCTCGTCAGCGCCTTCACGACGGCGGACGTGACGTTCGACCGCATCCTCCTCCTCGCGGAGATATCCGGCGGCGAGGTGCGCGTCCTGTTCACGGACCACAAGACAGCTTTCGAATTCGTGCCGAGCACGCTCCTGATCGACGTGCTCGATGCGTTCGAGATTCCCAGGGGGTCGTCACTCCGTCGGCGGCCTCGGGGCGCGGGCCTCGGGCGTCTCCTTCGAGGGGACGAGCCTCTCGAGGTCGGCCACGATCGCCTCGGACGGGAGTGGGTTCGCGATCTCGCCCGGGAGGGAGGCGAGGTTCTCCGGAGGCAGCTGCTCCCACAGAAGGAGTTCCGCGAGGAGCTCGATCTTCAGCTCGCGCAGGCGGTCGAGGGCCAGGAGGAAGCGGCGGCTCCCGACGAGCTCCTTCGTCGAGCGCACGGCAGGCCATGCGTCCTCGATCGCGATGCCCCGTTCGCTGCATTGCGTGTATAGGTCCTTGACTCGCCGCGTCTCCACCAGGAGGGCCTTCACGAGATTGTGGTCCCTTCCGCCGCCCGTCTCCACGATCCTCCCCGACCCCGCATGGAACTCCGTCCCATTATCGTTTGCGGGGATGGATCGGGCCGCCCGGCGCGCCCCTGCCCTCCCACCCGGAGCCCGGGCCGGGACGGTGCCGCTCTCTCCGGCTCGCCTCAACGCTCGCTCTCGTAGGCATCGAAGGCGGGGCCAAGGGGCGAAGGTACGACCCCTTCCCGCTCTCCGCGTCCATGGAGGTCGGAGCGGGCCTCTCCCCGCGATGCGCCGGGTTTCGGACGCCGCGCGCCCACACGGCCTCGTCCCACGGAATGCCGCCAGCCCCATTGCGCGCCCTCGGCGTAGGCTCCCGCGAACAAGCAGGGCGCCACGATGGTCTTCAGGAAGGCCCCGGGGAGGAAGACTTCCGACATCTGTCCGGACACGAGCTGGGTCCCGAGGGCGAACACGACGAGGAGCGTGCCTATGAAGGACAGGGCCGCGGCGATGAGCCAGCCGGTCACGGGAAGGCGCTTCAGCGGATCGGACTCGCGCTCGTTCAGCGTCGCCACATGGAGGGCGAGTTGCGCGAACACGAAGACGACCGAGGCAACGGCCCACAGGGCCAGCATCGAGTTCACGATGGCCGGCCCCGCGGTCCGGGGGAGGACGTCCTCGGGCGTGAAGAGCTCGTAGAAGATCGTCTCCGCGTCCGTGCCCGCCGTCATCGGAAGAAGGAAGCGCCAGGACGCCGAGAGGACGGCCCACGCCACCAACAACGCCGCGGACCGGCGGAGCCACCTCCGGACGCGTCCCCCGCGGGTCGTCGCCAGGCCCCAGAGGGACGCCGCGAGAACCGCAATCCCAAGGAGGTCCCCCGACATCGCAACGTACGCGGCCGCACCGCCGTCCAGGGGGCCCAGGTGCCATCCTTCCGCGGAGAAGACTGCAGCGACGATCAGGGCGAGGCTCGAGAACGCGAGGACGACCGATGCGATCACGAGACCGGCCACCGGGCGGGTCTCGCGTCTCATTCCTGCGTCAACGAACCCGTCGCCGTCCGCGACATCCTCCCCCGTCCGATATTGATTGGCGTGTCCCTAGTAAAACCTTCTCATCGATCCAGGGGTCTCCGTTCCCCATGCGCCTCGGCGGTCCCCTCGGGCCTCGCATGGGCCGTGCAGCGTTGTCGCGTCGTGGACCGGACTCCGGCGGGGCGATCTCGCGCGGAGGGTTGCGGCATCGGCCTCCGGTCGGACCGAGCCTCACCAGGAGTCCGGGTGGACCGCGAGGCGCCTGAAGGGGCACCCGTTCGAGGTCCGATCCCGTGGGGCTCCCGACGGTCTCCCTCGTTCCGGATCGGAGGTGGATGCGGAGGATCCGGGTGACCTCAGGGCGCAGGCCTGGCCGGCGCGGCCGCGCGGGACCCGAAGGTCGAATCCAGGGCGGAGAACGCCACGGTCAGGTTCTTGTCCATCCCCAGCCCGTAGGCGTGGACCAGCGTGTTCTCGCCTTGGGCGTAGTACCACAGGTTCAGCCGGTTCGTCTCCCCGAGCTTTGCCGGCCCGGTCACCGTCTTCTGGCGGCTGAAGACGCCCAGCTCTCCGCCGGACTTATGCATGGCGGCCCCGTAGGTCATCCCGATCTTGACCTTCTGATGCAAGCTGACGCCCGAGTATGGCGCGCCTTCGAGGGAGGTGTCCTCCTGCTCGATGGAGAATCCGCTCCCTTTCATGGACGCAGACACAAGGCTCCGCAATTCGTTCACGCCTCCACGGACACGCCATTCCTTCTGCCGCTCCAGCGGTTTCAACAGCCCCATGGGCATGTACTTCAGCCTCCTGCTCTCCCGCCCCCCTCCGAAAAGTAAACCCCGGACGGCCTTCCGGGAACCAGTGAGGTATACTTTCCCGCGACTTCAAATCTCCTGTGGATCGCCGTCCTCCTGACGTTGGCGGTCCTCGCGTTCAAGAAGAAGGTCCTGTGAGTCCGTCCGAAGACCTTCACGGGCCGCCCAAGGTCGCAGGGGTCGACGTGTTTGCGATCGGTTTCCTCGTCTCGAACGTGCTCCTCTTCCCCCTCGTCGTCGAGGAATCCAACGCGGTTCGCGAGCCGAGACTGCTATGTTTGATCAACGGGCTCACTGGAACGAGCTCCTCCAGCTCGCATCCCTCGTCCTGGCGGTCCTGCAGATGACGGTTTCTCCTCACGGAATGGACCGGCAACGAACTCCAAAGAACCGGGTTGACTAGACGGGGTACCGTCCTCGGCACGGCTCCGGGGGAACGCTGGGAACGCGGCGGCAGATCTGCTTGGACACGTGAGGGCAGCGTTTATATACGAACCCAAGAATCTGGACGCGTATTAGACGGAACGACCGACGTTGGGGTGGGTAAGCACCGTGACAAAACGGGCCTTGATCACAGGGATTACGGGTCAGGATGGATCCTACCTCGCCGAACTCCTGCTGTCCAAAGGGTACGAGGTCTTCGGCCTTGTGCGACGTCTGAGCGCGCCCAACCAAATGAACGTTCGGCACTTGATCGACAGGCTCGAGTTCTTGGACGGCGACATGATGGACCAGTCCTCGCTCAACGCGGCTGTGAAGCAGGTCCAGCCGGACGAGGTCTACAATCTCGCCGCGCAGTCGTTTGTCGCGACCTCGTTTGTCCAGCCCGTGGTAACCGGGGAGATGACGGGGCTCGGAGTCGTGCGACTCCTCGAGGCGGTCAGAGCTTTCGCACCGGGCGCACGCGTGTACCAGGCATCGTCGAGCGAGATGTTCGGCAAGGTAGATCGGGAGCCCCAAGACGAGCAGACTCCATTCCATCCCCGAAGCCCATACGGGGTCGCAAAACTGTACGCCCATTGGGCGTGCGTCAACCACCGAGAGGCTTATGGTGTCTTCGTCGCAAACGGCATCCTGTTCAACCACGAATCCCCCAGGCGGGGTTTGGAGTTCGTGACGCGAAAGATCAGCAGCGGCGTCGCAAGGATTCACCTCGGGCTAGCGAAGAGTATCTCCTTGGGGAATCTGGACGCACGAAGGGACTGGGGCTACGCACCTGAGTACGTCGAGCTCATGTGGCGAACTCTCCAGCACAAAGAACCCGACGATTTCGTTGGCGCCACGGGGGAATCCCATTCAGTCAGGGACTTCGTCAAGGAGGCTTTCCGGCACGTGGGCATCGAGGATTGGGAGACGCATGTCGTCGTCGATGAACGACACTTCCGCCCAGCGGAGGTGTACAACCTTCGGGGGGATTCCTCGAAGGCGAAAAGTCTCCTGGGTTGGGAAGCGAAGACACGGTTCAAGGATCTCCTGGGGATCATGGTGGACGCGGATGTCAAGGCTTGGGGAGAAAGAGAGGAGGGGCCTGTGAGGAGCGGGTCCGTGGCGCATCTTGAGTACTAGTGTGGTGGCCATATCGTGTAAGGACCGCTGCTCCGGAGGGATTCCTGGGGCACGGGACGGTTATGTCAGACTTGCGGCGCCCGGGTTAGATGGTCCTGAACTCGGGAAGCGGAACAATGAATCTTCCTCCGCTGGCAAGGTATGCGGATTCTCGCTTCACAAACTCTGAGGCGAAGTGCCATGGTAGCATCAACAAATAGTCCGGATTCATCTTCCGTCCCTCCTCTTCGGAGATGATTGGGATGTGCGTTCCTACGGTTTGCCTTCCCCACTTCTGATCTTGGCGTTCCCAGGCATATTGCACGAGCTTGGACGAAAGTCCGAAGTATTGGAGCAACGTGTTGCCCTTGGTGGATGCCCCATAGGCATGGACTCTCTTACCGGTCCTCACTGCGTCTTCAATCACCCTTGTGGTTCTGTCCTTGATTGATTCTACGCGGTCGGCGAAGGCTGTGTAGGGAGCCCGTGTCTCCAGACCCAGGTTACTCTCCGACGCCCGGATGCTCTTGACCCTCGCGGAAGGGCCCTCATCGGCACCCTCGTGCGCTCGACGAACGTAGAGCCGTATGCTTCCTTCGTTAAGTTCGACCAATTCAGCGTCGAGGATTTCGAAGCCGTGCTGCTCCAGAAGGTGCTGGATGCTCCGGAGACTATAGTACTCCAGATGTTCGTGGCATATTCCATCGAAGGCGTTGCGTTCCAACATGCTCGGCAAGTAAGAAATCTGGATAATCCACAAGCCGTCTTTCGCGAGAATGGAGTCGATGTCGCGGATGAATGTGTGGGGATCGTCCAGGTCATAAAACATGGCTATGCTGGTGACGGCTTTCACTCTGCCTCTGAGCTGATCGAACCCGGGCGCTCCCGAGGTAAAATAGTCGTTGATGACAGAAACGTCAGGGATCTCTCTGGCTACAGCAGCAACATTTGATGCCGGTTCAAACCCGATCTTTCTCAGCCTAGGCACGGCATACGAGTCAAGCAAGGTTCCGTCATTGCAGCCCGTATCGACGACGATGTCGCCGCTTTCGAGTCCAACGTTCCGCTCCATAGCCCGAGAGATATCAGCGAGTGCGAAACGCATGGTCTGGTTCGTGCCGGATCTGTACCAGTAAGTCCTGTACAAGAGATCGGGATTCGTCGTGTGACGTAGTTGAAGAAGTCCACATTGCGAACAGCGCCTAACGTTCAAGGGGACCTTGGGACCATCCGGTTCACCCGGCTTTGGGAAAGACGAAACGTAGAGTTCTCCCAAATTGATGACGTCTTCGAGGGTGCTGCCTCCACAACTTCTGCAGGCGGTCTTTTCACTGAATACCCAGTCGACCACGCGTACGTCCCCTGCTTACTACTCACCGTTTTCGGACCGGTTCTCACTCAGGCGGCTCCGCCCCATGACACTTCTGGGCTATGATTTCTTTGTCCGTCCGCAACGTCCGGTTTCCACGGCCTTCAGTACCGAGTTTCGGCTGCTTATCCAACGATTAGACCCCCAAACTCAGCCACGTACCAGCCGGGAGAAAACTGTGAACTTGCGACCCCGAGCGAAAACCACCACCCCTTCGTTGGGCTTAGCGATCCCACCAGGTTCGAGAGGTTCAGCGTTACGAAGGAGGATTGACCCACGGGTGCGTTGAACACGAAGATCTGTTGATGGGGCAGGCTGACTTCGCCCTGCGCGCAACAAGAAAAGGCGATCCATACGACGTTTTCGCCATCGTTGATTTGAATGCCGGCGAAGGCGAGAGGATAGCCCGAAGATGCATTCGCTTTGTACGAGAACCCCGGATTGACAGTGAAACTGAGCGTTGAATTCCTAAGGGATTGGACCTCTCGGGCATCGAGACCCTGCGCAAGGAATAGCCCCGTCCAGCCGGACGACTCGCTTTTTCCGTCCTCGTAAATCGCAATTCGAAGCCTACTGTTGTTTGAACTGGACTGGGACAGATTTTGCAGATCGTCGCGCCCTCCCATCGTCCCAATCGACCAGCCGAAAGGTCCCGAGGGTTCGCCGACTTGACTTGACCAATACTGGAAGTCGGGATTCGCGAGAAGGGGCGAGTGCGAAAGAGTCAATTTCTCAACACGGGAAAAAGCGTACTCTTGTGTCACCTCGTCGTAGAGCCGAACAAAGAAGGGACTCCCATTGGGGATTGACCTTTCCAGATCCGGCGCCTCGATCGTGTAGACTCCGCGTGAGTGCGCGGGCAGCAAGATGGCGCCCGCGCCATATGACCACGGAGCAAGAACGTTACTGGTTTCCCCTGACCAGTAGATGGAGAAGTGCGGAACGATTCCTCGGTCACCGTCATTGCTCACGTTGACTCGGAGGACTGTTGCCGCATGCAAACCGAGAACGTCGTCTATGGGTTTCTCAACATCCACTTTCACCTCAAGCGTAGTGAACTGGCCGGAAATCAGAATCGCGAGCACGACTGGAGCAACCAGGCTGGCGAAGACTAGGAGGACATCGAGGTGCCGGGGGCCTTTCGACTCACTTCTTCCGCGAAGCATTCATCCAATCCTTCAAGGCGAGGAGAGCCAACGGGTACCAAAAGATCAAGTAGTTCTGTAAGCTCCGAGGGGCGAAGTAAAGGGTGATTGCCGGAAAGAACCAGAAGGCATATTGGAAGCGTTCGAACCGGAGGACAAGGGCGGATAGTAGGACCAAGAAGACAAAGGCCATGATGATCCCATAGAATGCACGCGGGAGAAGGACGAACCCATACACCCCGAGGCCCGAAAACCCCGAGCCGTACATGACCAGCGATGCCTGAGACGGAGCTGTGACGGCGTACGCCCATGCCTGCGGACTAGCTGCAATGAACGGCAGGTTGGGCACGAGGAAGACGATCGAACTCACACCGAGAAAGAGGAGCGGATTTCTTAGCTTGATTCTCAGGGAATCGGACTCCGAAGACTTGTAGTACCACACGAACAAGAATGGCCCTAGAAACAAAGGGGTCAGTTTTATTGCACATGCAATGCCGAACCAGAAGGCGGCCCTCGGGACTTTTCGGATGTCCAGCGCCATCATGATCGCCGGGAGCACCCAAAGGATATCGGTGGCTCCTCCCGGAGTAAGATCCAACATGTTCTGGGTAAGGACAAGGGTGAGGGGAGCCAAGTATCGCATGGGACCTTTCAGTCGAAAGTACAAAACGAGGATTGCGGCGACGTGAAAAGCGAGGGAAACAAGTCGGATATCCCGGACGCCGGCCAGGATGGCTGGGACGTAAATGAGGAACGCCAAAGCAGGGTAAGGCGTTCGGGCGAGCAATGGTCCGGTTTCGAACGGAGTAGAGTATGCCAAAGGTATGGGAAACAGCTGAAGGGCCGGTAGCATGGTCTCTTCGAAAGGGTTCCGACCCTGCAAGGTCAACGACGCTGAATAATGAAGAAAGGCGAGTGCGTCGGTCGTATATCCAGGATTCCAAGAAACAAAAACCCAGTAATTGAGGGACACCACGAACACGGCCGCGATGGGGATCAAGACCGCGAATTTTGCGGCTCGAATCTGAGTGAGAAGGGACAGGATAATGAGAAGAAACCCGAACAAATATTCGAATATGATGAGGAGCAGAGCCGCCTCGTTGGTGGCTATTGGAAATCGGTTCCAATTCGTGAAGCTTGAATCTATCAGAACAATAGCCGAGAAGAAGAGCCCGATTCGGGTAAGGAGCTCTGCAAGGTCGTTCTTGTAGAACCCTTGCCAGAGTCTCCTAATAGAATCTATGGCTCTCATGGCCAATCGACCGGCCGAGCCGAGGACACTCCCTTTGGACAGTGAGGAAGGAACGCCGCTGTGATACGGACCCGTCCGGAAGTGATGTCGTTCAGTCTCAGGCTACGACGGAGAACTGGAGAGGTGGTGCTCTGAACAACGAAGGTCACGGGAATGTTCCTGAAAAGAAGGTGATTACTTAAGTATTATGTTCGGACGCGGCTCGGGATTGTCCGAGAGACCGCGACGCCTCGGTGAACATGTAGTCGCCCAAAGCGTTGGGCCAGACTGGGGCGAGAGCGACGAGGGTCCCAGGCCTCGGGAGGACGGAAATCTGGTTCGGCGTCGGTTCCACATGAAGTCAAACAAGAAGGGAGCGAGAAGGCACGGAATCGACTTGAGGCGACAAGTTATGCCGAAGAGGCTCCGTGAGACGCGACTTCCGTCCCGCACGAATACGGTCAATCGTATCGGCGTCGCCCAAAGGATGACCAGGACGGAGCCGGGTGCGAAGATTCGCTGATTAGGGAAGGCGCGGGTGAGGGGGCCTAACCCAATCGCTGAGGGCCGTGGCCAGAAACCACCCCGTCGGAGATGACGAGCGCGAGACGGCAGAGGGCTTCCGTGGGATGCTCGGCTCCACCGGCCTCCTCAGTCGCGCTCTTTCAGAGTTGGGCTATCTCGCCGCCCACGTCCACGAAGTACTCCCGCCGAAGTTCGTGGCAAACCCGGCAACGATCCCGACTAGATTAGAAACCATGTAGTCGACGCCCAGCCCGAGCGCGAGCAGCGCGAATACGCTCACGTTGATGGCAATACCCGCTGCACACACGGCATGGTACATAGCGAATCGACGGAGGCGGCTCGAGACATTCGTTCGCCCGCGGAAGGTCCAACGATCATTCCACCCGAAATTCCAGATGAGGGAGGCCTCGATTGCCACTATCAGCGCGGCAAGTGGCCAAATGCCGACGATTCCGAAGAGAGCGAATAGGACAACCTGATTGACGACGATTCCCGTGGCTCCAATCGCGACGAACCGCGGGGCTCGCGCCAAGAAGTCCTTCCCCCGGTGCTGTTTCAGGCCCAGGGTGATGAGATGCCGTATCCAGGTGAACATCTCACCGGGAGAGAGCTTGCTCGACCCCTCGGTTCGCTCGCGGAAGGTTATCGGAACTTCCTTGACTCGCAGACCCTCGCTCCGCACGGCCATGAGGCTTTCTAGAGCCCACCCGAAGCTGTCGCAGTCCTCCGCGCGAGAGGCAGCCTCGGCGGCGCGGCGAGAGTAAGCTCGGAAGTAAGTTGTGTGTTCTTTCATGCCCGTGCGGAGGACGAGCCGGACAAGGGAATTCGCCACGGCGCTCATGAATCGGCGGGACCAGCTCCACTCCACTACATGCGCACCGGAATCGTAGCGGCTCCCTTGGACCAAGTCCGCGCTCTCAGCGCCCGCTACGAATTGAGGTACCTCGCCGGGATCATGCGACAGGTCGGCATCCATCGTTACAGCACAATCGAAGTCCGCTTGCTGTAGGCTCCATCTGAGTCCGTCTCGGATGGCCGATCCGATTCCCAACTTCGTTCCACGCTCGATGAGGTCTATGGGGTATCCTGCCCTCGCAAGAGAGTGCGCGAGCTCTTGCGTTCCGTCCGTGCTGCCATCGTCCACGAAGAGAATGTGGTGGGGACGTCCGTCCAAGGCACTCTCAAGTTCATCGACGAGTCGGTTGAGATTCGCAGACTCATTCAGGGTGGGAATCACAATGTACACAGAGCCTCGGGACTCAGGCGGGCGATTCGCCGAGGTACCTACGAGTTCGTCCAAAGGTTCCGGCATGGGTTCCTCCAACACCTCAACTAGTGTTGAATGATCGGGGCGACTCAAGTCTTCCAAGCCTAAAGGATAGACCTCTTTGCAGGGCTTCTCCGGCTTGGCCTGCTCCGGCTTGCTGATACTACTCGGCTGCCGCAGGTTCCCCCTCCACCGTCACTGTCGCTTCGAGTGTTGCACAGTGCATCTGCGGGAGGAATGCGTCGGATACCCAAATGGCTATTAAAGTCCTTTGGTGCAGCGTCCGATCTGCGCGAGAGACGGACTTGTCCTGGAGCTTCCCACTCGATCGCGAGGACCGAATTCGATGCCGGTATTCTAGGGCTTTGTGCCGCTTCCCTCATAGGTTCCGTTCGCAAGCCAGTACCACATCAGCTTGTGTTGCCCCACGCCGCAGTTGGACCCGCGAGAGCCGTCGGAAGAAGATGGGCGGGAGCCGACGCCGACGTAGACTCCGAAGGCCGTGATCGTGCCGCATGGCCTCCCTCGAGGTCTCCCGCCCACCAGGGTTATATCCGACCCGGAGGTTCCCGACCGCATCCCGATGGCTTCCATTCTCGAGACGCTTCGGCACCCTTACTCGAACCTGCGTTCGTGGCAAGCGAGCCTCTCGGATCGGGAGCGTCTCGTCCTGCTGGCGACCGCGGTCTACGCGATCCTCATGTCCGGGCTGACCGTGGCAAAGATCAGTGCCCTGGGGACGTTTGCATGGGACCTGGGGACGTTCAGCCAAGCCCTGTACACGACGGCCTTCCAGGGTCGCTTCTTCTACTACACGGCAGATGTGCCGAACAACCCGGCAGGCAGCATGTTCGGGAGCCACTTCACCCCATTCCTCTTCCTCTTCGTGCCCCTCTACCGGCTTCTCCCTTCTCCAGCCACGATCCTCGTGGCCCAGACCCTGGTGATCGCTGCCGGCGCACCCATCGTCTTCCGCCTCGCCCGGCTGCGCCTGAAGGACGAGCGCCTCGCCGCCGTCCTCGCGGTCGCGTACCTCCTGAACCCCGTGGTCCAAGGCGTGAACTGGTTCGACTTCCATCTCGAGGCGTTCATGATGGTGTTCCTCCTGGCCGCGATCCTGGCCTGGGAGGAGCGAGCTTGGCTGCGGTTCGCAATCTTCATTGGCTTGACCTTGTCGACGCTCGAGATGGCCGGGGTTCTCGTGGCGACGGTCGGGCTGTTCTGGGCGGTGGACATCCTGCTCGCGCGCCGTTCCCTGCATCTCGCCCTGGGTGTCCTGGAATTCCGGCTCGCGGTCCTTTTGGCGGCGCTCGGTGCCCTCTGGGTCTACATTGGACTGCAGGCGATCGCCTACGTGAACCCGGGCAACGCGCTCCTGAGCGGGGGCACGGGCTTCTGGCAGGTGCTCGGCGCGAGCTCCCTCCTCGGGGTGCCCGGAGCCGCGATTGCAAATCCCGGCAGGCTCCTCGCGGCGCTCGCGTACGATGGCGGGCTGAAGCTGTGGTACCTCGTCCTCCTGTTCGCCCCCCTTCTGTTTTGGCCCCTCCGCCGCCCCCTCGCCCTCCTCTTGGTCGCGCCTTGGCTCGCCACGGCGTTTACGAGTAACCAGCCCGCCTACTATGTCATCGGCACACAATACGGCGCTTTCGTGGCACCGATGGTCTTCTACGCGGCCATCCTCGGATTGGAGCGGAAGGGACGGCGTCGCGCCGAACAGACAGAGTCGGGCGGACCGTCGATCGCCCCCCCGCCGTCGGGGCGGTGGTCACCGTCGAGCCCGATCTCAATGGCGGCGCTCGCGGTCGCATTCGTCCTCGTGGCCTCGCCCGCCAGCCCCCTGGCGGTCGGCACCTACTCCTCAGGTGGCTTCCCCGCCTACGTGGCCCATGATGCCCTGGTTCAGGAAATCGTGGCCCTCGTGCCTCCGGCCGCGTCGATCCTCACGCAGAACAACCTCTTCCCGCTCTTCGCGAACCGCGCGGACGCTTACGTCATCCCGCACACTACTTTCTTCGGACCTGGGAATTCCTTCAACCAGACTCTGCAGGCGTACTTCAACGAGTCCGAGTTCGTCTTCGTGGACGGCGCGACGAGCTTCACCGAGGCCATGGTGGTCCTTCAGGCTCTCCAGACCGTTTCAGGGTTCGGTATCCTCGCGGCCGCAGACGGTGCGCTGCTCCTCGAGCGTAACCACAGCGGCCCCCCGCCACTCTTCTTCCCGTTCAACGCCACGTACGGTGTCCGCGACCTCTCGCTCTTGAACGGGATCACACTCGCGGATCCCGCCGCACTGAGCGGCGCCGCCCTCGCCTCCACGCCTGGTTACCGGGGTGCCTTCTGGGAAGGGCCGAGCGTGCTCCTCTGGCCGGGCACGTACACGGTGACCTTCCGGGTGCGCCTGAATCCCGTGGTCTCGGGCGCAGTCCTCGGACTCGCCCTCCGTCTTCGGCCCGGCTTCATCTCCATCCTGCCCGAGTCGGTCTCGGCGCGGGGTTCCGCCGTGCGTCTCGTAACAGGCCTTCTCTCGTGTGCGGAGAACCTGACCGTGGAGAACGTCACGGGAGCCATGTTCCCGAACGGGACATCCTACAGCACCTTCTCGATTCCGCTCACGGCGGACCTCTACGGATTCTACGATTTCGCGGGATTCCTTCCGGGAACGAATGCGACGGTCTCCCTCGACCGGGTCACCGTCTTCCAGGAGACGGCCATCCCATACGTACGGACGGCGGCCTGCCCGCCCTGAATGGAATCAGCGCCGATCCGGAACGATCTCCCGCAGGAGGTCCAGCAGAGGCTCGCTGGCTCGTTCCCACGTGAACTGGCTCGCGAACCGGCGCGACGAGACGGCCAGTCCGTCGAACGCAGCGTCGTCTGTGAGGAGAGTCCGCGTCCGATCCGCCATCGCGCTGATGTCGCCGAAGGGCACGCGGAAGCCGTTCACGCCTTCCTGCAGCGCGTCATGCGGCACGCCATTGGTCCCGACGACGGGAAGACCGCATGCGCTGGCCTCGACGATCGCGATGCCGAAGCCCTCGATGGGCGCGGGCGCAAGGCAGGCGCGACTCGTCTGGAGCAGTTCCCGTTTCCGCTCCTCCGTCACCCTCAGTTCGAAGGAGACCCTCTCCTCGAGGCCGTGCTGCCGCGAGAGGGCCCGCATCTCTTGCAGGTAGGCCGGGTCGCCTACGCGGCCCACGATGACCAGGCTCGCTCCGGGGACGCTCCTCGCGAGCTCCTTGAGCACGAGGATGGCGTGGTGCTGGCTCTTGTACCGGCGGATCTTCCCGAGGCACACGATCCGAGATTCCCGGGCACTTGCATTCGGGGGCCGACCGCCCTCCAGGCTCGTTTCCGGAACGCCGGGGAGGTAGACGCGCACCCGGTCGGGGTCCGCGCCCTTCGAGATCAGGTCGTCGCGCGACTTCGTCGAGGGCGCGAGGAGGAAGGAGCCTCGGTGGGTCCAGAGGAGGATGCGATCGAGGCCCGCGAGAACCGGGTAGAGCAGAGGGGAGAACTCGTGCCGGAAGATCGGAAGGTGGTCCTGCTGCCACAGGGAGATGAGCGGCTCCCGCACGTACAGGGAGGCGAAGAACGGGAACCGTGCGCCTCCGAGGAACTCCTCCAGGACGACATCCACTCGACCCCGGAACCGCCGCAGGTACTCGATGTAAGCGGCGGGTCCCACGACCGATTCCGGAGCGAGGCGATGCACGCGGATGCCGTCGACCTCGGTCTCCGCGGCGCTGGAGGGGAACGATGCGCAGAGGAGGTCGACCTCATGCCCATGGCGCACGAGGGCCCTCGCGAATTCCGCCATGACCGTCTCGCCGCCTCCCAGGGCGGGGTTCAAGGGGTCCCGGGACACCAACACGAGGACGCGCATCGTTCTACCCACGGGTTCGCGCGGTGGGCGACAAGGACGCGGAGTCCATGGCCTTTGCGGTCCCCGGGCGCGACGCCCCTCTCAGGTCCGGCGTGGATGCGCCAGGAGGGACCTCCTGCGCCGCCGGAGCCGGAGGAGGCCCCGCATCTGTAGCAGGAGGATGCCCGGCAGACGGCGGGGCTGGTAGATCGTCGTGTTCCCGTAAAGGCGGCTGTGATGGGACACGGGAACCTCCGCGATGCGAATGCCCTTCAGGCTCGCGACGATCGTGAGCTCGGCCCAGAAGCTGTACGGCAGGTCGTGGACCTCGCGGAGGACGTCCTCCAGGATCTCCTTGCGGATGAGACGGAAACCGCAGTCGATGTCCCGAAGCCGGATGCCGAAGAGGAGCTTCACGAGTAGATGGAAGCCCTTCGAGAGCACGATCCGGTGGGGCGCTTCTTGCCGCTGCGTCTTCACACCGATGACCATGTCCGCGCCGTCCATACGCTCGCGAAGGTGCCAGAAGTCCCGGGGGTCATACTGACCGTCGGAGTCGGAGAAGAAGAGGATGTCGCCGTCCGCCAGGAGCAGGCCGCGCTTGACCCCGCCTCCGTATCCTAGGCGTGCCTCGCTCGTGACGACCCGGAGGGGGAGCTCTCCCGACAGGCGCGCGAGCACGTCCCGCGTGTTGTCCGTGCTCCCATCCTCGCACACGAGGATTTCGGACCCGAGCTTCGCGGCGACCTCGGTCGTGTAGTCCCGCAACACGGCCTCGATCGTCGGTCCCTCGTTGTGGGCCGGGACGACGATCGCGAAGCGGGGGGCCCCTGCGCTCACGAGCGCCGCGCGGTC
>Ga0209341_10002516_pt1 | contig 17407 bp, 15 predicted proteins | sample RifCSP13_2_FD_184020 | JGI IMG/M metagenome (GOLD analysis project Ga0209341, IMG submission 184020) | Soil microbial communities from Rifle, Colorado - Rifle CSP2_sed 13_2 (SPAdes) (version 2) | ecosystem: Environmental > Terrestrial > Deep subsurface > Rock core/Sediment | place: Rifle... | reverse complement strand
GCAGCTGGAGCGGCCGAGCCACCGGCGCGCCGCGACTACGGCGCGTCGCGGCGGCGCTCGATCCCGTCCAGGATGAGGTCGAGCCCGAACTCGAAGAACTTCATGGCGCCGGCTGGCTCGGACCGATGACTGCCGTATCAGCCCTGCCGGCCGCGGCCGACGACGCGGAACGCCGGAGCGACACGATGATGGCACTCGTGCAGGAGGGCTACGGCTCTGCCGATTCCCTCCACGTCCGGGGCGTCCCCGTGCCCGCCCTGACGGAGGGGCGGGTCCTCGTGCGGATGCGCGCCGCGTCCGTGAACGCCCTCGACTGGCACACGACGCACGGCGGCCTGCTGCTGGAGATCATCGGGAAGGTCATGCGCCAGCAGGACGACCCGATCCGCGGCGTCGATCTCGCCGGCACGGTCGAGGCCGTCGGCCCAGGCGTTACCAGGTTCAAGCTCGGCGACGAGGTCCTCGGCAGCGCGTCCGCAACCTTCGCCCAGTACGTCTCGGCCCGGGAGGATCGGCTGCTCCGGAAGCCACCCGAGCTCTCGTTCGAGGAGGCAGCGACCCTCAACGTCGCAGGCCACACCGCCCTCCAGGGACTGCGTGACCACGCCCAGGTCAAGCCGGGACAGCGGGTCCTCATCCACGGCGCGGGTGGCGGAGTCGGCACGTTCGCAGTCCAGCTCGCGAAGGCGCTCGGCGCCCATGTCACCGCGGTGACGGGCCCATTGAACGTCGACCTCATCCGATCGCTCGGCGCGGACGACGTCATCGACTACACCAAGGAGGACGTCACCCGGCGTCCCGAGCGTTACGACGCGGTCCTCGACATCGCCGCGACGCGGTCGGTCGCCAGCCTTCGCCGGGTCCTCGCCCCGACTGGGATCTTCGTCCAGGTCGGTGCGGCGAAGCACGGTGGCTGGTTCGGGGTCTTCGGGCGGATCATCAACGTCATGCTCCGGAGGCGGCTGCTCCGCCAGCGCGTGACGTTCTTCGTGGCGAAGCCCGGGATCGAGGACCTCGTCACCATCACCGAGCTCATCCAGGCGGGCACGTTCCGGCCGGCCATCGATCGGACGTATCCGCTCACCGAGGGTCGGGAGGCCGTGCGCTACGTCGGCACCGGCAAGGCGCGGGCGAAGGTCGTCATCACCGCGTAGCCCGCTGCCGGACAGGAAGGCGCCCACGGGGATCGCCGGGGGCGCTGACCTGGACCGCAGGCTCGTGGGTGACAAGTGGAGCCCTCATCGGCGCATCGGCAAGGCTGCCACGGTGGCTCCCACGCACCGTCGTGCGTGTGGTCAGTGAAGGCAGTGGCGCCGAAGGTCGCGGTCAGCACTTCGGCCGCCGCGACGGACTGCACCGAGAGGCCCGAGGCGTATTCCGGGAACGGAGGGGTCGCCAGCGGCAGGGGATCGCCCCATGTCGGATCGACGTGCTCCTCGATGTAGCCGATCGGCCGGACGATGTTGCGGACGTACTTGACGCGCCAGCAGGCGATGAACGCGTCGCAGACGGCAAGGCCGAGACGGGCGTACGCGACCGCCGCGTCGGCAAGCGATCGATCCTCGACGCGAAGGACCTGACCGAGGATCGAGGCCGAGTGGCCAAGCGGCGTGGCGGTTTGCCCCGGATCGTCCGACCAGAAGAGCCCGATCTCGAGCTGGGCAGGCGTGAGGCCGTTCACCGCCTCATACACCTCCATCGCCTCGGCGGAGTCGCTTTCTCGGTGCCGCACTCGCGGGATCACGCCGTGCCGGCGGCCATCCGTGGCGCATGGTTCCACCGACGCCACTGCCAGCCCAGCCCGATGAGCAGCGGCAGGGTCTCGGCCAGGTTATAGGCGAGATGGAGCTCCGGCCGCGCAAGCGGGAGTCCACCGCCCAGCAGCCCACCCGCGGCCAGCAGGCCGGGGTTGCCGGCTGTGCCGCTGGCGAGATAGATCGCAATCAGGACGACGTGCTCGCCGAGGTGCCAGGCCGCCAACGGCAGGGTCACCCACAACCAGGGGTTGTTCCGGAAGCGGGTCAACAGCAGGGCGACCGCGATCACGATCCACCCATTCCAGATGAAATGGACCCACTCGATATCGAGCGCGCCGAAGACGCCATGAGCGTGCTGTCCGCTCAGCCCCAGGAGCCGCAGCTGGGCAATCTGGACCAGGTGCTCCCCGACGTGCGCCGTCTGGGTGAGGGCCAGCACCAGGAACAGCCCCAGCCAGCCGTCGGTCGCCCGTGCGGTGAGGATCGCAGCCGCGGCCAGCAGCGGGAGCAGGGGCACCAGCCCGATGACACCCAACAGCCAGATCGGTGCCTGGACCGCGGCTGCCAGGCCGACGCCGGCGGAGGCCGCAAACAGCGCCGCGGCTGCCCACGCGAGTCTTGGTCGCTCGCGGAACGATGTGAGCTGGGTCATGACATCACCTCATCTGCCCGGTGGCCGAGCCGATCGCCCGGCCACCGGCGTGGTCTGGACCCGGCCCTACGGCAGGGTGGATCGAGGCCTGGATGGTCTAGGTCGCCATCTCCTTCGTACGTTGGGGGTGGACCGGAGGCCCACCCCCGTCCTGTCCCTTCAACTGAGGGGCGGGAAGATGGCCAGCCACCAGGACGCCGGGCTGCCGACGGGGGTCGAGATGGATCCCGGCAGCAGAGCCGGATCCAGCCCACCGTGCGGCGCCACCGCCAGGTGGATATCGGCATCCGCCAGGTCGAAGCCCATCGAGAGGGCCCGGCCCAGCGTCTCGGCATTCGGTCCGCCGAAGGTGAAGCTGTCCTTATTGACGAAGCCCTGCAGATGCAGGTTGGCTCCGCCTTCGAGGTGACCCCCGGCGTTGTACGCGCCGGCAATCACGTCGGGGTCGTTCATGAGGTCGCCCGGACCGCAGATGGCGCCGGCGCATTCCTCCGGGTTGTAGAAGATGAAGACCCACAGGCTGAAGGCCTCGGGGTGCCCCGCGACGCCGCTGCCCGTGGGGCCGGTCGGATAGGTATAGCTGCCCGGCTCGGGCGTGGCCATCGTGAGACTGGCGGCGACGCCGTTCGGGGTTCGAAGGACGGACGCGCCGTCCGCGGCGACGACGGGTCCGGCGAGGCCCTGCCCGACCACGTCAGCTGTCTCCCAGCTGCCGGCGGCCGAGGCTGCGGTGGCGGACAGCACGAGGCTGGCCGCGGCAATGAGGCTTGCGAGCGTTCGGGTGCGCATGTCTTCCTCCGAGTGTCGAGTGAGGTCGGTTGGCTCGTTGCTGGGTACCCGCAGGGATCATCCACGTCGGCCACTACGGAGCCGATCCGGCGTCGGTGGCCGTAGTGCCAGCCGAAGTGCCCACCGAAGGCCCGGCCAAACCCCTCGACGCCGGCCCGGCGCTGCGCCAGAATGCGCGCGCGTGAGATGCGTCCGATGACACGCCCTACCGCTGTTGGTGCCCTCGCCGCCTGGGTGGCGCCGTCGCCCGGCCCGACCGACGGGGACCGCGGTTCGGCCGTGTCCGCGGTGAAGCCCACGCCCTTCCGCTCCGCCTCATTCGACGACGTGCACGGGGCGGTCGCCGCGGCGCTCCTCCTGATGAGCGCCGTTCCCCATCGCGACGGAGCGGGCACGATCGGCATCGCCATCGCCCTGGGTAATCCCGAGGAAGCCCGCGCCGAGGCCGATGCGCTCGCCGCCCACGCGCCGCCCGGATCGGTCCTGCTGACCCCGGCCGCGGTGGAGGCGATCGGCCACCGCCTTCCCGACGGCCTGGCATTGCGGGCGGAATCGGTCACGACCGAGGATGGCCGGCTGACCGCCTTCGCCCTGCGGAGCGCGACCGAGGTGATGCCCCATGCCCTGCCGGTCCCCGCCACGCGCCTCATCGGCCGGGCATCCGAGCTCCGCGAGCTGCGCGACCTGCTGGCGGCGCACCGCCTGGTGACCCTGGCCGGGCCGCCCGGCAGCGGCAAGACCCGTCTGGCGGTCGAGCTCGGCCGCCTCGCGCTCGGCACGTTTGCCGATGGCGCCTGGTTCGTTCCGCTGGCCCCGATCCAGGACGACGGGTTGGTGGGCCACGCGGTGGCCCGGGCGCTAGACCTCTCGGAGAAGCCCGGCACCCCGATGTCCGAGGTCGTGGCGCAGCACCTGGGGCCGCGCCGGCTGCTTCTGATCCTCGACAACTTCGAGCACCTGCTGAGCGGTGCCGCCGTCGTCGCCGAGTGGCTCGCGGGCGCACCCGAGCTCCACGTGGTCGTGACCAGCCGGGAGCCGCTGCACCTGTCCGGCGAATGGGAGTTCGAGGTGCCGCCGCTCCGAGTCCCGAACGATGCCACCGACCCGCGGGCGGCCGAGGCCGAGGCGGTGGAGCTCTTCACCGAGCGTGCCCGGGCCGTGGACGCCACGTTCGAGACGGATGGGCCAACCCTCCGTGACGTCGTCCAGATCTGCCGGCGCCTGGATGGGCTGCCACTGGCAGTGGAGCTCGCGGCGGCCCGGGCCAAGGCCCTCCCGGTGGCGTCGATCCTGGGCCGCCTCGAGCGGAGCCTGGAGCTCCTCACCCGCGGCGCTCGCGACATCCCGGAGCGCCACCACTCGCTCCGGGCAGCGGTCTCCTGGAGCCACGACCTGCTCACGCCCGAAGAGCAGGCGTTCTTCCGCCGCCTCGCCGCCTTCCGCGGCGGCTGGTCGCTCGATGCCGCGGATGCGGTCACCACGGCGTGGGAGCTGGGCCAGGACGCCCTCGACCTCACGACCTCGCTGCTCGACAAGAGCCTCATCCGGCGACACAGCGATCCGGGAGGGGAGCCGCGGTACGACATGCTGGAGGTGATCCGCGAGTACGCCGACGAGCAGCTGAAGGCGACCGACGAGGACGGCCAGACCATGGAGCGCCATGCGATCTGGTTCCTGGACCTGGCCGAACGGGCGGCGCCGAAGCTGACCGGCGTCGAGCGGGGGCGGTGGCTCGACCAGCTGGAGGGCGAGCTGGACAACCTGCGGACCGCGCTGCGCTGGGCGCTGGACCACCGCCGGCTCGAGCTGGGCATGCGTCTGGCGGCGGCGCTCTGGCGGTTCTGGCAGATCCGCGCCCACATGAGCGAAGGCAGGCAGGTCCTCGCCGAGCTGCTCGAGGCCGACGCCGAGGTGGATCCGCAGATCCGGGCTCGCGCGTTCTCGGCTGCCGGAAGCCTTGCCTACTGGCAGAACGACGGGCTCCCGTGCATGCAGCTGTACGAGGCGTCACTCGAGCTGCGCCGCCAGCAGGGCGACCCGGCCGAGGTGGCCAGCAGCCTCTATGACCTGGGCCACGCCATCAGCTGCGTCGCGGCGGTGAAGGACACGGTCCGCGGCAGGACCCTCCTGATCGAGTCGCTCGAGCTCTATCAATCCCTGGGCAGCCCGATGGGCGAGGCATGGCTCCTCTGGGCCCTCGGCTGCAACCGGCACTTTGCCGGCGACAACCAGGCGGCCATCGACGAGATCGGCCTGGCGCTCGACCGGTTCCGGGGGCTGGACGATCCGTTCGGGCTGGCCTGGGCCCTCACCATGCGAGGGGCGGCCGCCCAGGTCGCGGGGCAGCACGAGCTGGCGACCGGGCACTTCCGAGAGGCGCTGCCGATCTTCGCCGAGGTCGACGACGTCTCCGGCCTCGACTCGGTCATCGAGCACCTCGCCCGCGCCGCGGCGGCCGGCGGCGACGCCCGACGGGCCGTGCGCCTCGCCGCGGCGGCCGCGCGCATCCGCGGCATCAGCGAGAGCGCGATCATGCTGATGGTCCACGCCAGCCAACCGGGCGGCGTCCGTCCCCTCTGGCACGACCGGGAAAAGCTGCCGCTCACGCCGGAGGAGGTTGAGAGACTGACGCGGGAGGGTGAGGCGATGACGACCGCCGAGGCCGTTGCCTACGCCCTCGCCGAGGAGGGCCCGCCGGTGGTCGCCGGACTGCGGATCCGGGCGCTCGGACCGATGCACGTGGAGCGCGGCGGGCAGCAGCTCCAGCGCTGGGGCGGGGACAAGGCGGGCTCCCGCCAGGCCCAGGCCATCTTTGCCTTCCTGTTCGACCGTGGCCCGGCGGGCATCAGCAAGGATGAGGCGGTCGAGCTGCTGTGGCCCGACCTCGCGATCAAGCGTGGGGACCTTGCCTTCCATCGGACGCTCGGAGGCCTCCGCGCCGTGCTGGAGGACGGCCGCCAAAGCGGGAACGTCATCTCGTACGAGGGCGGTCATTACCGGCTCGCGCCGAACGTCGTCGAGTGGAGCGACGTCGCCGCCTTCGAGCGACTCCTCGACGAGGCCGCCGGACTCCAGGGGCGTGGGCGGATCGTCGTGCTGGAGGAGGCGCGCGACCTCTATCGGGGGGCCTTCCTCGACGACTGCCCCTTCTACGGCGACTCGGTCTTCGTCGAGGAACGGCGGGAGTACCTGCGAACCCGCCACGAGAACCTGCTCATCGAGCTGGGCGATCGATACGCGGCCGTGGGCGAGGCAGCGCTGGCGATGGCGTGCTTCCGCCAGGCGCTGACGCTCGACCCGGAAAGCGCGCGCGCCCGCTCCGGGATGGCCCGCCTCGGGGCCGTCGCCGAGGCCGACCCGGCCTAGGGCTGGAAGACGGCGGCCTGGTACAGCTGGCAGGCATTCGGCCCCGGCGTGCCGTCGGCCTTTGCCGAATCAGGGAAGAAGCCCGGGAGGCTGGCGTCCGTGCAGCCGGCCCGGTACGTGTGGGTCATCTCCGGCATGAAGGCGGGCAGCATCGTCCCGTGATCGTTGAGGACCAGCTGGATCTCGGCCGTCATCGGGTCCCACAGGCCGCCTTCGGGCAACCAGCCCTCGATCACTCCGGCCTGGATGGAACCGGCGAAGCCGGCCCGGCCGCTGCCGCCGCTGATGTGACCGGCGCCATAGGTGACCTGCGAATCGGTGTTCGGGTTGAGCACGATGTCCGGCCCGGAACAGGGCGTCGCCGCACACGCCGACGGGTTGTTGATCACCACGAACCAGACGGTGTACGCGTGATGCGGACGCAGCTGCTGGGTCCGGATCGAGAAGCTGACGCCGTCGGACCGCCGAACGAGGGTGGCCTGAGCGGATGGGGCGACCGGGCCGGACAGGCCGGTCTGCGGGTGCCACAGCAGCGGCGAGGTCTGATGGTCGGCGCGGGCCGCCACGCCGCCGGCCGCTGAGAGTCCCAGCAACAGGGCGAGAGCAGCACCCAGTGCGGTCGCGCGGGTCATGTCACTCCTCCTGCCCGACCCCCGCCTAGGGCGCAACACACCGTGGTCGTGGAGCGCACAGGATCGCGCGGCTGGGACGCCAGCACAACTACCGCGCGGAGGCAATCGGTGCGCCTGCGCACCGCCTCGGTCTCAGCCACGACCCGGGGTGTTGCCGGCGCGACCCCGACCGGAACTCGGATCCGGCCGCTAATGGCGAGGTTGGTACCGCATATCGGACTCCGGGTGAACCGTCTCATGCGTCTCAGCCCCGTTCACCGGGTACCTCCAAGAGACGCATGAGACACAAGAAACAGGATCCGTAAGGGTCCGGATAAGGGTCCAGTTCCGGTCTCGAGGAGGGGCTCGGACGAGTCCTGCGCCGGTGCGTCGTCGGACGTAATTATCAGCCTTATCGTCGGCGCGATAAGAGCGAGGGAACACCTCCGAGAGCCAAGGCGGATTTCGTCGGTCGAACGTCCGGGCCACCGACGAGCCGTCATACGCGGGAAGTCTCGACGAGTCGACCCGCTCCGATCGATTGGTATGGCGCGCTCAAATCCTGTCGAGTGCGCACCGAACGCCTGTTCTATTCTGGTCCACGCGGGGCGCGTCGCCCAGAGCCTAGATGGCGCGGCTCAGGCAGATCTCGACGATGCCCCGCTCGGAGCGAGTCGCGGGGCGGCGCACTCCGGCTGAAGTCATGGGTTGACGGTCGTTGCGAGAGCGTTCAGCATACCGCGCATCGTCCAGCCCACTGCACACCTGGAGCGAGTTAACCATGGCTGCAGCAGATGACGCCACGACGCGCGGGCAGTGGTGTTGCGTGTCCGTCCTCGCCTTGATCATGATCATCCCGCCCATGATCCTGGCGATCATCCTCGAGGGATCGGTCTCGCGCGGCCTGATCGGCGTGGTCAAGGGCTAATCGATGTCCGTGATCACGGCCCTCGACGTGCTCGACGTCCGGTTCCCGACATCGCGAACTCTTGACGGCTCGGACGCCATGAACCCCGACCCGGACTACTCGGCCGCCTACGTCGTCCTCCGGACCGATGCCGGAGACGGACTCGAGGGCCACGGCCTTACGTTCACGATCGGGCGGGGCACAGAAGTCGTCGTCGCAGGGGTCGATGCCCTCCGCCCGCTCGTCGTGGGCCGACGGTCGGAGGACCTCTTCGCCGACATGGGCGCCTTCTGGCGATCCCTTGTCGGCGACAGCCAGCTGCGCTGGATCGGTCCCGAGAAGGGCGTCATCCACCTCGCGACGGCCGCCGTGGTCAACGCCGCCTGGGACCTGTTCGCCAAGCGCGAAGGAAAGCCGCTTTGGAAGCTTGTCATCGACATGTCACCCGAGGAGATCGTGGCCCTGATCGACTTCCGGTACATCGATGACGCTCTGCCGCCCGAGAGCGCCCTGGCGCGGCTGACGTCGCTGGCCGCCACCCGCGCAGCTCGCGAAGCGGAGCTCCGCCGCGACGGCTACCCGGCCTACACGACCTCGGTGGGCTGGCTGGGATACCCGGACGACAAGATCCGCCGACTGTGCCGCGAAGCCCTCGCCGACGGATGGACCGCGTTCAAGCTGAAGGTCGGGGCGGATGTCGAGGACGACCTGCGCCGGGCGCGGATCGTGCGCGAGGAGATCGGACCGGACCGGCCAATGGCGGTCGACGCCAACCAGCGCTGGGGCGTCGACGAAGCGATCGCCTGGATGGCGCGTCTGGCCCCATTTGATCCCTACTGGATCGAGGAGCCCACCAGCCCGGACGACATCCTGGGGCACGCCACCATCGCCCGGGCCGTGGCGCCCATTCGAGTCGCAACCGGTGAGCACGTCCACAACCGGGTCATGTTCAAGCAGCTCCTGCAGGCGGAGGCGATCTCGGTCTGCCAGATCGACGCCTGCCGTCTCGGCGGGGTGAACGAGGTCCTCGCGGTGCTCCTGCTGGCCGCTGGATTCGGCGTGCCAGTCTGTCCCCACGCCGGCGGCGTGGGCCTCTGCGAGCTCGTCCAGCACCTGGCGGCGATCGACTATATCGCGATCTCCGGCTCGCTCGAGGGCCGGATGATCGAGTACGTCGACCATCTCCACGAGCACTTCCTGGATCCGGTCGTCATCCGCGACGCCCGCTACCGCCTGCCGACGCTGCCTGGCTACAGCGCCCAGATGCGGGCCGAGACGCTCGCCCGGTTCAGGTTCCCGGACGGCGACGAGTGGCAGGCGGCGCCCGCGGGAGCCGAGGACGGGGCTGCGCGCCCCCGCCGGTGAGGCGCTTCGGGCAGCGCATCGACGTCCGCCCCGATCGGATCGACGACTACGAACGCCTCCATGCCGCTGTCTGGCCCGAGGTCCTCGACCGGATCCGTCGCTCGAACATCCGGAACTACTCGATCTTCCGCGAGGGGACCAGGCTCTTTGCGTACTTCGAGTACGTCGGCGACGACTTCGCGGCCGACATGGCCGCGATGGCTGCCGATCCCGCCACGCAACGCTGGTGGGCGTTGACCGACGCGATGCAGGAGCCGCTGCCGGATCGCGAGCCGGGCACGTGGTGGACGACGCTTCCGGAGGTCTTCCACGCCGACTGAGCCGCCGCCTGACCTCGCCTCGCGGTCTCGCGAGCGGGGGCTCAGACGAGCTTCAGCCCGTTCGTCAGGAGATAGATGGCGTAGACGGCGCCGGTCGCACAGATGAAGAGGCGATTCCGCGCGGGCCCGCCGAAGCAGACGTTGGCAACGGGATCGGGCACGCTGATGGAGCCGATCAGGTTGCCACCGGGGTCGTAGCAAAGCACGCCCTCGCCGGCGCTCGTCCAGACGTTGCCCGCCTCGTCCAGCCGGAAGCCATCGAACAGGCCGACGGGGCAATCGGCGAAGACGTCGCCGCTCGTGAGCTTCCCGTCGTTCACGTCGAAGACTCGAATGTGCGCCGGGCCGTTCTCGACGTGCGTTCGTCCGGTGTCCGAGACGTAGAGGCGGCGTTCGTCCGGCGAGAAAGCGAGGCCGTTCGGCTGGACAAAGTCGTCGCCCGCAACGCGAACGGAGGCGTCCGAAGGATCGACACGGTACAGGCGTGACCGCCCGATCTCCGAGGCGGCTCGCCGTCCCTCGTAGTCGCTGTCGATCCCGTAGGTCGGGTCCGTGAACCAGATGGCACCATCCGACGCCACGACGACGTCGTTGGGACTGTTGAAGCGCTTGCCCTCGACTCGATCGGCGATGACGGTGATCGACCCGTCGTGCTCGGTTCGGGTAACCCGCCGGGTGAGATGCTCGCAGGTGACGAGCCGGCCCTGACGATCGATCGCATTGCCGTTCGCGTTGTGCGCCGGTGCCCGAAAGATGGAGACCTGCCCCGAGGATTCGTCCCAGCGCATGATCCGGTCGCTCGGGATGTCGCTCCACAGGAGGTACCGACCCGCCGGGACATACACGGGCCCCTCCGCCCATCGCGATGTCGCGTCCAGCAGCTCGAGCTTGGCGCTCTGATTCACCAGCCGAGCGAATCGGCGGTCCAGGACCTCGTACGTCTCGGTCACGTTCCGGGGACGAGGAAGAGCTCAATGACGGGCAACGCGACGTCCGGGCGTTGCACGGGCAGCTTGAGCGTGAGGGTGCCCTCGGGTTGCCCGCCCGGGTGGATCAAGCCGGCCTGCGCGCCCGGTGGCAGCGTGACCAGGCCGACCTCGGAGGCATCGTTGAGCAGCTGGGCGTACTCGACCAGGCCGGCCATGCCCGGCAGGTGGACGTGCTGGAAGGGCCACGCGAACAGATGGAGGTAGAGCCGGTCGCCGCGCTGGGTGTATCTCGCGTCCGTCGGAGGCGTGAACCTGGATGCCCCGGCGCCGTAGATGGACCGGCCGTGGAGGCGCATCCACTCGCCGACGCCGCCGAGCGACGCGATCGCTCGCGGATCAAGGTTGCCGCGCGCAGTCGGGCCCACGTTCAGGAGCATGTTTCCGTCCTTGGACACCCCGTCCACGAGCATCCGGACCAGCAGGTCAACCGGCTTGTAGTCCAGGTTGTCGCGGTCGTAGCCCCAGCTGCCATTGAGGGTCTGGCACGCCTCCCAGTGGATCGGCTCGCCGTCCGCCGTCATCGGACCCGACGGCTGGTACTGCTCGGGCGTCACGAAGTCACCGGGAATTCCGAGTCGATCGTTGACGACGATGCCCGGCTGCAGCTCGCGGATCATGGCGAGAAGCTCGGCCGAACCCCAGAAGCCCGGTCCCTTGCCGGGCCGGACGGATGACTCAGGAATCGTTCCGTCTTCGTAGGAGAAGTCCATGAAGAGGTAGTCGATCTTGCCGTAGCGCGTCAGCAGCTCACGGACCTGGCCGTGGAGGTACGCCCGATAGCGGTTCGCGTCCCGGCCCTCGTTCAGGGCGGCCACGTCGCCCCGGTTCCGTAGCGGATGGAAGTCGTCGACCGCGAAGTCGGGATGGTGCCAATCGAGGAGGGAGTGGTAGAAGCCAACCTTGAGCCCGGCCTCCCGCACTGCCTCGACGAAGGGCCCGATGAGGTCCCTGCCGTGCGGGGTGGCCATCACCGAGTAGTCGGTCAGCTTTGAATCCCAGAGGCAGAAGCCCTCGTGATGCTTCGTCGTGAGCACCACGTAGCGCATCCCGGCATCCGCCGCGGCCCTCGCCCAGGTTCGGGGATCGTAGAGGTCCGGGTCGAAGTAGCGGACGTAGCGCTCGTAGTCGCCCAGGGCCGTCTCCTCCCGGCTCATCACCCACTCGTGGCGAGCCGGCAAGGCGTACAGACCCCAGTGGATGAACATCCCGAAACGGGCCTCGAGGAACCACCCCAGGTCCCCACCGCTCGCGCCGCGAATCATGGGCATCCTTTCAAGCGCACCGTGTCCGAAACCCTGTCTCGCACCGTGCTCTCAGCGCCCGCCGAAGCCGGTCGTGAGGAGCCCACGGACGAGGTTCTTCTGCAGCAGCACGACCAGGAGCACGGAGGGCAACATGGCCAGAACGGCCGCGGCCATCATCAGGTGCCATTGGGTGCCCTGCTGGGACATGAACGAGGTCAGCCCCAGCGGCACGGTGCCTCTCAGGTTGACGTTGTCGATGACGATCAGCGGCCACAGGAAGCTACCCCAGTAGGCGATGAACGTGAACATCGCCAGCACCGCGAGCGCGGGCCGCGACAGCGGCAGCATGACCCGGAAGAAGATGTCGAAGGGCCCGGCGCCGTCGACGCGCGCCGAATCCACCAGTTCGGCCGGCACCGTGAGGAAGAACTGGCGGAGCAGGAACGTCCCGAACGCCGTGAATGCGAACGGCAGGATCAGTGCCTGGTAGCTGTCCACCCAGCCCAGGACCTGCATGAGCCAGTACATCGGAACGATCAGCACCTCCTGCGGCACAATGAGCGTGCCGAGGAACAGCACGAACAGCTTGTCGCGTCCAGGAAACCGCAGCCGGGCGAAGGCGTAGGCCGACAGGCTCGACGCGGCAACGACCACGGCCGTCCCCAGGATCGCGACCAGGAAGCTGTTGAAGAAGTAACGCGCGAACGGCGCGAACTGGAAGGCCTCGACGTAGTTGTTCCACCGCACCTCCGAGCCGATGAGCGTCGGAGGGGCGGTGAAGACCTCGTCCTGGGGCTTGAGCGAGGTCCCGAGGGCGTAGAGGAGCGGGGCGATGAACAGCAGCGCCACCGCGAGCAGCAGCAGGTGGGACACGACGCGGCGCGGCCCGGTCCCTCGGAGGAGGTCGGCCGCGCGCCGGCGAGCCTGGGTCCGGGGTTCAGTCATAGTGAACCCATCGCTTCTGGCCCAGGAACTGGACCGCGGTGATCCCCATGATGATCACGAACAGGACCCAACCGGCTGCCGCGGCGAGTCCCATATGCAGGAACCGCCAGCCCTCGTTGTAGACGAACAGCACCAACGTTGCGGTGTTGTTGCCCGGGCCGCCCTTGGTGAGCAGGAAGGGCTGCGCGAACACCTGGAAGGACGTGATGAGGGTCAACGTGGTGGCGAAGAAGATCGACGGCGTGATCATCGGCAGGGTCACGTACCAGAACCGCTGCCGCCCATTGGCACCGTCGATGGCAGCGGCCTCCAGCTGTTCCTGCGGGACCTGGTCGATGGCCGTTGAAAAGACCAGGAAGTTGTAGCCGAAGCCCTGCCAGACCGACATGACGACGATCGCCAGCATCGCCGTCGCAGAGGACGCCAGGAAGCTCGGCGCTGGGGAGCCGAGCACGCTCTGCGACAGGGAGTCCAGCAGTCCACCCGGTTGGTACATGAACCGCCACACCACGGCGTTGGCCACGACCGGCGTCATGACCGGTATGAAGAACAGGATCCGGAAGAACGGGCGACCCTTGATCCGTGGCGACACCCACACCGCCAGGCCCAGCGACACGACGAGGTTGAGGGGGATGTAGAGCGCGACGAACAGGCACGTATTGAGCACCACCTGGCGGAAGACCGGGTTCCCCAGAAGGCGCGCGTAATTGTCGAGCCCGCGGAAGGTGCGCTCCCCGAAGACCGGCCAGTCGAACAGGCTCATCACCAGCGCCATCACGGTCGGGAAGAGCGTGAACACGGCGAGGCCGATCAGGCTGGGCCCGAGGAAGAGCAGGGCGTGGCGGCGATCATCCCGCAGGCGCGATCCGCGGGGCGCAGCCGGCGAGACCCCGGGCGCGGGGGCGGTGGTGTCGATCGCGATGGACATCTGGCCTCAGCGTAGAAGCGGCGGCGGTGCCTCGAGAGGCGCCGCCGCCGCATTCCCTGCGAGCGTTCTAGCCCCCGGCTGCGCCCTGTTCCTGGACGATATCCAGGACCTGCTCAGGTGTGAGCTCGCCGGTCAGGGCCTGCAACCCGGTCCGGTCGAACAGATCGGCCATCTCGACCCAGTTCGGCGGGGTGAGCCACGGGACCGAGTTCTCGATGGCGAAATCGAGCGTTTCCTTGGCCCCCTCGATGTCGGCTGCGGTGTACCAGGCATCCGCCACGGCTGGTCGTGCCGGGTAGGCCCGGCCAACGGAGGCCAGACCGGTCAGTGCCTCTTCGCCGGTCATCGAGACGATGGCCGCAAAGGCCGCCTCGGGTGTCGGGCACTGCTTGGAGATGCCGAAACCAGAACCCGCGGTGTAGTGCTTCGAGCCACCTGGTCCGACCGGCATCGGGACCATGCCCATGTCAAACGGCACGGCCTTGTTGCTGATCGCCATCCACGGCCCATCGACATACATCGCAGCCGTGCCTGCTTGCCATTCCCCGAGCATGATGACGTAGCCGTCGTAGCCCGCCACCGTGACATCGGACGCGATGCCGCTGCGCATCAGCTCGACGTACTTCTTGTAGCCGTCCACGAACGCGGGTGCGGTGACCGCCAGCTTGCCGTCCCCGTCGAGCACCTCGGCACCCGAGAGGTCCAGCACCCAGGACAGGTATTCCTGGTCGATGGAGGCCGTGCTGAAGCCGACCTGGCTACCGGTGGTCAGCGCCGTGGCCGCGGCCGTGAAGTCCGCGAGCGTCCAGCCCGGCTTGGGCTCCGCAACGTTGGCTGCCTTGAAGAGGTCGCGGTTGTAGTAGAGGATCAGGGGTCCGAAGTCATACGGCAGGGCCACCTGCTTGCCGCCGTGCTTCATGCTGTCGAGGATCGACGTGTCGAAGTCCGCGGCGTTCACCTCGTACTTCGCCATCAGCTCTTCCAGCGGTACCAGCTGGTCGCCATAGGCCGCCAGGCGCAGGCTCTGCATGCCGACGATGCACGGAGCCCCCGTATTGCTCAGCTGGTTACCGATCTTTGACCAATAGTCGGGCCACGGGGTGCCCTGGACCGTGATGTTGAGGCCGGGGTGGTCGGCCTCTGCCACGGCGGTTACGGTCTCCCAGGCCGCCTGGTCCGCTTCGCCACCGATCCAGAACTGGAACGTCAGGTCCGCGCTGACATCCGTTGCCTCAGGCGTTGCTTGAGGGGACGATCCCGGCGAGGCCGACGGCTGTGTCGTTGCGGTGGGGCCACCGCACGCCGCCACGAGCAGCCCGACGGCGACGAGGCTCGCAACTCCCTTCCACCTAGCGAGAGGACGCATGGTCATTACTCCTTCGCGCGTGCACCTTCGGGAAATCGTTCACGCCGGTCGGCGTCGCCAGGGTCGTCCGCGGCCGCATCCATTCCTCCTAGCACTGCGTCCTGGGGTTCCGCGGATCAAGCCGATCCGCGACGCCACGGGATGAGCCTCCTCTTGACATCAGGCGCCGTTCGTTCAGCATGTTGAACACTCGACGGTAGGCGGGCCAGTATGCGCACCTCGCGCCGTCATAGTCAAGATACGGCACGCGGTTCAGCATACTGTCCAAGGAGACGCAAAGACGATGGTGGCAACGGAGGCAGATCCCGGGGCAATTGGGGATGAGGGGCCCATTGATCCGGAGTCCCTCGCCCCGGCGGTGACCCGCGCGGCAGCCATCCTTCAGCTCCTGGCCGAGAACAACGGGCTGCCCGCCGGGCCGAGCGAGCTTGCCCGGCGCCTCGGGCTGCCCAAGTCCTCGATCGCCAACATCAGCAGCGCCCTGGCCGACACGGGACTCCTCCGCCGGGTGGGGACGGGGTTCGCGCTGGGCCGGACGCTGGCGGAGCTCGGGGGCGCCTACCTGGCCACCGTGGACGAAGTCCAGGAGTTCTATGAGACCTGCCACGAGCTGCCCTCGGCATCCGTGGAGACCGTGCAGCTGGCGATCCTGGATGGCGCGGAGATGACGTACCTGGCCCGCCACGACGGCCAGCAACCGGTCCGGCTCACCTCACAGATCGGGCGGCGGCTGGCCGCCAGCCACACGGCGACCGGCAAGGCGGCGCTGGCGACCCTCGACGACGAGGAGGTCCGCCGGCGCTATGAAGGCCGGCGCCTGCCAGTCATGACGAGCCGCTCGCATGCGACCGTCGGTGCGCTCCTCCAGGACCTCGAGGTCGTCCGCCAGCGGGGCTACGCGATCGACGACGAGGAGACCGTGGAAGGCGTGGTCTGCTATGGCATAGTGATCCCGGGCCGCCGGCCGGGCGAGGGTCCCTACGCCGCGAGCATCACGCTCCTGAAGGTCCGGGCAACGGACGAGCGGGAGCAGCTCCTGCTCGCCGATCTCCACCTGCTCCAGGACCGCCTGTCCGATCCGCTTCGCGCCGAGCGACGCGCCGGGGGCAACGCTCAGAGCCGGTAGGTCGCGATCGCGTTCCCGGCGAAAATGGCAGCCCGTTCGCTCGGGCTCAACCCGGCCGTCAGCTGGCGCGTCGCGTCGAGCACCCCACCGTAGTTGGCGGCGAGAAGGCAGACCGGCCAGTCCGAGCCAAAGAGCAGCCGGCCCCCTCCGAACACCTCGATGGCTCGTTCGACCCAGGGCCTGAGATCCTGGACGCGCCACGTCGCCCAGTCGGCCTCGGTCACCAGCCCGGAGACCTTGCAGGCGACATTGTCGAGGGTCACGAACCCGCCGATCAGCGTCGACCATGGCTCGACCGACCTGGCCGCAATCGACGGCTTCGCCAAGTGGTCGACGACGAAGCGCACATCCGTGAGGCTCCGCCCAAGCTCGAGGGCCGCCGGCAGCTCCCGGGCACGAACCAGGAGGTCAAACGCCAGGCCCGCGTCGCCGACCGCGCGGATGCCGCGCCGAACGTCCGGCCGTGTCAGCCAGGCAGCGTCAGGCTCGTCATGGACCTGATGGCGGATCCCCACCAAGCGCTCGCCCCCCGGGCCAGCCCGGAGCTCGGCAAGGACGCCGGCGACGCCCGGGTCGGTCAGGTCCACCCAGCCGATGACCCCGCGGACGAACGACGAGCTCCCGGCAAGGGTGAGGAACTCGCGAGTCTCGTCGAGGCTCGACTGCGTCTGGACCAGGATCGTCGCCTCGACACCGGCCGCTATCAGCTCCGGCGCCAGGTCCTCGGGCCCGAACCGGCGGCGAATCACGGCCAGCTCGTCGGTCAGCCACGGGTACTCGGCGACCGCAGGGTCCCAGAAGTGGTGGTGGGCGTCGACGATCACGACGGAACCGGGGCCTCGGGGTGGAGGAGTCCCTCGGCCCGAAGCTCCGCCCAGAGTGCGACCGGCAGATTCATGGCCATGGCGCGAGGGTACTCGTCGAGGTGCTCGATGCTCCGGACGCCGGCCACGAGCGATGCGACGGCGGGGTGCGCAAGCGGGAACTGGATGGCGGCGGCTCGAAGCTCGACTCCGTGACGACTCCACACCGCAGCCAATCG
>Ga0209341_10002510_pt1 | contig 17428 bp, 14 predicted proteins | sample RifCSP13_2_FD_184020 | JGI IMG/M metagenome (GOLD analysis project Ga0209341, IMG submission 184020) | Soil microbial communities from Rifle, Colorado - Rifle CSP2_sed 13_2 (SPAdes) (version 2) | ecosystem: Environmental > Terrestrial > Deep subsurface > Rock core/Sediment | place: Rifle... | reverse complement strand
CTTTTTTGGCTAGTCTTTTAGACAATTTGTCTCGTTTTAAGAATTCGTTAATTTCAGAATCACTATAAACACGATAGGGAACAGATTGATTTTGTGGAGCTCCAGTAGCGATTTTAACAACATTCGCTTGACTCATATTAGTTTAACTTTCTAACTTTTTACATTGTAAACTTTCAGTATGTTTCGTCAAGCATGATGGTTGATATAATTAGTGGTAATCTGATTTTTCCAATGCGTAGAATTTTTGCTTTTATCTTGGTAATTTGCCTTTCTTTTTTCTTGGCAACCAATGTTGTGCGCGGGGATGAACTTGAGGATCTTCAAAAAGAAATCAACGATCTGCAAAAACAGCTGGAAGCCTCCAAAAATGCCACGACCCCTTTGGAATCGGAAGTTAAAAAGCTGGAGGGTGAACTTTCTTCAATCTCAGGCCGGCTCGATAAGATTTCTTCCGATTTGGCCCAAAGCGAAAAAGAACTGCGCCAGCAGAGAGAAATTTTGGCATCTACAGTGCGCAATTTTTATATCAGAAGTTTTGTCGACATTCCGCTCTTGATCTTTTTTTCCGCCAAAGATGCCGCAGAAACCTTAAAGCTGATTGCTTTTCAGCAAACGTCAAGCGTTTCCGATAAAAACATAATCCGGGGGATTTCGGAGAGGGTTGCAAAGCTTGCCGATGATAAAAAAAGGCTGGCTTCATTACGCGACCAAACCTCCAAACAATCGCAGTTTCTAAAAGGCGAAATTGCCTCTGCCAAATCGTTCCAGTCCGAAGTCCAAGGCAAAATCTCGGCACTTTCTGCAAGACAGCAGGAAATATTAGCTGCAAAATTTGCCAGCGCGCCTGTTCCCCTTCTGGCATATACGTCGTTAGGTGGTTGCTCAAGCGATATCGGGAAAAGTTCAGGTTTTAGTCCCAGATACGGTTTTTTTAGTTTGGGAGTGCCTAATAAAACTGGTTTGAACCAATATGGGGCTAAAGGACGGGCTGAAGCAGGACAAAGTTATGAACAAATATTACAAGCTTATTACAATAATATTCAAATAGCTGATTACGGAACCGGGTTTAACATTACTGTAAACGGAAATAATGAATACGGGCAATCATTTAATAATGAATCTATGAACATAGAAGAGTATTTAAAACATCTTTATGAAATGCCGACATCTTGGGATTCAAAGGCGCTTCAGGCACAAGCTATTGCAGCTCGTTCATATGCACTGGCAAGAACTAATAATGGGCAAAATTCTATTCCTCCGGATCAATCGGGGCAGGTAGTGAAGAAAGAATCAAATTCACAAGCATGGATTGCTGCAGTAGAGGCAACGCGCGGTAAGGTGATAGTGCAAAATGGCAGCCCGATTTCTGCATGGTATTCGTCTACCCATGGTGGGGTGGTTTTAAAATCAGGACAAATCGGGTGGAGTGATACACCTTGGACAAAACAGGCAATAGATACGCCGTCGGGTTCCGCAGGAAGTATTTCTGAACTTAAGTCAAATGCATTTGATAGGCAGTCACCGTGGTTTTACTGCGATTGGGGTTATAGAAGCCAATATAACAGCACGGCTTGGTTAAAAGAGGAAGAGGTTGTAGATATTGTCAATTCATATATTCTTTGGAATCTTGATAACAGTACAATTACCCATCTTAGCCAAACAGACCAGCCAACAGGCGATACTTGGTCTGCGGATAAAGTTCGACAGGAAATTCAAAATAGGGGTAGTTCCCCAATATCTTCTGTAGGTTCTATTAGTACCGCATGGGATGGTTCTGGAATATCTAAAACTATTACAGTTGGCGGAAGGGGTTTTGATGCACAAAAGTTTAAAAATATGTTCAACATTAGAGCACCTGCGAATATTCAAATAAAACCAGCTTGCCAGCCAGACTCTGCACTAAATTGCCCGAAGATGTATGCACTGTATGATGTGGTGAGAGAATAGGTGACAAGTGAGCATTCGAACTAAACTCTCAACTTTCAACTCTCAACTCTCAACTTATAAATTTCACCTTTTACTCTTCTTTCTATCCTTCTTAATTTTAACCAAGTTCAACATTGACCCGGACCTGGGCTGGCATTTAGCAATCGGAGAGCGGTTTTTGAAAGGGGGAGAAATAGTCAGGGGTGATCCATTTTCATGGACCATGCCCGGCTATGAATTCGGCAACTATTTTTTTCTCTACCAAATTGTCGTTACATTCCTTTTTGTTAATGTCGGCCATATCTTAACCGCAATTGTTTTTGGCGCCATTGCCAGTTTTTTTGTATTAGTTTTAGTCCCCAAAGAGCTAAACTTTTGGAAAATGGCGGCTGTCGTTTTGGGAGTCTTGGTTACAACTTCTGCTACCGGGATTCGTCCAAGTACTATCTCCTTTATATTTTTTACAACCCTTCTGGTTTTACTTGAAAAAAAGATGATAAGTAAGATATCCCACGTTTTATTTTATTCTGGATTTTTTGCTGTTTGGGCCAATTTTCATCAAGGATTCATGGTGGGACTGTTGATTATGGTTGTGTTTTTAACGGCCGATTTTTTCTGGCGGAAGTCAAGGAAGGAACAGGTTTCGCCGGGCATGAGAGCCATGTGTATTCTGGCGGGTTTTGCCGGATCGCTTGTAACCCCTTTCCATGCAAGCATATGGAGGTCGGCTATTTTTGATCTTGTGGGTTCTAATACCTGGCGGGCGGTTGCCGAATGGCAATCATTGGTTTTTTACTTCCCGGCCAATTTAATTTACGGGCTTTCCGGACTAATATTTATTTACATTTTTTTTAAAAAGTTTAAATCGTTCGAACCGGCTTGGGCACTGATTTCGGCATTTCTTTTTACCTTGCCTTTTTTGGCGACAACTTTCGCAATTTTTTGGGCGGCGATTTTCATCTTTTTTGTGAGCAGGAATTTAGATTTTAAACTTGATTTGGAAAGCGACATTTGGGTGAAAGCTCCCATATTGATTCCCTCCCTTGCTTTTATTAGTGTAATATTCTTGAGTTTCGTGGTCGCAATTATTGAGTCCCGGCAACTTACGGATAGACTTCGCATTGATAATTATCCGGTTGAGGCAGTTAATTATCTGAAGGAGGAGCATGTAAGCGGGAGGCTGTTTAATGATTATGGCTGGGGAGGATATATTATCTGGCAAGCGCCCGAAATAAAAGTTTTTATTGATGGCAGAATGACTGGTTGGCGAAAGGCGGATGGTAGCTATATTTTAGCCGATTACGTAGCGATAGCCCGGGGCGGTTGCGGCATAGCCGATAAATATCAGATTGAAACTGTTTTAATCACGAAAGACCTTTCAGTCCCCTGTTTTGCCAATTGGCAAAAGGTTTACGAGGATCAGGTGGCGAAGGTTCTGGTGAAACCTTATGCAGATGACTCTTTAAAGGTTGATCGGTTACGTTGAACTTCTGACTTTAAATACTTTATCCCGGTGATATTTTTACTTTTACCGCTGGTTTGACTAAAATTGGGTAGATGCTACCGGACGAGATAATCCACAAAACCCACAGCCGCAATCCCTTTGCCATGTTTGCCCCTAATCCGCAGGGTGTGCATTTTGAGAACCAGGAATTAGGTGAAAAAATCATCTTGCTTCTCAGGGCTCATATCGTGACACTCGTGCCAGGCGCTTTATTAATTCTACTTTTGGCATTTGTACCATTTTTCGTTCCTTTTTTTCTGGGTATTATTCGAGTGCAGGCTCTTTCCGTTTTCGATCCCAGGCAGTTAATTTTGATAACCGTTTTTTGGTATCTGTTTGTTTTTGGATTTTCATTTTATAAATTTATTTTTTGGTATTTTAATGTGTATCTTATTACAAATGAACGGGTTATAGACATTGATTTTCGCGGAATACTTCATAAAGAAACCTCCTATGCAAAATTAAATCAAATTCAGGATATTTCTCCAAAGATTATTGGATTTTTCGGGACATTTTTTCATTATGGGAATATTTATATTCAAACAGCGGCAGAACGTCCCGAGTTTGAATTTCACAATGTTGAAAATCCTAATATGGTTGCCCAGGAGATTCACGAGCAGGTTAGGAAGGAAGAAGCAGAGCCTCCGGGGGTGATTGCATAAGATGCCTATTGAAGATATTGACACTGGCATTTTCGAAAATATTAATTTTACTTTCTTCGCAAAGCCCTTCTTGATTTTATTTGCCATTTTTTACGTGTTTTTTGCTTTTATGCTTCTTCGGCAGGTGCAGTTAATGTGCAGGACTTTGCCGACTTCACTTTCCCCGCTTTTAAAATTTTTGGCAATAATCCACGTCGGGGTAGCACTGGCGGTTCTTTTGGTAGTTCTGGGGTTTTTTTAAATGGAAAAAGGGAAACTGGATATTCAAAAGGTGTCCGGAGCGCCGAGACCTGATTGTGTCTGCCAGGTTTTTGTTAACAGGCTGATACTAGCCGATTCACAGGTTGCCACATTGGTTAGTGTGTTTCTGGTCAAGACCGAAAACCGAAAGGATTTGCAAAAATTGCTTTCTGAAGTTTTTGAGCTCTCAATCCAAAAAATTGAAGAGGGCAATCTGGATGAGGGAATGCTTGCCATACTCTCAAATGCGTCCTTAAAAGTCACCCAATTTCTCAAACAGGAAAATGTAAAAGCCAGTTTTGCCCACACTTTATTTTACAAAGATGCCGTCTACATCGCGCGCCACGGGGAAGGCGTTAAGCTTTTGGTCTTTGAGCCTGAAAGCTCGCAGGAAATTAAATTCCAAGAAGGTTCAGGCAGAGTAAAGGAAAGCCAGCTCTTTTTGATAGCAACCGAAAAATTCTTGTCGATTTTTGATACTGCACCTCTGAAATCACTTCCCGAAATTGATCTTGAAGATATTATTGACGGTTTGGCAACCGATATTTCTGCAGAAGAAGACCAGAGCGAAATCGCCGCAGCTTTTGTTCTGGTAGCAAGCGAAAGTTCCGGTGAAGGTGCAGAGGAAATTCTGCCAAACAAACCGCAGGATGATTTTGACGAAGATTTATCAAAGACAGTGGAAATTGAAACTCGACAATCGGTTCAAAATGAAGACGATTTAAGTCCGGCCGATGACAAAATAAAAACAAAATCCGTCTTAAAAATTTTTACGTCAAAAACAGCTTTTATGCTGGGGAAAACTTTAATTCACCTAAAAAAACTTAAGCGCGGCGATATTAAAGCAATTCTTTCGCTTCGACGGAATATTGCACTTCTGGCTATTATTTTTATTATTATCCTCGCCTCCTCAGGCGCAGTCACCATCATGAATAAATTCCAGAGGCAAAAGACGGCACAATTTAATAATTATCTGACTTTAGCATCGCAGAAATTGGACGAGGGCAGTGCTATTGAAGAGCTTAACAGATCGAAGGCCAGAGAAAATTTCATTGAAGCTGACAAACAAATAAAGCTAGCTTTGGAAATTTTCCCCAAAGACGATCCGGCTCAAAAGTTATCATCCGAAATCACATCAAAGCTTAAAGAAACGGAACAGCAAAATCAGTTAAGTTTTACAATTGTCGGTGAATTTTCAGAAACGGTAAATTCTGTCAATTTTTCTAAAAATACTCTAAATCTGGTTACGAAAAACGCGGCAGTAAAAATGAATCTTGATAACAAGTCAAAAGATACCAAAGACGTTGATGAAAACCTAAAATTGGGATCGTTTTTCGCAAATGATGCGTATGTTTATTCCGACCCGAATTTATTTAAGATCGATACGGCATCGGGCGCTAAAAAGGAACTATTTAAAAAAAGCGGGGCTCAGGATCTGGAATTTTTCAGCGGCAATATTTACCTTTTGACAAAAGAGGACATTGCCAAATTCGTTCCTGTGGAAAATGGGTTTGTTGAGGATGGTGATTATTTGAGCGGGGGGTTTTCGGCGACTGCTTCGTCACGGTTTGCAATTGACGGCTCGATTTGGGTAACAAAAGGCGCTGAAATTCTTAACTTTCTACAGGCAAAACCGCAGGGTTTTCAGATTTCGGGCTTGACCTTTCCGGTTGGCGAATTTGGCCAAATCTATACTTCTTCCGGGATCGACAGCCTTTATGTTATTGATAAGGCAAATTCTGCGCTTTTGGTAATTTCAAAAGACGGAGTATATCTTAAAACTTATCAATCTGGGGAATTTGCCAAAGCTTCTGATCTGGTAATTGATGGAGAAGAGAAAAAGCTCTATTTAGCTGTGGGCAACAAAGTCCTGGAGGCCGATCTTTAAAAAAGTGTGGAGATGCCGGGTGTTGAGCCCGGGTCCAAGAATACAAGATAAAAACATCTACAAGCTTAGCTTATTTTTTAATTCTCGTTTGAATCTTTAGCCAACAAGCAGGCGAAATTCAAACAAAGACCTGTAATTTTCGGGCTGAAGTTTGGTCAAAACTGAAGTCCTATCCCGGCTAAGTTGTTGCCTTGAAAGTTTCACCGAGAAAAAACTAAAAAGACATAGCTTTGCTTACTTAAGCAGTAGCAAAAGCTAAAGGACTTGGACTAAAGGTTTCCCTTAAGGCCAAAAGCCCTTGTGCAACTTTATTTTTTGCACGTAATTTTGATTCAAAGTTTAACGCACTTCAGAATCATGTTCGGCTTGCAGTTTTTAAAGTGCAGTCCTGTCGAAACGATACATCCCCTCGTCGAAATAGCTCCTATTTCTTTTCGTCCTGCTTTGCAGGACTACAAACAAAGTCGTATTTCTCCTCTTCAAAATCCTACGGATTTTGACATAAGAACTAGAAAATTCTACCAGAAATCAGCTTTGGAATCAAACCTATTTGTCCCGAATCTCGCGCTCAATATCCCTCAGGACTGTTTTCTTTTTCAATGCGGCGCGTTTGTCGAATTTCGACTTGGATTTGGCAAGTCCCAACTGGACCTTGGCAAGGTTGTTTTTTATATAAAGAGAAAGAGGAACAATGGTCAAATTTCCGCCTGCGATTTTTCCCTGCCAGTTAAGAATTTGTTTTTTGTGAAGAAGAAGTTTTCGTTCTCTTCTTGAGTCTGCAAATTTTTGCGAACCCATCCATGGATGAATATCGGCATTTGCCAGAAATACTTCACCGTCTTTGATCCTCGCAAATGAATCGGTCAAAGTTGCACGGTCTGCCCTAATTGATTTGATCTCTGCTCCTGTTAAAGCAATCCCTGCCTCAACTTTTTCAAGAATCTGATACTTAAACCGTGCTTTTCTGTTTACTATTCTCATTTGCAAATATATTTGCACTGCTCATGTAAACTTGCAATACGAAAGCAAATTGACGTTTGCGCAAGTTTATATTCGCCTTGCTGAAAACTACACTATTATAGCCTTCGATGAAAGCGGGGGAATACATACTTCTCCAGCAAGGCTCATGTAAACTTAAGATAAAACTCCAGCCTTAAGGCTGGAGAAGTTTATAATATCAGAAAGCGGGTATGGATCTTCTCGATTTAATCTTTCCCAAGCGTTGTGTTTCGTGCGGTGCTTTTGGGAAGTATATTTGCAATAAGTGTTTTGCCAAAATTGAGTTTGTCGAAAAGCCGATTTGCCCGATTTGCCAAAGACAGGCAATTGGCGGCAAAACCCACCCGAGATGCACGGGCAAATTCCGGCTCGATGGTTTGGTTGTTGCTTGCAAATACAAAGGTCCGATAAAGCTTGCAATCAAGAAGGTCAAATACAAGTGGGTTTATGATATCGAGAAGGTTTTGGTTAATTTATTAGCCTCGCAAATCTGGAAATTTGATTTGCCGCAAGATTCGATTTTAATTCCGATCCCGCTTTCCAAGAAAAGAAAAAACTGGCGAGGTTTTAATCAGGCAGAAATTTTGGCAAAAACTTTATCAAAAAAATTTAATGTCAGTTATTCTGCTTCACTGATTCGGATGATTGACACAAGAACTCAGGTCGGGTTGACGAAGGAAGAAAGAAGAGAAAACGTTAAAGGTGCCTTTGCTGGTCGAAAAGCTCAGGGCAAACGAGACAAGAATATAATTCTCGTTGACGATGTTTACACTTCCGGCGCAACTATGATGGAAGCTGCAAAAGTTCTTAAAAATGGCGGTGCTGGAAATGTCTGGGCAATGACAGTGGCACTGGGTTAGAAAAATTCACTCATTGCTTTTATTTAATAATTCTTGGTCAATTGCGTAAGGCAGTTTCACATCGGTCCCATCCTTTTTAGTAACGTCGATAATAGTCCTGACGATCTTTCCTTGGGCATTTTTAACAATTAATTTGCCGCCGTTTACACCTTTCAGCGTATCGTTAAATTCTCGCTCTGGGCCAGCGGTTCCGTCGTAGAAAGTTGTGGAATAGTGAAGATAGCAACATTCCACAACTTTTCCATTTGGTAATCTGAAAGTTCCAATGTTGGTAGTTTCCCCCAATCTTCCTGGGTGGTTTTCCATAAAAACACCCGGATAAGTTTTAATTTTGGCAAGTTCGGTTTGATTAAGCTTTTTTGGGATAACGGCAATTGGCACGGGCTCGTCCGGGAAGCTATTTTCGACATACTTTACATGAATTCTGAAGTAGCTGAGTCTTTTTTTGAAAATGTTCTCAAGGAAATTTAGCATTTCTTTCTCTTTACCCTTGTCAACTTTTGACGGGGTGATTAGAACCAAGAAGCTTGGGAAATCGTAGGCCACTTTTTTACCTTCCGAGTCAAAGATCGTGCCTCTTTTTGCATAGTTTACGGTCGTCTCAAAATGGTCATTTTCAGATAAGTTTTCTGCAAGCAAATTCCACTGCCACTCAAGTCGCCATTGTCCTTTTTCCTTTATAAATGTTAGCTGGGGGTGTTCCTGGAAAAATCCCAGGTCTCTTACTACATAAGTTACCTCCAAATTAAATGATTGCGGGCTTTTGAATCTTAAGAATTCTTGATCAGTTTGTTCAATTGAAACCGTGTCGATTTGCGCTTCTTGGTATCGCCTAAGCCCTATTTCGTGGAATTTCTCTCTTGAAATTTTTGTCTTTGTGTCCGCGGTTGTCCTTTCATAAATATCCTGAAAGTAGCCGTTTTGCCATTCATAAACTATCTCTTTTAAATCGGCTTCCGGCGTGGGTAAGATAATTTTGAGCGAGGTAAACCAGCCTGCAGCAAGTATAAAAATGTAAAACGTTGTTATTAAGATTGGGCTTTTAACTTTTTGAATAAACATTGCAAGACCAAGGTATAAGAAAGGGATGATTGGCAATAGGTACCGGGTCCTAAAAGGCAGGATGTTAACGGAAACTAAGGATGCGGTGGTGAAAATGAAAATAATAATCCAGATGATTTTCTCCCTATGTTCCCGGCCTGCTGTTTTCAAAAGCCCAGTTATTCCCAGAATAAGGACAAAGGGCCAGCCCCAGTTCCAGTGCATAACTTTGTCCCAATTTCTGGTGACTAAATCTTGGCTAAATCCTAAAAGCATGGCGGCAAAAGCACTGCCAAAAGTTTTTTCGACGCTATAGTCCACCACCCAGAAGTTTATTACCCATTTTTGCGACTGAAGCCAGTTACCAAAGGAGTTTCCCTGCATAAAATAGGGAATGTAGGGAATAAGATATCCTGCAAATGAAAAAACCGAAAAAAGCAGGCCTGCGGTGAGGTTTCTTTTTCTCAATAAAGTAAATGAGAACAGGAGGGCCAGAACGGGTGACAGTAGAGGAAACTTTATTTCAGAAAGCAGCCCCAATAACAAGCCGCCAACGGCTGCATAGATTAAAGCCTCTGTTTTTTTTGATGTTCTTGCCACAGCCACAAAGACAGAAAAGAACAAAAAAAGAAAAAGAAGATAGCTTGAATCAAGCATTGCCAGGGAAAATTGATCGCTAAAAAGAGGATCTGCTGCAAATAAAGCGGTTGCCATGGAGCTTATCATGAGGCTTTTTGTTAAAATTCTGCAGAAAATGAAAAAAGCCAACAGGGCAAAAGACGAGCTGATGAAGCCAAAGATATATGGGTTGTTAAAAATTCTGATGGTTAAACCGAGCAGGTATTTGGCCAAAGGAGGCGCCTCGGCGTTTAGAAGAGTCGGATTTGCTCCGTGAGTTAGCAAATAACCTACATATATGTATAAACCTTCATCACCTAAAACTCTTTTTGACTGTGGCAAAGTCCACTGTGAATGTTCATATTTGTTTTTCCAATAAACTGAGTCAAATTTTTCGGTGAACTTACCTCTGTTTGAGTAGACTATCAGCATAAGGAGTACGAAGATGAAAGCTATCAGTAGAATTGCGATCTTTTTTTCCTTTTTCATTGCCATCAGAAGCAACTAATTTTACATTAATTCTTTCCGCTGAGACATTTTGGGTTTGGGTAGGGACTGAATTTCTGATAAAATATCGCATGTCTGGTGGGTTGCCCGAGTGGTTTAAGGGGGCGGTTTGCTAAACCGTTGGCGCGAAAGCGTCACACAGGTTCGAATCCTGTACCCACCGCACATTTGGAAATTGGGCTTGTCCTAATTTACAAATGTGGTGAGTAAGGAGCGGACCTTCGTTCGTCAATAGTGCAACTGAAAGGCACTATTCTTCACGAAGTGAACATCCTGTACCCACTGCATATTCGGAGAGGTCGCATAGTGGACTAGTGCGGTCGTCTTGAAAACGACTATCGGGGCAACTCGATCGTGGGTTCGAATCCCACCCTCTCCGCACAGTTAAAATTAACTGGCAATTTTAACTTATACTTTCTTACCCCTTATCATTTTTTTGTGCTAAACTAAAAATAGAAAATGCCAAACTTCAGAAAAAGGGAACATCATCTCGACCACGAGACAGACAGAATTCTTTCCAAAGAAGAACTGGATGCCAAGCACGAAGCAGCCATGGAAGCAAAGGCCATCATTTCCTGGAAAAGCCCCGAACGAGTCTTCAAAGCCAGATCCAAAAAATATTTCACCAAAGTTGCCCTTTACGCCTTTGTTTTTATCCTTTTGGCAATAGCGATCGGCGAGTATGTCTTTATCGGCGTAATCATGGCCGTTGTTTTTGTGGTCTACGTCTTGGCAACCGCAGCCCCGCAGACAATTGAACACAAAATTACCAACATGGGGATAATTTCGGGCGGCCGAGCGTTTTTATGGGAGGAATTGGATTCTTTCTGGTTTGAGAAAAGGGGCGATGACAGGCTTTTAATGGTCCAGACCGATCTCCATTTCCCAACAAGACTGATTATGTTGTTAACCAATGTTTCCGAAAGAACGCTCTTGGAACTTTTGGAAAAACATCTCCATTACCATCCTGCGCCCGTCCACACGCTTTTTGATAAATGGGCCCAGACTCTCCAAAAGCGAATTAACTTCGAGTAGAAAGAAATCCAAACCATTTAATATATCAGCAGGTCGCCTCGGCACAGAACCTGCGGTTCTTCATGCCAATGGCGCTCCTCTGATATATCCTTTTGTGCTTATTTTGGATTAGAAAAATGGAGGCACAAAAGTTATAATTGCGTCGTTGGCGCCCGTAGTTCAGTTGGACAGAACGTCAGATTGCGGATCTGAAGGTCGCAGGTTCGAGTCCTGCCGGGCGTACATTTGGGAGGCGTCGCATAGTGGACTAGTGCGCTCGTTTCGAAAACGAGTATCGGGGTAACTCGATCAGAGGTTCGAATCCTCTCGCCTCCGCACTTTTGCAAAATTAGACATCCGTTTAGTTTTGCAAAAGAGAGGTGAAGGGGATCGCCCTTCGTTCGTAAATAGTGCAAACAAAGTGTACTATTCTATTTCGCAGAAATACATCCTCTCGCCTCCGCTTTATTTTATAGTTATGGCCATTAAGAGAATTTTTAGTGCTGGTGGAATAGTCCTTCGACAAGCTCAGGATAAATCGTCTGACAAATCTCCTTGGGAGGTTCTCGTTACCCAGCATTCAAAACATAAAGGCTGGGATTTCCCAAAAGGCCATCGGGAAATTTATGAATCCGAAGATCAGACCGCGCTTCGCGAAGTTGAAGAAGAAACCGGAGTCAAAGCGGAAATAATAGAAAGAGTTGGCGAGACAAAATATTTTTATTATGAAGAAGGTGAAAAGGTATTAAAGACCGTGGCTTTTTATTTAATGAAATTTGTTAGTGAAGGAGAAGCGACTACTGCTTTTGAAGTCAGCGGGACAAAGTGGCTGCCGCCTGATGAAGTTGAGGATCAGTTAACTTTTAAGGATACGAAAGAATTGTGGCAAAAGGCCAAAGAGAAGATTGAAAAGTTGAAAATTGAGGCTTGAAGGTTGATAATTTGATGCCCTCAGGGAGAGGTCGCATAGTGGACTAGTGCGCAGACCTGGAAAGTCTGTATATCCGCAAGGGTATCGAGGGTTCGAATCCCTCCCTCTCCGCTTATTATGAAAATTATATTTCTAGGAACAAATGGTTGGTTTTCAAGCCCTACGGGAGATACTCCATGTATTCTTATCGACGCAGAGGATCAATACATAATACTAGATGCTGGTAATGGAATTTATAAATTGGATGATTACATCAAACAAGATAAACCCATATCAATGTTTATCTCTCATTTCCATATAGACCATACATCGGGACTTCATACGCTGGCTAAATTTGACTTCAAACAAGGAATTGATATGTATGTTGGGAAAGGTAGAACGCGTGATTTTGAAACATTAGTAAACCCGCCTTTTACCATAGGATATAGACCAAAGCGTGAAAATATTATCAACCTAAAAACAGAAATAAGACTACATGAACTTTCTGAGGATGGACAAAATACTCCATTTAGAGCTGCCGCTATAAAGCAGCATCATGCTTATGTTGATCATGGTTATAGAATTGAGCTTGAAGGTAAAACTATTGCATATACTGGTGATTGTGGTTTCACGAATGCATCTCGGAAACTTGCTAAAAACGCCGCTTTATTAATTTGTGAATGCAGTAATAAAAAGACGGTGGACCCTGATAATTGGGGACATTTTGATCCAGTTCAAGCGGCAACATTAGCCAAAGAGTCAAGCGTTAAACAGCTCATCCTTACTCATTTCGGAGCTCATCTTTATACTTCCTTAGGAGATCGAAGGTTGGCAAAGAAAGAGGCAAAGAAGATTTTCCCTCAGACAATTGCAGCCACAGATGGGATGAAATTTAATTTATAATAAGTCCCAACATAGTCAACAAGACACCGCACATAATGGATCCAAAGGACGAGATAAAAAGCAAAATTGACTTAGTCGAGGTTGTCGGTTCTTACCTTCCTCTTAAAAAATCGGGACGTAATTTTTCCGCGCTTTGTCCATTCCATGGCGAAAAAACGCCTTCTTTTATGGTTTCTGCCGAACGTCAGGCATATAAATGTTTCGGCTGTGGCGAATCGGGCGACGTTTTTACGTTTTTAGAGAAAATGGAAGGCTGGGATTTCAGAGAAACCCTGGAGGAACTGGCCAAAAGAACGGGTGTTAGGCTTAAGTCCTTCGGATCGTCGCCTGCGACAAAGTTAAAAGAAAAAATTATTCAGATAAATAAACTGGCTTCCAAATTTTACAGCTACATACTTTTTGATCATGCACAGGGCAAAGTTGCCCGAGATTATCTTTTGGGGCGCGGCATTAAAAAATCTTCATGGGAAAAATTCGGCCTTGGGTATGCACCCGCAGGCTGGGAAAATATTTTAAAGTTTTTGGAAAAAAAGGGCTTTACTCACCCTGAAATTGCCACCGCGGGATTAATTGTCTCACGGCAGTCAAACTCAGCAAGGTCACAAGCCGCGATGCAAGGCGGCTATTACGACCGCTTCCGCAAAAGGATTATTTTTCCGATAAAAGATGCCAAAGGGCAGACTTTGGGCTATTCGGCAAGGCTCATTGGAGAGTCAAAAGAGGCCAAGTACATCAATTCTCCGGGCACGCCGATTTTTAACAAAGGTTCGGTGCTTTTTGGTATTGATATCGCGAGAGGAGCAATCAGGGATAAAAACCAGGCGGTTTTGGTTGAGGGGGAATTTGACGTTATTTCGGCGCAACAATCCGGTATTGAAAATGTGATTGCCTCCAAAGGCACGGCTTTAACCGATAAACAAGTTGCTCTGCTTTCACGGTATTGCGAAAGTGTAATTTTGGCGTTTGATACGGATCTTGCTGGGGATTTGGCGGCAAGAAGAGGTATCGAGCTTCTGGATCATGCCGACATTACGGTTAACGTGGCCAGTTTGGGCAAATACCAGGATCCAGACCAGTTTTGCCGGAAAGATCCTGCGGGTTTTAACAAGGCACTGTCCCAATCTGTCAACATTTATGATTTTTTCATTGATTCGGCAATAAGAAGACATGATTCAGAAACAGCGCTGGGCAAAAAAAACATCGGCCGTGAGGTGATTCCTACAATTTCCAAAATCGCAGACGATATGGTCCGTGCCCATTACATTGAAAAGCTCTCTAAAGTATTAAATTTGGAATCCGTATTAGTTGCCGATGCTGTTTCCAAAAAAAGAAACGATCTGTTTGCCAAAGAGCCGCAGGGATTCCCAGCTGCCAATCAAGCCTCCCAGAATACAAAAAAGCCGCAAATTTCAAAGGAAGATTATTTCCTGGCACTTTTCGTTTTGCCGAAAGAAATTGAGAAGAAAATCTTATCGATGCTTGCCCCTGAAGATTTTGAGAAAGATGATGCCCGAAAATTCTGGGAGTGGACCCGTGATATAATGAAAACTTCCAAAACGAACAGCCAGGAAACGCTTTTTAAAAAACTGCCCCGCGATTTGGCAGGCTTTGTTGATCACCTTTTCTTGATCAACATTAACCCCGCATTTTCGGAGCGCGAGCTTTGGGTTTTGGAAATTGTTAAAATTGCAGATAGCTTGAAGCGAATGTCGATTAAAAGAAAGCTGGCCGATATTTCAAATAACCTGAGAAAGGCCCAAAGCACCGGCGACCAAGCCCAAATTGCAACTTTAGCCAAAAAGTTTGATAAAGTATCTGAAAAGCTAAAATCGCCAAATCCAAATGAATAAGAAAAATCCAAAAAAAGAAGTAAAGCCGAAAGAGAAAAAAGAACCGAAGCCCATTGACGTCAAAGCCGAGATCAAAAAGCTTGTCAAGCGCGGCAAAGAGCAGGGTTTTGTGACCCAGGACGAGATTCTTTTGATTTTCCCCAACCCCGAATACGCAATAAACGAGGTCGACGATCTTTACCACAAGCTTCTGGATGAGGGAATCGATGTTTTCGACACTACAGAAATCGACACTTCCGATGTTTCAAAATCCGTAACCGATCTGGAAAAGGAACTGGAGAGGCTGGCAACATTGGAGGAAGGTTATCTTTCCGATCCCGTTCGCATGTATTTAAGAGAAATCGGCCGCGTCTCACTTTTGACTTACGTGGAAGAGGTTGCCCTGGCAAAGCGCGTTGAAAAGGCAGACAAAAAAGCTAGGGAACGGTTGATTAACGCCAACCTCAGACTGGTTGTTTCCATTGCCAAAAAATACGTCAACCGGGGCCTGACCCTTTTGGATCTTATCGAGGAGGGCAATATAGGTTTGATGCGCGCAGTCATGAAGTACGACTGGCGCCGCGGCTATAAATTCTCAACTTATGCGACCTGGTGGATCAGGCAGGCCATAACCCGGGCAATCGCCGATCAGGCAAGGACAATCAGGATTCCCGTTCATATGGTCGAGACTATCAATAAATTCAACAGACTATCGCGAAAATTAATGCAGGAGTTGGGCCGCGAACCGACTCCGGAGGAAGTGGCACTTGAAATGGGTGTTTCGGTTGAAAAGGCCCGCGAAATAATCAAAGTTTCGCAGGAGCCGGCATCACTGGAAGCGCCTGTTGGCGAGGAAGAGGATTCACGGCTTGGGGATTTTATTCAGGATTCCTCGGCCAGCCCTACCGACCAGGCAACCCATGCGCTTTTAAAAGATCACATCAAGGAAGTTTTGGAGACCCTTTCGCCAAGGGAAGCAAAGGTTTTGGAATACCGATTTGGGCTCGAGGACGGCAAACAAAGGACTTTGGAGGAAGTTGGCAAAGAGTTTGGCGTAACGCGCGAGCGCATTAGACAAATTGAGGCAAAGGCAATCAGAAAACTAAGGCACCCGACCCGTTCCAAAAAACTCCGGGATTATCTCTAGATTATTTAAGTTCAAAGTCGACTGCGAGGTTGATTGTTACTTCGTTTTGGCCGGGTTGGATTTGGCTGGCTTTTTGCTTCAGGTCCAATTCCCCTTGAGCCATCATAGGTTGGGGGTAAATTATGTCTCCCGCCTCCTGGATTTTTACGGCTTTTCCTAATTTTCTGCCCGAAAGTTTAGCCAATTCTTCTGCTTTTTTGCGGGCAGATTCAATGGCATTTTCGCGGGCTTTGGATTTTATTTCTTCCTGAGCATTCTCATCCAAAGTTAAGTTAGGGCCGTAAAGATTGCTTGCCCCGTTTTGGGTTAGTGCCGCCAAAACTTCGTCTGCAGTATCAAAGTTGCGGATGGTTATTTCCAAAGATGCCGAAAAAGAATTGGTATTTGGTCTTGGCGGTATGGGGTAAATCTGGGTTTGGGGGGTGTCCATAACCTGATAACCCGGACCGCCGGAAATATTTTGGGTTTTGATGTCTTTTTCGCTGGTTCCAAGGTCTTTTAGTTTGATAACAATTGCCGATACTTTTTGTTCATTTTCGGCTCTGGCTTTGTCCAAATCTTTATTTTTGGTTTCGACCGTTGCTGTAATTGTGGCAACATTAGGGGCAGTCTGAGCTTTGCCCTCGGCGGTTACAGAAATCGTTTCCGTCGGTTTAGTTTGCCAAGGTTTGAGCCAGAAAGCTCCAAAAAGAATCAACAGCACCACAATCGGCCAGAGGATATTTGAAGTCAGTTTTAATTTGGCCATAATGCGATTTTACTCCACAAGAATTGAGCCGGCCATAGTTTGGGCGTGGGCAGAGCAGTGATACGGGTAAATTCCGGCAGTTTCAAAAGTTATTGAGTATGTATCGCCGTTTTTGAGAGCCTGGGAATTTTGCTGGGGAAAGTAGGTATGGGCGGGATGTGAATCGGTATTGACATAGTGCTCGACACTATCGTTGTTTACCCAAGTTACTTTGGTTCCTTTGGAAATTTTAATATTTTGCGGCTCAAACATTATTTGGGAAAGTTTAACAGTCACTTCGCTTTGGCTGGTCATATCTTCAAACTCGCCAGATTTCGTTCTGTCTATTGCAAACTGAAAACTGCCGTCGTGGCAGGAACCATCCGGCCAGCAGGCATTGTAGCTGACAGTATATAAGCCATCGGGAGCGTCCGAAGCCATATTTCGCCTCATAGCCAGTTTGTTTTGGTCGATAACAGTTTCTCCAAATCCATAATTCCTGCCGTCTTTTTCGATTTTTATTTCGGAGGGAGGTGCAAGATCGAAGTTAAAGTCAATCACCACATTGGTCGGGACACCAGCCAAAACCGCGCCATGGACCGGAGTGTTGCTTTCATAATGGGCGCTTTTTTTCGGGGTTGTGAAGGTGAACT
>Ga0209341_10002508_pt1 | contig 17432 bp, 20 predicted proteins | sample RifCSP13_2_FD_184020 | JGI IMG/M metagenome (GOLD analysis project Ga0209341, IMG submission 184020) | Soil microbial communities from Rifle, Colorado - Rifle CSP2_sed 13_2 (SPAdes) (version 2) | ecosystem: Environmental > Terrestrial > Deep subsurface > Rock core/Sediment | place: Rifle... | reverse complement strand
TGAAAAGCCGAACAGCTTGCGGAACACGTACACCACATACGTCATGAGATTGACCGGGTCGTTCCATACCACGACGTTCCACGGCCGATCCAGACCGACCTCGGTGCTCCCGATCTCGTCGTGCCGCGGAGTAGTTGTCATGGTGCCACGATACCCGGGGCGGAGAGTGCCGGTCCCAGGTTGCCCGTGGCGAGTTGGAGGTTTCAAGTCCTGCTGTTGTGCGCTCCCCCTGCGTCTGAGCCGGGGGAGGTGACCGAGCGCAGCGAGGTGAGAGGGGGCACCAGACGGTCGCCGCGCGCTCGTTCCTCGTTGATCCACGCCTCGAAATCCCTTCGGGCCACCCGCCACTCGCGACCGAATTTGACAGCGGGGAGTTGCCCGCTCCGCAGCACGCTTGTTACGACGAAGGTGGAGACATCCATGTATTCACAGATGTCCGCAACGGACAGCCACTCCTTTGCGATATTGACTTCGATCCATTCCATTGCCACCAGGCTATGAGAACCAATGCCTGTGAGCAAGAGCCCGGAGGACGCGAAACAAAAGTGACCGGCCGGGTTGCTCGGGTGTCTGAGTGTAGTTATCGTTATTTTACAGTATTCAATATCCTCTCACCGGTGCGATGGACCCCCTCCGACACCCCGACTTGATCGAGATCTCACGCCGGCTGCGGCTTCAGCTGACCCAGGTCCTCGAAGCCGAACAAGAGGCGGCCGCCATCACCTTGCGACGGCGCAGCACGATCCGTGATCGACTGCTCGATGCCGAGGATCGGGGTGAATCCGTCCGGGTTACTTGCGTCGACGGCGGCACCAGAACGGGCAGAGTTGGTGCCGTTGGGGTCGATCACGTCGTCCTGGAGCGCAACAGCGAAGAGGCGTACGTCACCATTGCGCACATCGTTGTGGTCGAGGCCACCAACCGATGACGAGACCCCGGGTCGCCACCGTTCTGTCTGCCCGCCAGTGGGAAGCCACCTTTGCGGATATGGCCCGGGCGACCAGCCTGGTGAGGCTGGTGGCCCGTGCTCATCAGCCGGCCGACCTCGACCGGCGCGCCGGCGGGATCGACGTGATCGTCGCCGGGGCTGAGACTGCCTGGGTTACCCCCACTGCCATCAAGAACTGGCGTAACCGCGGGCTGGCGGTGCTGGGGTTGCATCCGCCCTACGATCGGCCGGCACGCCGGTTGCTCACCATCGGAGGCGCCGACGAGGTGCTCCCGGACACGACTCCGGCCGAGCGCATCCTGCACATCGTCCGGACGATACGCCGCCCGACCGCCGCGGCCGTTGAGACGGGGAGTTTGATCGCCGTGACCGGTGGCCGCGGCGCACCGGGGATCTCCGAAATCGCTCTCAGCCTGGCGTGGGGGCTCGCCGTGCAGCACTCCACCCTGCTGATCGACCTCGACCGGCAGGGACCGTCGCTCTCCGTACGGCTCGGCGTCGCACCGGTCCCCGATGTGGCTCACGCGGCGGACCAGGTCATGCTCTCGGGAGTTCTTCCGCCTGAGGTTCGCCACGTCGGGCCCCTCTCCCTGCTGGCCGGCCCACCTATGCACCACACCGGCCCCCTCACTTCTGCTTTGGTCAACGAGGTCGTCCAGGCGGCGGAGGGATCCTTCGATCGTATTGTGGTCGACCTCGGGGTGAGCGAACCGGACGATCCACTCCTGTATCGGGCGGCCTCTCGAATCCTCACATGTGAGGCAACCCCCAAAGGACTGATCAGGGCGGCGGCCACCGTCGAGGCATGGGCAGCGCCCCTCCCGGCGCTGGTCCTGAATAGGGTCTCACCAAACGGTCGAGAGGATGCCATCCGGGCCGCCCGACATTGGCTGGGCCTCGAGCCGAAGGTAGTTGTGCCCCACCTCCCTGCGGTCCACGATGCCGCCCGGGTGGCCGGCCCTCCCTGTCCAGAGCTCGTCAGGCTTCTCGAGCCCCTCCATCAACCCACCCCCGCTCAGCTGGACTGAGCGCGAATCAGACCTCGGCTCGATAGGTCCCGAGGTGGTGAAGCTTCGACATCGAACCGGGCAGCGGATTGAAGACATCGAAAAACCCGTCCGGGCCCGGTGTGTGGATCAGATCGACAAACATCCGGTAGCGCCAGGGAGTATCTGTCGGCCGCGACTCGATGCGGGTCAGATTGGCGCCTCTCAGACCTAGCTCTGTCAAAGCCAGGGCCAGCGCCCCCGGTCGATGCTGCGTTTCGAAAGCAATACTCGACTTGTTGGCGTCGACCGCAATCGGCTGCTCGCCGGGTGCCAGAACCACGAACCGCGTGGTGTTGTGGGCACGATCAACCACATCAGACATCAGCACCTCGAGGTTGTGTGGCCGGGCCGCTTCCGGTGGTGCCAAAGCTGCTTCGGCCGGGTTCTGGCGCTCGGCAGTTTCCCGGACTGCCCCCGCTGTGTCGTGAGTTGGGATCGCTTGCCACCCCCGGGCCTGGATGATGGCTTCGGCCTGAGCCAAGGCCTCCGGGTGAGAGCGGACCTGCTTGATATCCTCCAGCAAGGTGCCCGGCAACCCGAGGAGGGCATGGCGGACTTCGACCTGGTGTTCCGCCACGATGCGAGACGGAGCGTCAACCAGCCGATCGAGGACGGACAGCACGCTGCCGGTCGTTGAATTCTCGATCGGAAGGACAAGGCGCTCAACGTCACCGGCAGCCAGCGCTGCAAACGCGGCAACAAAGCTTGGATACCCGATCCGGTCGTCGCCCGGGAACAGCTCCCGCGAAGCCCGGTCGCTGTATGAATACCGCTCGCCCTGGTAGCCGATCATCATGCGCGGACACTAGCCGGAGCCCGCGATTCTTAGACAATTCTCAGAAACCACTCACGAGATTCTCACCGTCCTACTGAACGATGACAGCTCCGAAAGGATGGCGATGAGCGACATCATGAAAGCGAGCAAGGCGGGCGGCTACGTCCGCAAACCTCGTACCTATGCGGCTGACCGGGTGTGCTTGTACAAGGGTTGCGAAACCCGGCTCTCCACCTACAACTCCAGATCCACCTGCCGTCTGCACACTCCGGTTCGTTTCCCCCGGGTGCGCGGCCGGGTGACCCCTTCCGAGGCGTAATCGAGTCATCGGTCCTCAGTCGATCGGCGGTACCGGCAACTGATGACTCAAAGGCTCCGGGGTCCTCGTTCCCGATCAAAGCGCCGTGGCTCGATGACAGGAGCCAGGGCGGAAAGCCTCTGACAGATGGCGCCGACCCCTCGACTCTACGAGGGCCGTGTGCGCGAGACCCGGCCCTGAGCAGCCCGGGTCATTGCCAAGCGGGCCGGAACCTTTAGAGTCTGCCGGGTGTCCGAAGCCAGTACCCCCTCCGATAGCCCTCCGGCGTGGGTGGCCGACGCCGTCTTCTATCAGATCTTCCCGGAGCGGTTTGCCCGCTCCCGCCAACTCCGCAAACCAGGCAACCTCGAGGAATGGGACTCACCACCGACGCGGCACGGCTACAAGGGCGGCGATCTGGTCGGGGTCGTGGAGCGGCTGGACTGGTTGACCGAGTTGGGCATCAACTCCATCTACTTCAACCCGATCTTCCGGTCCGCTTCCAACCATCGCTACCACACTCACGATTACTACCAGGTGGATCCCCTGCTCGGCGGCAACGAAGCCTTCCGCACATTGCTAGACGCCTGCCACGAACGCGGGATTCGCGTCATCCTCGACGGAGTGTTCAATCACGCCAGCCGCGGCTTCTTCCAATTCAACGACATCCTGGAAAACGGCTACGGCTCTCCGTGGGTTGACTGGTTCACGATCACCGGGTCGCCGCTCAACCCCTACCATCAGGAACTGCCTCCCAACTACCAGGCCTGGTGGGGCAACCCGGCCCTACCCAAGTTCAACACCGACCACCCGGACGTTCGCGAGTACCTGATGGGCGTCGCCGAGCACTGGACCAGGCAGGGCATCGACGGTTGGCGTCTCGACGTTCCCAGCGAGATCACAACACCCGGATTCTGGGAGGAGTTCCGCAGCAGAGTGCGGGCCATAAACCCGCAGGCCTACCTCGTCGGCGAGATCTGGGCTGATGCCACGGATTGGATCGCCCGGGGCGACCGGTTCGATGCCGCCATGAACTACATCTTCACCGGCAAGACGCTGGCCTTCGTGGCGGGCCACCGAATCGATGCCGGGCTGGCCGAAGGTGTCGACTACCCCGTCAAGCCGGCCATTGATGCTGGTCAATATGGCGACGCGATCGAGTGGCTGCTCTCCCGATATCCCGAGCAAACGACCCGCTCCAACCTCAACCTGTTGGGATCGCACGACACTGCTCGATCCTTGACCATGGCAGGCGGCGATGTCGACTCGGTCGTGCTGGCCGCCCTCCTGATGTTCACGTTCCCGGGCGCACCGTGCGTCTATTACGGCGACGAGATCGGAATGACCGGAGGCAAGGACCCCGAATCGCGAGGCGCGTTCCCCTGGGACCGGCCCGAGTCGTGGAACACCCGGATTCTGGAGGCGTATCGCCGGTTGAGTGCGCTCCGGCACGCTCATCCGGCTCTTCGGCACGGTTCGTACCGGCGATTGTCGTCGCAGACCGGTTCGAGCCTGTACATGTTTCTCCGCGAGACACCGGAAGAACGATTGCTCATCGCCGTCAACGCCAACGAAGAGGCCGCCTCAGCCTCGATCCGCGAACCCTACCCCGGCCGGCAATTCGAAACCCTGTGGGGGACGGGGGGGATCAAGACCGACGGCCACTGGATGAGCATGGCACTCCCACCTCGCTGCGGAGTCGTCTGGCGTGTCGAGCATTGAGTCCCGAGCCAACAGCCCCGGGCTACCGTTGATTGACCGGTTCCTGCAACGGGCGACCCAATGGGTCGCCCGCCTCCCGTGCAGAAATTCGGGCCGTTATCGGAAGGCCCTGGCCGGCCTGCGCTTGCCCGCCGGCACCTCCCCAAATGACCGGCCGAGCATGACGGGCATGTCGCCAACCTTCGCCAACAAGGCTTCCACCTCAAACATCGTTGCCAGCTTCGGCCCGGTGAACAGGTTGGTGTCGCCAACTGCCGATCCGTCGCTGAGATCGATCTGCACCACCCTGCACAGCGAACAGGTGCGCCGGGCAATCCCCCCGCCAATCTGCCCGGCGGGCGAATAGCGGTGCAAACCCTTCTTGCAGTCGACGTACTTCGGCATCGGGCCTCCCAGCTCCATTTGATCGAACCCTACCGCCACCGTGCGTAGTTGTCTAACTGCTGAGCGCACTAATCTGAGACTCCATCCCGATAACTAGTCACCCTCCGAGTCCTTCCAACCACGGTGAGTGGCGGATCGGTCATTCGATCTTGAAGACCCGTTCGGCGAGGATCTCGGCAATGTCACGCACCGCCACATCGTCACCCCGACCGAGCTCTTTGATTCCGTCGTCGATCATGACGTAGCAGAACGGGCAGGCGACGGCCACCTCGTCGGCACCGGTTCCCACTGCCTCGCCGGCCCTTTCGGTATTGACCTTCTTTCCGATCTGTTCCTCCATCCAGAATTGAGCACCGCCGGCGCCACAGCACAGCGACTGGTTGCCGCAACGGTCCATCTCAATGAGATCGATACCACCGATCGAAGCGATAACGGTCCGGGGAGCAACATAGATGTCGTTGTGCCGGCCCAGATAGCAGGGGTCGTGGTAGGTGATCTTCTTCCCACCGTTTCCCTCTGCCGAAAGGCGCCCATCGCGCAACAGCGACATCAAGAGCTGGCTGTGGTGCACCACCTCGTAGTCCCCCCCGAGCTGCGGGTATTCGTTCTTGAGCGTGTTGAAACAATGCGGGCACTGGGTGATCACCTTCTTGACGCCGAGATCATTGAGCGTCTGGATGTTGGTGAGTGCCAGCTGCTGGAAGAGGTACTCATTGCCGGAACGTCGCGCCGGATCGCCGGTGCACTGCTCTTTGGGCCCGAGGATCGCATAATCGATCCCGGCCTCGTTGAGCAACCGGGCGATCGCCTGGGTGACTTTGACGTTGCGATCATCGAACGAACCCGCGCACCCCACCCAGTACAGATACTCGGCGGTATCGACTCCGTCCTCGCCCAGGATCCTCACATCGAAGTCGAGCGCCTTGGCCCAGTCGGCGCGAGCCGCCTGACTGAGACCCCAGGGGTTGCCCTGATTCTCCATGGCCACGTACGACTTCCCGAGCTCGGACGGGAAGTTGGATTCCATGAGGGACAAATAACGCCGCATGTCGAGGATCTTGTCGAGGATCTCGATACTCACCGGGCAGATCTCGTCGCAGGCCCGACAGGTGGTGCACGCCCACAATTCCTCCGGCTGAATCCGCTCGAACACTCGGTCGGCCGTGACCGTGATCGCCTCGTCCATCCCGACCGGAGGCGACACTGCCGGGACTCCTGAGAGGGCTGCAACTTCGCCCAGCTTGAGGACGATCTCGCGGGGGTCGAGCGGTTTGCCGGTCAGGTTGGCAGGGCAGACCGAGGTACACCGACCACAGATGGTGCAGGCGTCGGTGTCGAGCAGTTGTTTCCACGTGAACTCCCCGACGACCGATGCGCCGATCGACTCGATGTCGGACGCCTCCATCAGGTTGGGTATGGCCCTCATCGCACCCTTGGGCCGATCCTTCGGAGCAAGAAACATGTTGACGGGCGAGGTGAACATGTGCCGGAGCTTGGTGGTGGGGAACAGCACCAGAAAGGCGACGAATCCCACCGCATGAGCGATCCAGAAAGCCCGATGCCAGCCGCCCGCCACCGACTGGGGGAAGAGATAGCTGAGCGGATAGCCGACAACGGACCAGGTTTCATGGTCGGGCCGGTCCTGCAGCGAGATACGGGCCGCCTCGGTGGCGAGACCGGATACTCCGATGAGTCCCAGCGTGAGGAGAATCCAGGCATCCTCTGCCTTGGACTTCATCCGGAGCCGCCACGGTCTCTGGCCGTAGCGGCGGCCAACCGCCCACACGATCCCGACGATAAAGACAACTGCCGCCAGGTCGAGGATCGCCGAGTAGACCTTGTAAGTGTTGCCCTCCAGGAACTTGAGACTCCCGGGAAGCAGATGGTCGATCTCCAGGGTCACGGTGCCAAGGAACAGGACGATGAATCCGTAGTAGATCATCGCGTGCATCAGTCCGGCGGCCCGGTCGCGCAGAAGGGTCTTCATCGCCAGCCCGGTTCCCGCGGACCTCAGGCGCTCGGCCCAGCGACCGGTGCGGTCTTCACTGCTGCCCCGTTCCCAGTTCCTCGCTCGCAACGAGAACAGGTATAGCGTCAGCGGAAGGAACGAAGCGATGCCAACGTAGAAGAGGGCTTGCAGCGGCGGAGAAATGTTGCCGAAGACCTCACGCCCAACCTCTGGGATGAAGTGCCCCGGCAAAGACCCCAACCACCAGAAAAGCAGGGTTCCGAAGAAAGAGGCCACGGCAAGGCCGATGAGAACTCCACTGGCGGTGAGGCGGCGACGAGGCTCCATCCTGTTTCCTTCCGGAAGTCCGACGGAGTGGAGTCTAGATAACGGGAGCGACCGCTCACTTCAGCAAGCACCGGGCTGGGCCGGAAAGCCATCCACCAACCCATGACCCAGACGCACAACAGGGACATCACAGTGACAACGTGGGTCGTGTCGTCTCAGCGTGTGTAGAGAAGAATCGAGCCGCCGTAGGCGATGATCTGGGTTCCGGTCCAGGTGAGCGGGGTTGTGCCACATGCCTCGACCCGGAGCGGGGGCGCCGGTTCTAGCTCTCGCCACGAGCCGGCCACTGGGTCGTTCGCGACGACCCGAGTGTTTACGGCGTCCCACCCGGTGCCGATCCACCCGGTCCAAAAGACGACTTCAGTCCCCGTGCAAACCATGGCTTGGCTTGCATGGGTACCTTTTTCGCTGCTGGTGGGCTCTAGGAGAGCTGCGGCAGAAGCCGCCCAGTCTGAGCGGCGGGGTCGAGAGCCACGCCGGTCGAACCTGAGTCACAGCCCCAGCTCTGCCTTCAACTCCTCCAGCTTTGCGTCGGCTTGCGCCACCGAGATGGCTTCCCGCAGCTCGGTCTCAGCCCCTTCCGGGGAGGCCTCGCGCAGTTCTGCGCGAGCCTTGGCATCGGCAAGACGAACATCGATCTTCTCCTGGACCTTGTCCAGGCTGGGCGACTCGACCTCCATCGACGCGCCGATCGACTCGACTGCCCTATTGACGGCTTCCTGCATCTTGGCCTGCTCGAGCCGGCCGACCAGTTCCATGCGCTTGGCAGCCAGTTCCTGCAGACGCATCGCATTCTGCTCTACGGCCCCTTTGGCACTCTCCGCCTGAGAGGCGGCGATCTCGTACTGTTCTTTGAATCCGGCCAGATTGTTCTCGCCCGCCTGCAGCCTCATGGCCAGGCTCTGTGCAGCTCTGGTCCACTTCTCCATGCCCTCGGTGTCACCGGCGGCCTTGGCGCCTTCTGCTTTCATCAGCGACTGCTTCGCCATCTCGCGAGCCTCGCCCACGTCGTCGGCCGCCCGTTCGATCTTTGCCTCGATTTGCGTGCGGTGGGCAATGATCTTGGCCGCCTGGTTGCGCAGCTTCTGATCCTGAGTACGTGCGTCCTGGATCGCTTGCTCGATCTCGATCTCGGGGTCCATGGCTCGTTCGGCCGTCGTGCGGAAGAGGGTCTTGATGTACCCCCACAAACGCTTGAAAAAGCTCACCTGGTTTCCTCCAGTCTCGGTAACACAGTACGTCCCATCTTACGGATCCTGGTTGGCGGCTGAGCCGCGATCTGTACGGACCTCTTCGCTACCTCTTGCGCCGGGTGCGGCCCCTCCCGCGCGACGCGGAGCGGTTCGGTCTTGGAACTGATCTGGCGCGCCGGCCGGAACTCGAACGGGACCCCAACGAGGAGCCGCTCGATGACCGACCCGAACTGCCGGACGGCGGAAAGATCAACCCCCCGAGCCCGGACGATCGGCGCGGACGCCGTCCAAAGTCGTACGAGGTGCCCTGTGCCAGGCCGGACAGGATCACGGCCACCGCCCCCATCCAATCGAAGCCACCGCCACCGTGGGAACGGGGCGCCATGGGAGCCGGCACCCTTTGTCCGCCCACCATGATGTCGCGCGGTTTTGGTTGTTCGCCGCGCCGCAGCTTCTCGGCGCACTCCCGGCACACACTGACCATCTTCTCTCCGGCAGCCGTCTCGACTTTCGCCTCCTCGACACCGGCCCGGTGAGTCGGGTCGAAGAAACACGAGTTGGGACGGTCGGCCGGTTCGGGTGGGATCGGACGGCCCTCCACAACTGCTTCGGCCGCCTCGAGCTGCCAGCGAGTCGTGTCGAGTTGATCCGACAGGCGCTCCAGCTCCGCCAGGCTCGTAGCCTTGTCGAGTTGATCCTGAGCCTCCTGGTAGGTGGCGCTGGCGGTACGGAAATACTCCTCGGCTTCGTCTCGCTCCGACAGGGTGACCTTGTCGGCAAGATCGAGGATCTCGTTGGCGATCACATCAAGCTGACCCCGGATTTCTTGCTTGGCCTCTTCGAGCCTTAGCCCTGCCGTCTGCCGGGCCTGTGTGGCCGAACGGCGGGTCATGTAGAACACCAGCGCGATCACGCCGACCACGATGGCCAGGAAGATGAAAACGCCCCCGCTCCCACCGCGGGAGCCTCCTCCGGCGGCGGAGCCGTCGGTGGTAGTCGCGGCAGTGGTTCCGGCCGGCACCCCAACCAGGGATTCTGCGAACACTCGAAAATCACCTTCGTAGCTACGGTCGGCATCCTTGACCGTCTCGTCAGCCGCCCGGTTGAGGTCTGCATCGGAGAAGTCGTCGCTGCGGGCGCCGATCTCGCCAGGAGAGATCACCACCACCGTCGCCCCCGAATCGAGCAGGACCACGACCTTCTCGGCGAACTCGTCGGTTCCCTCGACCGGGTCGTCGGCCAATGCCACGAAGTAGAACCGTGTCTCCGGGTTGGTCACCTGGGCAACCAGGCCCTCCATGACTGCGAAATCGACTTCGGCTCCCGGCTCGATGTAATAGCCGCGCGGATCAACCTGATCAGCAACATCGTTGGGATCTGCAGCAAGAGCCACTCCCGCCGGCACCATCAACGCCGGCAGCAACAGCAGCAGCAATGCAATAGATCGGTGCATACGACCAGCCTACCGGTGTTCACATGAGCCCAGAGACCGGCACCTCGTCAGGATGCCGGCTGATCCTCGGGAACGAGGATCCACAGGATGATGTAAACGAGGAGACCCGGGAACCCCACCGATCCAATCGACAAGAGCACATAGGCGATGCGCACGAGTCCTACGTCCCAGCCCATGTAGTCGGCGATCCCGGCGCACACCCCGGCGATCTTGCGGTCTTCGATCGACCTGGTGAGACGGCGGGGCTGCTCGATGATCTGCTCCTTCGGTTTCATCCCTGACGATACGCCCAGAAGTGGGTACCCGGAAGGGAATATCCATTCGCGGGCCGGTGGAGCTCAATCGGCTCCGAGAAGCTCTCCTACGAGCCGCGTGACGTGTCCCGTGGCGCGGACATTGCGATACGCTGCTTCGAGAATCCCGTCGGGCCCCACGACAAAGGTCGAACGGATCAGTCCTTCGTACTCCTTGCCGTAGTTCTTCTTGGCACCCCAGGCCCCGAGTTCAGAGGCCAGCCTGTGACCCTCATCGGAAAGCAGCGGGAAGTTCAAGCCCTCTTTCTCCTTGAACCTGGCGTTCGATGATGGTGGGTCCGGACTGACGCCGACCACCGCGAACCCTGCCCTGGAGAAAGCGTCGTAGCTGTCGCGAAATTCGCAGGCCTCGGTTGTGCATCCGGGAGTCAAGGCCTTCGGATAGAAGAACATGATCAGTCGGGAACCGGCGAAGTCGCCCCGCGACACCGCATTACCCGCCTCGTCCTGGAGCGTGAAAGCCGGCATCCGGTCGCCCACATCGATCGCCATGCTCCAGAAGTTAGTAGTTGGGAGCGAGTAGTTGGTGGTTGGGGAGTCAATCAGTCGGTGAGGCGGTGGTCGGCAGCCCGGAGAGAGTGGTAGGGAGCCTGTAACTGCCTGGGGTTGGTGGGAACGGGCACCCTCCCCTGACCCTTCGGGTTGGATGCACTCGCCCTAACCGACTCGTTTCCTCGCCGGGAAGAGCCACACCAAGCAGGTACCACGAACCAAGAACCTGCCGCTTCGGGAAGGCAGAACCACCCGATGGTGTTATCTAGCCCAGGAGGTCATCCAATGTTTCGATCCGACGGTGAGATGGTTTCGCCGGAGAAGGCGCTTCCTGGTAGGAATGAGCCGACGCCGCGTGCCGACGTGCACTTCGTGAAGGGAACGTCCTTGTATGCGCCGTTCCCGGAGGGCACCGAGCAAGCCGTCTTCGGCATGGGTTGCTTCTGGGGGGCGGAGCGCATCTTCTGGCAGATTCCCGGCGTGTACACGACTGCCGTTGGCTACACCGGGGGCTACACCCCCCACCCCACGTATGAGGAGGTCTGCACCGGGCGAACCGGACACACCGAGGCAGTGCTCGTCGTGTACGACTCTCAGCAAGTCACCTATGAACGGTTGCTGAAGGATTTCTGGGAGCAACACGACCCCGCGCAAGGGATGCGTCAAGGGAATGACCGTGGCACGCAATACCGGTCGGCGATCTACACCTTCAGCGACGAGCAACTGGACGTCGCCGAGCGATCGCGAGATCGCTACCAGAGTCTGCTCGACGAGAGCGGATACGGGCCCATCACCACCGAAATAGGCCCCGCTTCCGACTTCTACTACGCCGAGATTTACCACCAACAGTATTTGGCCAAGAACCCGGGTGGGTACTGCAACCACGGGTTTTGCCAGGTGTCCTATTCGGATAGTCTTTAGTCGTGAAGCTTCAAACTCCCGACTTCTTGGTTCCCGCTACTGCCCGCAGGAAGAGGGCCAGATTGGCGGGCCGCTCAGCCATGCGCCTGGTCAGGTAGGGATACCACTGAGATCCGTAGGGAACATATACCCGTAGCCGGTGGCCCCTCTCGAGGATCTCCTCCTGGAGAGTTGGGCGTACCCCGTACAGCATCTGGAACTCGAACGACTCATCCCGGATACGAGCCCGGGCATAGGTGTCGCGAATTAGCGCTTCGTCGTGGGTAGCGATCGCCGGGTAGGTAGCCGGTTCGGCCATCAGTATGCCGAGCAACCGGCGGAACCGTGCGTCGACTTGTCCCCGGTCCTGGACGGCCAGTTCCGGAGGCTCGACATACGCCCCTTTACACAGCCGAATGTGTCCGCCCAGCGGCATGATACGGCGAAGGTCGCCTTCGGTGCGGTGCAGGTAAGCCTGCACGGCCACGCCCAGGTTGCCGAAACGCTGCTGGACCTCTGCGTACAACTCGATAGTTGCACCGGTCCAGGTTGATTCCTCCATATCGACCGTCACCGTGGTTCCCGCCTCGGCCGCCCGCTTGGCCAGCGTTTCGAGCGCGCTCGAAGCGATCGATGGATCGACCGCCAAACCCAGCTGAGTCAGCTTGACCGAAACGTTGGCGTCGAGGTGCTCGGATTCGATCCGGTCGAGACAGGCCAGGTAGTCCTCGAGCGCAGTGGAAGCCGACCCGGCGTCGTGTACGTGTTCTCCCAGGTGGTCCATGGACACCGAGATGCCTCGCCGGTTGAGGGCGCCCGCCACGGCCACGGCATCTTCCAATCCCTCACCGGCAACGAACCGGGTGGCGAGGCGACGGCCGACCGGGTGTTCGGTGAAGAGGCGCTTGACCCAGGTGCGTTCTGTGATGCCGAGCATGCCCCGGCGGTAGAGGGATAACAGGTCGGGCACTAGTGGTCGCCGTTCTGCTCGGCCCTGGCTCCCAGTTCCCGCGAACGCTCCCCCGCCGCCCGCACCGCATCCTCGACCAGAGCTCGAAATCCCCGTTCCTCGAGCACGTGCACGGCTGCGGCGGTTGTGCCGCCCGGCGAGGTGACCTGGGCCCGCAACTCGGAGGGGCTGAGACCCGTCTCCACCAGGAGGGCGCCCGCACCCTTGATGGTCTGATTCACCAACCTCTCGGCGATCTGCCGAGGCAGCCCCTCCCGGATGGCGGCTTCTGTCAGAGCCTCGGCCAGCAGGAAGGCATAGGCCGGCCCGGTTCCCGACACGGCGGTGACGGCGTCGAGCAAGCTCTCTTCCATCCGGATGACCTGGCCAACCGCCGACAGCACCCGTTCGGCCCGGGCCAGAGCCTCCTCGCCGGCATAGCGTCCGGCCGCCAGACCGGTGATCCCTTCATCGACCAGAGCCGGGGTGTTCGGCATCGCCCGCACGACGGGTGCTTCGCCCAGCGCAGCTTCATAGAGGCGGGTTGGCACACCCGCCGCCAGCGACAGAATGACCTGCCCGGGCTGGTATCTACCCTGTATCTGGTACAGCAGGTGTGGCACGTCGCGAGGTTTGACCGCCACCACGGCCACCTCCTTGCCAACCAGCGCCTCGGCCGGATCGAGCGTGACGGCACAGCCGGTTCGTTCGGCCAGCTCCCGCCGGCGCTCCTCACGACGGACGGCCATGGAGATTTCGCCGGTCTCCCATCCGGCTCGTAGGAGGCCGGAAGCCAGAGCCTCCCCCATGGCTCCGGCACCGAGAATGGCAACGGTTGAGTGCATCCGTGCAGTATATGAAGGTCGTACGGAGCGCCCGGCTCAACCCTGCCTGAGGTACCGGGGCACCATCCCCATGGCGGTAGCCACCGCCCGCCGCTTATCCCTCCGGAACCGCCGCCCAACTCGTAGTCTCAGCCGTCTCCGGGCGTGACCTCCGGATGACGCATGTACCACTCGGTGAACGCCCGGCATTTCCCTTCGTCATCGAAGTCGATCACGAAAAGGTTCGAATAGGTCCCGTCGTCGACATACCGGGTTACCCCGGTCACAACGGCTCGCCTGCCCTCGACCAGGATGGGGCGATACTCCGCCCGCCATGCGTCGGGTTCGTCTGGCTCTTTGAGCCAGTCGACGACGATGGCCTCCCTTCGCCGCACGGGCTCATCCCACGGGTTGTAGGCGTAGGTGGCATCCTCCGAGAAGAGCGCGCCGATCGCCTCCGGTTCGTTGCCACGCCAGGCCTCGAGGTACGCATTGAGCCAGGCCTGCACAGCTTCGAGTTCCATTTCTTCCTCCTGATGTGGCAATCGGATGAGCCTAGGACCCGGCCGGCACGGACGGCGTTTTCGTCACACCGGCCGGAGGGTTCCGCCGAAGACCTGCCAGGCCAGGAGGGTCTTGGCGAACAGGCTCAACAGGATGTAAGCGTGCTCGCCGTACAGATAATCCCTCCACTTCCCGACCTTCTTGTACTGCAAGACCATGTTGATGGCGAACACATTGAAGAACAGGAAGATGGAGAAGAAGATCCAGTACACGAAGGCGGGCGGGCCCTGGTCGCCCTGGCCGGCACCGATCAGGTAGATGGCGATCCCAATCCAGGGGACGATCCCGGCGATGATCCCGAACCAATAGGACGTCCAGTCGGTCTTTTCGGTCGTCTGGTTGTGGAGCTCCATCATCCAGCCGAAGAGAATCATCATGGCGTTGACGGCGAAAATGGCGATCAGGGCCACCACGTCGGAGATGCCGACCAGCATCGAGACGACCACGATCATCAACGACGAGCTGAGCGAGTACTCGATCCAGCGAGCGTAGTTGGCGCCTTTCAGCAGGTTGCGGGAGTACCAGGCGTTGATCCCCGGTGTGGCGATGGCTAAATGCGCGATCGCCGACAGCAACAGGAAACCGGCCACCAGAGGCCCGGTGGGAAGGTCGAATGCGGTGCGAAAGTCGGAAACAAGCCGATTCGCATCTGCATCAAACACCTGAAATGCGGTAGTCACGGGAAGAGCAAAGTCGCTGCTCAACACGAGCATGAGAATCCCTTGCACCAGGTGAAAGAATCCCATGATCACATTGAAGCGACGCAGCTTGCCCAGCTTGGTTTCGGTCGTAACGGTTGTCATCGCATCTCCCCTCGCAAACGTTGAGTCATACGGCGCCGGATCTGAGCCGGATGACGGGAGTCGCCCGAAGGCCCCGGAGGGGCAGCTGCAGGCGAATGACATGTGGGAGCGAAATCAGCCTTTCCTGGCCTCCTTCATCAGACGCTTCTTCTCCCGAAGTTCGAACACCTCATCCCACGCCGCGACATCGGCGATCGACGGCCAATCGGCCGCCTGGTCCTCCCAACCTTCCGGTTGTACACCCATGCGCTTGCCGAGGATCCCGATGAAGATCCGCGACTTCTCCTTCCCGTACCCGGGCAGCTCCTGGAGCCGTTTCAGCACCCCGGCCGCATCTGTCCCGTCCGCCCAGATGCGGGTGACATCACCGTTGTACCGTTCCGCCACGAAGGCACACAGTGCCTGCGCCCGTCTGGCCATTGAACCCGGGAATCGATGAATGGCCGGAGGCCCTCTGAAGACTTCGACCAGCCGGTCGGGGTCGATCCCGGCGATGTCGGCGGCATCGAGGGCCCGCCCCAAGCGCTCCCGCAACAGGTAGGGCCCAAGAAAGGCACGTTCCATCGGGAACTGCTGGTCCAGCATCATTCCCAGCAACAAGGCCAGTGGATCTTCGGCGAGAAGCCGGTTGGCGTCTTCCTGGTCCGTCCAGGGAAGTGAGGGGGGCTTTGGCATGGTGCTGACCTCCATCGATGAACCGTTACGGCAACCGTAGCGATCCGGGCCGGTAATCGGACCCTCAGGTGCCGGCCCGGTTGGCCGGCACGATAGCCTGCGCTCATGAAGATCCTGATCAGCAACGACGACGGATACCGGGCCCGCGGCATCGTGGCTCTCGCCGGGGAACTGTCGAAGATGGGCGACGTAACCATCGTTGCTCCGGAGCGCAATCGCAGCGGCGCCAGCAACTCGTTGACGCTCGACAATCCGATCCGCGCCACCCGCATTGAAGGCGGCTATTTCGTCGACGGTACCCCGACCGACTGTGTGCACCTCGCTCTCACCGGCCTTCTAGTCGAGGAACCCGATGTAGTCGTGGCCGGCGTCAACGCCGGCGCCAATCTAGGCGACGACGTCATCTACTCGGGAACTGTGGCAGCTGCCATGGAGGGACGATTCCTCGGACTTCCCGCCCTGGCCATCTCGCTCGTTCTCGACGGTGCGCGCAATTACACGGCCGCGGCGCGAGTAGCCCGGATTCTGCTCAGCGACATTGCGGACAGCCCTATCCCTTCCGACACCATCCTGAACGTCAACATCCCCGACATACCCTTCGACGATCTCGAAGGCATCGAGGTGACGCGACTCGGTCACCGCCACAAGGCCGAAGGCGTCGTTCGGACCAAAGACCCACGCGGCCGCACCATTTTCTGGGTGGGACCGGCCGGACCGGAGCAGGATGCCGGGCCCGGAACCGACTTCTTCGCCGTTGCCCAGCGGAGGGTCTCTGTGACTCCGATGCAGGTCGATCTGACCCGCCACGCGGCGCTGGATGCCACGGCCCAATGGGCGGCCGGGCTGCAGTTGCGATGACAGCGAAGTCCTCTCGCCGCTGAAAAAACCACTTGGTTTCCGCGACTTGTGTGTAAAACTGCCACCACCAGAGAAAGGAGGTGGTCCGCATTGATTGAAAGTTCTTGTAGGACTCTGGAGGTGGCCGGGCGCTAAGGCGGCCATAGCGTCGCCTTCCCAACAAGGGATCAGGTGGCGACTCAAAACCGGACCACCGAGACCTGGAGACCCGCGAGTTGGTCCTCTCGCGGCATCGGAAACGATGAAGTGTCTCCGGGTCTTCTCGCGTTTGGACTGGTCTGGTATCAGCGGGAAGGGGGCAGGCCCCCCTCCCGACCTGCCCCTGGGCGCGGCCGAACTCCTCTCGTCCCGGCGGCCACGTGGCCAGCGGCTGCGCCAAGGTTTCGGCCGTTCCCGGCCGGGCCGGCCTTTCTCAAGGTGGCCGGTCAAGCCCATACTGTCTGCGCCGGAACGACCTTCTTGTCGCGCGCATGCTGGAGCGGACGCCTCGGAGCCTACGCTCGTCACAATCTCACGAGTTCCAAGCCCCAAGGAGAAGTGGTTCTTGCGGACGAATCCGCGATCCCCTTGACGACGGTCGAAAAACTCTCATCGGTTCGCAGCGATCCCAGGAATTGAGGGCCGCCGTCCGCGCCGTGGAAACGTTGACCGGGAAGGGCCGGCCCCCCGTTCAGAGCTCCCGGGCCGCCGACCACCGGACGGCCAGCCAGAGGGAGAGTCCAATCAAGACCACCGTGACAAAGGCGGCGGGCAGGTAGTCATCTATTCCCATGCCGCTCGGGATACCCGCCAGAGCCCCGACCAGATGGCTGGGAAGCCACTTGCCGATGGCCTCCACGATCCCGACGATGGGCATGACCAACAGCACAACGATGGTGACCAGGACGGCACCGAGGACGTTCTTGGAACGGCTCCCGGCGGCGGCCACAACGGC
>Ga0209341_10002507_pt1 | contig 17432 bp, 21 predicted proteins | sample RifCSP13_2_FD_184020 | JGI IMG/M metagenome (GOLD analysis project Ga0209341, IMG submission 184020) | Soil microbial communities from Rifle, Colorado - Rifle CSP2_sed 13_2 (SPAdes) (version 2) | ecosystem: Environmental > Terrestrial > Deep subsurface > Rock core/Sediment | place: Rifle... | reverse complement strand
TCGGCGCTCGCGAGGCGGGCATCTTCCGGAGTTTCAAGATCAATGGAGTACCGCCCTCATCGATCCTCACCATCCCGGCTTTGACCACCGGTGTGCACACGGTGATCGTGGCGGCCGTCATCACCGGCACCGCTCCGCTGCTCTTCGACGCCCCGTTGCCGGTCAATTGGATCGGTTTTCTGGTTTCAGTGATCGCCATCATCGTCGCTACCGCCGGCATGGCCGTCGTGATAGGCATGGTTTCAGCCAATTCGCGGGTAGTGATCCTCTGGTCGCAGCTGATCTTCATTCCGTCGATGATGCTGGGCGGGATCATGATCCCTTACGGCGAGCTGACACCCGGCGTGGCCAAAGCCTCCCAGCTGCTGCCGGCCACGCAGGCGATGAACGCTCTCCGTGGGCTGGCAATGGGCGAGATGGCCGCCTTCGACCCGTGGGTCTCGGTCGTGTCGCTGCTGGTCTGCGGCGTCGTCGGGTTCGGGCTGGCGCTGTTCTTGTTCAGCTGGGATCGTCACAACACATTGCGGCGCGGCCATCCCGCGCTTGGTTTTGTGGTCTTGGCGCCCTTGGCGATGACCTGGTTGTTCTGACACCGTTGCAACCAAACCAGAAATCTGGTGCTGCGAGCGGATCGAGCCTCCCCTATCATGTCGGACCACATGTCCGACCAGTTGATCGCTGCTGCCTCGGAAGCCCTCGGTGGGGTCCCCGCCGGGCTGGTCCGCCGCTCCGCCCAGGCCCGCGCCCAGGCGCGAGGTGTGAGCCTGGAGGCGGTTCTCCAGTCGTGGGCCGGTGGCGCTGCCCTGACGGCGGCCCCGGCACCTGCTCCCGCCCCCGCCACCCCCGCCGGGTCCGCTCCGCAGCCTGAGCCGGTGGCCGCCGCTCCTGCCCCGCCTGCCCCGGCCGTCGCCGATGCGCCCGTTCCGGCTCCGGTGGCCGTCCCCGTGCGGTTGCTCGAACCGGCCGGGGCCTTTGAACCTGCTCCGCTGGGCGACCGGGTCCGTTTGGCGGCCGCCGGCGGCGGTGCCATGGGCCTGTTGCTCGGTGTGGTGCTGGCCCTGGCCGTCTCGCCGCTGTTGCTGGACCGGGCAACGGTCATCGGCGAAGGACCCTATCGAGCGGGCGTGGAAGTCACCCTCACCTGGATGATCATCGTGACCGCCGTCGCCTCGGCTCTGTTCGGGTCGCTGATTGCCGTCGCCTCCCGGCTGATGCCCAGCTGGTTTCATCCGGAGATGACTCTGCGGGGATCACCTCACGGTACCGCCTGGTTGGGAGCGCTCATCGGCGCCGTCCTGGGTGTGATCGCCGCGCCCCTGACGAGTGGTCTAGCCGGCGAGACGATCGAGACGGGGGTGGTGCTCTCAGTGCGCGCAACCTTCCTGGCCGTGTTGGTCGGTGGAGCGATCCTGGGGGCGGTGGTGGCGGCTGCGGTCCAGTTGCTCGGTGAGCCGGTCGCCTTGCCCGCCGACGTCGAGGAGGAATCGACCGCGGTGCGGCGCCGGTTGACCGGCTCGGTCCTGATACCCCTGGCCGCGCTGGGCGCCATCGCTCTGCTGGTGCTGCCGTTTGCGCTTCTGTTGCTGGAGTTTCACGTCGCCGCCCCGGCTCTGGCGATCGTTGTCTCCGCCGGCATCCTCACCTTTGCCTTTCTCGCCGCCAACCAACCCGGACTGAAGATAACGCGGGGCGAATTCATCCTGGCCGCGGTCGGCGTCGGGATCGTGCTCCTGTTCATCGTGCTGGCGGTCATCAACTGGGGTATCCCCGAGGAGGCGCCCGGGGAGGGGGCCGGGGCTCTGCTGCGCTGGATGCTCGTCTAGGAAGGGCGATTCACCATCGGTGACGATTGCGCGGCGGGACCCCGGCGGATAGCCGGGGTCCCTTTTCAGTGTCGGCGCCGGGATGAGTTGTCGTTGCCGGAGCGGCCTTAGGAGTCGTCGTCGGAATCGTCACTCTGGGAGTCGTCGCCCGAATGACCGGACGAGTCGTCGTTGGCGTCGTGGTTTCCGGAGTCATCATCGGAACTGCCAGAGGACATTTCGTCGGAATCGTGGTCGGAGTCGTCGTCCGATTGGATGGAGGAGTCGTGGTCGGAATCGTCATCGGTGAAGTCGTCGTCCGAACGGCCGGACGAGTCGTAGTCGGAATCGTCATCTTTGGAGTCGTCGGCCATCTCCGCCCTGACTCTCGTCTTCACCACGCCGTCCTCGAGTTCGGCCTGGAAGCCAATCCGTTCGATCCCGTTGACGAACTGGACTTCAACTTCCTGCCCGTTGGCTTTCTCGACCTGAGGGGTCCAATCGGTGCCGGCGGCAACGCTGGCGACCGAGAGCGACGCTCCCGACTGATTCACGGTCACCTGCCCCGCCGTTCCGGCGTCGTAGGTCTGCGACCCGGTTGCTGCACCCTGCACCAGGGTTGTTGATGTCGACGTCGACGATGACGACGAGGACATGTCGTCCGAACTGGCCGATGCCAATCCGGCGATGAGCATGGCTGCCAGCACTGCCGTGCTGAAGATGGAAAGACGCTTGATCATGGTTGACCTCCCTTGTGGCTAATTGGTCGAGACCTATCGTGCCGGGAGGGAGGTTGTGGCCACACCAGCGGAGTGTTAAGGATTGGCCAAACCTCGGCTGCCGGCGGGATCAAAGCACGATCGGATCGATGCGATGCTGGGCCGTCAGCTTCCTATTGAGAGCCTCGATGACCTCATTGAGCTCGGCCACCCGGCCGGCCGCTATCTGCATGTCGGGCGAATCCTTCAGGCGCGCCAGCTCAGATCGGATGGTACGGCGCAACTCGGCGGCGGCGTCCTCCAGGCTGAACCGCCGCAGCCACTCCTTGACCCACCAGTCCGGGTCGTAGCCGCCCCGTCCAGACCGCGAAGTAGTTGCCCGGATCCGGGAAGGTGGTCGAACACCCCTCGTTCGGCGGCTTCCCGAATGCGCCGCTCGGCCAGCGCCTCCCAGAATTCGATCGGTCGATCACCCATCGGGGGCGATCGTATCGCATCTGCTGAGATGCCTCCAGAAGCGCTCGAGGTCAGCATGCAGCAGCTAACTCGGTGGTGTCACACATCACCCCGGCACAAACACGTACGAGAGGAGCCGTCTCGACAGATTCGAGGCGCGGGAAACCGGGCAGGTAGGAGCTTGCCATGGAGGTTGGCAAGTTGGCCACATTACCGATGGGCCGCGCTCGCCACGAAGAGGCCGGCATTGTCCACGTGTTGTTCGAGACTCACGCGCATACGCCGGACACATGAGGGAGCCGGCTCGCCCTGCCGGCCCGGGGGGAGACACATTGCGAACTGCCAACGTCTTCTACGTCCGTAACTGCCGTTCCATCGCTTCCCAGCGCTGCTCGTCGTTGTACCAGCGGAACCAGATCACGGCGATGATCACCCACAAGTAGAGCCCGCCGACCAGTTTCATGATCAGCCCGGCCACCGTCTGGTCGGTGATCGTGTCGAAGCCCCACAGCTTCGGGAAGGTCTCGTAGATCTTGTAGATCGGCCTCGTCCCGAACGTCAGGAACGAGGCAGGGACGGTGGGGATGATCGAGTGGAGGAACAGGTAGAACGCCTGGGCCGGGGGGGCGATGCGGGGCACGGCCGGGAGCGGGCTGAGTATCGGCATCCACATGAACATGGCCGAGGCGAAGAACACGGCGTGGATGAGGAAGTGGGCGGGATCCGATTCCAGCATGAGTTGGTTGACTGCCGGCCAGTGGATACCGACCAGCACCAGGCTGTAGAAGAAGAAGGCGGGAACCGGCCGGGAGAGCCGGCGCACGATGGGGAGCACCCGGGGATTCCCGACGATCATCTCCGCCAGCCAGCGGGGCGTTCCGAGCAGCAGCATGGGTGGGACCACCAACCCGATGATCAGGTGCTCGATCATGTGGAACATGAACATCGATTCTTCGGCGAGATCGTGCACGGGCCACCCGCTGGCGACCCACACCGCCGCCACCCCGCCCAGGAACCAGGCGACCTGTCGTAGCGTGAACGGGGCGATTCCCTTGGGGACCTTGAAGGGGCCGATCCGCACCACTGCGTAGAGGTACCCGACGGTCAGGGCCGCCACCAACACCAGCACGTCGTAGTGCACGTTGAAGGGGGCCACCTGGGTGAGGTTGAGATGGGCCGGTTGCACTAGCGGTCCGCCGGGCTATCCGAAGCGCGGAACGATCAAGAAGGTGACCAGCACCACCGCATAGATCATTCCGGCCAACAGGAACCCGGCGCCGAAGAAGCCGGTCAGCAACCGTTTCTCGTACTTGAGGTGCATGTAGTAGCCGACCACCAGACCGAATTTGATGGCCGCCAGCAATAGCAGCGCCGGGGTCACCAGCTTCCCGAGGGTCGGCTCCGTATAGTACAAGGCCACCTCGATGCCGGTGAGGGCCCCCAGCAGCACCGCGATCTGTACGTACTGGCGGGGGGTCGGATGGTGATGCGCTGTGGTTTGTGCTTCTCCGCTCACGCCGGCTCCTAGGGGATCAGGTAGACGACCGTGAAGATCACGATCCAGATGATATCGACGAAGTGCCAGTACAGCCCGACCAGCTCCAGGTTGAGGCCCTTCGCCTCCGACAGGCCGTCTTGGCGGCGCGAGATCCCGTACAGGGAGAGCAGCATGATGATCCCGATGACCACGTGCGTGCCGTGGAACCCGGTGAGTAGGTAGAAGCCGGAGGCGGCGGCGTTGGTGCGCATGGTCATGCCTTCTTGCACGAACGTCGAGAACTCGAAGACCTGCCCGCCGATGAACACCATGCCCAACATGGCGGTGGCCAGCAGCCATGAACGGGTGGCCGGCTGATCCTTGCGGCTCAGCGCATTGTGGGCCAGGACCATGGTCAGCGAGCTCATCAGCAACACGAACGAGCTGACCGACGTGAATGGGATGTCGTAGAGGTCTCTAGGGATGGGTGGGGTCAGCCCCTCCCTTCCCTTGAAGAGCAGGTACGTGGAGATGAAGGCCCCGAAGAACATGAACTCGGACGCCAGGAAGACCCACATGGCCAGTTTGCGATTATCGACTCCCAGGCCCTCGTGCTCATCGTGGTGACCCAACTCATGGGCGAGGTCGGCCATCAGCCCTCCTCCCCGAACGGTTCCGGTTCGCTGGGTTCCTGTGCCCACCCGATGAACGACGTCACCGTCGCCAGCAACCCGACGACCAACAGGGCCAGGCCCCACACCTCGCCGTGATAGACGATCCCGTAGCCGACCAGCGGCAGGGACAAACCCACGGCGATTGGGAAGTACGACGGGGCCGGGAGGTGGATCGGCCGATCGGGATGGCGGCCCGTGTGCTCCAACTCCGCCACCAGCGCATCGGCGCCCTCACGCCGCACTGGACGCTCTTCGTCGTCTTCGGTGTATTTCCTGTGCCAGAAATCGTCGAGTGAAGTAACGGTGGGAATTTCGGCGAAGTTGTACTGGGGGGGTGGCGAGGGGATCGTCCACTCGAGGGTGCGGGCGTCCCACGGGTCGATGCCGGCTTGGACACCACGACGCCGGGAAACCACCCAGTTCCACATGAAGACCAGTATCGACGTGGCGATGACGAACGCCCCGATGGTGACAACCATGTTCCAGGGGCCCAGGTTGGTATCGGCGGCGTATTGCCAGGTCCGCCGCACCATGCCCTGCAAGCCCAACCAGTGCATGGGCGCAAAGGTCAGGTTGAAGCCGATGAACATCAGCCAGAAATGGAGCTTGCCGAGCTTTTCGCTGTACATCCGGCCGGTGAGTTTGGGGAACCAGTAGTAGAGCCCGGCGAAGATCCCGAAGATGGCGCCGCCGAACAGCACATAGTGGAAGTGAGCGACGACGTAGTAGGTGTCGGTCTGCTGCCAGTCGGCCGGGACGACCGAGTGGGTGACTCCGGACAGCCCGCCGATGGTGAACATGGCCACGAATCCGATGGCGAACAGCATGGGCGTGGTGAACCGTAATCGGCCCATCCACATGGTCCCGAGCCAGTTGAAGATCTTGATCCCGGTCGGGATGGCGATCGTCATCGTCGACAAGCCGAAGGCCGCCTGGGCTACCGTCCCGATCCCCGACGAGAACATGTGGTGGGCCCACACGCCGAACCCGAGGAAGCCGATGGCGGCCCCCGCGAACACAACCGCCGCGTAGCCGAACAGCGGCTTGCGGGAGAACACCGGCAGCACTTCTGAGACAATTCCCATGGCCGGCAGGACGAGGATGTAGACCTCGGGATGGCCGAACAGCCAGAAGAGGTGCTGCCAGAGGATCGGGTCGCCACCATTGGCCGCCTGGAAGAACTGGGATCCGAACTGGCGATCGAAGGTGATCATCCACAGCGCCACGGCGATGATCGGCAGCGAGAAAGCCAGCAGGAAGTTGACGACCAGCGACATCCAGGCAAACACCGGCATGCGCAGTAAGCGCATGCCCTTGGCGCGCAGGTTGAAGATGGTGGTGATCAGGTTGACCGACGACAGAAGCGAGGCGAGTCCGATGATCTGCAGCCCGATCGACCAGTAATCCAAGACGGTACCGACCGAGTACTGCGACTCGGTGTTGGGGGCGTAGCCGAACCAGCCTGCGTTGGGCGCCGACCCCAGTCGGCTCACCTCATCGGCGAGGAACCCGCCCGCCGGAGCGCCGGTGGTGCCGAACAAGAACGTCGAGTAGAGGAAGATGCCGCCGAACAGGAAGACCCAGTAGCTGAGGGCGTTGAGCCGCGGGAAGGCGACATCGCGGGCGCCGATCATGAGCGGCAGCAGAAAGTTCATGAAGGCGGCGCTCATCGGCATGATCACCAGGAACACCATGGTGGTTCCGTGCATGGTGAACATGGCGTTGTACTCGGCCTGGGAGAGGAATTGGCCTTCCGGCCCGGCCAGTTGGATCCGCAACAGGAGCGCTTCGAGCCCGCCGACCAGCAGGAAGAAGAAGGCCGTATAGCCGTACATGATGCCGATCTTCTTGTGGTCGACCGTCGTTATCCAACTCCAGAAGCCGGTGGTGGTCTTGGGGCGCCGGAAGATGGTGGACCGGGAAGCAGTAGTCGTCACTCGAGTGTCTCCAGATAGGCAATGAGGGCGGTGATCTCATCGTCGTTCAGGCTGAGGTTGGGCATGAACGACCCCGACTTCATGGCCGGCGGGTTGGCCAGCCACCGGCGCAGGTGCGCGGCGTCCAGATCGAAGGATGCGCCAGCGAAATAGTCGCGGCCGGCCAGATGCGTCAGGTCGGGGGCGGGTGGCTGCCGGGTTACCTCTTCCCAGACCCCCCGGATGATGTGGCAGCGGGTGCAGCCGGCATTCAGGAAGGTGGCCTGGCCTTCGGCGGCCGGCGATCCCTCGGCGGGTTCGACGGCCGGTTGCTGCTGCCCGGCCACCCATTGCTCGAACCCGGCCTCGTCGACGGCGACTACCCGGGCCCGCATCAGGGCGTGGCTCAGCCCGCAGAACTCGGCGCACTGCCCCCAGTACTCACCGGGTTGGTCGGCTTCGAGGTTCAGGTAGGTTTCCTGGCCGGTCACCAGGTACCGCTTACCGGCCAGCTGCGGAACCCAGAAGTTGTGGAGCACGTCCTCGGAGGTCAGCTTCAGCTCGACCGGCATCCCGGCGGGAATGACCATGATGTTGGCGGTGGTGATGCCGTACTCCGGGTATACGTATTCAAACCACCACTGGTGACCGATCACTTCGACCGTGAGGGCGTTGTCGGGTCGGTCGGTGAGCTCGAAGATCGTTTTGACCGTGGGGACGGCGATGCCGGCCAGGATGAGGGCCGGGATGGCCGTCCACAGCATCTCGAGTTTGTTGTTGCCGTGGATCTGTTTCGGTTCTTGGCGGCCTCGGCGGTCCCGGAAGACGAAGGCGATGACCAGGATGGCGCCCTGGACGAGCACGAAGATGGCGGCGGCGATCCAGAAGACCAGCCACCACAGTCCGTCGATCTGTCTGGCGACCGGTCCGGCCGGGTTGAGCGAGTCGAGGGGCGCGCCCTCGATGCAGGAGCTGAGCAGCACCGTGAGGACGGTCAGTGGGGCGTATCGCCACCACCTGGGAACCCGCGTGCGTCTGATGTCCCGGTCCTTTCCTCGATCAGCCTCTACTCCTCCCCAGGCGCGGCCACGTCAAACGCCGAGGCGACACTCCCGAACCTCGCCGAGGGGTGTCGCATCATAAGGTGACACCCCGATGGTTTCAAACGACTTTTGGTGGTCTGTCTTTCAGTCCTGGTACGTTGATAGTTTCCGACACGCTCTCGGAACCTTTCGGTGTGGTGTGCCGCGCTCTCACCGCACCGCACTTGGAAAGAGTGACAATACCTGGACAACGGTCCAGTTCGTTCTCACAGAACAATTGTCGGTTTTCCCGACATCGCTTGCCTTGACCGGTATTATGGTGCAACCGAGCCGGTAGGGCCGGCGGGAAGAAATCAGAGGGAGGGACCCATGCAATCACATAGATATTCGGCTCTGCTCATGGTCATGGTGGCCTTGATGCTGGCTGCTTGCTCCGGTGGAGGAGCATCGACCAGCATCAAGGCCGATCTGGCCGAGTTCATGTTCGATCCGCAGTCGTGGGAGGTCCCGGCCGGCGAGACGATCACCATCGAAATCACCAATTCGGGCACCATCGCCCACGAGTGGGTCTTGTTGCGGCCCGGTGTAACGATCAGCGACGAGTCGGATCTGCCCGATACGGAGGAAGAACTGCTGGCCAACTTCGTCTACTGGGAAGAGGAAGTCGAGCCGGGTGAGACGAACACGTACACATTCACCGCTCCGGCCGAAGGCACCTATCAGATCATCTGCGCCATTGAAGGTCACTTCAACGGTGGTATGGAAGGCGAATTGACGGTGGTCGCCTCAGGCGGCTGAACCCGACCAGAACACCAGACCAGAAGAGCCCCGCACTTGCGCGGGGCTCTTCCGCGTTCTCGTCTTCCCCTCCCGCCGGCGGGAGGGGGTCAGGGGGAGGGTGGGAATCTGGTGGTTGTGCTTTCACCCTCTCTGCTCGCGCCTCTTCCGCGGGCGGGAGAGGCCAAGACATTCGCCCTTTTGTTTCTTTTCCCCTCCCGCTGGCGGGAGGGGGTTGGGGGAGGGTGGGAAACTGGTGGTTGCGCCCCCACCTCTCCGCCAGGGCAGATGCCGACATCAGGGGCGCACGTACCACTCGCGGGACTCCCAGGGAAGGCGGCGGCGGTACGGGTCGTTGTGGCTCCAACCGGTCGCGGCGATGAACCGGGTCAACGCGCTCAGCCATCCGTAGGACAGACCGTGAAGAGCAGAATGGATTCGATCCGGCTCGGCCAGTTGGATATCAGAACGATGAGACCGACCGTCCAGATGACGAACCAGATTCCCCACGTCACCAAATCTCTCTTACGGAGCTGTTCACGGAAGTGGAATTCCACTCTGGTCATCGCCAGCTTGAGGCTGTCGGTGGTTGTCACCGGCTCGTCCCGGTAGCGGATCTCCCAACAGCTCGGCCGCAACAAACTGATCAGTAGTCACCACCGGTGTATCCGTCATCGGTGCACTGCCAGCTCAGCAAGCTCATCGGTCGAATCGATTCTGCAGCCTTCGGTGATGCGCCGCTCAAGGGCTTCTCCTCGACTCACTCTTCAACATACACCCGGGCGTCCTTCCGCCGGCCAGATTCCTGGAGCCAGGTTCGGGGTTAACCTACGGGGCCGTGGAAGAACAACCACCGATCCAGGTGAAGATCACCGATCCCAATGCTCCTCCTCCGAGTGGTTGGGCCGGCCTCGGCGCCTATGTGGCCCTCACCAAACCCCGGATCATCGAACTGTTGCTCATCACCACCGTGCCGGCCATGGTGCTCGCCGAAGGCGGCTGGCCGGATACCTGGCTGGTGATCGCCACCCTGATCGGCGGCACCCTTTCCGCCGGAGGCGCCAACGCCATCAACAACTACTTCGACCGGGATATCGATGTGGTGATGCGTCGCACGTCCCGCCGTCCCCTGCCGAGGGACGCCATCCCGGCATCCAGTGCGCTGTGGTTCGGGATCGTCCTCGGGGTGATCGGTTTTCTGTGGTTGTGGCTATTCGTCAACCTGCCCGCCGGGCTGTTGGCCACCGCCGCCCTGCTCTTTTATGTGCTCGTGTACACGATGGCGCTCAAGCGCAGCACCCCGCAGAACATCGTCATCGGGGGAGCGGCCGGTGCCGTCCCGGTTCTGGTCGGGTGGGCGGCCGTCACCGGCGGCCTGGCCCCGGCAGCCTGGCTTCTGTTCGGGATCGTGTTCTGCTGGACGCCTCCCCACTTCTGGGCACTGGCAATGCGCTACAAAGACGACTATGCCAGCGCGGGGGTACCGATGCTGCCGGTGGTGGTCGGCGAGCAGCGCACCACCTGGTACATCCTCGGTTACTCGTTGCTGCTGACTGCGGTGAGCTTGCTGCTGTGGCCGGTGGCCCCGACCGGAGCGCTCTACCCGATCGCCGCACTGATCCTCGGCGCCCTGTTCGTCGTCGAAGCTGCCCGCCTGATTCGTACCCCTGAGCGTTCGATGGCCCTGTTCCGCTACTCGACCATCTACCTGGCAGTCCTCTTCGCCGTGATCTGGGTAGACACCGCCATCGGCTAGGGAGAGGGTGGCCAACATTTACCCCAACCCGGTCAACCCGTATCGTCGCTGCTCCCGTAGGGTGATCAAAGAAGGGAGGTCACCGTGACTCAGACCGTCTACCCGACGCTCCGCTACCGGGATCCGGAGGCTGCGATCTACTGGCTGGAACGGGTCCTCGGGTTGATTCTCGAGGCGGACCACCGCGACGATGATGGGGAGATCGTCCACGCCGAGATGACTTTCCGGGGCAACCGGATCATGCTCGGTCCGGTTGGAAGCGGGGAGGGGCCGTCGGGCGGCCCTGGCTGGACCTATCTGGTAGCCGACGACATCGATGGTCTGCACGGCCAGGCGGTCGAGCACGGCGCCGAAATCGTGATCCCGATCTCCGACACCGACTACGGGTCCCGCGAGTTCACCATTCGCGACAGCGACGGACACCTATGGAGCATCGGCACGTACCAACCCGACACCGGTGAGTAGGTTTCGGACAATCCCCCCGGAGGGGGAAAGTACCGCAGCGGTGGAGCCGCTGGGGTAGTGGGGCCTCTTAATCCCCCGACCGCTGTAAACCTTGTCTTGTGTACGCAACCCTCGAACGGATCGACAACCGGGTCACGAGTTTTCTCCGCAAGTGGAGCGAAGCGGCCCTGCGGATCTCGGTCGCTCTCGTCTTCATCTGGTTCGGTGCCCTCAAGATCTTCGATGTGACCCCGGTCTCCGAACTGGTCGCCAACACCGTCTACTGGTTTGATCCCGCCTGGGTGGTTCCGACCCTGGGAGTGGTCGAAGTGGCCGTCGGTTTGGGCCTCCTGTTCAAAGTGGCCCTCCGATCCGTGCTGGCGCTGTTCTTCTTGCAGATGCTGGGCACCTTTCTGGTGTTCATCGTCCAACCGGATGTGGCGTTCGTGGACGGCAACCCGCTGCTGCTGACGACCGAAGGTGAGTTCGTCGTCAAGAACCTGGTGCTGTTATCGGCCGGACTGGTGATTGGCGCCACGGTCCGCCCGCCCCGAGTGGCGGCCGGCAAACACGCCACCACCGCTTAGAACTGGAAGTGCACTGCCGGCGCTTGGGCTTCCTCTGGAGGGGATACTCCTCCCTTGGAAGGTGGGGAGTATCGCCACGGAGAAGCGGCCGGGTATGGTCTTTGGGATAGTCCCCCGGAGGGGGAAAAGTACCGCCGCGGCGGAGCCGCTTGGGTGGGGGTTGTTGTTTCCCTAAGCCGAAACGTGGGCGGCCGCGTCGGGGATGAGCCCCCGCACCAACCTCCGGCCCAACGAGGCGGCCACCGTCCCCAACCCGACCGACACGAAAGCCAGCCCGATGTGCACCACCCGGAAGGCGAGTGTCTCGTCGACCGCCGCTACCCGCTGGATCACCTCCGGCACCCAGGAAACGGCCATCCACACTCCGAAACCCAACAGCACGTACCCCGCCAGGCGGGGGGTGGTCAACCGTTGCACCAGGCACGAAGCGCCGATCCACAGCAAGGCGGCCGCAAAGGCCAGCGATATCCCGATCCGGACCCACACCACGACGGAGCCGGCGTCGACGCTATTGAGGTTGACGATCCGGGTGATCCACACATAGGCAGTCCAGGCGGCGACCGCTAACACGATCCAGCCGATCCGGCGCGATAAGGAGGATTTGTGGTGTTCCATGACACTCAGTAGGGGAGACTGCACACACAGGGCGGAACCATTGGTAGCGCCCTCCGGGCGCTACCGACAATTTGGACCTTGATAACTTCCCCAACCCACCTAGAATCACGCCCCACATGAAGACCTACCCGACCACCTGCGCTTGCTGCTGTACGACGGTGTCGTGCGGGGAGGTTCGCGTCTAGGCAGTCGCCGACAATCCAAGGTCATTCAGGACCCGCACCGGCACCAATACCGGGAGCGGGTTGTTCTTATGTCGAGGAGTACCGATGATCAGCAGGGTCGAAGCACCACCACATCTCACCACCGACCGGCAGGCACAGCGCTACAACGACATTCGTGAGCTGCTTCCCGACCCCGACCATCCCACCCCGCTGGTGCGGGTCAACCGGGTGGCGGCCGGCACCACCCTCTACTTGAAGCTGGAGTGGCTCAACCCGTTCGGGTCGATCAAGGACCGAACGGCCGTTTATCTGCTCGACGGTCTGCAGGCTCGGGGCGAACTGGGCGACCGGGAGCTGGTCGAGGCCTCGTCCGGCAACACCGCCATTGCCCTGGCCGCCCTGGCGGCCCTCAACGGGACCAAGCTCACCGTCACCATCCCCGAGGGGGTGCCGGAGGAGAAGAAGGTGGTGTTGCGGATGCTGGGCGCCGAGGTGTGGGAGACCCCCGACGACCTGTGCCCGGTCGACCATCCCAAGGACGGGGCGATCGCCCTGGCCCGGTCCCTGGCCGCCGGCCAAGGTGGCGTCCGGTACGTGATGCCCAACCAGTACGAGAACCCCGACAACGTGGCGGCCCACTACGAGACCACCGGCCCGGAGATCTGGCGCCAAACCGAAGGGAGGGTGCGGGCTTTCTTTGCCGGGTTCGGGACGTGCGGCACGATCACCGGGGTGGGCCGCTACCTCAAGGAGCAGGACCCGACCATCAAGATCGTCGCCATCGAACCGCAGCAGGGTCACCGGCTGCCCGGCCTCAAATCGTTCGGGGAGGCCAAACAACCGGGGATCCTCGACTGGTCGGTGATCGACGATGTGGTGCGGGTCGACGACCCGGCCGCCTACGACATGACCAAGCGCCTCTGGCGGGAGGAAGCCCTGATGGTCGGCCCGTCCACCGGGGCCATCGTCCACGCCGCCGCCGGCTACGGCCTCGATCCGGACGAGGTCGCGGTGGGCGTCTCCCCGGATTCGGGACTCAAGTACACCAGCTATTTCGCGGAGCTGCTCGGCGAAGAAGGGTTACCACAGCTGTGAGAAAGGAAACAACATGACCACTCAGATCAACGTGACCGAATCCCTCGACACGAGTGGGGTGCTCTGCCCCCTCCCCGTCTACAAAGCGGCCCTGGTGCTCAAGCGGCTGCAACCCGGCCAGGTGCTCGAGCTGACCTGCACCGATCCCGGCTCGCTGGCGGACATCCCGGCCATGGCCCGCCAGCGGGGCGACACTCTGCTGAAGACCGACGACCGGGGCGAGACCCAGGTGTTCTGGATCGAGAAGGGCACCTCGTCATGACGGCCCAACCCATAGAGACCATCGAGCCGATCGCCGAGGCGCCGCCCCGGCGCAAACGGCTGGCGCTGGTCGCCTCCAAGGGGACCCTCGATCAGGCCTACCCGCCGCTGATCCTGGCCACGACAGCAGCCAGCCTGGGCTGGGAGGTGGGCATCTACTTCACGTTCTACGGTCTCGACATCCTCCACACGAAGCGGCTCGACAAACTGAAGATGGCCTCGCTGGCCAACCCGTCCGGGCCCATCCGGATTCCCAACCTGTTGGGGGCCCTGCCCGGTGCTACCGCCGCCGCCACCAAGGTGATGAAGAAGTGGATGCGAGACGCCAAGATGCCCGACCTGCCCGAGTTCATCGAGATGGCCCAGGGCCTCGATGTCACCTTCTTCGCCTGTGCCACCACCATGGGCGTCATGGGCGTCGAAGAAGGCGACCTCATCAAAGGCTGTCAGATCGCCGGCGCCGCCGCCTTCCTCGACTTCGCCGCTGATGCGGACGTCCAGCTGTTCGTGTGAATTGAACCGGGGGGAGGGGGTAGACCGCCGGCAGACCGTGATGGTCGGTCCAGCCGCGGCGACGCGACCAGCGCAGGCAGTAGCTAGGTTCGGACCTGCATGCGATGCCGGGCCGACCGCTTGGCGTAACGCCCACGCACCTCGATAGCCCTACCGCTCCTCCCAGGTGAAGAACCGTACCGCCAGCGGGGGGATCAGCAGGGCCCAGCCGATCAGGATCACGGCGTGGGCGGCCACGAATGCGGATTGGCCGACTGCCGCCCGGAAGAGGCCGGCCAGGGGGGCGGCGGGGAGCACCTGGCCGATCCGCACTATGGCGTCGGGGAGACTTTCGAGCGGGAAGATCACATCGCCGACCAGCAGGAACGTCACGTAGAGCCCGTTGGCGAGGGCCAGGGTTGCTTCGGCCCGCAGGGTGCCGGCCATCAGCATCGCCACGCCGGAGAAGGCGGCGGTGCCGAGCAGCAGTGCCCCGGTCAGCAACCACCAGTCGATATCGGCCCGCCACCCGAAGAGCAAGTCCGCCACTCCCAGCAGCAGGCCGACCTGGAGGATCTCCAAGGCCAGCACCGAAATGGCCTTGGCCACGAACAGCACCGAACGGGGCAGCGGGGTGGCGCCCAGCCGTTTCAGCACCAGGTACTTGCGTTCGTACCCGGTGGCGATCGACAGGCTGACCAGCGACGAGGAGAGCACCGCCAGAGCCAGCAACCCCGGGGTGATGAACTCGACGGTGACCGCAAACAGTTGGGTGGTCCCGAAGAAGACCAGCAGTCCGACCGGGATGATCAGAGTGAGCAACACGGCTTCACCGCGGCGGAGGGTGAGTAGCAACTCGAGCTTGGTTTGAGCTCGCAGAGCACGGACGGTCATGACGGCTGCTCGTCGGTGAGGGCGAGGAAGATCTCCTCCAGTCCGGAGGCGCCCAGGCGGAGCTCTCGGAGCAGGGTGTTTTGCTCGGCCAGCCAGGCGGTGAGGGCGGCCACCTGGATGGGGGTCGGTTCTTGTAGGTCCACGACGTAGCGGCCCGGGCTTGCCTCACGGACCGGCGTTTGGAGGCGGGTTTGGAGTTGCTCGACGGGGAGCCCGGGGCCGGCCAGGAACGACAATCCGCCGGTGCCCCGCACCAGGTCGGCGGGTGGACCTTCGGCCACCAGACGCCCCCGGTGGATGATCCCCACCCGGTCGGCCAGGTGCTCGGCCTCGTCCATGAAGTGCGTGGTGAGCAGGATCGTGACCCCCTCGCCTTTGAGGCGTTCGATGGTCTGCCAGGTGGCACGACGACCGCCCGGGTCGAGACCGGCGGTCGGCTCGTCGAGAAACACCAGGTGGGGTCTTCCGACCAGCGCCAGAGCGAGAGAGAGGCGTTGTTTCTCGCCGCCGGAGAGGCGCCGGTACAGGGTGCGGGACTGCTCGGTGAGTCCCACCAGGTCGAGCAATTCGTCGGGGGAGTGGGGATCGTCGAAGAAGGCGGCGAACAGGGTGAGGATCTCCTTGGTGCGGGCACCCGGATAGGCGCCCCCCTCCTGCAGCATCACACCGATCTGCGGTTGGAGGTCCTGGCAGTCGGTGGTCGGGTCGAGCCCCAGCACCGAGACGGTGCCCCCCGTCGGGCGGCGCAGCCCTTCGAGGATCTCTACGGTGGTGGTCTTACCGGCCCCGTTAGGCCCGAGCAGGGCGTAGGTCTCGCCCCGGGCCACCTCGAGCGAGACCCCGTCGATCGCGGTCAGCCCCCCGTAGCGTTTCTCCAGGCGATCGATGATGATGGCGGGTTGCACGAGCCGGGATGGTAGTGAGGGGTTTTCAGGCTGCAGGTTTCGGGTTCTGGGTTCTGCTTTCAACCCCTTACCCCAACCGCCGCTAGAGGTGGTCGCGCCAGGAGTAGTCGGGTTCGTAGCCCAACACCTGGCGGGCCTTATCGATCGACAGCAGTGTCTCGAACTCGCCCAGGTCACGGCGGATCTCGACGGTCGGGAATACCTCTTCCATCAGGCCCTGGCTGGACCGGTTCATGACCGTGTCGGTGGCGGCGACGATGTACTGCTCCGACCCGGGCACGTCCAACTGCAACGCCAACCGGGTTGCCTGGGCGACGTCGCGGACGTCGACGTATCCCCACAGGTTCCACTTGCGGATGGTCGGGTCGTCCCAGAAGTTGGGGAACTTGGCGTACTCGTCTGGTTCCATGATGTTGGAGATGCGCAGCCCGGCGAAGGGCAACGCGAACCGGCGATTGAACTGGGCGGCCATCTGCTCGCCCAGTAGTTTGGAGAGGGCATAACTCGATTCCGGGTAGGGGGTCTGCTGCTCGTCGATCGGGGCGTAGTCCGGGAGCTCCTTTTCGAAGGGCAGCCCCAGCACTGTTTCGCTGGAAGCCCACACCACCTTCTCGAGGCCGAGATCGGCTGCGGCCGAAAACACGTTGTAAGTGCTGAGGATGTTGTTGCGGAACGTTTCCTGCTCGGGACGCATCTCCGGAGCGGGGATCGCCGCCAGATGCACCACCGCATCGGCCCCTCTCAAGGCTTCGTAGGTCTGGCCCAGGTCGGTCAGGTCGGCGGCCAGCGCCCACCCCCACGAGGCGGGCGGGATCGTCTGGTCGACGTTGAGGGTCTGGTAGCCGCGCTCGTTCAACTCGTTGACGACGGCCCGTCCGGCTTTGCCGCTGCCGCCGGTCACCACGACCTTGTTCATGGGGTGCTCCTCATGGTTGTTTCCCAACGAAACGTAGTACGGAAGGCGGAGGTAGCGATTCAGCCGTATTTCGGTCCGGCGGGCTTACCATGTGCGCCGATGCGCAGATTCATTGGAAGAGTTGCCCTGGCGGCCGGAGCTATGTACGCCGCCCCGATCCTCCTCAAGAAGACCTTTGCCCCACCGCAACGAGACACCTCCCGGACACCCGCCGATTTCGGGTTGTCGGGCGAACAGATCTGGCTCGAATCCGTCAACGGAACCAGCCTGCACGCCTGGTTCATCCCGGCGGTTGATACTCCTGCTCCGGCGGTCGTGGTACTACACGGGTGGGGCGCCAACGGATCGCTGCTGCTGCCCTTCGCTCCGTACCTTCACGAGGCCGGCTACCACGCCCTGTTCCTCGACGCCCGCAACCACGGTCTCAGCGAACACGACG
>Ga0209341_10002506_pt1 | contig 17435 bp, 14 predicted proteins | sample RifCSP13_2_FD_184020 | JGI IMG/M metagenome (GOLD analysis project Ga0209341, IMG submission 184020) | Soil microbial communities from Rifle, Colorado - Rifle CSP2_sed 13_2 (SPAdes) (version 2) | ecosystem: Environmental > Terrestrial > Deep subsurface > Rock core/Sediment | place: Rifle... | reverse complement strand
CACGCGCGCCATGCGGCGCGCCTTGAAGCGGTCCGGCGTTTCCCCGGACGAAATCGACTACATCAACGCTCACGCCACCAGCACCGAGGTCGGCGACGTCGCCGAGACGATCGCCATCAAGACCGTCTTCGGCGAGCGGGCTTACTCGATCCCGGTCAGCTCGACCAAGTCGATGACCGGGCACATGACCACCGCCGCCGGCGCCGTCGAAGCCGCCGCCGCCATCCTGGCCATGCACCACGGTCTGATTCCGCCGACGATCAACTATGAGACCCCCGACCCGGCCTGCGACCTGGACTACGTCCCCAACCAGGCCCGCCCGGCCGAGCTCAAGACCGTGCTCTCGAATTCGTTCGGGTTCGGCGGCATCAACAGCGTCCTGATCTTCCGTCGGCCGGAGGCGGCAGGCTAGGGAGACGCTTTCGATCCTGGGGGATCGCTTTCGCCGGGTGACCGGCGACTTGGGGCAGGGTCCTCCAGCTCTCGAAGGAAAACGGGCGGCCATCCACCAGTCCGCACCACCGCAATGTCATCCCGAGGCCCGTGGGGCCGAGGGTCCCCGTGATGTTTCAACGTAGCGAGCCCGCGGGACCGGCGTATGCCAAGGCCCTGGGGATTCCTCGCTCGCCTTCAGCTACCTGTTCGTCTTGGCTAAGAACCGTCGGGCTCGCTCGGAATGACAGGAGTGGCGAGGCGCACGATGCTTGGATCAGCCACGCGAAGGAAGCGTGCGACCGGGGTCTCGGCCTTCTCGGCATGACACCGGCAGGCCGTCCCCTCGGGGAGCAAATCAGCCCGGCGCCGCCAGGATATGCCGCAGCAGTTCCTTGGCGTCGAGGTCCTTGAGGACGTAGGCGGCGGCGCCGGCGCGTTTGGCGGCCGCTTCTTCCCAGTCGGTCGGGTACGTCGTCAGCACGATCACTTTCGGCGCGTCCGGCGGGGCGGTGATCTGCCGCACCAGCTCCAGGCCAAGACCGTCGCTGCGCTTGATCTCGATCAGGACGATATCGATGACGTCGGTGCGGATCGCCTCCATCGCCTGCGACGGCTCGGCGGCATCCCCGACGACCGTCACCGACCCGAGGCGCGAGAGCCGATCGGCCAGGGCGCGCCGCACGGGACCGTGCTCATCGATGATGTAGAGACGGGGCGTGCTGGTGACCATGCGCACTCCCAGTGTAGGCGGATGCCGGGCGGCCTCCCCAGTGACGACCATCCCGGGCGGGCTGGCTACCTGTCCTCGCGGGAGGATTCGACCTTTTTTTACAGCGGGCGGCTTCCGGCCGGCAGTCGAACGGTGACGGTCGTCCCGTCCCCCAGGCTGGAGGCGATCTCGACGTTGGCGCCGATGGCGTGGCCCCGCTCGACAATGTTCGACAATCCGTGGCCGAGCAGCGCCGGCGTGGCGCTGGCGTCGAAGCCCTGCCCGTTGTCGATCACCTGCAGGACGACCTCGCCGTCCTCGGTCCGCAGACTGAGCCAGACCCGAGAGGCGCGGGCATGTTTGGCGATGTTGGCCAGCGCTTCCTGCGAGATGTGGAACATCGCCGAGCGCACGACCGCGTCCAGCGACCGCCCCAGCCCGTCGTCGGCGCGGAGCTCGGCCTCGATCAAGGTGTTGGCTCGGAACTCGTTCGCCAAGCGGGCCAGTCCCTCCGCCAGGTCGTCCAGCGGCATGCGGCTCGGCTGCAGGTCGAGGATGTAGGCGCGGATGTCGCGGATGACGCTGTTCAGCCGCTCGATCGCCTCCCGCATGGAGGACTCGCTCTGCCCCGGCGCGCTCTGAAGCATGATCTTGGCCGTGTCGAGCGTCAGGCCGACGGCATAGATCGATTGGATAATGCCGTCGTGAAGGTCCATGGCGATGCGTTCCCGCTCCTCCAGCACCGCGATCCGTCGCGCCTGGCGGTACAGGCGGGCATTCTCGACCGCCACACCGACCCCCGCCCCGATCGCCTCCAACAGCCCGATCTCCTCCACCCGTAGCGGCCGCTCACCGAGGAAGGCCAGGCTCATCACGCCGACCACCTGCGCCCGCGCCTTCAGCGGGACCGACACCAGCGACCCGAAGCCGGCTTCGATGACCGCCTTCCGCTGGAAGCGTGGCTCGCCGGCCTCGGCCAGATTGGTGGTCCAGATCGCTTTGCCTGTCTCCGCCACGCGGCCGACGAACCCCTCGCCGACGCGGAACTGGCTGGCAGCCCAGAAGGCCTCCTCGGCCATCCCGCGGTGAATGACCGGCACGAAGACGTTTTCCTCCTCCGCCCGCAAGAACACTTCTCCCGCCTGGGCGTGGAACAGGCCCATGACCCGATCGAGGATCCCCTGCAGCAGCGGCTCGAGCTCGACGGCGGTGCTCACAGCGGTGCTGAGCGAGTTGACGAGCTCCAGCTCCCGATTACGCGCCGCCAGTTCGCCCTCCCGGTCCTGCACCTGGCGGTAGAGGCGCGCGTTCTCGATGGCGGCGGCGGCGTGCGCCGCCAGCATTTCGATGAGGCTCTGGTCTTCTTCCGTGAATTCGGTCTCCCCGATGCGCTCGGCAAGGTAGAGCTGGCCCACCGGGCGCCCGAAGGCCGAGATCGGCACGCCCAGGAACGACCGCATTTCCGGATGACCTTCGGGGAAACCGGAGGACCGCGGATGGCGCGTCAGATCCGGAAGTCGAAGGGAACGCCCGCTGCGATAGACCTCGCCGATCAACCCGACGCCGATGGGCGGGTGCGGGATGCGGGCGGCCTCCTTCTGGCTGAGGCCTTCAGTGAGAAACATCGCCAGGCCGCCCTTCCCGTCCGGCACGCCCAGCGCGGCGTAGCGCGCCTGCGTCAGGTCGCGCGCCGCTTGCACGATGCGGCGCAGGGTCCCATCCAGGGAAAGGTCGGTGTAGAGACTGAGGGTCGCTCGATGCAGCCGCCGCATCCGGTCGGGCGCTGCCGAGGAGGATGGCGGGCGTTTCCGCGCGTTAGACTTGCGGGGTTTCTTTTCGCTCACGGACTCCTCGGCGCGGATTGTACAACACCCCACGCCCGCCCTTGGCTCATCCGTGGCCGAGCCTGTTCCTCCGGATTCCCACATTCCCGGGAATGACTCCACTCTTCTTTGTCACCCCCGCGTAAGCGGGGGTCCAGTCCGAGGCGTCGTCCCCTGGATTCCCGCCTTCGCGGGAATGACTGCGCTCCTCTGTATCACCCCTGCGAAAGCGGCGGGCCGCAAGGTAAGGGGACTCTGCGCCCGTGCCAAGCCTGATAGTTTTTGGAGGGCCGTGGGCGCTATATCCCCCGGATCCGAGATCCACTCGACGCGATGAGCTCCTCCCGCCTTCCCGGGTTCTACGACCTTCCTCGTAGCAAGCGATTGGAAGCCCTTTCCGCGGCCGCCGGCCTGGACGGGGAGACGGTTGCGGCTCTCTCCGGATCGGCCGGTTTATCGGGGGAACAAGCCGACCACATGATCGAGAACGTCGTCGGCGTCTATGGCCTGCCTTTGGGGATCGCCGTCAATTTCGTCGTCAACGGCCGCGAAGTGTTCGTACCGATGGTCATCGAAGAACCGTCGGTGGTGGCCGGCGCTTCCTTCATGGCGCGCCTGGCGCGCGAGGGCGGCGGTTTCCAGGCCGAGACGACCGCCCCGGAGATGATCGCCCAGCTTCAGGTGCTGGACGTGCGCGATCTGGCGGCCGCCCGGAACGCATTGTTGTCCGAGAAAGCGGCCATCCTGGCCGAAGCGGACCAGGTCGACCCGGTCCTGCAGCGGCTGGGGGGCGGTGCCCGCGATCTCGAAGTACGCCTCTTCCCGGAAACGCCCGTCGGACCGATGCTGATCGTGCATCTGATCTACGACACGCGCGACGCCATGGGCGCCAACGCCGCCAATACGGCCGCCGAACGCCTGGCCCCGCGGGTCGAAGCCATCACCGGCGGGCGGGTGCATTTGCGTATCCTATCCAACCTGGCCGACCGCCGCCTGGCGCGGGCCACCTGTCGCATCCCGGCAGCGGCGTTGGCCTTCGGGGATTTCACCGGTGAACGCGTGCGCGACGGAATCGTCGAGGCCTGGGCCTTGGCCGACGCCGATCCGTACCGCGCCGCCACGCACAACAAAGGGATCATGAACGGGGTGGATGCCGTTGTCATCGCCACCGGCAACGACTGGCGGGCGATCGAGGCCGGGGCGCATGCCTACGCCGCCCGGTCCGGACGATATACCTCGCTCAGCCAGTGGTCAAAGGGCGGCGACGGCGCCCTCGAAGGCCGGCTCGAGATGCCGATGGCGGTCGGCACGGTCGGCGGGGCCACCCGCGTCCACCCGGCTGCGCGAGCCTGCCTGCGTTTGATGGGCGTGTCGTCGGCTCAGGAATTGGCCCAGGTCGTCGTCTCCGTCGGGCTGGCGCAGAATCTGGCGGCGCTGCGCGCCCTGGCGACCGAAGGCATCCAGCGCGGGCACATGGGGCTGCACGCCCGGCAGGTGGCGATCGCCGCCGGAGCCGAGGGCGACCAGGTCGAGAGGGTGGCCCGTCGACTGGTGATCGAAGGCACCGTCCGCCTGGATCGCGCCGAGGCCATTCTGCGAGAGAGGGAGGCCGGCGGCGTACCGCCCGGGCCCCAAGGAGCCAGATGAACGCCCCGGGTGTGGACCGACGATTGCTCAAGCCGGCACGCGACGTCGGCATCACGGGCTACGGCGCCTACATTCCCCGTTTCCGCCTGCCGGCGAAGGAAGTGGCGCGAGTCTGGAATGGCGGCCAGGGCGGCCTGCCGATCAAAGAGAAAGCCGTCCCCGGAATCGACGAGGACGTGATCACCATGTCGATCGAAGCGGCCCGCAACGCTCTGGCGCGCGGCCAGGTCGACCCGTCGATGATCCGCGCCGTGTGGGTCGGATCCGAGTCGCACCCCTATTCCGTCAAACCGACTTCGACCGTCGTGGCCGAAGCCATCGGCGCCACACCGCATACCCAGGCGGCCGATTGGCAATTCGCCTGCAAGGCCGGCACCGAGGCGGTCCAGGCGGCGATCGGCTTCGTCGGATCGGGAATGGCCGACTACGCTTTGTCGATCGGAATGGACACCGCCCAGGGTCGGCCTGGCGACGCCCTCGAATACACCACCGGCGCCGGCGGCGCGGCGATATTGCTGGGCCCGGCCGAGGATTCGTTGGCGATCTTCGAGGGTTCCTATTCCTACGCCACCGACACGCCCGACTTCTGGCGGCGGGCCGACGAGAAGTACCCCGAGCACGGCGAGCGCTTCACCGGCGAACCGGCCTATTTCAAGCATATTCAAGAGGCCGGCTCGGCCCTGATGCAGACGCTGGGACGGGGACCGGAGGATTTCCGCTACGCCGTATTCCACCAACCGAACACCAAGTTCCCGCAGCGGGCGGCCAAGTCTCTTGGATTCAAGCCGGAGCAGATCGAGACCGGCCTACTGGTGCCGGTCATCGGAAACACCTATGCCGGGTCGGCGCTGGTCGGATTGACGGCGATTCTGGATGAGGCCGCTCCCGGCGATCGCATTCTGTTGGTCTCGTACGGGTCGGGCGCCGGATCGGATGCCTTCTGCCTGATGGCGACGGAGAAGTTGCCGCAGCGGCGCGGCCTGGCCCCGTCGACCCGCGAATACATCGCCCGCCGGACTGAGATCGACTACGCCACCTACGCCCGCTACCGGGGCAAGCTCGCATTGTCCTGAGGGAACCAGGCCGCCAGGCCCAGTGAACCGAAGGACCTGGCCTGACGGAGGCCGTTCGGCATGCACGAATCTGTATTCGTCCTCGGCGTCGGCATGACGCCGGTCGGGGAGCACTGGGGCACCTCGCTACGCGAGTTGGCACTCGAGGCCATGCGCGCGGCGATGGCTGACGCCGGGGGCGTCCAGCCCCAGGCGCTCTACGTCGCCAACGCGCTGGCGCCGATCCTCTCGGGACAATCGCATCTGGGCGCGCTGCTGGCCGACTTTGCCGGCCTGGATGGCATCGAGGCCTCGACGGTCGAGGCCGCCGGTGCTTCCGGCGGCCTGGCCGTCCGCCAGGCGTGCCTGGCGCTCGAGGCCGGCGCGGTCGAAACGGCGATGGTCGTCGGGGTCGAGAAAGTGACCGACCGCGTCGGCAGCGGATTGGCCGCGGCGCTGTCGGTCTGGAGCGACGCCGACTACGAAGCCGTGCACGGCCTGACGGCCACGTCGCAGGCGGCGCTGATCATGCGCCGCTACCTGCATGAGCACGACGCGCCGTCGGACGCACTGGCCGGGTTCAGCCTGACCGCGCACCGCAACGCCGTCGGCAATGCCAATGCCATGTTCCGCAAAGCGATCACCCTCGAAGACTACGCGCGGGCGGGCATGGTGAGCGATCCGGTCAACCTGTATGACGCCGCCCCATTGGCCGACGGTGCGGCTGCGATTCTGCTCGGCCGTGCGTCCGTCTCCCGCGTCCCGGAGCGCGCCGCCGTCCGAGTCTTGGGGACGGCCAGCGCCACCGCCCGTCTGGCGATCCACGATCAACCAGACCCGTTGAGCCTGCCGGCGGCCGCCATCTCGGCGGAGCGCGCCCTGCACTCGGCCGGCATCACCCGGGACGAGATCGATCTGTTCGAGATGCACGACTCCTACAGTGTCTACGCCGCCCTGGCCCTGGAAGCCGCCGGGTTTGCCGCGCGAGGGCAGGGCTGGCAGATGGCGCGCAACGGCACGATCGCCCTCGACGGGAAGCTGCCGGTGGCGACCTTTGGCGGATCGAAGGCCAGGGGCGAGGCCGGTGGAGCCACCGGGGCCTATCAGGTGGTTGAAGTCACGTTGCAGCTGCAAGATCGGGCTGGAGTCAGCCAGGTGAAGGGGGCGCGGATCGGTATGGCTCAGTGTCTGGGGGGCGCCGGGGCGAGTGCGGCCACGACGATCCTATCCCTTGCGGGGATCGAGGGCCTGCCCTCGCGGTAGGACACCGGGACGGTGTGAGTGGAGCGGCGCCGCAGGCGGAGTGAAGTCGAAGGGCCTGATAGTTCTTGAGAGTCCTCCCAGCCTACACTCTGCAACATCCCGGCCCCAAGCCGGTGAGGTGTGGATATGGAAATCGCCCGGCATTGGAGACTGAGAACTCAACGGTACGCCCTGGTGGGCGAAGTCTGCCCGCATTGTGAGGTCAAGATCTTCCCGCCGCGCGATCTCTGTCCGGATTGCGGGCAGGAAGCGCGCCAACCCTACGCCTTCAGCGGCCGCGGCGAGGTGTATTCGTTTGCGCCGGTCAGGGAGGCGCCCGCCGGCTTCGAGGAAAACGCGCCCTATACGGTGGCGCTGATCCGGCTGGAGGAAGGCCCGATGGTCACAGCGCAGCTGACCGACCTTGGGGAAGAGGCGCCCCGCATCGGCCTGCCGGTCGAGATGGTCACGCGCAAGCTCCGCTCGGACGGTGAGCGAGGGATGCTGGTCTACGGCTACAAGTTCCGGCCGAGATTGGCGGCAGCCTAAGAACGTCCTCTCAAGAGTTGGCAACGGCGGTCCGGAATCCCGGGCCGCCGTTTCTGTTTCTGGCGGCGGCTCCCGCCCCCGCCACGGCACGGGACTTGCACCTTCGGGGCCGGTGCGAACCACGCTTGCTTGACGCGCCCAAACGCCTGTGCTAGGATGCGCCGTTTGGGCGCCTGGGCAGGCGGCCCTAGGAACCTGAGGAGGTGCCCATGGCTACCAACCCGATGCGAAGGCTGGCGACTGCCGCGCTGATCGCCGCCGCTCTCTTGATCGGCGCCTGTACGCGCTCGGCCTCGTCCACCTCCACAGGGACCCCGGCCAGCGGCACAACCAGCCCGCTCACGGGCCAGCAGGCCACGATGGAGGCGGTCCGCTCGGCGTTGCTGACCCAGACGGCGGCCGCTGTCCCGGGCGGTGGCCCCTCTCCCGGCACACCGACCCCGGGGGGCCCCGCCATTTCGACTGCGACGCCTTCCGTGGGCACGCCGGTGGGGACTTCGGCCGCCCAACCGACCGCCACACGGACGCTACCGCCGATCCCGACCCTGGTCGTGCCGGCAACCTACACTCTGCATGAAGGCGAATTCCCCTTCTGCCTGGCGCGCCGCTTCAACCGGAATCCGGATGACATCCTGGCGATCAACGGCCTGACGAACAGTTCGATCGTCAGCCCCGGCCAGACCCTGTCGATCCCGACTTCGGGGACGTTCCCCGGACAGCGGGCCTTGCTGTCCTCTCCGGCGACGTACACGGTCGCCGGCGGCGACACGATCTACTCGGTGGGGTGCCGCTATGGCGACGTCGACCCGATGGGCATCGCCGCTGCCAACGGTCTCTCGTCTCCGTACACGCTCACCCCGGGCACGACGATCCGGATCCCTTAGAAACCCGGGGACTGGGACAGCCCGAATTCGAGCGGGGGAGGCCTGCCTCCCCCGCTCCGTCGTTTGCGGAGGGCCTGATGGGAATCCAGATCCTGCAGAGCGAGATCGTCTACCGCGGCCGCGCCCTGTCGGTCCGGCGTGATCGCGTGCTTCTGGCCGGCGGGCTGAAGTCCGAGTTGGATGTCGTCGTCCACGCAGGGGCGGTCACGCTCGTGCCAGTCGATGAAGACGGTTTCCTATGGTTCGTCCGCCAGTACCGCCACTCGGCCGGGGCTGTCTTGCTCGAGCTCCCCGCCGGGACGCTCGAGGAAAGAGAGCGGCCGGAGGAGTGCGCCGAGCGGGAATGTCGGGAGGAGATCGGCATGGCGCCGGCGCGTTTGGAGCACATCGGCGAGTGCTTCCTGGCGCCGGGGTACTCGACCGAATACATGCACTTCTACCTGGCAACCGGCCTGACCCCGTCGCCCCTTTCCGCCGACAGCGACGAGGAGATCACCGTCGAGCGGGTCCGGCAGGAGCAGGTCGCGGCGCTGATCGCCGCCGGCGACCTGCGCGACGCCAAGTCGCTGGCGGCGCTGTATCTGGCGCGGCCGTGGTTGGAGAAGGTCAATCCGAGCTAGTGCCCGTCTCGCAAAACTGCCCATAGGGGATTCCTCGCTCGCCCTTCGACTTCGCTCACATCGTCCCGGTGTCCTTCCGGGAGGGCTCGCTCGGAATGACACAGGCAGGTGAACCGTGCCAGACGAGGCCTCCGTCCGTTTGTCATTCCGAGGCCCGAGCGGAGCGAGGGCAGAGGAATCCCCGAGGCCTTCAGGCCGCAGGGCCTGACACGGTAGCGGGACTGCCGTCCTCGGCCACCTCGCAATGACACCACCGAGGCCTATGGACGCCTCCCCGCCGGACGTGGTAGACTCCGGGTGCGCCGCCCAAGCGTTGGGGCGGCGATTGTACGGAAAACACATGCCAGGTGGTCCCATGCGCGACAAGAGCAAGGCGGTCGAAGCCGCCGTCAACCCGCAGATCCCCGAGCTTCGGCCCGGTGACACCGTGAGCGTCCACCTGCGCATCAAGGAAGGTGACCGGGAACGGATCCAGGAATTCCGGGGGACGGTCATCCGCTACCGCAAGGGCGGCAACAACGCCAACTTCACGGTGCGCCGGCTGGCTTCGCACGGGGTCGGCGTGGAACGGACCTTCCTGCTGCGCTCGCCGCGCATCGAGAAAGTCGAAGTGCAGCGCCAGGCCAAGGTGCGCCGAGCTCAGTTGTACTATCTGCGCGAGCTGGCCGGCAAGCGAGCGCGGTTGGAAGAGCGCCGCAAGGAGTAGCGCGGCGCGCGCCGTGTGAGGTGCACACCCCAGGTGCACCTCTTGTTTTCAACCGGAATGCCCCCCCTCCCCCCTCGACCGATCGGTGTCTTCGATTCCGGCGTCGGCGGCCTTTCGATCCTGCGCGAAATGCGCCGGCAGATGCCGGCCGAGCCGGCCGTCTACTTCGCCGATCAAGGCCACGTCCCATATGGACCCCGTCCGCTGGAGCAGGTCCGTGCTTTCTCCGAAGGCATCACCCGCTTCCTGTTGGATCACGACGCCGATCTGATCGTCGTCGCCTGCAACACGGCCTCGGCCGCAGCGCTGAAGCAGCTTCGCCATACCTTCCCGGATGTCCCCTTTGTAGGAATGGAGCCGGCCGTCAAGCCGGCGGCGGAGGTCACCCGCTCGGGCGTCGTCGGCGTGCTGGCCACGCCGGCCACGTTCCAAGGCGAGTTGTACGCCTCGGTCGTCGAGCGATTCGGCCAGGGAGTCCGGCTGGTCAATCAGACGGTGCCTGGCCTGGTCGAGCAGATCGAGGCCGGGTATCTGGATACGCCGGAGACCGAGGCGCTGATCCGCCGCGCGCTGGAGCCGATCCTGCGGGCGGGCGCCGACACGATCGTGCTGGCCTGCACCCACTATCCGTTCGTCATCCCGCTGATTTCGCGACTGGCCGGCCCAGGGGTCACCGTGATCGACCCGTCTCCGGCCATCGCCCGTCAAGCGGCCCGCCTGCGCCAGGCCATCCCGCCGACCGATCCGGAGTCACGCGGTTCCATCGTTCTGGTCACCAGCGGCGACCCCGCCGCATTGACGCGGCTCTCGCGGCCGCTCCTCGGGGAGCAGGCCGAGGCCCGCCGCGCCGAGTGGCGGGGCGCCTCGCTCGAGCTGTCGCCATAGGTCGGCGACTCAGCCGCACCCCTTCCCGGCTGGCCCGCGCTTTAGCTCCAGCTTGACCCTCTCGTCATACGTCAGTTCGAACTTCTGCGGATCCGGGAACGACGCCGGGTAGCTTTCGCCCAACGCCGAGGCGAACGCGTAGCGGAGCTCGTCGTCCCCCCCGGCGGCCGTCGGCGTAATGCGATCGTCGCCTGCCCCGAACGCGTCCAGCCAACCATTGATGCCGCCTTCCACGATGTAGGCGTTCATCACGCTCTCGGCGACCATCGTCTTCCAGATCGTCGTCGCCGCGGTTTCGTCGTTCGACATCACCAGGAAGACGGTCGTGGCCGGCTCGAGACGAAACTCCGGCAGAAGCTCGGGCAGCGCCTCCGGCGTGATGCGCCGGGCATCGGCGAGGTGGAACAGGTTGTAGTCCGATTCGGAGCGCACGTCGAGCAGCACCAGCGTCAAGTCGTGCTCGTGCATGAGGTGCAGCACTTCTCCCGGCTGGATCTGAACCTGTCGTTCGGTCAGGGCCGCCGTCTTGGCCTGGGAGACGGCTGCCCAGCGGTCCTCCGTCGAGGGCTGGCCGATGGCGAGCACGGCCAGCGCCAAGGCGATCATGACGGCGGCCCCGGCAAAACGGGCCTTCGGTTCGATCCGCAAGTTGCGTTCGCCGAAGACCTTTTCCAGCAGCTCGGCGCCGGCGAACATCCCCAGCGCCATCAGCACCACCAGCAGGACCACCACACCCGCATCGAGGTGGAAGACGTCCATCAAGGTCAGCCGGCCGAGGTAGGACGAATTCCAGAAGATGCTGAAGTTGTCGACGGTCTCGCCGAAGAGGAAGATCCCGAAGAACACGCCCAGGACGTAGAACAGGCCGTCGATCTTGAAGGTCGCCAGGGCCACGAGCGATGTCCCGGGGCACAGGCCGCCGACGATGAAACCGACGCCCATGATCAAACCGCCGACGATTCCCGGCCACAGGTAAGTTGGGTTGACCCAGATCAGGTTGTAGTCGAGCAGCCCCAGGCCGGTGGCGGCGAAGACCAGCACCATCGCCACGATGATGCCTCCGAACATGACCTTCAGGACGGTCATGTCGGTCAGGTAGAACTGGCCGGCCAGCTTCGGGGCGTAGCCGAAGCCGGCCATCTCCAGGACGTAGCCGAAGGCGAAGCCGATCAGCAGGTAGACCAACAGGGTTCCGCTGTGGCCGATCAGCCCATCGAGGGCGAGCGGGAAGATTCCCATGGCATCCCTCCTAGAGCCACAGCCGGCGAATGAAGTAGGCCAGGCCGTAGGCCGATCCAAAGATGGCGAACATCAGCACCCAGCTGCCGGCCGAGAGGACGGCGCCCCCCGACAGCGCCTGACCGGAGGTGCAGCCGCGGGCGAAGCGAGCTCCAAACCCCATGATCGTGCCCCCGGCGAACGCCATCACCCAGCGAGTGCGGGTCGAGATCCGCGGGCCCTTGGCCGTCTCGAGCTTGAGGCGGCCGTTGCGCCATCCGGAGGCGAAGCCGCCCAGCACCGCGCCGACCGCCACCAGCACGACCCAGTCGTCGAGCGGGTTGCGGTCGCCGCCGGCGAGGTTGATCAGGTAAGGCACTCGGTCGACGTGCTCGGGGGCCACCAAGTCTTCGACGTAGACGATCATCCGATTGAGCCCGCCCGAGGCGCCCAGCCCGTTGCCGGTGAGGAAGAAAGAGGCGAACAGGACGAGTCCCAACAGGGCTCCGGCGAAGTACGGGTGGGTGTAGGGCTTCGCCGGCCGAGATTGGAGCCGCGTCCAGAATCCGGGCCGCGGGCCGGGGTGGGCTTGCATTGTGGCGGTCATGCCTCACCTCCAGGTGCAGAAACCGGGGCAGCTTCCAGCTCTTCCCAGCCTAGCATCATCGCCCGCAGACTGGAGACGGGAGTCGCCCCGGTCGTCGTCAGGTAGACATGCAGCAGGATGAACGCGGCCAACATCCAGGAGATCGCCGTGTGGATGGGCGCCAGGCCGCCCAGACCGCCCAGGCTCGCCGTTAGATCCGGCCAGCGCTGGGCGCCCCACATCAGCACTCCGGTGATGATCTGGAGCGGAAGCAGCACGTTGAGCAGGCCCAGGTACGTCACCTGCTGGAGCGGGTTGAGCTTGCGCCGAGGGATCTTGGCGAAGGGATGCGGGTCGTGGCGGAAGATGCCGCGCAGGTAGAACTTCGCCTGGAGGATGGCTTGGTCGAAGAAACCGACAGGCCGCGGTAAATACTGGCGGATCTCGCCGCTGGCCAGGTGGTAGAAGAGGGCCAGGCCGGCATTCACGATCAGAAGCGCCGCCAGAATGTTGTGCGACATAACAACCACGCGGAAGTCGAGGATGGGGAAGATCTCCGGGTGATGGATGACGACGCCGGTGAACAGCAGCAGCAGGATGGCGATCGTCTGCAGCCAGTGCCAAAGCCGCTCGTAGAAACCGTACATGTAGACCGGATCGGAGGCTTCGGCGGGCTTGCGGTGGCGCAACCCGAGATAGAAACGCAGGGTCCCATGAACGGCGATGCCGGCCAGAACCAGCCCGACCAGGGCGACGCCGGCAGTGTCGATCCCGGCGACCCGGTCGGTTCCGAGGACATAGGCCTGAGGGGAGTCGCCCGGCCGATACAGCCACTCGCCTTCCAGGCCCTGTTCGATCGTCCCATTTGGCAGGGCCGCCGTGCCGCCGACGAATTCCGGCGTTGCCCCGCTTGGGGCCGAAGACGACAAGAGGAACGTCTGGTTCAGCCGGCTGTCGCCGCCGTGGCACACGTCGCATTCCTGGATCGCCCAGGTCTCGGTCGCCACGGCGTGGTGGATGGCGTAGGGTTGGACGTCGCCGACGATGCGTGGTCGTTCGATCCCCAGCGCCTGCAGCTTGGCGCTGATGTAGGACGCTTTCGCCGCCGTGTCGAGGACGACTTCCTGCGGCTGAAGCGACCCGTCGCCGTCGGCGTCGAACCGGGCAACGATGTCGGCCGCATACACCCCGCCGTCCAGCCATACCGACTGCAGGTCGACCTGGCGGACCGGGCGCGGCGGGTCGCTATAGACCCAATACCAGAACGTGATCAGGTTGTACGGCGCCAGCCGCGTGGTGGCGTCCGACTCGCGCGTATCGAGCCAGATGGGTTGGTACCCAGTGACGAGGGGGAGGGTCTCCTGCGTGCCGGGCTCGACGCCTCGGCAGGCGAAGATGCCGCGGCCATCCGTCCCCAGAACGGTCCAGTCGAGCTGTCGCATCGCATTGGAATGCAGACTGGGGACATGGCAGGTCTCGCAGGCCAGCGCAGCCACATGGCGCTCCTTGTACGGGAGCCAATCGTGCGTCGCCTCCAGGCTGTGGCACGCCTGACAGCGATCGGCGCCGGCCGTCGGCGAATCGCCTGCGGCGGCCGTGGCGCTGCTTCTGGCCAGTTCGTGGGACGGCTGATACAGATATTCACCCGCCTCGAGTCGTCGCGGGTCGAAGATCAGATTGGCCGGCTGGGTCTCGCCTGACTTCACCGTGTAGACCGGGTCGTTCATGGAGAAGTGGCAGTCGGTGCACTCGACGCGCCGTTCGGCATGGATGTCCCACGAACGGGTCAGGCCGGCCTTGTCCTCCAGATTCATCCCTGAGTGGTTGATCCGTTCCGCCGAGACGATCTGGCCGGTGGTCACCGTGCGCCGGACCGACGGGTCGCAGCTGGGCGACACCAGGGCTTCCTTGACATCGTCATGAACCAGGCCATGGCACAGTCCGCAGTTCTCGCTGGCCGGATCGCGCACAGCCAGGCTTCCTTCGGCGAGGTTGCCTTCGTCGTCGAAGGCGGCCGGCAGGTAGCGGAAGCTCCCGCCGGTCTCCTCGACGATCCCCATGCCGAGCAGCGTAGCGGTGTTGGCCCAGCCGAACCGTCCCGCTCGAAGCGACTCCAAACGCGCTTCGTTATTCGGCGAGGGTGTGTGACATAGGAAGCAGTTCAGCTCGACGGTTCCGGATTCGAGCCAGTCCCAGGCGATGGCCTCGCCCGTCTCCGGATCGAGAACGTGCGTCTCCGGGTCGCCCGGTCGAACCGCGACTTCGCTCAGTTCTTCTCCGGCGAGAGCCGCGGCCGCCGGGCCACCGCCGACGTGCCGGCTCCCATACGTCCGGATCCACTCGGCCGTCCCCAGATCGAGCCGCGCGTCTCCGACGGGGGAGAGCAGACGGTAGACCAGTGGATCCCATCGCCCAAAAAGGCCGCTGGAGACGTCCCAGGCTCTGCCCGTTGCGGTCGACCCCGGCGTCGACAGGGTCCCCAGACCAGCCTGAGCGTGAGCGTTGTGTTCGGAGATGAAAGCGGCGTCGTGGCACGCGCCGCACGTCTCCAGCGTCGAAACCGGCCGCCCGCTTTCGAGGACGTTCTGTCCCAAGGCATCCAACAGAGGGAAGGCGGGATGAATCGGCGAACCTTGGACGCTCGTCTTTGCGCCGGCCGCCGCCCACGCCGCCGGGGCGGCCAAAGCGACAGCCGCCACGAGCAGGATGCCTCCAAGCGATCGCCGAAGCCAGTGGTTAGCCTTCACGGTAAGACCATCCCCAGGACGTCGCCGAGCTGAATCCGGCCGCCCCACTCGAGCGGGTCGCCGGGATAGCCCAGGTCCTGCCAGTCGAGGCGTCCTCCCTCGGAGTGGCAGTCGGCACACACCAGTGCCTGCTCGGCCGGTGCCACCATGTGTGTGATCGGCCAGTACATCTCGGTCTCAGCGAAGTCGTGTTGGCCGCTGTACGGGAAGCCGGTCGCCAGGGCGCCAAGGCGGAAGGACTGGTCCCAGTCAAACGTGTCCCAAAACCCTCCTTCGCCGGCGGTTTGCGGCTGCAGCAAGTAGCGGTACACAACGTCGTACGGCTGCTTGGCCGTGTGAATCTTGAAGGGGAAGATGCGCGCCTCGGAGTCCTGAATCGAACCGGCCAGAGGATTGAGGACCGTCATCTGATTCGGGTCGATCGGATCGCCCAGGATGTAGCGATCGGCGATGCCGTCGTACCAGCGGTACGTAGGGATGATGTCCGATTCGTACACGAAGCTGCCCTTGATCTTGAGGTAGGTGTAGTGGTCCTCCGGCAGGTCCTGCCCGGCGGTGGACCAGTCCCAGTACATCTTGGTCGGATCCCGCAAGGCGACGGCCGGAATGTGGCAGGTCTGACAAGCGACGGCGGCGGTGTGTCCGTTCAGGCGGTCGTCCGCGTGCGGCGCGGCGGCGTGGCAAGCGGTGCACTCGACCTGGTTCTCCTGATCGAGGCTGACCGAGATCGCCCGACCGGCGATGACATGGTCCTCGGTCCAATGGCAGTCGGTGCAGACGAACTCGGACCCGCCCATATGGACGTCGACGGCGGCCGGCGGGAGGATCAGGCTTCGATCGAGGTCGCCATGCTTGACCCCCTCGCCGCCTCCGCCGTCGAAATGGCACGTGCCGCAGCTCTTGCGGCTGGTGTAGCCGACGTGTCCGGCGACGTAGACCAGGTCGACGCCTTCGACGGGCAGGCCGGCCGTGCCCTTGACGTAGGTTCCGGTGGTGTCGTGACACACCAGGCAGTCGACGTTTTCCTGAACGCTGAAATCAAAATCGGCGCTGTCCCATCCGTAACCGGCGTGGCAGCTGGTGCAGCCTTCCCAATTGGATTGGATCCCGATGCAGAAGTTGTTGAGCTGGTTCTTCTTGCCGATGGTGACCGGCTGGTCGCGGCCGGGAAGCTGATAGGGCTTGCTCTCCCAGGTCCAGTGGACGGTCTGCATCATTTCGGCGGCAGAGTCCGGATGACACTCGAGGCAGGCCTGGGTGATCTCGGGACCCGAAGAGTAAGGCCCGGTCAGCAGGGGCGTGTGATCAGTGTGGGGTTTCCGCGTCGGGAGATTTTGAGTCGGATCGTCGATCGGCGGCGCGGAGTGTGGCAAGAAGACGATCAGAGGGACCGCCACCAGGACGAGGGTCGCGCCCAGGCCGAGCACCCACTGGAAACGAGCGAGCTTCATCCGGCGACCCTCCTCAGAGCGAAGCGGCGGGCAAGGGCCGCTATTCGCTCCGTTATCCGCATATGCGGTTTCCCGGATTATGGGCCATGCGGGCTTGTGACGACACGCACAAGTGTCACTTCGGGTTAGTGACAGCAGTCACAGGTGGCGAGGGGCGAGCGGCAAGGAACCGGCGGTGAGTGGAAGAACCGTAGGGGCGGGTCTAAGACCCGCCCCTACCCCATACTTCTGTTTGTCGGTCCGCCCAGAGTCTGGCCGACCTGCAGGGTTACCGCGTCTGCGACGGCGTCGCCTTCCTTGAGGTTGATGACGTGGACGCCCAGTAGGTATTCTGTCGCCATCCGGAGAGGCGTTCGTCCAGTCATCGGGTGAGGGGAAGCTGCTTGCTACTTGCGCCCGAGGGACCTTCAACTTGAGACGAGACGGGACCCTAACGACGGTCGGCTAGGAAGCCTTCTTGCCAGCGTCGGCCGCGGGTGCCTCGATCGAGGGGAACGTCGCCACGCCGGCGACGACGTCGCCTTGCTTGAGGTTGACGACGTGGACGCCCATCGTCGCCCGGCCGGCGCGCTTGATCTGGTCCATCTTCGTCCGCAGGACGATCCCGCCGGAGGAGATGATCGTCAAATCGTCTTCGGCGTGAACGACGCGCGCCGCCGCGATCGGACCGGTAAGACTGAGTTTCTCACGGTTGAGGGTCATCACGCCCATCGTGCCGCGGCCCTTGGCCGGATATTCTGCCAGCGGCGTGCGTTTCCCGAAGCCGTTGCGGGTGACCACCAGCAGGTCGGCCTTCTTGTCGACCACGTCCATGCCGCTGAGCCGATCGCCCTTCCTCAGCCGGATGGCCCTCACGCCGGCCGCCGGACGCCCCATCGGCC
>Ga0209341_10002505_pt1 | contig 17436 bp, 15 predicted proteins | sample RifCSP13_2_FD_184020 | JGI IMG/M metagenome (GOLD analysis project Ga0209341, IMG submission 184020) | Soil microbial communities from Rifle, Colorado - Rifle CSP2_sed 13_2 (SPAdes) (version 2) | ecosystem: Environmental > Terrestrial > Deep subsurface > Rock core/Sediment | place: Rifle... | reverse complement strand
GATGATAAAGACGCGCAGGCGATCGCCCACCGTCTTGATCATCGCGACCAGCGGCATGAAATCGTGCGAGCTCTCCTTGATCGCCCCGACGTGGTCAATCTCGGCCAGACGCAGTACCAGTTCAGGCGTCAGGTCGACGCCTGTGACGTGCGGGATGTTGTACAGCAGGATGGGGATATCGACGGCGTCCGACACCGCCTGGTAGTGGGCCACGATGTCCGCCGGTGTCGGCAGGACGTAGTACGGCGGCGTGATCATGACGCCATCCATGCCGAGTTCCCGGGCCAGCGCCGTCATCTCAATGACCTGGGCCGTGGCGATGTCGGTCGTCCCGCCGATTACGGTGACGCGGCCGCGCACCTGATCCATGGCCACGCGAAACAGGCGCTTCCATTCGTCACGGGACAGGGCCCAGAATTCGCCCGTGTGGCCGGTCACCACGACCCCGTGCACGCCATCCTGGATCAGGAGTTCGATGTTCCGCTGGAAGGCCGCTTCGTCCAGTTCTCCGTCGCGGGTAAACGGGGTCACGAGCGCCGTGATCGTGCCGCTCCAGCTAATATCGTGGCGATCCATCTCCTCGGTCCCTCCTTCGTGTTCTCGATCGTACACTGCCTTTGTCCTAGCGCCGCCCCGGCAGCTCAGCCCAGGTGCGCGATCCGACGTCGCAGGCCGCCAGGGCATACGCGCGTGTCGCCGTGGTGATATCGTTGATCCTGGCCCGCTCCGGCGGCGTGAACGGCCCCGCGACGCCTCCCGGACCGTACATCACACAGGGAACGCCGGCGTAATACTGCAGAATCGCGATGTCCCCCCCGCCGTAGGTCGGCGCGGATCGCTCCACGGGAGCGCCGGTGACGATCTCGTGTGCCCGCGCGACGGCCTGCGTCACGTAGAAGCCGTCAGACGTTTCGTATGGGGGAAAGAAGCGGGGGACCGGGTTGAGGATGGAGACCTCCGCCCGCAACCCCGGGTCGGCCGCCCGCAGCCGCGCGAGGAACCCCTCGATGTCCTCCTTGACCGACGGCGGCGTCACCCCCTTGGGCGCCCGCACCGAGAGACCCAGCGTGACCGTGTCCAGGTACAGACCGGTGCGGAACTCGTAGCCGCCGTGGAGATACCCGACGTTGACCCGCGGTTCGAGATACCCACGGTATGTGTCCAGATCGTAGGTGATCTCCAGGTCGCCCAGGCGCCGCAGCAGCGTGAGGAGGCGGGGGAGGACGCTCTCGCCCTTGTCGGGATAGGCCATGTGGGTGGGGCGGCCGCGCAGTGTCACCATGACGTCCGTGATCCCTGTGTGCGCCGGCCGGATCCGCAGATTCGTCGGCTCACCCGAGATGGCCATGTCGGGGATCAGGCCGCAGTCCATGAGATGGCGGGTGCCCAGGCCGTACTCGATCTCCGCGACCACCGCCGCCGCGATGATGTCGCCTTGCGGGACAAAGCCCGCATCGCGCAGCGCCTTCAGGGCGTAGACGAAGGCGGCGACGCCGCCCTTCATGTTCACAGTCCCCAGCCCGTAGATGTGGCCGTCCGCCCGCACTGCACCGCTGAACGGGTCTTCGCCGATCTCGTCGTACCCCGGTGCGATCGGCTCAGTGTCGAGGTGCCCGTTGAACATCAAGCTCGGTCCTTCGCCCGTACCGCGGAGCCGCCAGACCACATTGAAGCGTCCCCGCCGGCGATCGCCATAGTTCCTGAGCTCGTACAGCTCGACGTCGAACCCCAACGCCGCCACCTTGCGCGCGAGAAACTGCGAGACGGCGTAGTCATCGCCGACGATGCTGGGGATGCGGACGAGCTCGCTGGTCAGCTCGACCACCCCGGTCTCGTCCACGTGCCTCAGGATCTCGTCGGCCCGCTCCGGCCCCATCGCCCTATCTCTCACGCCCACCGCCCGCCGCAGCCCCGCACGATGCTACGCGCCCGCCAGACCCGTGAAGGCGAAGCGGCGGATCTTCAGTGCGGGAACCTCGCTCACGTTGAAGAAGTCCCGGAAGAGCTTCGTCCGCTCCACTTTCGTGGTCCGGCCGACCATGTCGACATCGCCCAGGGCGGCGACGCAGTCCTGGGCAAATCGCAGGTTCCGCAGGGGCTTCGCCAGCCGCCCATCCTCGATGAGAAAGGTCCCGTCGCGCGTCAGGCCCGTCAGGACCAGTCGCTTCGGATCCACCACCGCCGTGTAATGGAACCGGGACACCCAGATGCCCCGTTTGATTGACCGCACCATCTCGTCCCTGGTGGCCGCCCCCCCCGCCATGAACATGTTCAACGGGTACGGCCCCCGGAGGTACGTGAACGTCGGCGGGAGGGCGTGACCGGTCGAGGCGGTCTGCTCCCGGGCCGCGCTGGCCGTGTCGTGCACGACGCCCGCGGCCACCCCACCGTCCACCAGCCGGACCTTCTGCTTGGGGACGCCCTCGAAGTCGAACGGCTGGCGCAACCCCTGGGGGTCTAGCCCGTCATCCCAGATCGTGACGCGATCGCTGAGTACCGGCTCGCCGAACCGACCGCTCATGAAGCTCGTCCCCTGCACCACCCCCGTCGCGCTGAAGGCGTATTGACCGAAATACTTCAGCATTTCGGCGACCGCGGGTTCCTCAAGCACGACCTCGTACTCGCCCGGCTCGATCGGCTGGGGGTCCCGGCCGCGGACCGCCTTCTCTATGGCTTCTGCGGCTACGGCCTCGGGGTCGATCTGGCTGACGGCCATCGCCACGGCGGAGGCATACCCCGAACCCTCGCCGCGCGTCATGACCGTGTGCAGGTCGGCCAGGGTGCTGACATGGTACGCCATCGTCCCCAGGCTGTTCGCGACGGCCACCTCGAACTCGGCCGTGATGAAGGCGCCCGCAGCTACCGCCCCCTGCCGCCCCGCCAGCGCGCACATCCGGCCGACCGCCTCGGCGCGCGCTTCGGGCGTCGCCGCGGCCGTGCGCGGGTCTCGATCATTCAGCGCCTCGGCCGGCTGCACCGGCGGCAGCGGGACGGCAGCCCCGTTCCCGGAGATGGTCTGTACCAGCCGGCGGGCCCGGGCCGTCGCCCGGGCGAGCCCCTGTCGGCTCAGGTCGCTGGTCGTGGCGATGCCCACGCGGTGGCCATCGATGATACGCACGGTGAGGTCCACGGTGCGCTCGGCCACGTTCTGATGGATTACCGAATTGGCGAATCGCGTTACGCACACGTCCTTCGCCACGAGCAGCGCCTCGGTCATCCGCCCGGTGCCTTGCGCGAGGGTCTCCGTCAGAATCCGTCCGGTCTCGGCGCGGCCCAACATAGGCATCGTCACCCGCTGCTGCCGACCCGCACCCGGCGAAACCGGGCCGGCGCCGCCCCGTGCCCGGTGGCGATGGCCTGCGACGGCTGCCCCTTCTCGCAGATAGGGACCGTCCACATCCGCCAGTGCATCTGGTCGCAGATGGCGTCACAGTTGCCCCAGAAGACCGGGGTAACCCCCATGTACGTCGGGTTCTTGTAGAGTCGCCCCAGCTTTCCCCGCCGGATCTCCCAGGCGATTTCCGTCCCGAAGTGGAAATTCAGGCGCTTGTCGTCGATACTCAGGCTCCGGTTCGTGGACATGAAGACACCCTCGTCGGTGTCGGCGATGAGATCCTCCAACGTCCAGGTCCCAGGCTCTAGGTTTACGTTGGTCATCCGGACCAGGGGCAGCCGGTTCCAGTCCTCGGCGCGCATCGCGCCGTTGCTGGCCTGCCCGAGTGCGGGGGCCGTCTCGCGCGAGGTCAAGTAGCCGACGAACAGGCCGTCGCGCACGATGGGGGTCCGCGCCGCGGGCACGCCCTCGTCGTCGTAGCCAAAGGAGCCGGCGCCCCCGGGGATGGTGGCGTCGGCGGTGATGTTGACGATCTCCGAGCCGTAGTGGAATCCCCCCAGTTTCTCCAGCGTGAGGAAGCTCGTGCCGGCAAAACTCGCCTCGCTACCGAGGACCCGATCGAGTTCGATGGCGTGCCCGCAGGACTCGTGGAGCTGCAGGCACAACTGCGGCCCGTCCAGGATGAGGGTGGTCTCACCGGCCGGGCACGGAGGGGCGTCCAGCAGCATCACGGCCTCCGCGGCGACCCGCGGAGCGGATTCCACGAGGTCCAAGGACGCGATGAACTCGTAGCCCGCGGCCAGTTGGTGGCGGGAGAAGCCGCTGGGGTAGGAGCGGCGCTGCACCTCGTGCGGCCCGGCTGCGACGGCGCGGAGCATCGCCCCGCTCTGCACGATGGTCTGGTGGATATCGCTGCCGAGCGTGCTCGCAAAGTGTTTCTCCTGCCGTTCCAGTTCGATCAAGGCCTCGGAGACGCGGACGCCTGGGACACGGCGCATCTCGGCGTCCGCCCGAAACAGCAGATCGAGTTTCTCCTCCACGGCGACAGCGAAGGGATCGCGGCGGACGACGGTAGCATACGCGTCGACCACCGCCGGGGCCTCCGCCAGGAGCACGGGGGCGCGGCGGACCGTGGCGCTAGCCCGTGCGATGGCGGTCGCCTCCGCGGTGACTCGGTCCACCTCCGCGGCGTCCAGGACCGCGCTGCTGGCGAACCCCCAGGCGCCGTCGACGATCACGCGTACCCCAAAGCCGCTGCTCTCACCCTGGATCGCGTGGCTCACTCGCCCACTGAGAACGCGCAGCGACTCCCGCGCGGTGCCCACGACGCGCACGTCGGCGTAAGTCGCACCGCGCAGGGACGCCAGGTTCAGGCTGCGCTGCAGCAGTTCTTTCATCCGTCAGCAGACCTCATCCGCGGACCCCGTTCAGTCCTGCGACGTCGGATCGAGCCTGTCGCGTACCCAATCTCCAAGCAAGTTGATGCCCAGAGCGGTGAGGAATATGGCCAGACCGGGGAAGGCCGAGATCCACCAGGCCAATGTCATGTAGCTTCTCCCCTCGGCCACCATGCCGCCCCAACTGGGGGTGGGGGGCTGGATCCCCAGGCCGAGGAAACTGAGTGAGGCCTCCGCGATGATCATCCGCGCCACCTCCAGCGTGGCGATCACGACGATCGCGTTGGTCGCGTTCGGCAACACGTGCGCGGCCAGGATACGCCGGTCGGGCGCGCCCAGCGCGCGGGCTGCCTCGACGAAATCCTGTTCTCGAATGCTCAACACCTGGGCCCGCACGACACGACAGTACACAACCCAGCCGGTGATGCCCAGCACGATGATCAGGTTCCGGAGACTCGGGCCGAGCACGGCGACGATGGCCAACGCCAGGACGAGCGAGGGGATCGCCAGCTGAATATCGGCGAGGCGCATGATCACGCGATCAAGCCGGCCGCCATAATAGCCGGCGACAAGCCCGAGCAGGCTGCCGAGGATCCCCTGGACGAACACGGCGGCGAACCCGACCAACAACGAGACGCGCGCGCCATAGATCACGCGGCTGAGAATGTCCCGTCCCAGGTGATCGGTCCCCAGGAGATGGGCCCTCGTCCCTCCGGCCGACCAGAGCGGAGGGCGCAGCGTGCCTTCCAGATCCTGCGCCACCGGGCTGCTGGGGGCCACGAGCTGGGGAAGCAGTGCCGTCACAGCGATCGGCATTACCAGGAGCAGCCCGGCGATCCCCGTGTAATTCCGGGCCAGCAGCCTCAGCCAGCGCACCATCTTCCCCGACGGCTCAGCCGCGCGTGGCGTCGGACGCTGCCGCAGCACCGGTCGCGAGATCTGCGCCTCCACGCCTCTACCCGTACCGAATCCGGGGGTCGAGGTAGACGTAGAGGGTATCGACCAGCATGTTGATCGCCACGAACCCTACGGCGACGACAAGCACGTACGCCTGGACCACGGGCAGATCGCGCTGCTGAATGGCGTTGATCGCCAGCAGCCCCATCCCCGGATACGCGAAGACGGTTTCCGTGATCAGCGAGCCGCCGAGCCAGGTCCCGATCTGCAGACTGGAGACGGTGACGAAGGGAATCGCCGCGTTTTTCAGGGCGTGACGGACCAGGACCCGGCTCGGCAGCAATCCCTTCGCCCGCGCGGTCCTGATGAAGTCGGCCCGCAGCACTTCCAGCAGGCTGGACCGCAGGAGCCGAATCTGCACGGGAGCGGCAAAGACGCCGAGCGTCACGGCCGGCAGAACCAGATGCTCCAGCCCGCCGCGGCCGACCACCGGGAACCACCGCAGCCGCACGGCGAAGACCATGATCAGCAGGATACCGAGCCAGAAGGTCGGCATGGCCTGGCCGAACAGCGACACAATCCGGCTGAAATGGTCGATCACGCCGTTCCGTCTCGCCGCGGCCAGGACCCCCAGCGGGATAGCGATCAGGAAGGAGACGAGGATCCCGGACACCGCCAGCTGCAAGGTCGCCGGCAGCCGCTGCAGCACGATAGGGAGCACCGGGACCTTGTGACGGATGGAGATCCCGAGGTCGCCCTGGATGGCCCGCGTCAGGAAGCGCACATACTGCTCGGTGAGCGGTCGATCGAGGCCGAGCGAGCGCCGAAAGGCGGCCAGACCCTCGGGCGTAGTCTCGATGGGCAGGAGCGTCGCGGCCGGGTCGCCGGACAGATGGACGAGCGCAAAGGCGATGACGGAAACACCGAAGACCACAAAGACTGAATGCAGCAACCGCTGCAGGAGGTATCGGGTCATGGTGCACCGCGGATGGCGCGTCGCCCCGCGCGTTTCTTAGCCGGCACGAGCGGCGGTCGGTCCCCCGGCCACGAGCACACGGGGGTCGTGGGGTGACGAATCCTGACCCATGACCCCCCGCAACCTGCGGCTGGCGAGCAGGTCGCTCGCGCCGCCCGTCCGCGTCCTGCGCGGACCCGCGCAGGACTACTTCAGACTGGCCCAGTTCATCCGAATCGACTCGTCCGGACTTGCCTTCCAGACGAGCCGGTTGCTCACCCCGTAGGTGTCAACGGGGTTAAACAGGAAGAGCCAGGCTGCCTCATCATAGACAATCCGTTCTATTTGCTGGAGGACCTGGGTGCGCTTTGCCGAGTTGCCCACGATCCTCCCCGCTTCTTCAAGGAGAGCGTCGACCTTCGGGCTACAGTAGTAGCCGTTCGGCGAGCCGCACCGGTGCAGTGAGGAGTAGGTGAGCGCGCTATCCAGCGAGGTGTTGCCGAACCCGGCCATAAAGGCACCGTCGCCGAACTCCTTCTTCGCCGGTGACAGATACCGCTCCCAGAAGGTCGTCCACGGTCGAATCCACAGGTTCGCTCTGATTCCCACGGCTGCCAGCTGGCCGGCCACCGCCTCGGCGATTTCGGCGTCCTTCACGTACCGGCCTCGGGGGGCGGAGAGCGCGAATTCAAACCCGTTCGGGAAGCCCGCTTCGGCCATGAGCTTCTTCGCCCTGGCCGGGTCGTAGGGATACGGAGCCAGGTCCCTGATGTGCCCCGCAATCCCCGGCGAGGTCGTGGCCGACCGCTGGATCGCGTAGCCGAGCATGACGCCGTTGATGATGGCCCGCTTGTTGACGGCGTAGTTCGCCGCGCGCCGCAGCCGCACGTCGTTGAAGGGCGGCACGCGGGTGTTGAATGCGAAGAAGAAAATCCGGATGCTCGGGGCCGTCTCGACGCGCAGGTTGGACGACCGAGTGATCTCCGGGACCCGCTCCGGGGGCACATTCGTGATCACGTCGAACTCCCCGGTCTGCAGGCCTGCCACGCGTGTGGCGGGGTCGGGGATGGGCCGGAAGACCACCGTCTTAATGGTGGGCGCGCCGCCCCAGTAGGACGGGTTCGCCTCGACCGTGATGTGGTCATCCTTGACCCACTCGACAAACTTGTAGGGCCCCGTCCCCACGGGGGTCAGGCGGAACTGCGTCGCACCCATTCGCTGGAATGTGTCCTTCGGCAGGATGTGGTAGATGATCATACGGCTGTCGAAGAGTGGGTCGGGTTCCTTGGTGATGATCCGGACGGTGTACTGGTCGATGATTTGGGCGTCCTTGTAGAAGGGAGTGATGTAGTAGGACCAGCCGGCGCCGGACTGTTCGGGCTGGGTGATCCAGTCCAGGGTGAACTTGACGTCGTCGGCGGTGAAATCCTCGCCGTTATGGAACTTGACCCCCTGCCGGAGCTTGAATTCCCAGGTCAGCGGGTCGATGTTCTTCCAGGACACGGCTAACGCGGGGGTCGGCCTCATGTCCTGGCCGCGGTGCACAAGGGCGTCAAAGATGTGGTAGTAGACGTTGCTTGCCGGGCCTACGTTATCCTCGAGCGGGTTCATCGAGCGCGGGTCCACTCCCTGCGCAATCACCACGCGACCGCGCGCTGCCTGCTGGCCAAACCCCGCGGAGGCGACGGTCAGCAGGAGCAGCAGAGCTATCACAGCGGTCCTGGCCTTCATTACTCTCCCCCCTCAAACGGGACGGAACCGGTCCGCCACCAGCTGGAATCAACACTCGGGCAGACGCTGACATTGCCCTTGACAATTGAATATTTTATACAATAAAGTGTTCGTAGTGTCAAGCCTATCCTTTTCCCGGACGTTCGACGGCCGGGACGGGAACCGACTCATACTTTGGGGCCGGGAGGGCCTCCTCGGAGGCCACAAGGCTGTTCAGGAGGCTCTCGAGTGATTGGCTTGGGTGAGATCAGCGCCGCGGTTCGTCAGGCTCGGCGGACCACACCGAACGTGGTGGCCGATGTCCTCAGCGAGGCCATCGTCCGGGGAATCCTTAAGGGGGGCGTCCAGCTGCGTCAGGATGCCCTGGCGGCGGAATTCGGCATCAGCCGCATTCCCGTGCGCGAAGCTCTGCGGAAGCTCGAGGCCGAGGGTCTGGTAACCTTTCACCCCAATCGCGGGGCGGTAGTGTCGGAACTCTCCCGGACGGAGGTGCAGGAGATCTACGAGATCCGCGTCCTCCTGGAGTCCAAGGCGCTGCGGCTGGCGATCCCCGACATGACCGACGCGACGTTGCAGCGAACCGAGGCCATCCTCCGCCTGCTGGACAAAGCTACCGACGCCGTTCGCTGGATCGAGTTGAACCGAGAGTTTCACTCAACCCTCTATGCCACCGCGAACAAACCCCGGCTCCTTCAGCTGATCAACACCCTTCGCACAAACGTCGATCGCTACGTGCACATCTACATCTCCTCCCTTGGCAACCGTGAAGCGGCGCAGCGCGAACACCGCCAGATTCTCGAAGCGTGCCGGCGGGGGAACCAGGAAGCGGCCGTGCGCGCACTGGAGCAGCACCTGGCGCGCGTTGCCGCTGGGGTCGCGACCTACCTGCAGCAGGAAACGGGCAGCACCCTGGCGCCTCTGGCCGAGGCGATCCCCGCCCTCGCGGTCGATCGCGGCACACGCGCCGACGGAAAGGCCTAGATCGGGGAGCGCTGCCGGGCTTCCGTCACCTCATCCGTATCCGCCCCAGCGGCTTCCTCCCCGCTTATTGCCGCAGCCGTTATGCCCGTCTCCAGGCTTTCCGCCGGCGGGACGCGCAGGGGCGCGGCGACGTAGCCGAGGAGCGGTGTGAGGTCAGAGACTCGCTTTACAGTCATCGTGACAGATCACATCTTCCCCTCCCTCGACCCTGAACGCACCACCCTCGCCGCCGTCGGCGCCGAGGTGCGGACGGTGCCAGAAGCGAACCCCGAGCGCCTTCGGGATGCGGTGCCAAACGCTGACGCCCTGCTCGTCTGCTACGCGCAGATCAGCCAGGACGTGATCGAGCGTGCCCAGCGCTGTCGGGTCATCGCCCGCTATGGCATTGGCGTCGACAACATCGACGTGGCGGCGGCGACCCGACAGGGGATCGTGGTGACCAACGTCCCGGACTACTGCGTCGAGGAGGTCAGCGACCACACCCTGGCCTTCCTCCTGGCCTGCGCGCGCAAGGTCCCCCGCATGGACCGCGAGACCCGCCACCGCTGGGACAACCGGGCTGCCGTCCCTATCCACCGATTGCGCGGCCAGGTCCTGGGCCTGATCGGCTTCGGCAAGATTCCCCGCGCCCTCGCGGCCAGGGTTGTCCCATTGGGGATGCGGATCATCACCTTCGACCCCTATGTCGGCGCGGAGGCCATGCGCGCTCACGGCGCGGCGCCGGGCGATCTGGCCACGGTGCTCGCCGAGAGTGACTTCGTCTCCCTCCACGCCCCCCTCACGCCGGAAACCACGGGGCTGATCGACGAGGCGGCGCTGCGCGCCATGAAACCGACGGCGTATCTGATCAATACGGCGCGCGGCGCTCTCGTCGACCAGACGGCGCTCGCCCGCGCGCTGCGCGAGGGATGGATCGCCGGCGCGGCTTTGGATGTCCTGCCCGACGAACCACCCGCCGCCGACAACCCGCTGCTGACCCTGAGCAACGTGATCTTGACACCGCACATCGCATTTTATTCGGAGGAATCGCAGCGCGAACTGCAACAGAAAGCAGCCGAGGAGGTTGCCCGTGTCCTGACAGGGCGACCGCCGCGGTACCCCGTGAACAAAATTTTGCCCGTATCCCCTTCTGGAAGGTAGCCGATGGAGCGCGCAGCCGCGACCCCCGAATTCTGGTTCACCAGCCCGCACAACGCAATCGAAGAAGTACGCCGGGAACTGCATTTTCCCCCGAAGATCCAGATCCACGACATCACGCTGCGCGATGGGGAACAACAGGCGGGTGTCGTCTTCTCTAAGGACGACAAGGTGCGCATCGCCGAGAAGCTGGCCGAGGCGGGCGTCCACCGGATCGAAGCCGGCATGCCCACCGTGTGTCAGGCCGATGAGGACGCGATCAAGGAGATCACGCGGCGGCGCCTGGGCCCCCAGGTCTTTGCCTTCTCCCGCTGCATGGTATCGGACATTCAGCGCGCGGTCGACTGCGGCGTCGATGGCGTAGTGGTGGAGATCCCCAGCAGCGAGCACATCATCCAGCTGGCCTACGAATGGCCGCTGCAGAAGGCGATCGATCTCTCGGTCGAGGCAACCCGGTACGCCCGGGAGCAGGGTCTGTATGTGACGTTCTTTCCGATCGACGCGACCCGCGCCGACCCCGCCTGGTTCGTGAGCCTCATCGAGCAGGTGGCGACGAACGGCCACATGGACGCCCTGGTGCTGGTAGATACCTTCGGCGGGTGCTCCCCCCACGCCATTGCGTACTTCACGCGGAAGGTGCAGGAACGGATCCACAAACCCCTGGAGGCCCACTTTCACGACGACTTCGGCCTGGCCGTGGCCAACACGATCACTGCCCTCTCGCTGGGCGTGGAGGTCGCGCATGTAACCGTCTCGTCGCTGGGTGAGCGGGCGGGGAACTGTTCGCTGGAAGACTTGGCCCTCGCCCTGCTGGCACTCTACAACATTGACCTGGGGTTGAAGTACGAGGTGTTCACCGATCTGTCCCGCCTGGTCTGCCAGCTGGCCAACGTCACCCTCCCCTCCAATCGACCCGTCGTCGGCAACATGATCTTCCAAGTGGAATCGGGGATCATCGCCAGCTGGCTGGCCAAGCTGAAAGAGACGCGCCCGGTAGAGCTCTTCCCGTTCCACTGGCAACTGGTGGGCCAGGAGCCGGCGCAGATCGTCCTGGGCAAAGGCAGCGGCCGGGACTCCATCCTCTACTACCTGGCCGCGCTGGGCTTTCGGGTCACCCCGTCCGATCCCCGCGTGGACAGGATCCTGTTGCGCGTGAAGGAACGATCGCTGGCCACCAAACGACTGGTGGAGATCCCCGAGTTCCGGCAGATCGCTGAGACGGTGCTCGACGGCCAGGGTGACGGTGGCGCGCCTTAGGTGGGGTGGCGAGCGGCGGCGACTGGAGGCGGTCCCGGAAACGATAGGAGGTGGCGCATGGGCTATCATGAGTTCCTGCGAGGATACCACGAGTACCAACCGCGGCGCGTCTACAGCACGACCGCTACCGACTGGCAGGGGCGCGTCGACTTTGCCCGGATGCGGCAGGATCGCCCTGCCAAGGCGCGCCAGCAGATGGAGGCGCACGACCTGGACGCGCTGGTGCTGTTTGTCGGCGAGAACATCCGGTACGTCACGGGGGTCTGGCAGGGGAACTGGAAGAACAACATCTTTATTCGCTACTGCGTGCTGCCGCGGGAGGGGCAACCCGTCCTCTTCGAGACAATCGGCTCCGACATGATCTGCGCCCAGATCGACGCGCCATGGCTCGAAGCGGACGTCCGACCGGCCATCACCTGGAAGTGGTCCGAAGGGGCTGAGCCGGAGATGGTCCAGCGCATGGCGCAAAGCGTGCACGAGGTCCTGGCGGAGAACGGCCTGCAGCGAGGGCGCATCGGCATCGACGTGATGGACATGGCGGCGTATCAGGCCCTCGCCGGCCTCCCGCTCAACATCGTCAATGCCTGGCCGGCGCTCTCCACCGCTCGCGTCGTGAAGACGCCGGACGAATTGGAGTGCCTGAAAATCGCCTCGGCGCACGGCGACGCCGCCATGTGGATGGCCATGCACGAGTGGGCCAAACCCGGCGTCCGCGAGGCGGAAGTCTGCGCCCGGGTCAACGAGTACCTGTACCGCAGCGGGTTTGACTTCGTCTACGACATCATCGTGGCCACCGGCGGGAACACCAGTCCTTACCGCCGCTGGCATACCGACAAGATCATCCGGCAGGGGGACCTGGTCATTGTCGACATTAATGCCATCGGGCCGGGTGGCTACTTCGTCGACTTCGTCCGCTGCTGGAAGGTCGACGCGAAGCCCACGGCCAAAGAGAAGGACCTGTATAAGCGATGCTACGATTCCCTCTACGCGGGCATCGCGGCTTTGCGGCCCGGGGCGACGACCGCCGACGTCGCGGCGCAGTTCCCCGAGTACGACGACGACCGGTATGGCAGCGTCAGCCTCCAGCAGTTTGCCCACAGCATCGGCCTCTCCCTGTACGAGGGCATGTGGATCTCGCGCGCCTATTCCTTCAAATATCCGGCCGAGGTCAAACAGAACATGTACTTTGCCATCGAGACGTTCAGCGGATTCCCGGGCCTGGAGCAGACCGTCCGGCTCGAAGAGAACGTCTGCATCACGGATCAGGGGGCGGAGCGATTTACACTCTGCGAACACCCGGAGTACTGGTGGTAGCCGCCGGGGCCCCGCCAATCCGACGATGACGCGCGGCTGGGCGCCCGGACCCTTCGCCGTCGACTTCGAGCACCGCGTCGATTGGGACGCGCTGCGGCGGAAGCGCCGGGCGCGGGCGGCCGCGGCAGCCCAGGAGGCGGGGCTCGACGCCCTGCTGGTTTGGAAGGACGAGAACGTCCGCTATCTGACCAGCCTCCGGCCGCAGCTGATCGCCGGGAAGAGTGGCCTCCTCAACGGCGCCATGCTCATCGGGGACGCCCGGGTGATCCTCTTCGTTTCGGGGGGCGATTTCGCCCGCGCGCAACGGGACATGCCCTGGGTGGAAGAGATCTACCCGATCCCGATTCTCGAAGAGCGCGGCTTGATCGATCACTTCGTGGGCACCATCTTCGCGGACGTCCTGGCGCGGCACGGTCTCGCCCGCGCGCGCATCGGGCTCGACCTGGCTAGTCAGGCGATGCATACGGCGCTGCCGGCGCGCTTGCCGGAGGTCCGCTGGGCCGACGGCGATGCCGTGATGCAGCACGCCCGCGTCATCAAACTGCCGGAAGAGGTCGCACTCCTCGAGGAGGCGGTCGCCGTCGCGGACGCCGTCACGGAAACCGCCATCGCCGCCGTGCAGCCCGGCGTCCGCGAGATGGACGTGGCCGCGGAAGCGATGCGCACCCTCTATCGGCTGGGCGGGGAATACGCCCATGTGGTCACCCCGTTCGTGGCCTCGGGCGAGCGGATGTCCCCGCCCACGCGGCTGGCCACGGACAAGATCATTCGCTCGGGGGACATCGTGTTCATCGATATCGGCGCCATGGTCAACGGGTACTTTGGCGACGTCGGGCGGACGGTCATCTGCGGCACACCCTCTGCGCCGCAGCGGAAGGTCTTCCAGGCCGTCTATGCCGCGCACCGGGAGGGGCTGGACGCCATGCGCCCGGGGATCACCAACAAGGCCGTGGCCGAACGGATCAAGGCGAAGGCCGCCGAATTCGGCCTCGCGGAGGACTTCCTCTCGTTGTTCATCGGGCACGGCATCGGGATCGGCTCGAACGAGCCGCCGTATATCGGGGAGATCTTCCCGGGCGCCGCGGAGGTGGCATTGCAGCCGGGGATGGCCTTCGCCGTAGAGCCCCTCATCTGGGTGCCCGACGTGCGGGGCGGCGGCGGCGTCCGGTTGGAAGATACCGTCGTCATCACGGACACCGGCGTGCACGTCCTCTCCCGCGTTCCCTACGACCAGCGGCTGTTGGATGGAGGATAGCGTGGTACGGGTCTTCATCACGCAGCCGATCCCCGAGGGACCATTGGCCCGCCTCCGCGCGGCGGCCACGGTTGAACTCTTTCCCGACGCCAGCCGGGTCCTGCCTTACGACGAGCTGTTGTCCGCCGTAGCCCGCTGCGACGTCCTCTTCTGCCTGCTGCACGACCGCGTAGACGGGCGGATCATCGATGCGGCGCCCTCCCTCCGCCTGATCGCCTCCTCGACGATCGTCCCCGCCAACATCGACGTGGCGGCGGCCACACGGAGGCGAATCCCGGTCACCGTCATCCCAAACATCGTCGTCGAGACGACGGCCGACCTGCAGTGGGGCTTGCTGCTCGGCATCGCCCGCCGCATCGTGGAATCCGACAAGGGCCTGCGCCTGGGCCTCTTCCCGGGATCCCAGTCTACGTACTTCATCGGCGGCGAGGTCCAGGGCAAAACCCTGGGCACGATCGGGCTGGGGGCCATCGGCCGAGCCATCGCGCGGCGGGCCCGGGGCTTCGGCATGCGCGTCCTGTACACAAAGCGGACGCGCCTGTCCCCGGCGGAGGAGCGCGAGCTAGAGATTACCTTCACCCCCCTGGATGAGCTGCTAGCCGAAAGCGACTTTGTAGTGGTGAACGCCAGCTATCATCCGGGCACGCACCACCTGATCGCGCAACCCCAGCTCGCCGGGATGAAGCCGACAGCCTATCTGATCAACACCGCTCGCGGGCCGATCGTCGACGAGGAGGCACTGGTGGAGGCCTTGCGCGACAGACGAATCGCTGGAGCCGCGCTGGACGTTTACGAGCAGGAGCCGCGTGTCCACCCCGGGCTGCTGCCACTCGAGAACGTCGTACTCACGCCGCACATTGGCAGCGCGACCCGCGATACCAGGGGGCGCATCGCCGCGGTGGTGGTTGATAACATTCTGGCCTTTCTCCGCGGCGACCGGCCGCCCAACTTGTGCAACCCCGAGATCTGGGGGTAGTGGGAGGAAATGGCCTACGCGCGCTACAGCTGCCTCCCCATCCCCTTCTACCGTCAGATGCTGGGGGAACGCACCATGACTGTATTCGACTGGCTCGAAATCGCGGCGGACCTCCCGATCACGGGGACGGAACTGCCCCGGCAGATACTGCCGGGGTATGAGGCTAAGGATCTGGAGCGACTGCGTGCCGGGGTTGAGTCGAAGAGGCTGCAGGTTTCGCAGCTGACGACCACGCCCGATCTGACCCACCAGGACGCTGTGTACAGACACGAGCAGGTCGAGCAGACCCTGCGCGATATCGACGCCGCCGCGACGCTGGGCGCCACCTGTGTCCGTGTCACTGCGGGGCAGGACTACCCGGGTCTCTCCCGGCAGGATGGGATTCGGTACGCCGTCGACGGGTTCCAGCGGCTCCTGGAGCGCGCCGCCCGGCGGGGTGTCTCCCTCGCCTACGAGAACCACTACAAAGGATTCTTCTGGCAGTATCCCGACTTCTCCCATCGGGCAGAGATCTTTCTCGAAATCGTAGGCCGCCTGAGGGAAAGCGGGTTGCGTGTGAACTTTGATACCTCGAATCAGGTGATTATGAGCGAAGATCCATTGGCGGTGTTACGGGAGGTCAAAGAACTCGTCGTGCACACGCATTGCAGCGATCGCCTGCGGATGGGCGAGTACCCGCAGGCCGTGGCAGGGGAGGGCGTGGTGGATTTCCCTGCCATCTTCGAAACGCTGCGGCGGGCTGGTTTTGCGGGCTGGCTCTCCGTGGAGTATACGGGCCCAGAGGGTCTAGCGGGGATGAAACGGGCCCTGGACTTCGTACGGCGCGGGTGGGAGGCGACCCTGGCCTCGTCGTCTCCCGCCCTATGAATGAGAAGATCCTGACGCGCCGGACATAACGGGGGCCGAGTGGCATGGAGGCATTTTGCTCTGGTTGGCGATCTCGGCCGGATCCCCATCTCGCGTCGCTGGCGGCGCATCACGGCGATGTCGCCCGACCTGAGCATCTCAGCCAGATACGCCCACTCTCCTTCCTTAACGCCGTTCCTCGGCGCGCTGCAGTTCGCTCGGCCGGCGCCCCCTCGTAGAGGACCTGTGCGGATTTGAGGGGTAAGGTCGCGCCTGAAGCTCGTTTACGGGTGGAGACGAGGGGATTCGAACCCCGACCCCCTGCGTGCAAGCAGACTGAGGTGTAGTGGAGCGATCGAGGAGGATTTGCGGGTTGCCCGCAGGACGGAGGGCATCCCGGCCCATCTGCCACGATCGCTCCACTACACCTCAGTCCAGCCGCAACCGCTCGATAGCTCCCGCCTTGCGGTGAGCTCGCTGAAGGTCGGCACCGACGAGACTGCTGTAGCGCAGCGTAGTAGTCAGGCTCTCGTGCCCTAACAGTCGCCGCACTTCCTCGAGCCCGGCACCGCTACGCAGCCAGCTCGTGGCGGCGAAATGCCTCAAGGCATGGGGATGCAATCGGCGGTGCTCAGGCAGGCGGGCCTTCGCGCTGAGGCGGTGGAGGATCTGTACTAGGTGCCGAGGTGTCAGTGGCCGTCCTCGCCGGTCCACGTACAGGAATGCCTCGGGGGACGGCGCTGGGTGATGAGCCAGCCAGGCCTTTAAAGCTCGCGTTGTGGTCGGCCCGATGAAGGCCACGCGGTCCTTGCGGCCCTTGCCGGCGCGCACGAACAGGCCGCGGTCTGGGGCCCGCCAGTCCTCGATCAGCAAGTGGAGGACCTCGCTCGCCCGAAGACCGCTATCAGCCAGGGTCAGGATCAGGGCCCGGTTCCTGATACCTTCCAGGGTGTCGGGGCAAGCCGCCAGCACTGCCCGCAGTTCGTCGTCGGTGGGCACGTCAGGCAGCGTCTTCGGGGTACGCATAGTGAAGCCGCGCAGAGGGTCTTCACGAAGGATGCCGGCTTCGACGGCCCACCTGCAGAACGTCTTGAGGGTCCGGTACGCCTGGTGCTGGTGACTCGAGCTGTGAGATTGGAAGCCCGCCAGGAAACCACGCACTGGGTTAGAGGGGTCACCTCCGGCACGGCGGCAAGCGGCCTCTCAAGCCCACCAGCGGTAGGTCCGCAGGGTGGCGTGCGTGCAGCCGGCGCGCGTTCGAGTCGAGCGGCATGGGAGCGGCTCAGCCTCCGGCGATCGCAGGCACGATCGACAAGGAGTCGCCCTCCTTGACCGGCGTGTCGAGGTTCTCGAGGA
>Ga0209341_10002504_pt1 | contig 17443 bp, 14 predicted proteins | sample RifCSP13_2_FD_184020 | JGI IMG/M metagenome (GOLD analysis project Ga0209341, IMG submission 184020) | Soil microbial communities from Rifle, Colorado - Rifle CSP2_sed 13_2 (SPAdes) (version 2) | ecosystem: Environmental > Terrestrial > Deep subsurface > Rock core/Sediment | place: Rifle... | reverse complement strand
TTCCCGGACAAGTTGGACATCCGCAGCGACGAACGCACCGGCTCCGACTTCGCGGGCCGTCGCGACCTGAATCGCGTCGGGCTGACCGAGCCTGGAGGCGAGGAGGAGCGGGATCGCACCGGCAATGACGTCGCTTCCGATGGGGACGACGCGAAGCGCCCCGAGGGCCCGGAATTTGAGGGTTTCCCGAACGAAGAGCCAACCGGATTCCGAAGCCTCTCGCTGTGTCAGAAACCCGAGCGCGCGAGCACGCGCGACCGCTCGGAGCACCTCGCCGATGTTCCAGAGCGAGAACGCAAGCTGAAGGTCCAGACCCTCGGCCCGGCGGTAGAGCCCGTCGACGGCGTCACTGCCCTCTTCGGCGATGTACCGCTTGACGAGAGCGCTTGAGTCCAAGTACACGGTCGTCACGGGAATCTCGATCCTCCCGAATCAGGTTCGACACCGGCCGGCGCGGCCGCGGCCTCCGCCGCTCGACTTCGACCAACGACGGGAACCCCTCGCGCGGAGAAGGCCAAGTGCCGGCCACTGCCGCCACGATCCGCGCGGGGTCTGTGGCGGCGATGAGCTTCTCGACCCGGGTGCTCGTCGCCCGCCCTCCGTCATAGCGGAGAACCTCCTCCTGAAAGCGACGCCAGACTTCTGCGTCGAGGAGGAGCATCGTCTTGTGCTTCTCAGCCATCGATATATGACATGCCATATTACCATATAAAGGCGCCGCCATGAGCAACGTTAAGTAGCGTTCGCCAATGCTTGGTCGGGGTCACGACTCAGGATGGGTCCGGTCCGAAGCGCAGCACTTGGCGGCGTGGCGTTCGGCGTGGCGGTACTCGTGGTTGGCATCTTGATCTTCCTTGCGGATCAGAGGATCATTACCATCAGTCTGAGCTTCTGGACGTTCTGCTCCGTCCTCTTGATCGGGCTCGGCATCGTCGCGATCGTGGGCACTCTGTGGGCCCGCCGGATGGTCCGCGGCGGCTGGCGAAAGTGGGTCCCGGGGTGGGACCGCAACGATTGGGACCGCCAGATGTAGGACATCCTTCAGGTCACTGCGTAACCTCGCCCACGGGGTGCGCCTCCAATCGTAACCGGCTACCCTTAATCCCCAGCGAAGACTTCAACAGTCCGACCGCATTGGGGACCCCGGGGTATCAATGCAGTTCGTCGTGACCCAGATGCACGCGCCGGCCGATTGCCCGAGCGACGAGCCTGAAGTGCTGGAGAAGCTGGGGCACGCTTTTTCCGAACGGGAGGCGGTGAAGAAGGGCGTGAGGCTCCTGGGAGCCTACATCGCTCCGCTCGAACACACGTTCTTCTTCATCCTCGAGGCGGACAGCCTCGCCAAGGTGACGGACTTCCTGAGGCCGGCCGCGAAGCTGGGGACAGCGAAGGTCACGCCCGTGGACGACTTCCAAAAGGTCGTCCGCCAACTGTCGCACGGGCGATGAGACGGGAAGCCTTCAGCCTCGAAGCGTACCAAGGGCCTCTTCGTGGCCCCGGGGTCTCGTACGTACTGTACGTGGACATTCTTCATATCGGGTCCGGCCGCATGGTTCGGAGGGGCTCCGGTGCGCAGACCTTGCCCGATGTGCAGCCAACCGATCAAGGAGGCGAACCTCGGGGAACACGTCAGCCGCCTTCATCCACAGGTCCCCCGGCGGAAGTACGCCGCGCTCCGGATTCCGAAACCTAAGGCGCACCCGGGGCGGGTGCCTCGGTGGACCGCTTACGCCGCCGTGTTCATCGCCGCGCTCGTCGGAGCCGGCGTGTACTTCGCCATGGCCCCGGTGCAAGGTCCCGGCCGACTGGCCGCAGACCACTCTTCCTACGACTTCGGTCGCGTCCCTCAAGGCGTCGTCGAGCACTCGTTCCCCTTCACGAACGCGGGGGACGAAGGGCTCACGATCCTGGCGGTCTGGACCTCGTGTGGTTGCACGAGCGCACACCTTGTCATCGGCGGCGTCGAGAGCCCCCACTTCGGGATGCACGACAATCCCGCATGGACGGGGCGGCTCGCGCCGGGCGCGTCCGCGACCCTCGTCGTGTTGTACGACGCGAACGAGCACCCGGACCTCTACGTCGGGGAACGGTCCGTGTTTGTCCGGACGGACGACCCGGGCAACCCTGAGTTCGAGTTCCGAATCCGCGTGGCCGAGGGCTGAGATGCCTCATTGCCACGAGGAGTCCTCCGCGGCGGCCGAGGCCCCGCCAGAGAGCCACGGGGAGACCCCTGCATCGCCCGCGGCCGGGGTCCCTCCCCGGGGGTGGAGGCAGTTCGTCCTCCTCGCGCTCGTCCTGGGTGGAATCCTCGCCCTTGCCTCCGTGGCGGCCTCCCTCCGCGTCTCCACGCCGCCATCGGTCTCCCTGCCGATCGGCGGCACCGTGTTCTACAACGAAGCGTGCTCGGACTGCGCCGCCTACTTGGCGGACGAGCTCCTCCCGGCCCTCGCGGCCGCGAACGTCACGCCCGTGGTCGTGAAGGATTACATCAACACACCCGCCTACCGCCAGGAGCTCCGCGGGGTGAACGACGGCCTCGGCATCCCCTTCGAGCTCCAGAGCCACTTGGCCACGTTCGTGCGGGACCAGCGGCTCACCGTGTTCGAGGGGCACGTTCCCGCGTCCCTTCTCCAGGAGTCGCTCTCCCTCGTGGACCGCCCTGAACGGCTGCTTGTTCACCAGGACTCAATGGGCAGCGTCGACGCCTACGGGGCGTGGGCGTTCGACGGGAGCCCCCAGCACTACCCGATCGACACATCCCTCTCCGTGTACTCCGCCTGGTACGCGACGAACGGGGGCGGGGTCCGCGAGTCTCCCGCGATGCTCCCGCTCGTGCTGGCGACCGGGCTAGTCGACGGGCTGAACCCGTGCGCGTTCGCCGTCCTCCTGTTTTTCATCTCGTTCCTCTACGTGTCCCGGCGGCCCCGCATCGAGGTCGCGCGGATCGGCCTCCTGTACATCTTCGCGGTGTTCCTCGCGTATCTCCTGATTGGATTGGGGCTCCTTCTGGCGATCACGGTTTCGGACGATCCACACCTCATCGCGCGGGTCGCGGGAGTCTTCGTGATTGCCCTCGGCGCCTTCGTCCTGGTGCAACCGTTCCTGCGGGGAATCCCGAATCCCTTCCACACGCCGAAGATCGCCTGGAACCACATCCGCGCGCGCATGATGCAGGGCACCCAGCCCGCGGCTGCGGTCGCCGGATTCCTCGTTGGATTGTGCACGTTTCCTTGCTCGGGCGGGATCTACGTCGCGGTGATCGGTCTCCTCGCGGCCCAGACGACCTACTGGGAGGGGCTCGGCTACCTTTACCTGTACAACTTGGCGTTCGTACTGCCGCTCGTTCTCATCCTCGCCGTCGCGTCGAACAAGGGCCTTGCCCGGCGCACGACTTCGTGGGAGCGTCGTCACACAGACATGATCCGTCAGGTGTCCGGCGCCGCGATGATCGTCGTCGGAATTCTGACCGTGGTGCTCGCGTAGGTCGCCGGCGTCGCACCGCTGCGGGTCGCGTCGTTCCGCCTCCGGCGCCCCGAACGTGGAGCCTCGGCCGCAGCAGTATCGTTCGTACCAAACCCATGAATAGCGGTGCGGCGCAGAAGCATCCCCTGTGAGACCATGAACGGTGCGACCCTCGGCGTGGCCCTCCTGCTCCTCGCCGCCGGCGGTGTAGGAACCTTTGCCCTCATGGGCGGCCCGACCGGCGGCATGATGGGAGGCGGTTCGATGGCGAACTGCGCAAACATGCACCCCGGCACGACCGCGGGCCACGCTCAATGCGACCCGGAGTCGAGAATGGGATCCCACGCCTCCTGCGACGCCATGGGCATGACCCCGGCCCAGTGCCAACAGATGCAGTCCTACATGGCCGGCGCCGGAATGTTCGGCTCGTGTCACTGAGGGGTTCTGGACCGTTTCTCACCCCTCGCTTCGGACTCGACGCGGGTGTGGCTCACAAGCCGACGATCTTCCGAGGAAAGGGCCCGGGGCATGAATCCCGCGTACGTATTCTAGGGTGATGGCCGGACAGATGTAACGAGCGTTGCAGACCTTGGCCGAAGTGGACCGGCTGGGATTTGAACCCAGGACTTCCTGCTTGCAAAGCAGGCGATCTTCCGCTGATCTACCGGCCCAGCGCCGCCAACGGACTCGGCGGCTAAAACGTATCGAGCCTACGTGCGGAGCACGATCTCGATGTTCACGCCGTCCGGCACGCGGATGCGCATGAGCTGACGGAGCGCGCGCTCGTCTGCATCGAGGTCGATGAGCCGCTTGTGGATCCGCATCTCCCACCGGTCCCACGTCTCGGACCCCTCACCGTCGGGGCTCTTCCTCACGGGCACCACGAGACGTTTCGTCGGAAGCGCGATCGGCCCGCCCATCGCCACGCCCGTTCGCTCGCTGATCGTCTTGATCTGTTGACACACGTTGTCCACCTTCTTGGGGTCGGTGCCGGAGAGCGAAATGCGGGCTTTCTGCGGCATCTATACACCAAGAGCGTGGAAAAGGTAGAGGCGGGTCTCATTGCCTCTCAACATCGATCACCTGACCCGCGGCGACCGTCTGCCCCATGTCGCGAATGGCAAACCGGCCGAGCTGCGGGAAGGTCTTGAACGGCTCGATGACCATCGGTTTCGTCGGCCGGATCTTGACGACGGCAGCGTCGCCCGTCTTGAGGACCTCCGGTTTCTCCTGCTTCGTCGCACCGGTGCGCTGGTCGATGCTCCGCACGAGCTCCTCGAAGACACACGCGACCTGCGCCGTGTGTGCGTGGAAAACGGGAGTGTAGCCCTGCGTGATCACGCTCGGGTGGTTCAGGACGATGATCTGCGCCGTGAAGGACTTGGCCACGGTCGGCGGGTTATCCACGGGCCCTGCGACGTCCCCGCGGCGGATCTCGCCCTTCTCGATCCCTCGAACGTTGAACCCGACGTTGTCTCCCGGAATCGCCTCCGGAATCTGCTCATGGTGCATCTCGATCGTCTTCACCTCGCCGATCTTGCCCGCCGGCTGAAAAGAGAGCTTCATCCCAGGCTTCATGACGCCCGTCTCGATGCGGCCGACGGGGACCTGCCCAATGCCCTTGATGTCGTAGCAGTCCTGGATCGGAAGGCGCAGGGGCTTGTCGGTCGGCTTCGGGGGCTGCTTCAGGCCGTTCATCGCGTCGACGATCGTCGGCCCGCGGTACCAGGAGAGGTTTGGCGACCCCTTCGCAATATTGTCGCCCTTGTACGAACTGATCGGAACGAACGGGACTTCGTCCGTCTTGTAGCCGACGGCCTTCAGCAGGCCAGTGACTTCCTTCACGATTTCGTGGTATCGGGCTTCGTTGTATGCGGGCTGCGTCGCGTCCATCTTGTTCACCGCGACGACGAGCTGCTGGACGCCGAGGGTCCGCGCGAGGAAGATGTGCTCCTTCGTCTGCGCCTGCACCCCCTCCGCCGCGGAGACGACGAGGACGGCGCCGTCCGCCTGGGACGTCCCCGTGATCATGTTCTTCACGAAGTCCCGGTGCCCGGGCGCGTCGATGATCGTGAAGTAGGTCTTATCCGTCTCGAACTTCTGGTGCGCGACGTCGATCGTCAGCCCGCGCTCCCGCTCCTCCTTGACGCGGTCCATGATCCAAGCGAACTCGAACGTGGCCTTGCCCTTCTGCTCGGCCTCCTTCCGGTACCCCTCGAGAATGTGCGCCCCAACGTGTCCCGTATCGTAGAGGATCCGGCCGACGGTCGTCGATTTTCCATGGTCGACGTGGCCGATGAACACGATGTTCAGGTGCGGTTTCGCTGCCATCTTTCCACCGTAGCCAGCCCTTAGAGCCTATCCCTATATATCCCTTTCTTACTGCGCGGTGAGGCGCAGTCTTTTTCTCAGTTAGGCGGCGTAATACGCCTCGTCGTACGGCTCCGGCGACAGGCCCTTGCGCTCGCGGATCTTGCGCACGACCTCGCCCTGGAGGTCCGGCGGCACGGGCGTGAACCCGGCGTTCTCCGTGGACCAAAGCACGCGACCTTGCGTCGCGCCGCGGATTGAGGTCGCGAAGCCGAACATCGCCGCGACGGGGACCCTCGCGGCAATCGTCGTCGCCTCCGCCTCTTGGTTGATGTCCTCGATGAGGCCGCGACGTCCCTGGACGTCCCCGATCGCGGAACCCATGACCTCCTGCGGGAGGTTCAGGAACAGCTTTTGGATCGGCTCCATGAGAATGCGTTCGCCCTGGCACATCGCGCCATAGACCGCGCTCCGCACGGCGGGGATGACCTGCGCGGGGCCGCGGTGCACAGAGTCTTCGTGAAGCTTCGCGTCGACGAGACGGACCTTCATCCCCATGCACTTCTCCTGGCAGAGCGGGCCTTTCGTCATCGCTTCGATGAACGCCTCCTTGACGAGCTCCATCGTCTCGTGGAGGTACTGGATGCCCTTCGTCGCGTCGATCAGCATGTTCGTGTCCCGGATCCACGCGACGCTCCGCGCCTCGTCCCGCGTCATGCCGAGCTCCTCCAGCTGCTTCTGGAGCGCCTTCGCGTCCTTGATCCGCTGTCCGCTCGCGATGGCGCCCTCGTGGATCGCCTCGACGACCTTCTGCTCGAGCGGCTCGACCTCGATGTAGAAACGGTTGTGCTTGTTCGGGGATTTCCCCTCGAACGAGCCGCCATGGCCGCGCACGCGCTCGCGGTACACGACGATCGGCGCGCTGGCGGTGATGGGGACCTTGTGGTCGTTGACGATCCGGTACTGCGTGATCTCGAGGTGCAGCTCCCCCATGCCGGACATCAGGTGCTCGCCCGTCTCCTGGTTGATCTCGACCTCGATGCTCGGGTCCGCTTTTGCGATCGTCCGGAGGGTGTCGACGAGCCGCGGCAGGTCTGACGTGGACTTCGCCTCGATCGCGACGGTCACGACGGGCTCTGAGTAGTGGACGATGGGCTCGAACGGCTGCATCGCCTTGTCGTCGCTCACGGTGGAGCCCGCGATCGCGTCCTTCAATCCGACGACCGCGACCACGTTCCCCGCGTCGACCTCCTCGACGGGGATCCGGTCCGGCCCGACGATCATCGCGACGGTCTGCGCCCTCTGCGGTTTGGGCATCCCGCTGACCCACAGCTCCTGACCCCGCTTGACCTTCCCGCTGAACAGCCGACCGGCCGCGACCTCGCCCGCCTGGGGGTCCACGATGATCTTCGTGACCATGAACGCGACGGGGCCGTTCTCGTTCACGGAGAGCATGGACTTCCCGAGCTTGCTCTCCAGATCGCCCTTCCAGATCACGGGGATCCGCAACTTCTGCGCGACGAGCGGGTTCGGGAGGTGCTTGATCACCATGTTGAGGACGATCTGGTGGAGGGGCGCCCTCTTGCTCAGCTCGCCCTGCTTCCCTTCCTCGAGGTACTTGTAGATCTCCTTGAAATTGATGCCGGTCTTCTTCATGTACGGCACGGAGATCGCCCACTTGTTCCGCGCGCTGCCGAACGCGACATTCCCCACGTTCACGTTGAGCGCCCACGACTCCTTCAGGTCGTCGGGGAGCAGCTTCTGGATCCTCGCGTTCACTTCCGTGATGATCTTCACGAACCGCTGCTCCATGCGATCGGGGTCCAGCTTCATCTCGTTGATGAGGCGGTCGACCTTGTTGATGAACAGGACGGGGCGCACGCGCTCCTTGAGCGCCTGGCGGATGACCGTCTCCGTCTGCGGCATGACGCCCTCGACCGCGTCGACGAGGATGATGACGCCGTCGATCGCGCGCATCGCGCGCGTGACGTCGCCGCCAAAGTCCACGTGACCCGGCGTGTCGATGAGGTTGATCAGGTACAGCTGGCCCTCGAACTCGTGGACCATCGAGGCGATGGCGGCGTTGATCGTGATGCCGCGGGCCTGCTCCTGCTCGTCGTAGTCCATGAACAGCTGCGTGCCCGCGAGCTCCTCGCTGATCATTCCGGCCCCGGCAATCAGTGAATCGGATAGGGTCGTTTTTCCGTGATCGATGTGTGCGGCGGTCCCGATGTTGCGGATCCGCTCCTTGATGTGGAGGATCTCCTGGGCCTTCTTGATGTTGTCTTCCTTCCGTCCCATGGTCGCTCGCCGAGCCTACTTTGGAGGGCGTACTTAACGATTCCTCCGCGTAACCGCGTAACGCGAAACGCCTACCGCGCGGACTGCGCGACCCGCTCGATCTCTTCCTTCTTCGCGATCGCGGAGCTGGTCATCTCGCCGCGGGATGCAGCCAGAATCTCCTGCGCGAGCACCTGTGCGATCGGCTCGTACCCCTTCTCCTTCTCCGCGGTCTTCTTGGACGCCCCGGCCTTGAACGTCGCGAGGACCGCCCCCGTACAGATATTCCGGAGCGCGAGGTCCAAGCGACGGCTCGGGGCGATGTCCACGGCGCGCGGCACGGAGATGCCGCCAAAGCGCAGGCGCGTGATCTCCTCGCGTGGGGCCGCCTTCTGGAGTGCGTCGACGAAGACCTGCACGGGCATCTTCTTCGTCGTCTCCTCGATGATCTCGAACGCCTGGCGCACGACCTTGATCGCCTTGCTCTTCTTCCCCGTGTACAGCTCGAAGCGCATCATGTTGTTGATCAGCCGCTCGACGATATTCGTCCGCTGCTTCGCGAACGGCTTGTTCGCGTGGCGCCCGCCCGTGTGCGGAAGGACGATCGGCGATAGGTTGACGTACTTCTCGAGGCCCTTGTCGTGGACGACGACCTCGTTCAGGTCCCACCGCTCGAACAGCTTCAGCTGGTACGAAGGCCTCTTCTTCGTGACCTTCTTCTTCGGCTTCCCCGGGGGCGGGACCTCGCCCTCGATCCCCTCGGGGGGGAGCGGCGCGCCTCCTGGAGCTGGCGGCGGAGGAGGCGGGACCTCGAGCGTCGTTGCGGGTTCCGGCGGCGGCGGCACGCCCTCCGTCATCGGACCGGCTTCTCCTTCCGGCCCCGGACGAGCTCGTCGAGGGCGACATCGTTCACTTTGATGACCTTATACCGCACGCCAGGGATGTCCCCGTACGAGCGACCCATGCGTCCCCCGATTCCCTCCACGAGGACCTCGTCGTGCTCGTCGATGAAGTTGATCGCCCCATCCCCGACGGCGAACGCGGTGATCTGGCGTCCGTTCTTGATCAGCTGGACCTTCACGCACTTCCGGAGCGCGGAGTTCGGCTGCTTCGCCTCGATCGCGACCTTCTCGAGCACGATCCCTCGGCCTTGCGCGGCGCCCTCGAGCGGGTCCGACTTCTCCTTCAGGTGGAGCATTCGTCGTTTGTAGTATCGGTCGGACCAGCGGGCGTCCTGGCGGTTGTCCGCGAGCTTCCGTGCGGCGTACAATCCACGGGGCAAGGTTCGACCTCTCGACGGAAGGGGTTCGAAGAGGCATATTCTATATAAGGCTGGCGTCCGCACACGCTTCCATCCATAGCGTGGGCAGGCTTACCTCGGATTGGCGGCGGGGACGTGGATGCCCGCACGGCAGTAGGGGCACACGAGCGTTTCCTCGGGGAATCCCCATCGGTCCACGCGCGCTCCGCACGTCGGGCACGTCCCCACGTACACTTGCTGCGCGACCGCCTCCTGGACGACAAACTCATCCGACGTCCGATCCACGAAACCCTTCACGTAGCCGCGATCGACCGCCTCCGCGAGGCGCTGCTCCGTCTGGAGCCGCGGCCTCCCCGCGCGACGCGCGAACTCGTCGAGCTTGAGGCGCCGGTAGGTCTGCGCCATCGCCGCCAGCGCCCGGAGGTGCCGTTCCACGCGCCATCGATAGAGGCCGTACAGGGCCACGATGGAGCTCGGGGCGATACCGCCAAAGACGCAGAACCCGAGGAGTTCCGGGACCCGGAAGCCAACGAGCGCAAATATCATCAGGGAGAATACGAGGATGAAACCGCCCATCGCAAGATAGACGAACGCGTCCATCCCGAGGAGGTCGTCCCGCGACGAGCCCATGTGCGCGCGAGGCGGACTTCCCCTATTTCATCGCTCGGACATGCGTCGCGTCGGCGAGAATGACGCCCGTCATCCGTCGAATTCCTCGAACTCCTCGTAGTCGCCGAGGATCGCGCCGCAGTTCGGACATTCCTCCGCGTCGGGCTCCAGGTCGTACCCGCACTCCGGGCAGCGGGCCATGCAAGCGGCATCGCGACCAGGGCGTATAAATCGCGCGCTACAGGTCCAGCTCCGACTGGACGCTCCGCCGGGTCTGAAGCCTCTCCTCCTTCGGGCGGGCGGCCTCGCGCAACCGACGGATCCGTTCCTCGGGTTTGGCGGTGACAACCGTCTCGCCGCCTGGGGCGCCCACGAACACTCGCTGCTTCAGCTCCCGACGCAGGCGATCCAGCTCCGCGTGCATTTTCTGCTCTTTCCGCCTCGCAGAGTACAGGTACGCCTCGTCCCGGGTGTCCCGCGTCACGAGCACCGCCACGCGGCCCTCGTATCGTCGGCCGGTCCGGCCCCGCCGCTGAATCGTGCGAATCTCCGATGGCACGGGCTCGTAGAAGACCACGAGGTCCACTTGCGGGATATCGAGCCCCTCCTCTGCGACGGAGGTCGCGACGACGACGTTGTGCTCCCCTGCGCGGAACCGCTCGAGGATCTCGACCTGCTCCTTCTGCGAGAGGCCCTCGTCTCCCCGCCTCGAGGCCTGACCGACGAACCGCACAGGCCGGATTCCAGGGATTCGCGCCAGCTCGCGCTCCATGATTGCCGCCATGTCGCGGTAGTGTGTGAAGAGGATCACGCGCGAGTCCGCTTTCGCCATGAATTGGTCGCGGACGATCCAGAGAGCCTTGTTCACCTTCGGATGTTCCGGGCTTCCCGCTGCCGTGGCCGCGAGGGCGGCCGCGACCTTCGGATGCGTCAGGAACGCGCGGTCCGCCTTGGCTTGGCCTTCTCGGATGCGGTCCACGAAGCTCCCGAGGGCCTCGACGCCCTGCGTCTCCACGAGCTCGATCGCGTGGTTGATCTTCATCGCGAGCGCCTGCACCGTGGCCGCGCGGTACGCGGGCCCAGGCGCTTTGCCACCCCCGTCGAGGATCGCTCGCACCTCCCGCCCCACCGCCAACAGGTCCTTCGTCGTCGGGCGAGGCACGTTCTGCATGAATCCGAGATTTCGTAGAATCGCGATTTGTTCCTCGAGCGCCTCTCGAAGGAGAACTCGCGCGCGGGAAGTCTCCTCGGGAACGTCCACGAACACCTTCTGAACCTCGATGCCCTTGACGTACTCGATGACGTCCTCGTCGTTCTCCGTGCGAATCTCGACATGATCGAGAGTCACTCCCAGATTCAGACACACTTCGAGGATTCTATCCACTTCCGATCCCGGACTGGCCGTAATCCCGAGAATGAGTCCCTCACCTCGCTCGATGTACGCCTTCGCGACGTCCACGTACGCGTAGTCCCCGACCGCGCGGTGGGCCTCGTCGAACACGACGAGGGACACGTCGTCCAGCGCGATGCGGCCGTACCGGAGGTCGTTCCCGATGACTTGCGGCGTCGAGCACACGATTTTGCACGTCCGCCACTCGAGCTCCCTATCCTCCGGAGGCTTCTCCCCCGTGAACACGGCCACGTCTCCGGCGAGGAGCACGTCCCGCAGGTAGGTGGCGTGTTGCTCGACGAGCGGCTTCGTCGGCGCCAAGAACAGGACGCGCCCGCCCTTCTGCTTCAGGCGCTCCGCGATCACCAAAGCCGCGATCACCGTCTTCCCCATCCCAGTGGGCAGGACGACGAGGGTGGACCTCTCGAGACAGGCGGCCGCGATGTTCACCTGGTACGCTCGTTTCTCGATGGCCCCACGCCGGAGGAGAGGGTGGTCCACGTGCACGGAAGGGAGACCGCGGCGCCGGATTATAAGGTGCGCGCCGGGGACCGCGAATATGGCCTACCAGCGCCGGTAGACGCCCTTCTGCTTTTTCACGGCATCGATGACGACGGCGATCACGATGACCACGGCGAACACGATGATGAAGAGATACAGGTACCGCGTGAGCCCCGCGAGCCCGAGGGGGTCGTTGATGACCGTGACCGTCTCGAACGTCGAGGCGAGCGAGGCGTTCGCGCGACTGACGGCGGTCACAGGGATGGGGTGACGCGAGCCGCGCGTCTCGTTCACGGACACGGAGAACACGAGGAGGAGGTTCGCCTCCTCGTCCGGCGCGAGGCGGACCGTGGCGGCGCGGAAGGACTGCAGGTTCGTGAGGTTCGGGCCGATGCCCGCGTCCCATCCCGCAGGCGGCGAGAGGGCGAATCCTACCTCGTCCTCGAAGTCGCCGACGTTCGCGACCTTAATGCGGAACACGGCGGTGCCGCCAGGCTCCGCCACCGCCTGTGGCGTGATCGCGCGCGCGACGACGCCGCCCAACAGGGGGCTGTCCGCAATCGCGATGTCATCCACCCACCAGCCCCCTTCGTCCTGAAGGACGAGGTCGGAGACGGAGAACTCGATCACGATCGTGGCGGCGGCGGACGTGAACGCGCTGAGGTCCCACTGGAACACCCGCCACTCGGACTCGTACTCGAGGAACGGCACGGCGCTCGAAGGCGGTGGCCACCAGACGCCGTCGACGGACACGTTCACGTACGCCATGTCCGTGTCCTGCGTCCCCGTGAGGTTGTCGATCCCGCGGCCACGCAGGTCGTAGCGGTGCCAGAAGTAGAAGTACGTCGGCCCGCCCGGCACGTTGATCGCGGGCGAGGTCATCGTATGGAAGGTGGGGGGACAGGACGGCGGGCACGGCAACGGGAGGGGGGAGGGGGTCGTGTGGAACCGCCACGCGTGCGTGGGGCTGTTGCTGTTGCTCTCGTTCGCGGCGTCCTGGGCGATCTCCCAGATCGCGGGGTCGCTCCCGGGGTTCCCGTTCCGCGTCCAGCCGCGGTCGCCCGACTCTACGTTGTCGTAGAACCGGTAGGCGGCCGCAGCGAAGTGCGCGAAGAGGACGTTGTTCTCGGGGATCTCGTCGGCGGCGAGCGGGACGCTCACCTGAAGGATGAACTTCCCCGCGCTCGCCGCGGGCACAGACCAGATGAGGGGCACGGTCTCGCCCTGCGCGAGGGTGGCGACGCTCCGAGCGACGCAGCACACGATGCGATCCGGGTCGATCGAGCCGCGATACGCGTTGAGGGTGACCTCGAAGTCCGTCTGCGTGCGCGCGCCGCGGTTCCCGATCGCGGCCATGATGTCGACGTTTCCCCCGACCGCCACGCAGCAGGGTCTGTCGATCCGAAGCACCACGAGGTCGTCGTCGATCTCCCGCGACAGGTCCGCGGTCATCACGGTCGCGGAGGGACCGATGTTCCGGACCTTCCAGCCCGTCTGCTGATTGAGGTACGAATGGGAGGACGGATCCGTGTCCGGGCCGAAGCCGATCGCGCTGTCCGACCAGGGATCCCCAGGCTCCGTGGGCTGGTCGTCTCCGTCCGCCTCCTCGAGGTCCACGCGGCGGTGCGCATCGTCGGCGTTCCCTGGGACGGCGAGGTCCACGTGCCAGATCAGAAGACCGTCGCCCGGGAGCGCGCGATCGAAGCCGATTCGCTGACGGTTCTCCACAACGAACGATTCCTCGGTCGTGCCCGAACGCACGACGAGCTTGAACGCCCGAGCGTTCGACTCCACCTCTGCAATCGTCTGGTTCAGGAACGGTCGGTCCACGCTGATCGGGTTGATCCAGCCCAGTTCGATCTTCGAGGGTGCACCGAGGTGGGCGGGCACGCTGCCGCTAGGGTTGCCGTTCCAGGAGCCCGCGCCCATGACGTCCCACTCCCCGACGCCATCGCTGCTCCCGTCCGTGTCGTACAGGTCCGGCAGGCCGAGGTCGTGCCCCAGCTCGTGGACGAAGACGCCGACGGGGGACTCCTCCGCGGCCATGATGTATCCGTAAATCTGGACGCCGTCCGCGACGAGGCGCTGGGTTCCGGGCGCGCCAGGGTCGGCATCCGCGACGGACCAGCGGTGCGACCAGATCAGCTGCGTCGTCGGCCCCGGCCCTGGAGGCGGCGCCTCCTGTGCGGCGCCCGCATGCACCACAATCACGTGGTCGACGACGCCGTCGCTGTCCCCGTCGAAGTCGCTGAACCTCCACGCGCGCCCGATGTCCGATTCGGCCTCTCGAACCGCGTCAATCACGAGCTGGTAGATGGGGCCGTTCGCGTCATCGTAGCCGGACGCGCTGTCGTCGCCGTAGTATGTCATCGGGCGTGGGGCTCGGTACCAGATCGTGACGGTTCCGGAAATCCCGAACAGGCCGTAGCTGACCTCCTCATAGTAGTTCCGGACACTGGACGCGGCCGGCGTCGCGTCGTTCATGAGCGTGTTGAGTTCCGTGGGCGTCTTCGAGGCCGCGGTGTCGCTGAAGTCCACGAGGAGCACGAGGACGCTCTGTTGCCCCGTCGCGCGCGTGCCATGGGAAGACCGTGTCCCCGGCGGCGTGCCCGTCCATCCGTCGGGCTGCGGCGGGAGCGCCGCGGTCTGCCCCGGCTCCGGCGTCATGAGATGCGGGCCGTAGTCCCCGGGTCCCGCGGATGCGGATCCCACGGGGCTCGCCTCGGGCACAGCCGCCAAAAGGCCCGCGAACGTGGTGGCGAGGGTTACCGCCGCCAAAACAAGCGCACCGAAGCGCCCCATGACTTTCGTTCCCGAGAATGAGGTACCGTCTTACTTAAACATTCATCTTTCCGTGTGCGGGCCTGATAACGGGGCTGGGCATGCCCACGTTACCTTCTTGTTTTCCTCCTAACCGCAAGGGCAAGGGCGGCGCACGCGCCGATGGACACCGCCTACAACGCCGCGAACGTTGGGAGCGGGAAGGCTCCGGGTTCGGCGCAGGACACAGAGACAGGTCGGCGACCGGCGGGCCGCCGAATGGGCAGCGGACGAATGTGCGATCACCCACAATCGTCACGCTCGCGCGGCCGTTCCGTCGACGTAGCCTTCCAACGACCCACGGGCATCGATCATGATGGTCGTTCCCGGGGGAATCGTTTCGTCGATGAGACCGCCAAAGCGACCGCCAACGGACGGATCGAAGGCCTCAAGTTAGGGTTTGACGTGGGCGATGCGGTTCCCCGCGCTCTTACGAGTTGCGCGTGATGTCGAGGCACCTCATCGCCTCCGTGCGCCCGTTCGAATCCTCCGGAACACTGCCGCGGCGATCGCGCTCGCGGCTGTTGCCGCCAAGAACACAGCGAAAGCTGCGATCGGAAACCCGTCGGGGAGGACCGTTGGCGGTAGATTCAGTGGAGGAGGCGGCGTCTCTTCGACAACCCACACCGTCGCGACCGCCCAGGCGTCGCGATGCCCTCCCTTCGTGGCGCTAAGGCCGAGGGTATAGATTCCGGGGGAGGGGAAGGTGACCGTCGCAAGATGGACGTCTTGGGATAGGCCCGTGGACGGGGAGACCTGTCCTGCGGGAGTGGCCTCGACGACGACGTGAGCGTCATGCACGACCCCCCAACGGTCCCGAAGGTCGATCACCATCGGAACCGGTACCCCCGGCCGAGCTACGTCTCCGAGAGGCAGATCGATGTCGACCCGAAGGAACGTGAGGTCCGGACCGAGGACGGTGAGGATCGTCATCTCCTGGGCGACACCTTCGTAGTCGGGGTGGCTCGCGGTCGCGGACACGACGACCTGACGGGCCCCTTCGAAGAACCGGGGGGCCGTATACTCGGCGGTCGCGCCGCCGGCCGCGTTCGTTCGGATCCGGATCTGCGCTCCCTCCTGCCCGTCCCCCCGTAGAATGCCGGGGTCTTCGCTCGGCCCCGAAGTGACGTTTACCTCGATCTGTGCATTGGGCACGGGCTCGCCAAGGGGGTCGCGAATCTGGAACTCGAGGGGAACGGTGTCTTCCGCCATCATGGCCGTAGGGGCGTCGAGCGCCATCGCAATCGTGTAGGGACCAGAGGTCGGGGGGTGAATACCGATGAGGGACCAGAAGTTCCAGATCGTGCCCGAGGCTACGGTCCAGTTCACGAATCCGTCTTGGCGGTACGCCTCGATGTTCGTTCGATAGTACAGGGGCTCGGCAGGCCGATCGCGCGCGAGGATTTCTTGTGCCCGGTAAATCAGGCCCTGTCGAACGCCCCGGTCCATCTCGGCGCGAGACGCATCGATGACCTGGTCGAATTCGGGGCTACAGTAGCCAAGGCCGTTGCCAAAGGCGTTGCCGCAGTGGAAGAAGCTGAACAGGTAGTCGGGATCCGTCCCAGTGATACGCCAGCCGAGGATGAACAGGTCGAAGTCGTGGATAGTGATCCTTGAAACGACTTCGCCGAATGAGGTCGGACGAGAGCCCGCGTTGATGCCCACCTGACGCATCGCGTCGGCGATCATCGCGCCCGCAGAGGCGCGAATTGGGTCGTAGTCCGCCTGAGGCGTCAGGATTTCGAACTCAACGTTCGCGATCACTGGCAGCGAGCGGCAACCTGCGTCGTTGTCTTTGTGGCACAGGCCCGGCGGGTCCAAGGTGAACCGCGGGTCGTAATAGTCCCCGGCCGGCGTCGCGAGGTCATCCAAAATCGCGTTGGCAGCCGCAAGGTCGAACCGCGGCTTGGGGATATCGTCGTTATACCAGAACGTGTTCGCGGGGCTGATAAAACCGTTTGCTATGACGCCGAAGTTCTGCAGGAGGTTCTGCACGATCGACTTCTTGTCGACGAGGTGCGAGATCGCTTGGCGTAGCCCGAAGCCGACGTCTTTTGTCGGGTCGAAGTTCTCATACCCCCACGGGGCGTCCCGCATGTTGTACCCCATGTAGAAGTACCCCGGCTCCGCGTTCGATTCCATGCCGATTTCCCAATGCTTCAGAAGGTCCGGGACGAACTCCGCGCCGACGTTCCAGTGATAGAAGTCAATCTCGCCCGACAGGAGAGCGAAGACCCCGAGCTGCGTGGTCTTGTACACCATGAATTCGATCTCCGTGATTGTCGGTTTCCTGAGCAGCCGGACGAGCCGGTCGTCCCATGCCTGGCTGGTCCCCGGCCCGCCGCCGGTGTAGAAGTCCTCGTTTCGGACGAGGTTGGCCTGGACACCGGGCACCCATCGGTCGAACTCGAAGGGCCCATGGCCGATCACGTCCCCGTCGGTGAGCGACCAGGCTTCCGCGGACGGGTAATGGTACGGCGTGCTACCCATCACTGTCTCTGTGGTGGCGATCCCCATGCCGTGCCTTGCGGGGTCCGGGTTTCCGCACTCCGGGATGGCCCTGGCGGTCGCCTCTGCGGGCGGAATCCAGATCGCGCAGCCGAAATCCGTGTGTCGGGCCCCGCCGGCGCGGGACCACAGATGCATCGGGAGCATGACCGGGGTGAGGGTCGACTCGTAGAACAACGCGAACCGCTGACTCAGGGTGAACCGGATGGCCACGCGAAGGGTTGCGTCCCCGGGCAGCTGACCTTCCCCGGACCAGCTCTTCGGAGCGAGGGCAATCGTTAATTGGCGGTTGCCTGCCTCGT